>Ga0070762_10001388_pt1 | contig 11163 bp, 7 predicted proteins | sample HubBroMetageREF2_FD_66726 | JGI IMG/M metagenome (GOLD analysis project Ga0070762, IMG submission 66726) | Reference soil microbial communities from the Hubbard Brook experimental Forest, New Hampshire, USA - Hubbard Brook CCASE Soil... | ecosystem: Environmental > Terrestrial > Soil > Temperate... | reverse complement strand
AAGCGCCGTCGGCGGCGAACTTGGTGAGAAAACCGTACTCTCCCCAATCGCCAAACTGGTCCGTCGCCACCGAAGACTGGTAGGCATTCGCGGTGGGGAAGTCCGTTGCCATGGTCACTCCGGCGACCACTGCTTCTCCGGCGGGATCGACCGAGACTGAAGCTCCATACTGCGAAGTCGACCCACCCAAATAGTTCAACGCCGATCCGCCTAGATAGGTTGAGTACATCAGGGAAGAACCATCGGCAGAGAACTTCGACAGAAAGGCGTCCTGGCTGCCGGCGAGCGCGGATTGATAAGGGCCCACGACGGGAAAGTCCGATGAGGTCGCACAGCCGGTGACGTATGCATTTCCCAGGGAATCGAGCGCTATTTCTGAGGCTTCATCATCTCCGCTGGTGCCGCCGAAATAATCGGCGAAAAGCAGGCTTGAGCCGGTGGGATCGAGCTTGGTCAGAAACATCCGGAACTGCGTGGAGTTGTACGAGCCGATGCTGGCTAGCGGAAAATCCGGCGAGTCCGTGACGCCAACCACGTAGGCGTCGCCTAAGGAATCGACCGCGATGCCGCCGGCGAAGTCGTCGCTGCTTCCGCCGAGGAAGGTCGAATAAACCAGAACCGGGTCAATCACAAGGGGTTTCGTCGTATCGTAGTTGCCGACCTCGAAGCCCACATGCGTGTCATCGCGCAAGACAAACGCCCCAGGTACTCGCGCGCGGATTCCATTGACCTCCTGATAGAGAGTAGGTGTCTCAAACCGGAGTTTAGTTCCACCCTTGGTCAATACAAGGTTGCCCGTAGAGTCGAGGTTCATCGCATCGGCGCCTTTCACGGCGAATTGAATGCGCGTTGCGTCTGCCCCCGGAGCGAGATCGAAGTCGTACTCCATGCTGCGGTTGTTGCCGTAATAGACGAGATCCACGCCGGGATATACATCCTGATACCGAACCTTGGCGAACGTGGGGACATTCGTGTGCCACTTCTTGGGATCGCGGCCAATGAAATAGTTCACCTTAGTGGGAAGAGGTGCCTCGCCGACAACCTGAGGATTCGGGTTACCACCGACGAGGTTGACAGCCAAGGTGACGGCGGCTGATTTCTGGGCGCGAGCGGCCTTCTCCCACTGCCGAAGCGCCGACCGTCCTCTTTGTTGTTTGCCGAAAGCCGGAGCAGACGAAGTCTTTGGGCCAGAAAAGTCCATAGGCCGCAATGAAAGAACCATGCTTCCGGAGGTGAGGAACACAGAGTATCCACTGCCCTGTGACAAGAATCTCACCCGGGAATCGATCTGACCCTGGTTCGCCATGAACATTAAGGGCACTCTGCCATAGTTCGGACCGATAGTGCCGACTTCAGAAGACGCTTTCTGCGATGGCGCTATCGTCGGCCGTTCCTGGGCACGGCTTGTTAAGACCATGAAGACAACTGACAACGCTGCGCAGATAATTCTCTTCGCTTGCATGGCAAATCCTCGGGTTTCGATGAAGAAGTCCGTTCATCACGCAGCGTCCTGACCGCAACCGGCCAGGGTATTGCGAATTCGACGGCGTTGTTTGCTCTTGCAAGTGTTCTGCCGAAAGGCGAACAGCGAGTTACTTCTTAAACTCGAAGCGGAGATGGAAGTTAACGGAAAACTCACCAACTGTGGCCCCCAGTCCGGAGAACAGTGCCGTTCCCATTCCAGAATAGTGTCTTAAAGCTGGAGTTGCGGTGTTGCGGGGTTCTTCACGCAAGACAGTGCGCAAAGCCCAACAAGTCGATCACAGGCCAGAGCCAATGAGGTTGTTCGAATGATGGAGTCAAGAAGGACGCCCGGCAGCTTTCGACGGGCTCCGCGCCCATGGTCGCGACAGTCGTGACCGGTCAAGAGGCCCGCGTTTCGACGCTTCCGCAACCATCTTCATCCCCAGGTGGTGAGCCTGCATCACAATGACGCTCACGAGTTCATAAGTCTCGCGGTCGGTGTCCATGCGGCACACAAGACTCGGTCGATCTTCAGAGTATCGACGTGGAAGCCTGCAGACTCGGCATCATTGGCGAATGTACATTTGTTGTCGATTTGCACCTGATACGTCATTCTTTCTGAGGAACGAGATTTCTGAGCCAGAGGGAGATGACAACGACGGTATTCTCTCCGTTCACTCATTTCTACACCAGGGGCTTTTTGATCTGGGCCTTGTTCTTCAGCCAATCATGAAGAATATTGAGGTCGACGGGCGGGATCCGGACGTACTCACAACCGGAAACTCCGTAGTCCCTAGTCCACTGTACCCGTGCCTCAATGTAGATTGGTTTCTGTGTGCCCGGCAACAACAAGCGAAAGCACAATAGATCTCCGACCGCGAATTCCTCTTTGCTGCTGAGACCTACTCCACCGTCACCGATGTCCGTAATTGTGACATCCACCGTTTGATTGTCGCCGTTGCTCGCCTGGACGGCACTCATCAGTGCATACCTTGCATGGCGACGGTAATCAAACAACATCCTCGAATATGCCGCTTTCAAGGACACCGCGCCCGAGGACTCTGTTACGGGTTTCCGAATCACAATATGGGCGCCGGGCACTAAGTGGTCCTGTGAAGAGAGCGCAACCACGGTTGGCTTGTGCCATCTCCCAGACCTCCGGATTCTGTACAACAGATCTGCGGAGTCATCTTCCCAGTCAACAATGATCAGATCCGTGCCTTCAGACAGTTGATCTAAGGCTTTCGACGAGCTTAAGCATATGTTTGTACTGATCGAAAGGTCTCCGAGCAGTCTGTTCATGGTGCAAACGACGCTGGGATCCCGAGAGACCAGTAAGCATTCAAATGCCATCTCTGGCGTCATGACTCTCTCCCGCGCCAAGGCGGCCTGTCCTTGGCCTGACTAACGCTCATTTCACTCGCAACACGCAAACCGACAGACTACTTCGCCGAAATCCTTATGCAAGTCGGTCACCAACCCGCATTCGTAGGATCATGCGTCCAAGAAGCCGCTCAGGACTGCCGGTCGGCAGGTGCTGTCTGGAATCGAGACCGTCTTCTCGGTTCTGGGCAGGAGTGCCGGAATCAGTCATGCGAGGTGATCTCCCCTTGGCGCGGGAACAGACTACTCGGAACGCGGGAAGAAAGAGAGTGCCCCCCTGGTCTGCAAGTCGGAGGACAAACGCGCGCCCAAGCTTGATCCTCACAACTCAATCATTCCGATGTGATTCGACTCACATCCCATGGTGCGGGTTGTCACGGTGTGAAGTAAGTTTCTCGCAGATCTTGGGAATGGTATGGAAACAGCCGAGCTTGATCGGATTCTGCGCGAATTATGCGACCTGCTGCAGTGTCAGATTGAAGCTTTGGTCGGGCGAGAATTCAATGATTTCAGTGAGATGGAACTCGATGCCTACCTGCGCCGGAAGCGTAGAATTCTCGAATTGCAGCCGAAACGGAAAAATACCAGAAATCAATTTAGGGACGAGTGCACATCGTTTAGAGTGGGCTTCTATCAACCGGGCCCCTGGGACCGGAACTCAAACTTACGCACTTTCGTCGCGTTTCTCGAGCTTCATCCTCGAGAGCAACTGGTAGATCGTCGCCCGTCCCACTCCCAAGACCTCTGCAGCCCGCGCCTTGTTCCCACCGACTCGCGCAAGGACTCGCATAACGTGACGTCTCTGAACTTCATCGAGTGGAAGGAGATCTTCATCGATGACGGAATCTCCAGTGAATGGGGCCCGCAGCCTCTCGGGTAGGTCATTGGTATCAATAAATTTGCTGTCCACCATCATGCAAGCGTTTCCCACCACGTTCTCGAGTTCTCGGATGTTTCCCGGCCAGGGGTAAGTTGCCATGACACCCTGCGCTCTCCGGGTCAGGCCCAGGACGGGTTTCTTATATTCCGTGGCGAAGCGCTCCACGAAGTATCGTTGTAGAAGTGGCAAATCTTCTCGTCGACTAGCCAGAGATGGTAGAGCAATCTCGACTACTGCCAACCGGTAGTAAAGATCTTCCCGAAATTGTCCATCGCGCACCATCTTCCTCAGATCGCGATTGGTTGCGGCGATCACTCGCACGTCGACCTCTCGCGACGCGGAAGACCCAACTCTCCGAATCTGATGGTCTTGCAAAACCCGAAGTAATTTTGCCTGACCGCTAAGCGAAAGATCCCCAATTTCGTCGAGAAAAATAGCCCCACCATTCGCGTTCTCAAAAAGTCCAGCCTTATCCTGAGTCGCACCGGTGAAAGCACCTTTTACGTAACCAAAGAGCTCGCTTTCGACCAGACTCTCCACGAGAGCGGAGCAATTGCAAGCGACAAACCGGCCAGGGGGATCAGCACTCAGGTGGTGCAATGCCTGCGCCACCAGTTCCTTGCCCGTTCCTGTGGCGCCCGTGACGAGAACGGTCCGGAAGTGCGGCGCGACCCGGCGAATCTTCGCGAACACGTCAAGCATCAGGGGACTCCGACTTACGATCCCTTCGAATTGACAGGCCTGCGTTAGCTCGCGATCGAGCAGCAGGGTTTTCCGGCGTATTTCGGCCTCCGCGAGGAAACTAGCGATTCGATGACGGAGTCTTCGAAAATCAAGGGGTTTTGTCAGGTAGTCGCAAGCGCCTTGCTGAATCGCTTCCATAGCTGATTCGGCCGAGTAGTGCCCCGAAATTACGATCACGTTTGAGCCAGGGTCAGAGCTGATGATGCGCTTAAGCACATCCATACCACTCATTTCCTTCATGAGCAGATTGAGCAACACGATTCTGGGGCGCGTCCGGAGAAACGTCTCGAAGCCTGCTTCTGCATCCTCGGCCGTCAGGATCTCCAATCCGTCGTCCCCCAGCGTTTCTGATATGAGGGCCAGGGTCCGCGGATCGTTATCAATAGCCAGTAACTTGAACAAGCTCGGCTTGCTCATTGAGCGGCTCCGTGCAGCGAGTGTCTTCCCGAACTCCTGTCACTCTCTAAGGGAGGTAACGCCGCTGAAGCTGACGACGTTTCGTGCTCACACATGCGATCGAGATCAGAATCCGGCCTGATGGCAAATCGAATGTAATTGGATCCCGCCGAAATAATCCTGTCGAAAGGCGAACTTCCGCCAGAAGGGTCCGACAGCAAAACGAAGGCTCGTTCTCCTGCCGTCGCCGCGAAATACGAAAATGACCTCAGCCCGTTGTCGATCAAGTCCGAATATAAAAACCTACAAAATTTGGCAGCCTATGGGCAAGCGCCAGTTGAAAACAATCTATCACAGAAAGTCCGACCGGCGTCGTAGCGAGCTGCGACCAGACGAATAGCTATAAGAGCGAGCGGCGCGGACTCGCTAGCACGCACCTTTTAGTTGGAGCGATCGAGCGCGATCAATGAATCGCACCGTTTACCAGTTTGGTCATAAACATGCTGATTTCTGAAAAGCTATGATCAACGAACAAGTTCGACTCGACGGACTTCTATTCACGAGGGACGCGCAGGTGCTTGGTGTCATGCATCAGATTCTGGACACCTTTGCTATCAAGACTGAGGTTTGTGGTGAACTTGATTCGGCGATTGAAGCAGTAACCCACCGCAGGCTGGATACGGTGATTGTGGACTGGAATAGCGCGCACGATCCAAATCGCGTCGTCTGTGCCGCACGCAAATCGTCTCCAAATAGCAACTCAACTATCGTAGCCATGGTTGATCAAACCTCCGAAACTCATGCTCTGCTGTCGGGGGCCAACTTCATGATCCATAAGCCGATGGACCTTGACCATGCGCGACGCTGCATGCGTGCAGCCTACGGAACGATGCTGCAAAATCGCCGACGTTCCGCTCGGGTCGCCGTCGACCTCCCGGTGGTGGTTAGAGTGGGAGGGGATAGCAGATTCGACGCCAGAATCAGCGACATCAGCATTGGCGGGCTGGCTCTGCAGTGCAACCGCTCACTGGCAGTCGATCAAAAGGTCACGATGCTCTTTTCCCTTCCTGGCGCCGGGGCGCTGATTTATTTGTCCGGTTCGGTGGTGAATGCAGATGGGAAAGGACGGGCTGGAATTCGTTTCTCTTTTATTCCTGACGATGACCTCAACCGACTCCAGGCATGGCTCGCAACCGAGCTTACCAAACTGGAAAGCGCCGAAATGCCTGCGAGCGATCTGACGGATAACGTGCACTGAAGAGTCGACCTTCGAATTCACGAGACTTTTCTATATATATTTTGAAAATGTGTCTTAGCCGAGGACAACGTCCCCCGCAAGGCGGCCAAGAAGAAGACCCTCCGATAATCGCTTCTCTTCCTGCGAACTGAAATATAAAGCCCGATTTGCAGGTCGTCTGGAGTCGCCTTGCGAGGTGGAGAACCTGACTGGGCTGCTGCGATTCGAACAAATATCCCGTGTTGTCCAGTAGCCGGACAATATTCCAGAATCGAGGCTCCGATCAAGGAATTCGTAGAGATGTCTTCAGTCGCTTTCGTCAGTAAGTTCCATGGGTGCTTAGAACTAGCACCACCTCCCGCTCCAAGGCGTTCGGTAATGATCGTGCAGTAATTAAGCGCGCGCGGGGGGGCTGCCCCCGGGGCCGGTTGCCTGAGTCAACCTTTCGAGTGCGAGGGATGTAATGCGATTCAGATATGTCGGGTTGATGTTCCTGTCGATTGCGTTCGTAGGCACCGGATCTTTCGCGCAGCAGGTATCGGCGAGAATGCCGATAAGTGCTGGCGTCCCATTGGGCGGGGCGACCAACTCGAACTACGGCAGGCTGCCCCTGACGTTCGAGGCTAATCTGGGTCAGATCTCACCTGAAGCGAAGTTTCGTGCACACGGCAAGGGATATTCAGCGTATCTCAGCGCCGGGGAGATGGTGCTTACTCTCCGGCCAACGAAGGTCAGTACGAAGAAGACTACAGATAGCCCGTTGAGCAAGAGCCCAAAGCAAGTTTCGGGAGTGACACTCAGATTCAGGCTGTTAGGAGCGAATCCGACACCCGAAATTGCCGGAGAAGATCGGCAGCTCGGTACCGTAAACTACTTCATTGGCAGCGACCCAGCGAAGTGGCAGAGGAACGTGCCCACCTACGCCAGGGTCCGCTGTAGAAGTGTGTACCCAGGCATCGACCTGGTCTACTACGGAAGTCATCAGCAATTGGAGTATGACTTTGTCGTCTCTCCCGGAGCGAACCCGAGACTGATCCAGTTCGAGATTGAGGGCGCGAGCGAGATCGCGCTAGACGAAACCGGCAATCTGGTTTTGCAGACCGGCGGCGGGGAACTCCACTTCCAAAGCCCTGTCATTTACCAGGAGTCCAACGGGCGGCGAGTTCCTGTGCGGGGCGCCTATGTCATGACAGATCCGACACACGTCGCATTCCAAGTCGTGCAGTACGACGCAAACAAGCCGCTGGTCATCGACCCCGTGTTGGTCTACTCGACCTACCTGGGCGGCAGCGGAGATGACCAGCCTGGTGGAATCGCGGTCGACGCAGAGGGCAACATTTACGTCGCAGGCTCGACAGATTCAACAGATTTTCCTCTGGCTACGCTGGGTTCGCTCCCCGGCGGGAACACCCACGTTTTCATCGCGAAGCTGGACCCGACGGGATCGAATCTGATTTACGCGGACTACCTCGGAGGGAATGGCCAAGACTACGGCTATGCCCTGGCGCTGGATGGAGCCAACAACGTCTACGTCACCGGCAACACGGGGTCCAGCGACTTTCCCATGGTCAATCCATTTCAGGGAACATACCCAGGATCATCGAATGCTTTCCTCACCAAAATCTCTCCAGATGGTTCATCGCTGTTGTACTCGACGTACTTTGGAGGAAATGGAACTGATGTGCCGTCCAACGTCGCTGTTGATTCGACAGGAGAGATGATCGTTGCCGGATATACCTCGTCCACCAATCTACCGACGGCTAGTGCCTTTCAGTCCACCGTCTCGGCGAACCCCGGAGGGCTGTATGGAAACTACGGGTTCATTACGAAGTTTAATCCGGAGGGATCCTCTCTAATCTATTCTACATATTTCGGAGGCAGTTCAAATTTGCCACTTAACTGCGGCGGAACTCCTTGCTGGTTGCCGCCCTTCGGCATCATCGCCGAGATGACGATCGACGCCTCGGGCAACATTTACATCGCTGGCAGCACCAACACCTACAACTTTCCTGTCACCGAGGGCGCTTATCAAACCACCGACTCTACACAACAGGGAGCTGACACGGTAGGATTCGTCAGCAAATTCAATGGTTTTGGAAGCCTCCAGTATTCGACATACCTTTACGATCCCAGCGGGGTGGAAACCCAGATAACAGCGCTGGCTGCGGATGGGTCTGGCTCGGCCTATGTGACTGGAGACACATTTGGAGCAGGAACATTCCCAGTTACTGCGACAAGCATCTGCGATCCCAGCATTTATGGTTTTGCCTGCAACAATGCATTCCTGACCAAGTTCGATGCCGCCGGTGCAACGTTGTTGTATTCGACATACCTCGGCCCGAACAACGATGAGCTCCCACAGGCAATTGTGCTCGACGCAAACAGCGACGCCTATATTCTGGGGTACACCGGAAGTGGCTCGTTCAGTTCGGTGAACGGGATCGAGAGTTACTCGAATGAGAATGATCTGCTGCTGGTGGAGGTCGACCCAACGGCAACCACGCAACTCTTCGCCACCTACCTGGGCGGCAGCGGCAATGACCAGCCAGCGCCAGCCGGAATGGTTCTCGATGCGAATGGCAATCTTTATATCGCCGGCATGACGGATTCAACCGATTTCCCGGTGATGCAGCCTGCTTTCCAGAGCCTATTGGCTGGGAGTACTAACGGCTTCATCGTCAAGATCGGACCTGCGTCTGCGCCAGCCGTCGCCTTGAGTCCGGATTCTTTGCAGTATGCCAGTCAGACGATCGGCTCCAGCAGCCAGCCGCAGACTGTCCTGCTGCGAAACATGGGCAGCGCATCACTTTCGATTTCATCGATCACGACGAGCGGCGACTTTGCTGAGACCGATAACTGTGGAAACAGCGTACCCGCTGCTGGGAGTTGCACGTTCTCCGCTACTTTCACTCCCACTACATCCGGAACTCGCAATGGGACCATCGTGATAGGGGATGACGCGGCTGGATCGCCGCACGTCATCAGCCTGAGCGGCAGCGGTCTGGGTGCGGTCGTGACCCTGACGCCTTCTGCGCTGGTATTTGCCAGCACGCCGGTTGGAACCTCTGCTGTTGCACAGACGATAACGTTGACCAACTCCGGCAACGCGACACTGAGCATTGGCAGCATCCAAGTCGCGGGAGACTACGCGCAAACCAATAACTGTCCAGCCAGTCTGTCGGGAGCGTCCACCTGCTCGATCAATGCGACATTTACGCCGACCACGACCGGAACGCGCATTGGAACGGTGACAATCGGTGACAACGCGGCCGGCACTCCTCAAACGATTGCGTTGACCGGCTCGGGTTCAGATTTTGTTTTGACGAGCGTTCCTAACAGCGACACCGTCAAGGCCGGCGCCACGGCTAACTACACGCTGACGCTCAGCCCGCTAGGCGGAGCGTTCAACAGTGCAGTTCACCTGTCTTGCGGCGGATCGCCAGCCCTTACGACCTGCAGCTTGTCACCGAACACTGTGACTCCGGGCGGAAGTCCCGTCTCCGTCACGCTGACCATTTCGACGACGGCGTCGCAGGCTGAGGTAGTTCCACTAGCCGGGCCTTCGCAAGAGCGCACGATTCCTGCGATCTGGATGCAGCAGGGGCTTGGCCTGCTCGGAATAATTCTGCTGGTCTCTCCAACTCGATCGAGAAAGCTACGGCGAATCATTTCGATGGTTCTGATGACTGCGGCTTTTTGCCTGATGTCCGCATGCGCAGGAGGAACCGGTATCACGACGCCGCCACAGCCTGGTACAGCTCCTGGAACCTACACGATCACAGTTACCGGAGCGTCGGGAGCTCTGATGCACTCACTTCCCGAAACTCTCATCGTGAAGTGATTGTCGTCGACGCATCCCTGGCTAGTTGCAAGTGGCCATGTTCTGGCCAACGCCTTGAAGACTCATGACTGAGTTGGTCACCAGCGGAAGACTCCAGAACTTGTTGTGATGTTTGCGCAAATAGTAGGCCGCGAAGACGGAACTGACACTCTTCACTGAAGCTACCGCGTAAGCGCGCCCAACGGTTGGATGAGCTCCATACAAATAGGCTGACTCAACCTCCACGTTGCAGACGCCCTTTTTCCCCGCGAGCCAGTTCTGGCGGGCGAACAGTGTTGTGTAGGAATCCGCGAATGTACTGCCCGTCGACACGAAAGCAAGGCTAAGGAACTTTTTGTCGATCATTTTGGTCTCGTGGCTCAATACGATCCCAGGGGGCTGAGCCGGCACCACAACCTCGATTACCGCACTACTGCTGCGGATGGCGCTGCTGGGGGCTTCCGGAAGCTCAGCGGCCACGGAGATCGTAGTCAGCGCGAATACTGCGAACACCGCGTTCAGCGCTAACCTGATGAGTTTACTCAACTTGGGCGCATCTACGAGAGCGGAATAAATTTGGCTGCCATTTGATGTCGGTGACTCGTTACGGTAGGTCATGTTCCGACGATAAGCTTGAACCCTGCTGAGCACAATGGCGGGAGGGTAATGGAGAGTAATAACAGGTAGTAACCAGTAGGGTGGGCCACGAGACCCGAAGACGGAGGCACGCGATCAATCCCCGTTCAACGTGTCCGGGGCAAGGGGACGGGCACGCCTCCCAATTCTTGTGAAGCCAACCACGAACGGGGGACTGCGGAGAGAGTCGCACGGTCAGTTACTGCAAAACCGCTTTCGGTCAGAACCGTTGTCTCCCGCATCGGGCCTGCCTGCTCAGGGTCACACAAGCCGCTACGCCGACAGCCTCGAGTCCAAGGCCGTCGTTCGGATTTCGTAACAAAATCGAAGTAGTTACTGGAGTTCGCTTGGATTTACACGAGTATTCATTCCGGAGGACTTAGAAAATGCTCGCGCAGTCGACGGCTGACAATGTCAACCCTGATGAACGCCCCATCCTCAAAACACCGAGCCCAGAGGAGGCTACAGTCGTCCCGAATCACACCAATCAGTTGCTCGACAAAGTTCAAGAGCTTCTCATCGAGAACAGAGCTCTCGATTCCGCTCTTGAGGCTGTTAAGCGCCTATTGCCCCCAGAGGCCCAGGAGAAAGTACGGTCTCACA
>Ga0070762_10001385_pt1 | contig 11167 bp, 11 predicted proteins | sample HubBroMetageREF2_FD_66726 | JGI IMG/M metagenome (GOLD analysis project Ga0070762, IMG submission 66726) | Reference soil microbial communities from the Hubbard Brook experimental Forest, New Hampshire, USA - Hubbard Brook CCASE Soil... | ecosystem: Environmental > Terrestrial > Soil >... | reverse complement strand
GCCTGCCAGCGAAAGTCGTAACTAAATGGCCCCCCAATAGCGGTGTTATAGACGGAGGTCTGCAAATCGAGCGGGTTGGAATCAAAGCCCGCCGCAGTCGTAGCACTAGCCAGTGGAGGTACAACGTATCCTGCTGCTTGCATCGCGCCGCTGAAAGTCGCCGTGGTTCCTGTAATCCCACCGGTGAACTGGATAGAGCTTCCATTCTGCGTAATTGCCGAGCCCCCAATCGTACAAGCAGTCGAAGTAAATAGAGCTATGGAGTTGGGGGTGGCGGTGCCATTGCTCGCGACTGAGGTACAGGGCGTAACGGCCAGCGAAACCACTGACCGCGGGCTTTTTTGAGAAGCGGATTCCGCAGCGTTTGTTGCCACGGCCGCGCTGGAGCCGGCAGGAGCCACCGGCGCGAGCAGAAAGGCAGAAGCAGGTATTCCCCCCAATGTATCAGCGTCAGCCGCCTTCAGTGCGTACGGCACACCCACGAGCAGGATTCGCGGTTGTTCGCCCTCGCCCGGTATCTGGGGCTGCACGCCCAACCAACGCGCACGGCTCGAGGCGAAAACATCCAGAGGCAATCCTTCCGGCTGCGTAACACCCAGCAGCACCGTGTACTGCCCGGTTGCATTGAGTTGGACCATCTGTGTCTCTACCCAAAGCGGGCTTCCGTTTTCCTGGGTTTCGTAAAGCGCAAAGGTAACTGCCACGGACCCGGCCTCAGGATTTCCAGCGGCATCTCGCAGCGTCCCGCCGAGCCTTATGAGGTGAGGGACTTGCCCGGGTAGCTGCGATGAGGCTACCTCGCCACTTACGGGCACTGCCGTCCCAGCCTCCGGCTGCTGCGCCAGCAAACTAAGTCCGGAGAACGAAGCAAAGAACAACAAAAAGAACCAGCCACGCGTCGCCGTCATGTCGATACCTCCCCCGCACTGTGATCGCTATGTGATGCCGCCAGGCAACGCCTTCACCCTGATCCAGAGACATCTCACAAACTTCGCCAGCGATGGTTTAAAGGCTAGAACCAGCGCTCCGTCACCTCCAAGGCGTTAGACACACGTTCGCCGATAGCAGGCACACTCAGAGGTCACGACTGGAACTCGCCAATCCAAACAAAAGGCCGGGCACCGAGTTGCACTCGATGCCCGGCCAATTTCGGCTTCGCGCCGCGAACAATCAAGGCAGGCGTTTACGGCAGTCCTGTCTCTCCGCGGCGTTCAACCTGGTTAACGTTCCTTGGCCGCGCAACTACGGTTCAACCAGCTTAGTCGCCCTGGTCATAGCAAGAGCAGACGCCCGTGCCGGTGCCCAGTGACTCTACGAAGCTGCAAGTTTCCTGCAGGTTGAAGCTCAGCTCGGTGCTGGAAAGAGACGAATCGGTCAGAGTCGTCTCGGTCAGGGCGTACCCGGCTCCGATTCTCTGAACGTGAGTGAGCCAGCCCTTAATTCCATTCTGCGTAGTAAAAGCAGTGGGATTGCAGACTCCGCCTGATGGAACCAGACTCGAAACTTCCTTGATGATGCCCCGAGTGGGCTTGATACCTTCATCGAGGATGTTGGTGAGAAGGCTTGTGCTGACCGTCAGGTCAAGGTAACCATTGGCCGTGATCTGGCAGCTGCAGCACTCTTGCATTTCTTCGGCGTTGTTGAACACATAGATGTTCGCGCACAGGTTTGCACCCGATGCGTCGCCGTCGTTGGCAAGCCGCAAGTGAGCCGCCGGCGCGCCTGCAACGGCATTCGTAAAGTAGCCCACGTCGTAAACGTTATCCTGAGCCGCAGCAGTGCCCACTCCGAGCAGAGCAACGGACAGGAACAGCAGTGTACAAGCAAGTTTCTTCATGCGAATTCCTCCTGAAAGTCGCGCCCAAGGCCGGGGGAGGAGGAATCAGCTTAGGGTCGCGCTCTTGGCACTCTATCCGCTTGCACAATCTTTACAAGTACCCACGTGGCTTAGTCAGATATGTTAAGCCTCACAACCTACTCCACTTGGGTTAGTTCTATCCGGAGTTTCCGCGAAAACCGACCTTCGGAAAAACGGTCCTTCACGAAAACAGTTCTGCATTGCAAGTAGCTTCGCGCATGCACCCCAGGTCAGGGCTGCTGCGGTGGTTGCTGCGGTGGTTGCTGCGGTGCTTGCTGTGGTGGCTCCTGTGGTGCCTGCTGAGCTGGCGGAGGATTTTTGATTCGCTGCAGGATTTTTTCCCGTATCTTGTCAATCATTTCCTGACGCTGAGCATCATCGATTGGCTTCTCGGTCGGCGCTGGCGGTGGCGCGGCGTCGGATGTTTCCTCAGGAGTCGCGGGGACAACCGGTGGTGCTACGGACGCCACCGCCGGCTCGTTCGGCGCGGGTTCTGCCTTCGTCAGAATCATGCGCTGCAACTTGTTCGGATTACCCGGCGAATCCATCAAGACATAATTAAAGTGGGCTCCATTGAGAAGAGTTCCCACCACATCGCGGACTGGGCCGGGACCGACACTCACCACAACCCGTTCATCGACACTGCCGGGAGGAAACTCAATCACGGCACCCGTCTGCAAACTCAGCGCGCGCAACACGTCGCCAAGAGTTGAATTCATCGCCTTGATTGTCAACTGGCCATTGCTGTAGATGACCTTCGGCGCATTCAGGGAAGATTTTTCGGGGCTGCTCAACTGGGATCCGGACCTTGTTTGAGTCGCGGCGCTTTGGGCAGATGCAGTTAGCCCCAGCGACAATCCCAAGGCTAAGAGAGGCAAGTTAGACCTTCCCATAAGGACTCCAATGCATCACAACTCGACAACCTGTCGTTTTAGTGCACTACTGCCATCCGCGCCAATTAGACGTCGGACTTACTTAGGGGAGGTTTCAACTCGCAACTTGCAATCGGGGGAGTTCGCTTCGTCCGGATTCGAAGGATCACACTTGGTCATCTTCGCCCGGTCTGTCATTTTCGGTCGCTCACACACCAGCGCCGACTCGGAGGCAGAATCCTGGTTATGGTCGCCGGACAACCGGAGCCGATATTTCATCGTGTCCGGGTTGGACTGGTTTTCAGAATCGGGTGATGCCGCGTCCGCACTGTTCTCCGATGGCGTTTGGACAGCGGTCCCGACGCAGGTCGTAGAATTGTCCTTGGGGACAGAAACAGAAGAAGATGAGTCCAGATGGTCTGCCGCTTTGTCCTTCTTAGCCGGCGCAGTTGCGTGCGTCACAGTTCCACTTTTGGAGTCGTCGTTTCCGGCCCAAGCCTGCGGCGTGAGATTAAAGTGAAGAAGGACAGCCAGAGCAAGCCCAATTGCGGCCCTCTTTGCAACTCTCTTTATAAGACAAACGCCGGTGGGCACTTGCATACTCATAGAACTTCTTCTCACAAGAATACTAACTAAAGTGCGTCCGACCTTAAGCACTCTTCGCCAGTTGCGTAGTAGATCACTTCGGGCAGGATCCCGCAATACCGCGCTCGTGCTAGTCGCTAAGTTTAGCTGCAAAGAACTACTCCTTTTGTGCTAATCGAGCAGATAATTCGTGAGAACGCTGAATTTTATTGCCATTTTGAGACATTCTTGCTAAAGTGAGCCTCCATGATGGTTGTGGTTCCCTGTTTCGAGGCATCATGGAGCATTAGTTAGCTTAGGGAACTGCTTCCAGTTTTGTGTTGCGCACGCTCTTAGAACCCCTGTCCTCCCCCCTTCGCGCGCAACGTCACTTACCGAACGTGTAATCAGCTTCGTGCTGCCGTTGAGCGATTCCACAGCCTTGTTGTGGGTTGGGGGAAACAGGCGTCCTGAAGTTTGATTGAACGTTTGATTCGATTGACGCATCGTTGTTCCAAGCACCTGAAGTTTGCACATGGGCCGAACCCTGGGAGTACGTCGCGATAGGTCGCGAAAAGTTGGGATGGAGGAGTAGATCATGGCGATCGGCACATCGGATTCGGGTTGGCTGTTTCTGGATCCAGCTTTGAATCCTGTGGCGTGCAATACACAAGCCGTCCAAATCCTTGCCTTCCCCAATGTTCCGGAGAGGATCAAGCGGCTTAACGTGTTCCTGACCGACAAAGTCCAGTCTCTTGTCGATCAACAATCCCGGGAGTCTCTGAATTTCGTAAAGGAATTCAAGTCCGGCAAACGGCGTTATCACTGCCGCGGTTTTCGCCTCGAAAACCATGGCGACGGCGTCCGCTTATCGGTTGCCGTCCTGCTTGAAAGGCATTCCTCCGGTGCTGGGGCATTATCCGAGATGTCAAAGCATTTTGATCTCACTGAGCGTGAGCGGGAAACCGTGGAACTGCTGCTCCAGGGGCTGACCAGCAAGGAAATTGCCGCTCGCATGAACATCAGTCCCAATACAGTAAAAGCTTTTCTCCGGCTGGTGATGGTGAAAATGGGAGTGTCCACACGCTCGGGAATTGTAGGACGGATTATTAGACCGTAGCTTCAGCAGAATTAGCCGGAGCCGGGTTAGCCGAGCCGGGCTAACCTTCATGACTACTTCTTTTAATCACTTTACGTTCCTCCACTATCGCGTAATTATGGTACCCAGTGAAAAGCGATGTGGAGTCCGACCGCAGGCAGTATCCGCGATTTCCCTACGTCCTGGATATTCTCGCTCACGATTGCCCTCCTCTAAATCACAGCGGCCCGCCCAGACCATCGGTCCTCGGCCGCGTGCAGAATGTCAGCCAGGGCGGAATCTGCGTCTTAAGTCAAAAACTGATTCCTCGATCTGCTCTTCTGCGCTGCGAAGTCGGGGTGTCGGAAGTACCGGTCGCGATCCCCACTCTCCTCCAGGTCTGCTGGTCAAGAAAGCAGAACGTTGAGGCCGCGAGCTATCTCACTGGTCTTAAGTTCCTGCTCTGATTGCCTCCCCACCATAACAATGATTCCATCTAACTACTGCTAGAACGCTAACCCATTTGGACTAAATCCATAGGAGAATTGTAAAGTTTTCCACTGGCGCTAAGCTGTTACCCCATAAACACCAGCCGACCCCCCTCCCCAGCCGGCAACTCAGGAGCACCCTCATCATGTCGTCTCAGACTGCCTCAGAACTACGTGGGATGTTGAAATCTGCCTTGGCGATTTCTCTTGCTTCGCTGACCATTGCACTGTGGGGCTGCGGAAGCGGTTCGCAGGCAAGTCAGCCGCAAGCAGCTCAACCCCAGGTCAAGAGCTTGACCTCGATTTCGATCACTCCTGCGAATCCGGTCGTTACTGTTGGCCAGAGCCAGCAACTGACGGTAACGGGAAACTACAGCGACGGCACCACGCAGAACTTGACCAGCTCCGTGACCTGGAGTGTGTCGCCCTCGAGCGTGGCGAAGGTGAACAGCGCGGGCATGGCGCAAGCGCAAGCCACCGGCACAGCCACCCTCACGGCAACCTCTGGCTCGGTCAGCGGGAACGACAAGCTCACGGTTTCTGCGGCTACACTGGTTTCCATCGCTATCGCCCCATCCAATCCCACCGTGCCCAAGGGCGAAACACAGCAACTGACGGCGACTGGAACTTTCAGTGACGGCAGCACGCAGAACCTCACAAATTCGGTAGCTTGGAATGCAACCACTACCAGCGTGGCCACGGTGAATAACACCGGTCTCGTAAACGCTCAGGCCATGGGCAACACAACCGTTACAGCCGTGGCCGGTTCGATCAATGGAACCGATTCAGTGACCGTAGCTGCTCCAGTTGTGGTTTCGATTCTCGTGACCCCGTTGAACGCCGCCATCGGGACGGGCTTCACGCAACAATTCGATGCTGTCGGCACATTTAGTGATGGCAGCGCCGCGGACATCACCGCAAGCGCCACATGGAGTACTGCCGTGCCCACCGTGGCGACGATCAACCCATCGGCTCTGGCGACGGCCCTAGCACTCGGCACCACTGCGGTCTCAGCCAGTTCCGGATCCGTAGCTGGCTCCGCTAACCTCACCGTAGAAACGGTAGCCGGCCTCAACTACTTCACCAATGCCCATACTGCCGGGGTCACCAGCGCCACCGTAAACATTAGCAACCCCAATGTTACGGGCACTTCCCTATGCGCGATGTTCTATGTCTTCGACACAAACGAAGAAATGAACGAGTGCTGCGGCTGTTCGGTATCGCCTGACGATCTCCGTACCCTCTTGATCGACACTGACCTCACGGGCAATCCCCTTGCCGGCGCAACCCTCACCCGCGGAGTCATCGAACTCGTGCCGGCCGACATCACGAGTAATCCTACGTGCAATCCAACTTCAATCACTCCCGTAGGTGAACTCGCTGCCTGGTCCACGCACGTGCAGATCGCGACGCCTGGCACGTACGTTCAGACCGAGACCACTTTCGATCCTGCCCTCCTCAACAGCACTACCCAATCCAGCTTGCAGACCACGTGTTCCTTCGTCCAGTCGCTCGGTAGCGGCGGCGGCGTCTGCACCTGCGGCACCGGAGACTGAGGCACCGGGGATTGAGGCACTCCGGTCGTTTCGTGGGAAGGGGCGAACTGAGGAAGGGTTGAACTGGGCTAAAGCAAGAGGACGCACCGGAAGGTGCGTCCTCATAACTGATCATCGATTCTCTTGCGGATTATCCGGCACGATACTCGGTGGTTGAAGCGGGCAGTTCTTGAACTTGACCTTGAACTTGCCTTGGCTGCCGGCGCCTTCTCGAACGCGGCGCAGCGCTCGACTCTGCCTTTTTCATCGTGGCCTTCTTGATCGTGGCCTTTTTCGCCGTGGCTTGGTTCATCTTGGGCCGGGTGGTCGCGGCATCGTTCGTCGTGAGAGCCAGAGTCTGCGGTTCTGGAACCAGCATCGGTTGCGACGGAGCTGGTTTTTGCATCCGTACCTGCGTCCAACGGTTCAGAATCTTGTGAGCGCGCAGCATGACAATGTTGTAAGCACTGTGAATTGCCTCACGAACCTTCATCAGACGTGACTGCTGAATCGTAGGAACCTTTACGGAAGATCTATACTTTTCGATCCAGGCATCTTCCGTATTCTCCGCAACGTTCTCCCCGCAAATCTGATCCATTTCCATCACCGAATCTCCGAATCAACTGCGCACTTATTTGTATGCCTTATACACCCTCGCAGCGCGCAGAGGAACCACTCCGAAGGAACTACTCCAGGAGTTGAGCAACCTAAATACGTCCGCAATTGTCATCCTGAGCGCAGCCGTTCTTCAGGCGTAGCGAAGGATCTCCCTCTCCACCGGCCCATCGCGTAAGCCAAGCCACCGCCGGAGATGAACCAGATAGGCCGCCGCCACCCAGTGGAGTATCATGCGTTCTCGCATTGACCTCCGCTGCTCCATCCCGGCTGGCCTACATCGATTGGATGCGAGGCCTGGCCTGCCTCCTGATGTTCCAGACCCATTGTTACGACGCCTGGCTCAGCCCGAGCGCGCGCCAGAGCAGGTTCTTCATGTACTCGCAACTCGGCGGAACCTTCCCGGCTCCACTATTTTTGTTCCTGGCCGGTATTTCGTTCGCCTTGGTGACCGAGAAGCTGTGGAAGAAGAATCTGCAGCCGACGCAAATTGCCCGCACCACCATCCGCCGCGGCGCGGAGATCTTTGCCTTTGGCCTGCTCTTTCGCCTGCAGGAATATTTGATCGCCTGGGGATGGGCGCCGCTCAGCGACCTGCTGCGCGTCGACATCCTAAACACCATCGGCCTCTCCATGATCCTGATGGGCGTCCTCTGCTGGTTTGTGTTGTCCGTTACTCGCGGGGCGCCAGCCAGGCTCCCACTTGTGATTGCCTCTGCCGGCACTGCGGCCTTGATTTCCCTCCTCACACCACCCCTGTGGACCACATGGCGCCCCGACTGGCTGCCCTGGCCGCTGGAGTCCTACATCAACGGCGTCCACAATCTCGGCACACCCCAGGCTTGGATCTTCCCGATTTTTCCCTGGGCCGCCTTCGCCTTCGCCGGCCTGGCTACCGGATTTATTCTGCAAAGCGAATGGGCGCGCAAGCACGAAACTCCGATCTTTCTATTGGCCGGCGCCACCGGCTTGGTATTCGTCTCAGCCGCTCGTTGGCTCGATGCCCAGCCGCGTCAGCTCTATGCCGTCTATGACTACTGGCACACCAGCCCGAACTTCTTTCTCATTCGCCTAGGCATGCTGCTGGCGATTCTGACGGCAAGCTACGCCTGGTGCCGCTGGGTCATCGGAAAATGGACCATCGGGAACTGGGGTCCAGCACGCTGGAGTTTCAGCCCTCTAATTCAACTAGGCCAGGCTTCCCTGCTGGTGTACTGGGTGCACATCGAATTGGTATACGGACGCTTCTCCATCCTGCACAAACACGTCCAAAGCATCCGCACGGCGTCCTTAGGATTGCTGGCAATCTTCCTCAGCATGCTTCTGCTCGCCTTCCTGCGCACAAGACTAAAAGGCCACGGCAACGAAATGCTAGCCCGCTTTCGCAGTCCAGCCCGCGCCAATTGAACGTGTGGCGCGGGCACTCTTGCCCGCGAAATCTAACCACAAGCAAACCCTGTCAACCCGAACAAGCCCCTGACGTCTCGAGACAACCTCCCCTGTCATCCCGGGCGAAGCGAGGGATCTTGGTTCTCGCCTGCACCATCACCATCCCGGCCGAAAGCAACCACCAGCACTGACACAACTCGTAAGAAATGCATCCACGAACCACAGCCCTACCGGAACTGCTTAGCGAACTCCACCACCTCGCGCTCCGCCCAGCGCCCATCGTAATCACCCTCGCCCGCGCCCACGAAGGCGCAATGCCCGCCATCCTCAGTCTCAACGTAAGTAATGTTGGGATTAGCTAGCAACGCCTGACGCGTTCCCTGCAAAATCCGAACGAAAGGATCGTTAGCCGCATGAATCACAAGCGCAGGACGCGCGATGCGGCTGACCACGCTGGCAGCGGCAGCTCGGTCGTAATAGTCATCCGCGCCGGTGAACCCGCAATAGTAAGCAGTCACGCGGTCATCAAACCCTCGCAAAGTCTTAACTCCGCGCAGACGCGAAGCATCAAAGTCGCCGGGAAACAAACGCACCTTGCGCCGAAAGCGCCGGAACAATTGCAACAGAAAGTAATATTCGTAAATCCGATTGCCGGGTTCATGCAGAGCGTCCGCTCCAGCCGCCAGATTCACCGCAGGACAAACCGCCGCCACTCCCCGGAACTCCGCCGGAGCCGCGCTTCCCCACTCCCCCGCCAGCTTCAGAACCAGATTGCCTCCCATGGAAAAACCAATCAGCACGAACCCTGTAATTCCGTCCTGCTCGACAAGGTTGCGCGCGACCGCGGCAACATCGGCCGAACGGCCGGAGTTGTAGAGCGTGGCCGCGGAATGGTCCATGCCTCCGCAGTTGCGCTGGTTCATGCGCACCACGTTCATGCCCGCGGCCAAACCGTTCCGCGCGATTCCCAGCATGTATTGCGATTCGCTCGACCCTTCCAATCCATGCACCACGATCAGCGTCAGCGCATTCCGGTCTTTCTGCCAGTGACAATGGCACAGCACCGGAATGCCCGGCTCCACCTCGATCAGGCGCCCTTCCGCGGGGGGCAAATCGATTCGGCGGGGAAGAAAGAAGGCAGCGAGGGTTTGCACATGCCCGCCACGCAGCCAGGGATGCGGCCGGAAGGCCGTCGGCACGAACGCGGGCGGTTTGGTTGTCATCCTGAGCAAGCGTTCTTTGCGCGGCGAAGGATCCATGCGAGCCGCGCGTCTCCACGGAGCCTGCCCCGAGAGAGGCGCAAGCGACCGAAGGGTGCGTTTGGCTTGCTTCCTTACAAAACGGCGCATCACCATCCGCAAGTTTGCGAAGTTCCCGCAAATTGATTCTAATAGGAGCAGCCATCCGCGGGAGCGATCCTCATGCCGATTTTTGAATACATCTGCCAGCAATGCCAGCACGAGTTTGAATCTCTGGTCTTCGGCCGCGACAAAGCCAGGTGCCCCAAATGTCAAAGCCAGAAGCTAAGCCCGCAGCTTAGTGTCTTCGCCGTGTCCGCGAAAAGCTCCGCGAGCGCATCGCCGGGAGCAGGCGCATGCGGCTCCTGCGGCGATCCTCGCGGCGCGGGCGCATGCTCGCTCGGCGACCTCGACTAATTCTGGTTCTCTAACTTGGTCCTGTAGCAACCCAAACTTTCGGCACCCTCTTGCCGGTGACTGCGGTTACCTATGTTTCCCCGTCCACCCCGCCTACCATGCCTACACTCCCCGAAAATCCAAAGGAGCATCGCATGGATCGACGCAAGCAATCGCGCGTCTTCGTTGATCTTCCCGTCCAGATCTGTGGCATGGACGCATACTCCCGGCCCTTTTCTCAGCCGGCCAGCCTGCGCACCATCAGCGGACGCGGAGCCACCCTCCAGTGTGTCGACGCTCAACTGAAACCGGGAGAAGCAGTCGACATTCTTTACGAAGGGACGAGAGCTCAATTCCGCATCGTGTGGTGCGGCAAGCCCGGAACCGAAATGGCTGGCGAAGTCGGAGTCGAAAACCTTTCCGCCGGCACGATGTTCTGGGATATCGATGTGTTGCGCTGTGCCGCCTCGGTAGGCCAAGGGTAGCGGAAGAGGGAGGGCGGAGAGGGCTGAAACCCGCGTTGCGCGGGCCATTTGCAGCATACGGCCGCAGCCCGGCGAACGCAAGCAGAATGCGGAGTGCCGCACTCATTTCTTCCTCGCGTCGCAGTGACCTTCACACTTACCGCACCTGATTCGCGCAAAAGCAGCAACTTCTTGTCATCCTGTCGACTCCCGCAATGCCGGCGGAAACAACTCCGCATCCTCCACGATCTTCCCGCCAAAATTAGCTCAAGCCTCAATCCCAGGTTGTAAACTCACCAGAGATGCGAGTAAAGATTCTCGGTTCCGCGGCCGGAGGCGCGTTTCCGCAATGGAATTGCGCCTGCACAAATTGTCGCGCCCTGCGGGCCGGCACATTCCAAGGAAAGCCGCGCAGCCAGACCCAGGTTGCGATCACAGAAGACGGCCGCTCGTGGTTTCTTCTCGGTGCGTCTCCGGACCTGCGAGCTCAAATCGAATCTACGCCCGAGTTGCATCCCCGCGACGGCTTGCGCCAATCGCCCATCGCAGGCGTGGTGCTCGCTAACGCCGATCTCGACCACGTCCTCGGCCTGCTTCTCCTGCGCGAACTTCAGCCGCTGCGCGTTCACGCCACTGCATCCGTTCGCCGCATTCTCCGCGAAGACAACTC
>Ga0070762_10001383_pt1 | contig 11171 bp, 5 predicted proteins | sample HubBroMetageREF2_FD_66726 | JGI IMG/M metagenome (GOLD analysis project Ga0070762, IMG submission 66726) | Reference soil microbial communities from the Hubbard Brook experimental Forest, New Hampshire, USA - Hubbard Brook CCASE Soil... | ecosystem: Environmental > Terrestrial > Soil > Temperate... | reverse complement strand
CCCGACGCGCGCGGCGCGTTCTCCGTGAACAGGATCGCGACGGTCTGGCCGTCGGGCGACCACTGCGGGGTCGCGAGATAGCCCTTGAGCTTCGTGAGTTGCCGCGCCGTGCCGCCCGCCACGGGCGCGACGTACAGCTCGAGCTGCCCGGCGTCGGCGGCGTCCGAGAGGAACGCCAGCGATTTCCCGTCCGGCGACCAGGAGACGCCATGCTCGTCGTGCGGCGCGTCACCCGAGACGGCGGTGACCCGCTGCGGGGCGGCGGCCGCCGCACCGGTCTTTGCCGCGGCGCCTTTCGCTCCCGGAGCCTTCGGCGCCGGTCCGGCAGCCACTGGTGCCACGTAGATCGCTGAGCCCTGCGACGGGGCATCCTTGGTCGCGGGCAGCGACTCCACCCACGCCACCCACTTTCCATCAGGCGAGATCACGGCCTCGGCATACCGTCGCGTGATCGCCAGTTGGTCGATTGCGTCAGCCAGGGGAGGGGGGGCGGCCGGCGCGGTCTGCGCGAGCGCCGTGTGCGCGGCGGCGATGGGCGCGAATCCGGCGAGCAGGATCGCCGTCGCAATGCGGTGGGTCCTAGGCACCATCCACGCTCCTCGGCCGTTCAATGTAGAGACACGAGACCTCCGCCCACGACCCCGAAAGGTCGCGAACGGAGGTGCTGGAGAAACCTCGTGTCTATCCTATCGAATTATCCGGTGGCTGGCGAGACGGCTCTCGCCGGCCAGCCACCGGTCATGCGGCACTACGGGCAGGTGATGGTATAGCTCCCGCCGCGTCCTTCGACTTCCGAGCTCGGGACCGGAAGCACGGTCGTGTGGAGATCCTTCGAGCCCCACGTCGTGTCGGAGACCGTCTGGAGATTGTACATGTGGAGCGAGTTCACACGATCGTTGCCGTATTCGAAGGCGGTCGAGATGCGCTGCTCCTTCATCAGGGAATCACGCACCGCCGTGTAGCTGGCCGCGATCGTCAGCGGAGCCGGGAACCCACCGACCTGCTGATGGACGTCGTTGATGAGTGTGATCGCGTTCGCGAAATTCCCGAGCCCGAGTTGAATCTGCGCTTCGTTGAGCACCAGACCCTCTGACCGAATGATCGGGATCGGGGTCGCCGTTGTCGCGTATGCGTTGTACAGCGTGGGCACCGTCTGCGGCGCATACTGCGCAAGCTGCAGGGGAAATGGGTTGGGACCGAATTTCGCCTTCCAGCGCAGATCGTTGATCGTGTCGACGTCCGCCACCAACGTCCGGAGCGTGACCCAGATACCCTGTTGCGAGTTGAGCGGGTCCACGAGATCGCCGGCCTGCGCGCTGTAATCGAAGAACACGCCGTCGGACGCGTCCTGCCAGCCATTCGTCGGTTCCGGCGAGAGACTGTTCGGGGTATAGAGTGCCGACGCGGTTGCCGCGCTGTCCGCGCGGGTCAGCGCCGTGATGTTGGGCGAGCCGCCGGTCGTGGCCGTCGGCGCCGTACCGGCCGAGGCCCGGGCGATCGCGTACGCCAGCTGCAGGCCGGCTTTCGCCGCCAGCGCACGGTTGAACGACGCGAACGAGCCCGCGGCGGTGCTGGGTCCCGCCGTGGTGCCGACCAGGCTGAACCCGGGCGGCAACTTCACCGGCAGCGGGATCGCACCAGCCGTCTGCAGCTGGTTGTTCGCCGAATCCAGCTCCGCGACGATCTGCGCCCACGCGTCCTTGTTGCAGAACACGGGTCCCACCCCGCCCCCGCTCGCGGCGTGAATCGGGATGCCGAGCGTATCGCGCGTCTCGGCGACCGTCATCAGGTTCATCGCCTCGAGCGTCTGCGCGATACCGATCACCGCCGCGGCCTGTTGCGCCGTATAGGCGGGTGTCACGTTCGGCACCGCGTTGATGATGCTGATCGCGGCGCCGACGCTCAGGTACTCGTTGTCCCACACCGCGTCCGAGGAGGCCAGGATGGCATCCAGGCCCGTCCCGTACAGCACGTCCTGCGGGTTGTCTTCCTGAATGTTCGCTTCGTCACGCGCGAACATCGTCATGTAATTGATATCGGTCGAGACGTCCTGCCGCGACGCCGCGATCAGTCCCGTGACCGCGTTCTGAATTCCCGACGGGGTGTTGTCCACACTCGTCGGCGAGAGGTAGTACGGAATGTTGGAATCCTTGCATGCTGCCGAGCTGGCAACCACCAGCGCGCCCAGCGCCAATCCCGCGCGCGTCCATCGGGGCGTACCGGTGGTGCGTGACTTGAATCGGCCGCCAGCAACAGCCGCGCCCTGCTTGAGATGTGCGGTCATGTTAGAGGCCCAGGTCGAGTGAGAAGAAGAAGCTGCGGGACGGCGGATACTCGAACACGTCCTGCGCCGTTGTGATGTTCTGGTTGCCGAAGACGCTGACCTCGGGATCCAATCCGGTGTACGGGAACCACGAAATCAGGTTGCGGCCGGTCGCCGACAGGCGCGCCGTCTCGATGTGCAATCCCGAGCGGGCCGCCAGCCACTGGGCCCACCTGGATGGAAGCTGCTTGCTGATCGTGACCTCACGCAGCTTCACGAAGGACGCGGACTCGACGTAAGGAAACGGGCTCCCCTTGTTGAACGCCGCGATCCGCGCGTTCGCCGCGGCCGTGTCGGCCAGCAGGTGGCCCGTGAAGTCGAAGACGAAGTTCGTGATGTTGACGACCGAGCCACCGCGGTGCCAGTCGAGCAGCCCGAAGAGGCGGAAGCCCTTGAACTGGAACTCTTCCGAGAAGCTCATCACGTACGACGGCTGGAAGTCACCGATCTGCTCGGGGACACCGACCGAGTTGAGGATCCCCGGTACCGCCAGCTCCGAGACCGAACGGCCCGGGGCGAGGTAGCCACCGCTGCCGACGATACCTTCGAACGTGCTGCCGACGCCGAACGCCGGGACGGGCAGCGAGTTGACCACGCTGTAGTTCCGATAGAACGACACCATCGTGTTCCACGTGAATCCGTTGCGGAGCAGGATCGGCGTGGCGTTGAACGCCATCTCGATGCCCTGGTTCGTGAACTCGCCGCCGTTGAACCACTGCGAGTTGAAGTATTGCGACGGCGCCAACTGGGCCTGCAGCAGCAGATCCGAGACCTGCTTCTGGTAGATCGTGAACGAGAACTGGGCGCGCGAGTTGAACATCGTCGCGTCGAACCCGGTCTCGATTTCCGTCTCGGCCTCGGGCCGGATGTTTGCGTTGCCGTGCAGCGTGTCCGGGAACACACCGTTGGCGCCGCCGACGAGCTGCGCCGGGAAGAAGGTGTACTTCACGCCGTAGTTCGGCTCGGTGCCGGCCTGGCCGTACGCCGCGCGGATCTTGAGGTCGTTCAGGAAGCCGGCGAACTGCGGCACCCGGAACGATCCGGAGAAGCGGGGATAGATGTAGAACTTGCCGATATCACCGTCGTTCGTCGTCCGCTCCGCCGTGATACCGCCGGTCAGCGCGAGGCGCGAGTTGAGGAGCAGCAGCTGCTCCTGGCCGTAGAACGACTGGTCGAGGATGGCGTCCCGGTTGTAGAACACCGAGGTGACCGTGCCGGCCGTCGGCGTGTTCACGCCTGCGAGCAGGTTCTGCGCGACGATGTCCGGGGCGTTGTCGCTCCGGCGGTCGCGGCCGTAGCCGATCGACGTCGTCGCATCGAATGCCGACGACGGCGTGTAGTGGTAGATCGCGTTGATCGAGTAGTTGAAGTACTCGGTCAGATCGTTCTGGATCGTCGCCACACCGGGCAGGCCGCTCGAAATGTCCTGCTCGACCTGCAGCGACGGCGGCGCGTACAGCTGGTCGCGCTGTGACGTCAGGTCGGCGCCACCGATGAAGCGGACTTTGACGCTCTGGTGCTCCGAGGTGTAGGGCGACCAGTCGACGCTACCGCCGCCGATGAAGCGCAGGACCTCTTCCGGGGTCTGCAGTTCCGCGGCGTCGGCGAACGGATTCGCCGGGCCGTACGGGTTATTCTGCCAGACGCCGTCCTTGATCGAGTTCAGGGCCACGAACTGCGGCGTGTAGCTCATCACGTCCGCGGGCGCGATACCGTTGTTCTCGTTCGACGTGGTGCCGCGCCGGTCGTTCGAGTGCGCGAACATCATGTTGATCGACGCCGAGATCGCGTTGTTGAACTGCTGCGTCACGTTGGTACGGGCCGACTGCTTGCTGTAGCCCGTGTTGAGCAGCGAGCCGTTGTCGTACTTGCCGAGCACCGACAGGAAGTACTGCGTCTGGGCGAGCGTGCCGCTGACGCTGGCGTCGGTCTCGTACGCGGCCTGGCCGTTGCCATACAGCGCACTCTGGAAATCCTGCGGACCCTGGTACGTCGCGTCGATCTTCGACTTCGCGACACCGTCGGACGCGCCCCACGCCTCCGCGCTCGCGAGCGTCGGGAACGTCTGGAGGGGGTAGCTCTTCGCCGCCTGGAACTGGCCGACTTTCTGCGACAGGTTCCACACCGCATGGCCCGCGGCGCCCTTCTTGGTCGTGATAATGACCACGCCGGACGACGCCTTCGATCCGTAGATCGCCGAGGCCGAGGCGCCCTTCAGTACCTGGATGCTCTCGATGTCGTCGGGGTTGATGTCGGCGATGCGGTTCGGCGAGTTGTCTTCCTGGTTCGGCGCGCCGTTGCGGCCGGAGGCGAGGGTCAGGGCGTTGGTGCCGCCGTTGATCGTCTCGTTGTTGACCAGGACGCCGTCGATGACGTAGAGCGGGGACGCCGCCGCGTTGATCGACGTGATACCGCGCACCTGGATCTGCATACCACCACCCGGGGCGCCACCGTTGTTCTGGCTGATGACCGCGCCCGGCACCTGGCCCTGCAGCGCGTTCTCGACCGTCGGCGCCGGGACCTCGGTGACTTCCTGGGTGTTGACGACCGCGACCGCGTTGGCGGCGCTCTGCGTCGACACCGTCGTCGCGACACCGGTCACGACCTGCTGCTCGAGGCGCAGCACGTCCTTGGCCAGGGCGATCGTGTACTCCGTCTTGCCCGCGACGACCGGCACCGTCACTGCCGTGTAGCCGATGCGCCGGACGGTCAGCGTCTTCGCGTCGGCCGGAAGGCGGATCGTGAACGTGCCGCTGTCCGACGTGTTCATGCCGATCGTGGTACCGGTGACCAGGACCGCCGCGGCGGCGAGTGGCTCGTGCTCCGCGGCATCGACCACCTTACCGGTGATCTTGGTGGTCCCCTGTTGCGCGCGGGCCGGCAATGCGAACCCGAGTGCAGTGAGCAGAGTGGCTCCGACCCACACAGCACTTCGGAGCCTGACGACGAGTGAGATCACGAACCCTCCTCTCAGTGGTGAACCAGACGACATCCGACCTCGTGGCGCCCAACGACAGCCGACGACGGTCCGCGAGCTACTCCGCCCGTGACCGCACACGCACACCGCACTCCTGCACCGGCAAAGAGTGAGTCTCACTTTTTGATAAGGAGTCCCCCTTTGTCGCTCCGATATTACAGCCGGCCGGAACAATGTCAACAGGCCGTAACGGAACACCCGGCCCCCTCGCCGCGCCGGCCACGACACGGTACGCGCCAATTGTCACCGTGTCCACTCCGAACATCAGTCCTCGTTGCCGGCCGACGCCGGCGCCGCGCCCGCGTTCACCACCGGGAGGATGATCTCCGACGGATACTGCGCCCCGTGATGGATCACGTTATGCGCCACCAGTGGGGTCTTCTCGTCGAAGTTGCTCCCGCCGGTGTTCAGATTCCGCTCGAACCGCGGGAAGTTGCTGCTCGAGACTTCCACCCGGATCCGGTGCCCCGGCAGGAAGGCGTTACTCGTCTGCAATGGCCCGATATCCACTTTGTAGACATGTTCGGCCTCCATGAACACCGGCTTGTCCCACCCCTCACGCCACCGCACCCGCTGGATGCTCTCGTCCAGGTTGTACGCCCGCCCGTCAGGATAGACGTCCAGCAGCTTGATCGTGAGGTCGGTGTCCTTCCGGTCGGATGACAGGTACAGCGAGACCCGCACGGGCCCGGCCAGCTCGATCGTCTTCGCCAGCGGCGCCGTCGTGTACACCAGCACGTCGCTCCGCGCCTCGGCCACTTTCTGGTCGAATGACCCGCCCACGAACTTCGGGCTGAAGCAGCACACGCTGCCACCCAGCGACACGACCGGATGCGCCGGATCGTACGTGAATGCATCGGTGGCGTCTCTGGCCGGCTTCTCGGTCGTGAGCCGCCCGTTCCCGCCCGCGGTGTTCGCCCTGCCGTCGCTCGTGAGGTAGTACGGGACGAACAGGGTCTGCTTCGCCGGCCACCCGTCGTACGTCCGCCATTGGTTGGCGCCCATCATGTACGCCCGGACTTTCGGCTGGTTGGTCACGCCGTTGTCCACGCCCTTCAGGAAGTGGTCGAACCATTTCTGGATCAGCCCCACGTAGTCGAACCGCGCGTCTCCCATGTCCCGCTCGCCGACCACCGTGTGCTCGGTCTCGATCCGCCCCTCCTGGCAGTGGGGCGTCGGCGCGATGACCGTGAACACGTTGTTCTTCGCCACGTCGGTCGCCGCGTTCTTCGTCTGGTAGTCGTACATCGCGAGGTTGGGACCGATCGAGACGTCGTACCAGGAGTTGATGTACAGCGACGGCGCGCTGTTGCGATCGCCCTCGCCGCCGAAATCGATCTCCTTCCACTTCGGATCGTTCGGCTGGCGCGTCACAAAATCATCGAGATCGCTCGGCACGCCACCCATCTTGTCCATGATCGCGCTGATCGGCAGGGTGTAGATCAGGGTGTCGATGCCCGACGGCGGAATGTGCTCGGGCTCGAGGTCCCAGAACCGCGCCAGTTGCTTGAGCTGGTCCCGCGTGAGATTCGGCGAGAACAGCGGGCGGTACTTGTAGCCGGCGCCGTAGTACCACGAGAACCAGAGCATCTGGATCGCGCCGCCGCGGTACCAGTTGCCCATCTCGTTGTACGGGCCGACATGCCCGATCCCGGCCCCCGATCCCATCGGCACCGCCGCGGCCAGCGCCGGCGGATGCGTCCCCTGCAGTTTGTGCTGCTCCTCGGCGCTCGACGAGCACCCCAGCGTCCCGACTTTCCCATTGGACCACGGCTGCGCCGCCAGCCACTGCACCGTGTCGTAGCCGTCGTTGCCGGAGCCCACGAGATAGGTGTACGTCCCCTCGGAGAAGTACCGGCCACGCTCGTTCTGAAACACCACCGCGTAGCCGTGCTGCAGCAGACTCGCGACGTACTCCGCGAAGCCACTGACCATGCCCTTCGTGAGATACGGATTGCGGAGCAGCACCGCGGGCAGGTTCTGCCGCGGCTGGCCACGCGGGAAGAGCACCAGCGAGTAGAGCCGGACCCCATCCCGCATCGGGATCATCGTCATGTCCTCGCTGTCCGCGTGCGCCGCGAGATACGCCAGCGCCTCCGCGTGCCGCTGCGCGATCGTCTGCGCCGCGGGCTGCGCCCACGCCGGGCGCGCGCCCGCGCCCGTCATGGCAAGGAGTCCCGCGACCGCGAACGACAGACCCGCTCTCGCCCCGGACACACACCGGCCAGCACGCATGGACGCTCCACAAAACAGGTGTCCCATTTCCCGGTCCCGAGTCTCGATTATACCGGTGGCGAGACGATTGTCAATTGTGGCGCGCGTGCGGCGGAGGGCGCGGGTGGCGCGTGCGCGGGAGTCCGATGCGCCATTCAGAAACGGCTCGCCAGAGCGGCGTGCACCGATGTTGCGTCGCCCTGCGGGCGCCCCTGCGGGCGCTGTTCGGGATCTGGATGTAACACCGCGTGGCCGGCACATCCCTCGCCGGTGCCAGCAAATGACGGCGCGCCGCGACGCGCGGCGCGATCCGCGCCGCTCGGCTTACGCGGCTACGAGAGCCACGCCGGCCGCCCCGCCGCTGGAGCCTGGAAGCGGCTCAGCGAAAACGGAGACAGATCCATTTTCGGCGTCGCCCCCGTCACCAGGTCCGCATTCGCTTCGCCCACCGCGCTCGCGAACTTGAACCCGTGCCCGGAACACGGGCTGCTCACGATGACCTGCGGATGCGCCGGATGCCGGTCGATGATGAACCGCCCGTCCGATGTGTTGGTGAACACGCACGTCATCGCCGCCGCCACCGGCGCCTCCCGGAGCGCCGGCAGAAATGTCCCGAGATACTGCTGCAGTTGCCGCGTCTCCGTCGCATCCGGCACCCGCCGGCGCACATCGGGATCGGGAACCGTCTCGCCACCGTGGAAAATCGATGCCTTGACGCCGGTCGTCAGCCGCGGAAACCCGTACACCGTGTGGCCGGGCTGGTGCTCGCAGATGTACACGGGGCAACGGTCCGGTGCGAACGCGTCTGGCGTGCCCGGCGGGCTGTCCGCCGGCGCGCCCGCCGGATCGTACCACACCAGCACCTGCCGCTCGATCGTGATCGGCAGCCGGAGCTCGGGCACCTGGCGCGTCACCCACGATCCCGCCGCCACCACCAGCCGGTCCGCCCGGTACTGCCGCGCCCCCGCAGTCACTGCCACCCCATCACCGTCCGCCGCCCACGTCGCGGCCGGCTCGCCGATCTCGAACCGCGCGCCATGCCCCGACGCCAGCTCCAGGTACGCCGCGATCGCCGCCTCCGGCCGCAGATACCCGCCCCGCGCATCCCACACGCCCGCGAAATGGTCGGGCGGATCCATCGCGGGGACGCGCCGGCGGATCTCCGCCGGTGTGAGATACTCGTACGGGAGGCCGAGCTGCTGCGCCGTCTGGCGCGAGCCCTTCACGACGTGCCCATCCGGCACGCCCAGCATCATCGCGCCCGTGATCCGCAGGAGACTCGCGCCCGACGCCGCCTCCAGCGCCTCCCACAGGGTGTACGCCCGCTGCAACAGCGGGACGTACAGCGTCCCCTCGTAGTACAACTCGCGGATGATCCGGCTGTCGCCGTGCGACGACCCGTGCGTATGCCCCGGCGGATAGCGATCCAGCCCAAGTACCTTGAGCCCCCGGCGAGAGAGCTCGTAGGCCGTCGAGCTTCCCATCGCACCGAGGCCAAGGACGATCACATCGTACGAGTCAGTCATCCGCCGTGCTCACACAGAAATGCGGCTTACCCCTGAACGAGGGCGCGCCCGCCCCCGTTACGCGTCTGGCACCGCTGCCGGCTCGTGCGTTCGTCCACGCCACACGTAATACACGGGGACTCCAAGCGCGACGATGACCAACCCGGGCCACGTGTACTGCGGCTTCTCGGCCAGCAAATCCCCGCAGAGCAACACGAGGGCGCCGAGGTACAACGCCGGCAGAACCGGGTACCCGACGGCTTTCACGGGCCGGTCGAGGTCAGGACGCTTGATTCGCAGGGCGAAAAGGCAAGATACAGTCAGGATGTAGAACAGCAAGGACGCAAAAACCATGTAATCCAGCAGCTGCGCGTACGTGCCGGAAAGGCAGAGTGTGCACGCCCAGATCGCCTGCACTGCGAGAGCGGCAGACGGGGTCTTGTACGTCGGATGCAGCACACCCGCCGCGCGGAAAAACAGACCGTCCCGCGCCATCGCGTAATACACCCTCGGCGCCGACAGGATGAGTGCCGCATTGCACCCGAAACAGGACAGCATCACGGCGGCCGCCATCACGTAGAGGCCCGGCGCGCCCAGAAACGCCTCGAGGGCCGCGGTCGCCACCCGATCCTGGGGAGCCGCGGCAATCGCCGCCGCCGGGAGGAAGTTCAGGTAGGCAACGTTGGTGAGGAAATAGAGGACGCACACCAGCGTCGCACCCGCGAGCATCGCTACCGGGATGTCTCGCTTCGGATCCCGCATCTCCCCAGCCGAAAAGCCGATCTGGTACCACAGATCAGCGGCCGCGATCGACCCCACCATCGCCGCCCCGATGCTCGGAAGCATGCTCCACCGGAAGCCCCCCGCCGGCCAGAATGCAGGGCCGAAGTTCGCCGCCACCGCCGCGGCCTGGCGCCCGATACTCAGGCCCAGGACGATGATCGCCAGGAGCGCAGTGGTCTTGAGCACGGTCAGGGCGGTCTGCAACGCCGCGGCGGTCTTGACCCCGCGGATGTTGACGCCGGTCAGGAAGACAATCGATGCGATCGCCAGCACCCGCTGCCACGACAGCCCGATCTCGATCGCCCCGCTCGGCAAATGCAGCGTCGTCCCGAGAAACACGTCCGGCGTCAACGCCGGCCATAGGACGGCCGCAAACCGCGCGAACGCCACCCCGACGGCGGCGATCGCCCCGGTCTGAATCACGCCGAACAGGGTCCAGCCGTACAGATACCCGGCCAGCGGCGAGATCCCCTCCCGAAGGTACACGTACAATCCACCGGTCTCGGGATACATCGCCGCCAGCTCGCCGTAGCTCAACGCGCCGAACACAATCACCACACCGGTGATCAGCCACACCAGCAGCAGCAGCGCCGGTGACCCGACCTCGCGCAGAATCCCGGCCGGCACGATGAAGATCGACGAGCCGATCATCGACCCGGCGACGAGCATGGTGGCATCGGTGCGCGTCAGCGCCTTGACGAATCCGTCCCGGCTCGCCGTGCCGCCCGCTGCGCTACCCGATGTAGTGCCCGATGCAGTGCCCGATGCAGTGCCCGATGCAGTGCCATCCGCCCTCTGCGTTCCGCCCCGCGCTCGTGCCATGCTCGCTCCTCGTGCGACGTACTGTATTGAGTGTTGCCGGGAAATCTGCGGTGCGGCCGATCGGGCTGCGTCGTCGCCGCGATTGCCATTCGCCCCACCGCGTGCCACCGCGCGGACGCGTGCCCGTTTCTCCGCTCGCTGTCCTCGTTTCGGCGTTCTCGGTCGTTTCTCCAGTGCCAACGGCAGAGCGGCTTGCGGGTTTCCGGCGAGCGCCCTATAATCCCGGACCGATCACACAAATGAGACGCAGTACCGTAAAACGATACTCCTCACTGCAGCCGTCCGTTGTCAAGTCAGGAGTGAAAAAGGTGCCATGGCTCTCCTGATCACCTGTCCGAACTGTGGCAGCCGCGCCTATACCGAGTACTGGTTCGGCGGCGAGTTGCCCGCGCCAGCCCCGGCGCCCGGCGCGCCCGCTGATGCCGGCGCCGAGTTCGGGCGCGTGTGGTACCGGCGGAACGTCGCCGGCCTCCAGGCCGAGCGCTGGTTCCACTACGCGGGCTGCCGCCGGTGGCTCACCATCCAACGCGATACGCGCACCAACACG
>Ga0070762_10001379_pt1 | contig 11179 bp, 9 predicted proteins | sample HubBroMetageREF2_FD_66726 | JGI IMG/M metagenome (GOLD analysis project Ga0070762, IMG submission 66726) | Reference soil microbial communities from the Hubbard Brook experimental Forest, New Hampshire, USA - Hubbard Brook CCASE Soil... | ecosystem: Environmental > Terrestrial > Soil > Temperate... | reverse complement strand
CGCCGGCGATCACGACACGGTCCGCCAATTTATCACCGCCCTCGCGCACGTCGGAGGCGCCGCCACCGCCGCCGCCATTTCCGCCGCTCCCTTGGTGCTGCCGCCGTTCCCGCCGCCGTTGAATCCGCCGGCAACCGCACCTTCGCCGCCGACGAAGACCGAAAGTTTCTCTCCAGGCGTGACCGGGATCGTCGCCTTCACGCTCCCGCCGGCAGCGCCCATGGATTCGCTGCCGTAACCACCCGTGGAGCCGGCGCCGCTCGCACCGAAGGCGCGAATTTTAATCGCCGTGACTCCGAGCGGAACTACGAACGCCTGCTGGTGCCCCGTGTATTTGAACGTTCGCGCGTTCTCCGGCACGAAGGCGTCGCCCGGCCCGGCTAGGCCGGGTAATGTTCCGCTGCTGCCATGAGTCGAACAAGCGCAGAGAAGCGCCGTGAATACGGCACTCGACGTTACGCAAAGTGCACGACGGACAAAACGTGAAACTCGCATCGCCTAACCTCCTGAAGCGTGAACGGATGGGCGGCTGGTATGCGTTCGCCGCAACTCGTCAGTTCCATCGCGAGAGCCGCCTGGGCGTCAGGCGCGCTTCCATACGAGGACGTTCGAACTGCCCCAGATTTCCGGAGGCACCGTGCGAATGGTCAGCATATCACCTTCGATTTTGAACCGCCGCTCGAGCGTCGTTCCCATGAGATTGGTAAACACACTCACCTCGACGTGATGGAAAACACGATCGCCGCGTATATCGTAGCGGCCGGCATATGCGAGAAAGTTCGCCAGGGCCTGCGTGCGCTGCTCTTCGGTTGACCAGCTTCCCGACGGAGATTTTAATTCGGGACGGTGCGTTCCCGCGAGCACCGCAGCCATGTGGCCATCGGCAGTATACAGCAGATAGCCGACCGGGTCTTGACCGAAGCGCGGCTGGGAGGGACCGTGTCCTTCGTCAGTGTCGAAGCTCACGAGGCTCCACGCGCCCACGACACCTTCGCGCGGCGCGGCACTGGCGGTGACGTTACCGATCGTTGCGAATACGCCAAACGCTGCGGCGAGATCGAGTACGCCCTTTCGCGAGATCGGCGGAGTTTTTAAAGCACTCATTTCATCTCCAGTCAAGTCTCGCAGCCCTTCTCGCGCTGAGGCTCGGGTTCATCTCTAGATATATGCGACGAGTGCCATTCCTGTTCTCCTTATAAGCTCGTGGGCGCTCGCATCAAGCGCTCTTGCGTGCTTCAATCATCGCTCGCGACGCGCGCCGGACCCAGGGACGAGCCGGTCAGTTACCCGGTCAAATGGCCGGGAAGGGTGCATCGAGCGAGCGAAGCGGTCGGCGTGAACGCTCGGTCGACGGTCCCGGCGGAGTTCGGAGCGCTCTTGCGCCGGTTGCGCAGTGCAGCGGAACTCTCACAGGAAGAGCTCGCTGAACGGGCACGGATGAGCGTCGATGCGATCGGTCAACTGGAGCGCGGGCGCCGTCGCGCACCGCAACGTGAGACCGTCGATCTGCTGCTGATGGCGCTTCGACCCAGCAACGAGGACCGCGCCGCACTGCTCGCGGCGGCCACGCGCGCACGCGTGCGCAACGCTCAATCGGTTTTCGACGCAGAGGCGGCGTCACGACACAACTTGCCCGCCCAACTCAGCGACCTGATTGGCCGAGACGGTGTCGTCGCTGAGATTCGCGCGTCACTTGCCGATGCGCGACTCGTCACGCTGGTGGGCGCCGGTGGTATTGGCAAAACGCGCGCAGCCCTCGAAGTCGCCGCGCAGGAAGTCGACCGCTGGCCCGACGGCGTCTGGTTCGTGGAATTGGCGCCCGTCGGTGACGCCGCGCTCGTTGCGGGCACGATTGCGCTGGCGCTGGGGGCCGTACAGCAGTTGAATGAAACGGCGATGGAAACGCTGTTGCGCCGCTTGAAGCAAAAACAGGTGCTGCTCCTCGTCGACAATTGCGAACACCTCATCGGCGAGGTGGCGCAGATTGCCGAACGGCTGTTGCGCGAACGTCCACACGTAAAGCTGCTGGCAACCAGCCGCGAGTTACTGCGCGTTGCCGGTGAACGCGTCTATCCGATGCCCTCTCTGGATGACTCGAGCGCCGCGGCACTCTTCGAAAAACGAGCACTCGAGGCGGACTCCGCGTTTGCACGCGCGGATCGAGACACGACGATCGTCGGGGACATCTGCCGGCGTCTTGACGGCATACCGCTGGCGATCGAGCTGGCGGCGGCGCGCGTGCGAACCTTGGCACTACCGCAGCTTGCGCGCAAGCTCGACGAGCGCTTTGCGGTCCTGCGCGCCGGCAATCGCACGGCGCTGCCGCGCCAACAGACGATGCAAGCGCTCATCGACTGGAGCTACGATCTTCTCACTTCGCAGGAGCAACGGTTCTTCCGCAGGTTCGCGGTCTTCGCCGGCGGCTGCAGCCTCGACGCCGCCACGGCCGTGTGTAGCGATGCCGGCGACGATGCGTTCGATCTTCTGGCTTCGCTGGTGGACAAGTCGCTCGTGGTTGCGCACTTGGGCTCCGACGAGCAGCGCTACGCGTTGCTCGAGTCGATGCGAGCGTACGCCCTGCAAAAGCTCGACGCATCGGGCGAGCGCGACGCGATCTCGCGCCGCCACGTAGAATACATCGCGTCCCTGGTCGACGCGCTACGCCCCCACACCCGGACTTCGGCAAGAGAAGCCCTGAGCCTCGAGATCGAAAATGTCCGAGCCGCTTTATCGTGGTGCGCGAACAGCGGAGATGCGCTCGACCTGGGCGCGCGAATCTTGGCGCACACCGCCGTGTTATATACGCAGCGGCTGTACGGCGAGTACGTCGAACGGTCGCAATACTTCCTCGAACACGCCGACCGGATCGACCCAACGCTGCTCGCGGGCATCTGGCTGGGCATCGCTCGCAGAGCCATCGGCGTGCCGGCGCTCGACGCCGCGGAACGGGCGATCGCCCTTTTGGAGAAGGCGGAGGACCGCAGCGTGACGGTCGTACGCGCGCATCTCAAGCGCGCGAAAGCCCTCGCGGAGCAACGTCGCATTCCCGAGGCGCTCGAGGCGAATATGCGGGTGATGCAGCTACGCAACGAGCTCTGCCCGCAAGATGCCGGCACGCTCGCGAGCATCCACCACCAGCGCGGCTACATGCTTGGACAAATGCACGACGACGCTGCCGCCCGGCGAGAGTATGAGACGGCGGCTGCCATCTACGACAGCATCGGCGACCGTAATGGCGCGGCGTACATGCGATGCAACATCGGTGACTGCTACTACAGAGAAGGGGACGCGGAGACGGCGATACGGCTGACGCGCGAGAACCTCTCCGTCTTTCGCGACCTGCGCAACTGGGACGGCGAAGCATTCCTCCTGTGTAACCTCGCTGAGTTCGACATCGTCAGCGGTGATCTGATCGCGGCGGCGCAGGATATCGCCGCAGCCGTCGGCGCTGCCAGACGACTTGATAGCGGTACGTGGTTGGCGGCGACGGCCTTCGCTGCCGCGGGATTGGCCGCTCACGCCGGCGACCTAAGGGCGGCGGCGCTGTTGTTCGGCTACGTGCGTTCCTGGAAGACCGAGCGCGCCTATTATGAGGCCGGCGACCTCCGGCTCCAAACCGCAATCGAAGATCTTCTAGAAACGGGCATGGACCGCGAAGAGCGAGAGCTGCTGGAGTTAGAAGGAGCGAAGCTTTCGGAGACCGCCGTCGTCGACGTCATCGTGAACACCGCCGAAAACTGTGTCGATCGGCTTCGGTTGCCCAGTCAATCGCCAGATCCGCCAACACTTCGGTCTCCCGGAGCGTCTATCTAATAGAGCCTGCTGAAAACAACGGAGTCCGATGTGCCACTCCATCTCGACAGAGACCTGATTCGAACCGCCCAAATCGAAGGCGGCACCGCCTTGGAGTGCGTGATTGGATCGGTCTGGGCTGAAGGTTATCGCATCTGTGCAAGCATTCTGCGCGATCGCGGTCTTGCCGAAGATGCGGTTCAAGAAGCCTGCGTCGCCATCGTTCAAGGGTTACCAAAGTTGCGCGATGTTGGTACCTTCAGCGCGTGGAGCTATAAGATCATCGTCAACCGGGCGATCACCACTGCACGGCGCCGGCGCGAGCTGCAACCGCTAGACGCGCTCAGCACTCGAGAAGTGCACTTTAACAGCGATGACTCGCTCGATCTCGCAAATGCTCTTTCCGCCCTCTCCGCGGCACAACGTGGCGCAATCATTCTGCACTATTACGCCGGGCTCACGAGCCGGGAGATAGCCGAGTCAACCGGACTACCGCGGTCGACCGTCCGTTTCCATCTGATGAAGGCGCGCAGGTGCCTGCGCGCGGCCCTCGTCGATACTCGGGCCCATGCTCAACCAACGCCATCGCGCCGGGAGGTGTACACCGATGCTAACTGACGCTCAGCTGGCGAACCGCCTTGAAACAATGCTCGCCGGCATCGAGGTTCCCGCGCCGCCCGTCGGTCGGCTGCTAGCGCAGGCTTCGCAACGACAAGTACGGTTACCGTCACATGCTTGGACGGCCGCTCGAATCGCTGTTGCGGCCGCGATTATCGTTGGAGCGGTCTTTTCTGCTACGCCGATCGTTGCACCGGGCATCGTGCAAACCGTTGAGGCGCGCCTTGCCCGGCTGTTGCAATGGACGCCTCCTCCAGCTGCGCCGAGATCCGTCGACTCCGCCATGGTCTCGCGCGCAGTGAGTCTTCGAGAGGCGCAAACTCTCGTTCGGTTTCCGATCGTTCCTCCTGCCGGCCTACCCCACGATGCGGTCTTCGTAAAACTTGTCGCTACGCCCACGGCGGTTTATTCGAAGCCGACGCACTCGTGGAGTATTGGAGCGTCGAGCTTGACGTTCTGGTATCGGCGAACTCATAGCCGCGAGTTCGGGTTGCTCGCCGACATCTTCGAGCCGCGCACCGGGCCGCCACCGAAGTACATTTTCGATGCCGATGAGATCGGGCCGAACGGCCTACCGAAGCGCCATATGAATTTTGCGTGGCGTAATGGTAATCAAGAAATGAGCATTGTGCAAGACGCGAATATCAGCGCCGCCGAGATCGAAGCGATCCGTATCGCGATGCATGGAATTCTTTTACGCCCCTCCGCCACGCACGCCGAGCTCAATTCCGGAAGCATCGTCAAGAAATACCGCGTCTCCCCATAAGTGCGCTGCACATTCCAGCTTCGACGCAGAATCGCTACCAGGACAACACTATAACGCCGTTGCAAACCGAGTCACCGCTTTTGCAAGACAATGCCGCGGATCGACTCCACGCTGTCCATGCGTCTTGCCGGCGAGCCTGTGCTATCCATTTGTGCCATACATGTGGCACTCCGATTTCTTATGATTGTTGCATGTCGCAAAAGAAACTCGCGCAACTCGGCATTCCGATCGGAACGGCTACCCATCGCCTCAGAAAGCTGCTGCTATTCCACCTCGCTAGCGAGCTTGAACTCAACCATTGTCATCGCTGCCGGCAAACAATCGAGTCGCCGGATGATCTGGGCATTGATCACAAGGAACCTTGGCTCGACGTATCGGTTGAACGCTTCTGGGATCTAGGTAACGTCGCTTTCTCCCACAAGCTCTGCAATACGAGAGCGCGGCGTTCTGCGATGGGCCGAAAACTTGGCCCGAGCCTGCTCCGAAAGGTAGGGCCGCCCGGCACGGCCTGGTGCGATGGGTGCAACGAGTTTCTGCCGACCACGAGCTTCAACCGCAATAGGTCGAAATGGAACGGGCTACAAAGCTTCTGTAAACTCTGTGACCGTTCCGGGAGGCTGGCCGGGCGAAGATCAAGGCGTCAGCTGCCGATATCTGGATTCGGAGAGGGTGGGATTTGAACCCACGGAACCCGCAAAGGTTCAGCGGTTTTCAAGACCGCCGCATTCAACCACTCTGCCACCTCTCCACGTTTCTGGCCGACCTTATTCTATATAGTTTTTCCCCCTGCTGCTCGCCTCCCAACGTGGGCGAGTCCGAGGGTGGCTGCACTTTGGTTGCAGTGGGTCAGAAGAAACGCCTTCGGGGGGGGTGCTCATTTCGCACCGACTGCCCTGGTGGCCTGGACCCGGCGTAGCGTCTCGCTCGCGGCTGCGATTGCCTTCTCTCGACCGCCAGCGACGAGCTGGCTGTAAAGATTCAAAGTCGTGCCCAGAACCCAGTGGCCTAATACCGTGGAACAGCGACAATGTCGCCTCCGTTCGCCGGCGTCCAACAGGCAAAACGTGTGGCGAAGCGAGTGCAGGGTTACCTCCGGCGGCAGCTTCGCAACAGTAGCGACCTCGCGAAAAGCTTTGGTTGGCGCATCCAACTTCACTGGTCGCCCGATCACGTTCGTGAAAACGAAACGTTCGCTTCGGTACACGCCAGGCTTGGGCCGTAAGGTCATCGGCTGCCCGAGCAGTCTTTACGGCTCGTAGCCACTGCTATCGCATCGGGATCGAGAGAGAACGACGCGACTCACTCCAGACTTCGTGGCTTTGAGTACCGTAGCAGCTACCCCGGCGGCCCGTTCCGCCTTCTTCGCTCGCGCGGACGCTAATGACGTGCGAACTGTCAGGGTGCCAGCAGCCAGATCAATGGCTGTCATCGATACATCTAATCGCCTTACGGGCTCGCTAAGAAAACCGGACGACAAATAGACTCGACGCCAGATGTCACTCAGGTGACCTGACACGTACTTGGGTCGACCGAACGACCTCAAGCGCGCGATCTCCGATACCCTACTGGAACGCAAACTAGATTGTCGACCGTAGTTTCTGGTGATCCCGAGGTGCCCCCGACTAAAGGTTGCAAAGCGAGAGCCTGGTCGCTAAGATTGGCTGAGGGGCTCGGCACTGAGCTTCGCGGGGGTAATCGGCGTGGCGCTACGGGTCACCATTGTTGCGATCTTACTGCTGATTTTTTGGAACGCGGCTGCGGCACCGAGTTCGTTGGAAGAGGCGCCACAGGTAGCGCCACCGGTACCGTCGTCAAGGTCGCCGTTGGGGCCGCCCCGTGTCGATGTTTACGTCCTGCCGACGAATGTCAACGGAAACCAACCGTGCGCGGCTCCAAATTCCAGCGATATCGCGGCCCTACGTTCCATGATAGCGACGCAGCTCTTACCCAACTACACAGCCGCGGTCGGCGTGAAAGTGGGGCCTGACTATCTTTCGCCGGGCAACTATCCGCGAGGCCTCGGGGCGTTCGTCATCATCGCCAGCGTGTGCAAAGCGTTATCGGTTTACGCAATTACGATAAACGGATATGCGCTCGGTAAAAGCTCCGGCGATCAAACGTCTGGCTCGTTGAGTGGCACATTCGACGCATTGGAGTCAAGCGATTGGTCGAACCTTTTTGGCATGGCTCCGATGGTTCCCAACGTGGCCTTTCTTCCTATTCCTAACGACACAAACAACTTCATAAACCCGCGCCTCGTACGAAATCTCTCCATAACGGTACTTGCAACACCAGCGCCCGCGCCGATTGCGCCATCCCCGCCCGGGCAGCCGCCGCCTCCGTTGCCGCCTTCGACGCGGTTGAAAGAATGCCAGTCAAGCGATTATCAGATGCTCGTCGTCGGACGAGCGCTCATTACGAGCACAAACAACGACATCTCAAGAGTGATCGTCGCGGGCTCTGCATTGCAGTTCAGGCAACCCACGTGGGGAGGCTACTATCAGGGCGCAGGTGCCATACTGGGGCTACTTTACAACCCTGCTAGCGCAGACGTTAGCGTGGATTTCTTCATCTGCCCAAAGAACAACATTCCTTTCTCCGCAACAGACTCGACGGCAAAATACAAGGCGGGAAACCTCTACCAGGTTGGGGGTGCCGACGCACATATCACCGGCCACCACGTTACCACTGCCATCGGCGTGAACCCTTACGCTAACCAAACCTCCGTGGATCTAGCGGCAGTCGACCTCGCCAACCAACTCGACTGCATCATCTGGCGCGAGTTACAAGAGCTGCAAGTAAAGGATTGGAAGCTGAAGCAAGGAGCGTTATATGGCGACAATGATCTCGGTAAAGGCCTCTGGTGCGATAAGTACTTCCGCGCCCTAAAGGCTCTTGAGGGCCCAAAGCCGCCGCCCGTGATCCGGCCAACGAAATCGCTCTGGGCGCCCGTACCTTCGGATGAGTGAGGCTAAGTGTGAATCGACGCACGTTCGTTAGCCTCGCCGCTGGTTTACCTTTGGTGCCATCCGAATTAATATTTTCAGGGTCTCGTGTTCTCGTAATAGCAGACAACAACGGCGCGTCGGCTTTTAGTACGTAAACTCCTGAAGTTCGTTTTCGTTCGGGCCATTCACGTACCCGAGACGTTTCGCTCCGTTGACCGCGATGTGCGGGATGACCGCCGAGAACTGGTTGAGAAACTCGAAACCGTTGATGTACTCGACGAGATAACCTTTTTCGTTATACACGATGACCGTGCTTCCCGAGGAAGAAAATGTAGAGTTCAGTTGTGCTATGATAAACAGATGGTGCACTTGGTCGACGGCCACCGCCGCGCCCCCGTTGAGCGGCCCTCCACTATAAAGTATCGGAATCTGCACCTTGAAGCCTTTGCCGGTCGACACCTTATAGAACTCCACGTAATGGTCGCCAAATGTCGTTGTGCACATGGTGCCGGTCGTCGAGTCGATCGCCATGCCGTTTACATACCCCTGTCCTAGTCCCGGGAACTTGCGCAGCAGCTTGCCTGTGCTCGCGTCGAAGACAACGAAAGTCGGGGGTACTTCGTTCGGATTGAAAGGGTAGCGATATTGCTGGTAGCTGGCCGCGGCAACATTGCTCTGCGTGTCTATGGCGGCGTACTCCGTATTTTCACTTAGAACGTGATGGGGAGGAAACATATATGGTTTCTGAAATGTGTTCGTGCCTAAGTCGTACATGTACAGAAACGCTTGCCCGTTTTCGGTCTTGGTTAATCTGTACGCCACCATCGCTTCACGCGAAGACCCCTGGTTATCGGTAACAAAGTTCGGATCGAGACCGAGGGTGTGAGGCGGTGTCCATTTACCAGTGATCCTGTTGCGCGTTACCGGGTTCATCTCCAGGTATTTGTCATCGCGTACGAGTTTGCCGCTCTGCACGAAGTTGTGCTGATCGTCGACCAGCCCAACGTCATCCCCGGCGATCGCCTCGACCACGGGCGAAGGGCCGTCGTCGTTTGTCTGTGTCTTTTGAACGATCTTCGTGATCTTCCCCGTCGACTCGTCAAACGTCTCGATTGAGTTGAGCAAGCCACTGTTGTCAGACAGCGATTCGCTGAGCACGCCGTCCGTGCCGGCCTGGTTGATGTCCCAGCCGTAGATTTCGCCTCCGAACGCGTCTTGCACGACCGGTCCGAGGCCCGCGGTGTGCCGTCGCTCGCCGATTGGCTGGATACGGACTGGAAGCGATTGAGGTGCCGGCGGCAGCTGGGGGCCGGGGGCAGCGGGGGTGCCGGAACCAGCGCATGCCGAGAACGCAGCGATGAGTATGGCGGTGCCCGCCGGTCTGAGTGGGTGACAGAAACACGAACCGTTCATGAAATTGTCTCTCCTCCTGAAGCATTAACGCTTCAGTGCTTCGCTTAGCAGTATACCTTGGTGTCGCGAAGGGGAGTATCCGTAATTGCACGGGGGGCCAACGGCCGCTGGACCTGATCCATCCTCTAAGGCATGGTACAGGGGAGTTATGGTAGTATAGTGTCCTAACGGAGGACGAGCTTTGAAACCTTCGCACGCCGTGCAATCCTCGATCGCGATCTGCGCGTTAGCGCTCGCAACGAGTTGCTCTGTTCCACAACAAGTGCCGAATCCTCAAGCTGCCGGTAATCTGCAAGTGCGCGCGCATAAGTCCAGCGGCTCAGGCTACGAGGTCCTCTTCAGCTTCCACGGTTTGGAGGGCGCTTATCCACAATCGGATCTGCTCGCATACGGCGGAGGTTTTTTCGGTACGGCGCCGCGCGGCGGAGGCTCGCGCAACGGGACTATCTACAAGATCGGTCTCGATGGTAAGGAGCGCGTACTGCACCGCTTTGCCGGCGGCACCGACGGCAGTCACCCTGTCGGCGGCCTCACAGAACTCGGCGGTACGCTCTACGGGACGACCACCGAGGGCGGGGGCAGCGGCTGTCAAGGATACGGCGGCTGCGGTACGATCTTCAGCATTTCGCCCTCCGGCGCAAGCTACACGGTTATCCACGCTTTCGGCGGGCCCGATGGCGCGCAACCCAACTCCGACATGACCGTCTTAAGCGGAACGCTCTATGGAACGACGCAGGAAGGTGGCGCGGCGGGTACTGGAACCGTCTTCACGGTTAACCCGTCGCAGGGCTTCAAGTCACTCTACAGCTTTCAAAAGAGTCCCGACGCTAACGGACCGACGGGTCACCTTGCGGTGCTGAACGGCACGATCTACGGGGCTACAATCTGGGGCGGCGACTACCAGGGGTTCGGCTATGGGGCGGTTTTCAGCATTACGCCAGACGGTTCGGAAAAAGTTATCTATAGCTGCCGGGACAACGGCGATTGCTGGGGGCCCCACGGTGGCGTGACGCTCCTGAACGGTAAGCTCTATGCTACTTCGTACGAGGGCGGTGCTTCGATCGGATGCTGCGGATCGGTGTTCAGCGTCACGCCCGGCGGCAAGGAACATACGGTGTACGACTTCCGTGGCGGCAGCGATAGCGGCACGTACCCAACGGCCCCATTAACGGTCCACGGCGGCGTGCTGTACGGCGCTACAGAAGCCGGCGGCAACGGCAACGACGCCGGAACGCTTTTTAGTCTGACGCCGGCGGGGTCGATGGAAATATTGTACCGTTTCTGCGGGTTTGGCGAATGTGGCGAGGGTCCGACCGCAGCGCTAACCTACTTTAACGGTGAGTTATACAGCACGCTTTCCTCCGGCGGCACGTACGGGAAGGGCTTGCTCTACAGCCTGACGCCATAATGAGATCATGATGAAACGCTGCATCGCAATGCCCGTCACGCTCGGCTTCGAAGAATGAGCCGGCAACACCCATCTACCTAGCTGCAACACCGGAACACCTTTACTGCCGCCCAACGAGTCCTGGCCACCGAGGGCACGGCCGGTGAACGTAGAACGATCGGTGGTGGCCCAACTGCGTCGTGAATGAGACGAAGCACTGCTTAAAAAAGCAACTGATCTTCTAGGTCTTGTACT
>Ga0070762_10001377_pt1 | contig 11192 bp, 10 predicted proteins | sample HubBroMetageREF2_FD_66726 | JGI IMG/M metagenome (GOLD analysis project Ga0070762, IMG submission 66726) | Reference soil microbial communities from the Hubbard Brook experimental Forest, New Hampshire, USA - Hubbard Brook CCASE Soil... | ecosystem: Environmental > Terrestrial > Soil >... | reverse complement strand
TCGAGCAACGCATGGCGCACGACCGCGCGATTCTGGACGTCACTTACTTCTATAACAAATTCAAGGATCAGATTGTGTCCACCGGCGACCTTCCCTCCAACTTTGATTCGGAGAACATCGGCAAGTCCCGAGCTTGGGGCGTGGAAACGAGCGTTCGCATCCATCCTTTTCGCTCGTTCGAATTTTCAGGTTCGTACACCTGGATGAATAGCGCGATTCTGGCGCTGGACGGCTTTCCGGAACCCGTCGATCCTTTCTCGGCCGGGGAACCACTGCTTCGGCGCCCGCGCAATGCCGCCGGATTCAACGCGACTTGGACGAAGAAGCGGTTGATGCTCAACCTGAATGGGACGATTCGCGGCGCGGTGCTGGACGTCGAGCCGAACGATGGGACTTTTGCTTGCGAGTTGATAAACCCCATGACCGGCAACCCTTTTCAGTGCCTCTTCCGAAATCACGGATACGAACTGATGAACGCGGGCTTTGCCTACCAGCTGCCCAAGGGGATAGAAATCTACGGGCGGCTCAACAACTTCCTGAACCAGAGATATGAGGAGGCCTTTGGATTTCCGTCTTTGCGCTTGAATTTCATGGCCGGATTCAAGTTGGACCTTCCTCCAGGAGGTCAGCACGGGGATTAAATGGCAAACCGCGAGCATTTGCCAGGCCAGGCCTGCCGCGTCATTTTCGTGCGGCGGGCCGCGTCCTGAACGGCTGCCCGGCCGGCCTGAAAGCTGGTTTTCTCGCGGACTGACCCCAACGATTGTGACGGATGCTATAATTCTGGATTCGCGGCGCACCGAACACTGCACCGTGCACCGCGCCGTCTAATATGACCCGAGACACTCAGGAAGCAAATCGCGTGACGCCGGAAATCATGGCCAAGTACGAAGCTGTGATCGGGCTCGAGGTGCACGCGCAACTGAAGACGCAGACGAAAGCGTTCTGCGGCTGCTCGACGCGCTATGGCGATCCCCCGAATTCCAATACTTGTCCCGTGTGTTTGGGATTGCCCGGAGCTTTGCCGGTGCTGAATCGCCGCGCGCGCGAATTGGCGATACGAGCAGCGCTGGCGCTGGAATGTAAAATTCAGGAGCGCTCCGTCTTCGCGCGCAAAAATTATTTCTATCCCGACTTGCCGAAGGGCTACCAAATTTCACAGTACGAGCTGCCGCTGGCTCTGGCAGGTTCGCTCGCAATTGACGCGGAGGGCGCGGCCAAGCGCATCGGCATCACGCGCGTGCACATGGAGGAAGACGCTGCTAAGAACCTGCACGAAGGCTTCGCGGATTCCGATCGCTGGAGCTACATTGATTACAACCGCTGCGGCACTCCGCTGATAGAAATTGTTTCCGAGCCTGATATTCGCACGCCCGCTGAAGCGTATTCATATTTAACGACCTTGAAGCAGGTGCTGGAGTACACGGAAGTGAGCGATTGCAACATGGAAGAAGGCTCGTTGCGCTGCGACGCCAACGTGAGCGTGCGTTTGCGCGGCGCGCCGAAATTCGGGACGAAGGTGGAAGCGAAGAACCTGAATTCGTTCCGCTATCTGGCGCACGCGTTGGAATATGAAATCGAGCGACAAATCGGTGTGATTGAGGCGGGCGGCGCCGTGACTCAGGAAACGCGGCTGTGGAACGTGGCGGTGGGACGCACGGAAGCGATGCGCTCGAAGGAATTTGCGCACGACTATCGCTATTTTCCGGATCCGGACTTGCTGCCGCTGACGGCTTCGGAGTCGCTGGTGGCGCAGGTGCGCAGCGAAATGCCGGAATTGCCGGGCGCCAAGCTGGCGCGATTCGTCAGCGAATATGGAATTGCAGCGTACGATGTGGGCGTGCTGACGGCCACGCGTGCGCTGGCCGATTATTTCGAAGCAGTCGTGCGCGCGGGCGCTCCGGCACGTGCCGCGGCGAGCTGGATTTCGGTGGAATTGTTGCGGCGGTTGAAGGATGCCGGCAAGGAAATCGAGCATTGTCCGGTGGCGCCGGCGGCGCTGGCGGAATTGCTGGCGATTGTAGAGCGCGGAGAAATTACCGCGTCCAGCGGCAAGAAAGTGTTCGCCACCATGTTCGACACCGGGAAAAAAGCCGCGGAAATTATCGCGACTGAAGGCATGGCGCAAATTTCCGATACGGGCGCGATTGAAAAGGTCGCCCGCGCCGTGATTGCGAAAAGCCCGGACAACCTGGCGAAATATCGCGCGGGAAGCGAAGGGGTATTCAAGTTTTTCGTGGGCCAGGTGATGAAGGAAACGCGCGGGCAGGCCAACCCGCAGATCGTCAACGAAATCCTGAAGCGCGTGCTGGCGGAGGTGTAGCAGCGGCCGCAACGCGCGTTGCGAAGTAGCGTGACAAAGCAGCGTGGCATAGCAGCGCGGCAAAACAGCAGGCTGGTGCAAAGCGTTGCGGGCGGAAGGAGAAACATCGTGCTGAAGGAAGGCGATCAGGCACCGCATTTTGAAGTGCTGGCGGACGACGGACGAAAAGTAACGCTCGCCGACTACCGCGGCAAGCATCTGATTCTGTATTTTTATCCGAAGGCGAATACGCCGGGCTGCATCCACGAAGCGAACGGCTTCCGCAACATGTTCGCGGATTTTCAGGCGCAAAACGCGGAGGTCGCCGGAGTGAGCGCGGACGACGTGGAGGCGCAATCGAAATTCAGCAAGAAGCTGAACCTGAATTTCCCGCTGCTGGCGGACACGGAATTCGAAGTAATCGAAGCGTACGGCGCGCGGCGCATGAAAAGTTTCCTCGGCAAGACCTTCATGGGAATCGTGCGCACCACTTTCTGGATCGGCCCGGACGGCAAGATCGTGAAGATTTGGAATGGCGTGGTTCCTAGAGGCCACGCTGCGGATGTGCTGACAGCGCTGCAAGGCGGGCAGCCCGCCGGCGACGCTGCGTCATCGGCGGCCGCGCCGTCGCGCGATTCGTAGACGAATTCCGCGGTGCGCACTGGCGGAATCCCGGCACGCACGCCGCCCGGAGAATACAGATGCTCAAGGTAGGCGACAAAGCTCCGGACTTCGCGGTGACCGACGACAGCGGCGCTACCGTTTCGCTGCAGGATTATCGCGGCAAAAACCTGATCCTCTATTTTTATCCGAAAGCGAATACTCCGGGTTGAATTAACGAAGCGTCCGAGTTCCGCGACGCCCTCAAGCAATTCGATAAACTGAACACCGCCATCGTCGGCTGCAGCGGTGATTCCGTGGAAGCGCAGAAAAAATTCAAACTAAAGCACAAGCTCACTTTCCCGTTGCTCGCCGACACGAAATTCGAAGTGATTGAAGCGTACGGCGCGCGCCGCATGAAAAGTTTCCTGGGTAAGTCATTTCTGGGAATCGTGCGGATAACGTATTGGATCGGGCCCGACGGAAAGATCCGCGCCATCTGGGACAAAGTGACGCCCAAAGGCCACGCCACCGAAGTGCTGACGGCGTTGCGCGCGGAATAATTCTCCGGGAAGGACACATCCGCCCTCCCCGGAGAACGCGCGTCGTCAATCACGCGCGATTATTTGTGTTGGTAGGCCGAGATTTTGCCGAGGCTGTCGCGATGTGCCTCGCTCACCGTGATATTCGAAATCACTTCTCCCACCGCGGGGTTGTCCTTCGTTGTCGCCGCCAGTCGGGCATAAGCACGGTCCATCGCTTCGGCGCTCGGGTAAACCACTGCAAGCGTGTACGACCCTTGCGGGTCGGTGTGAATGTCCTGCGAGTCGAAGTTGTACATCAACACGGTGCCGTCCGCGACTTCCGCGTCGAGAATGGGCAAAATATATTTCTTCACGTGATCCACAAACGCGTCGCCATCGCCCGGCTTGGCCATCCAGCTGCCAACGCGGACGTAACCGCTGGTCGCGGAAGCCGTCTTCCCGCCGTGAGCCAGAGTGTGCAGGAAATAATCACGATGCTTGGTGACAGAAGTGTAGGCGCCTCCCGTGGCGGGCGGTCGCAGCGTCTCTAGCGCCTTCAGAATGCCTGCACGGCTGGTGGCGATGAAGAAATCCTCGTGCGTGTAGCCGTCTTCGGTGTGCACGTAGTTCGCGTCGTTGCCCCAGGCGATGATGGTCCCGTCCGAGATGAGGTGCTGCAGCGTTGAGTTCTGCTGGTCGCGCTCTTTCTCGAATGCGCCCCACTGGCCGCGCGGGACGTTCCATTCCGAAACGTAGGTGTAATAAGCCTGGTCCTGCGCCCCTGTCGGTGTCGCAATCAATGCTGAGCCCATCGCAAGTGCAAAAGCGAAAACCAAGCCAATGCAAATCCCCTTCAACATGTTTTTCCTCCGTGTGTGGCTACTTGTGGTCGTGCTTGTGGCCGAGAAAATTCCCAGAATTAAGTCAGTGAGGAGCAGTCCAGGGGACCGAAAAAACTCGAGACAACAATTACGTGTGCAGCTTATCGTGCGTACGGCAGCCTAACGCCGCCCCTCGCGCGTGTCAATCGCAATCACGCACGCACGGAATGTGATGCGCCGATGGGAATAATTATGTTGCGGCGTTTCATTTTGGCACGAAGGGCTTTTGCGTGAACCGGCTAAATCGTCACGCGGAAGGAATCGCCGTCGGGTTCGATCAGCGCGTTGTCAATCAAGCGCGTGTCTCCTACTTTGGCGGCAAGCAGCACGTAGCACGTGCCGCGCAGAATCGGGACCGGCTCGAGCGTTTCATTATCTACAATTTCGGCGTAGTCGAGCGCGATGCGCGGCTCCAGCGCTAGCACGCGGCGCAGCGCGGCAAGCAAGCGGCCAGCGTTGCGCTCACCTTTTGCGATTTCGTCGCGCACCGCTGCGAGCGAGCGTGAGAGCGCGGAGGCGGCGCGGCGATCCTCTCCCTTCAGATATCCATTCCGCGAAGAAAGCGCCAGGCCATCCGCTTCGCGCACGATCGGGCAAACCACCACGCTGGTATCGAGATTCAGGTCCGCGGACATCTGGCGGATCAGGCGTGCCTGCTGCGCGTCTTTGCGTCCAAAATAAGCAAAGCGCGGCTGCACAATTTCGAAAAGTTTCAGCACCACGGTAGTGACGCCGCGAAAATGTCCGGGGCGCGAGCGGCCTTCGAGGCGATCGCTCAAACCCTCCACCACCACGGATGTACGAAAACCCGCCGGATACATATCCTGCGGCGAGGGCGCGAAGAGAAAATCCACGCCCAAGGCTTCCAGTGCGGCGCGGTCCTGTTCCAGCGTGCGCGGATATTTGCTGAAATCTTCCGCCGGGCCGAATTGCTTGGGATTGACGAAGAGCGAAACGGCCACCGGCGCACATTCACGCTGCGCGGAGCGTATCAGCGAGAAGTGACCTTCGTGCAGCGCACCCATGGTTGGGACGAGCCCGAGGATCCGATCGTGCGCGCGGGCTTCGTGCGCAATTTGCTTCATCCATTCGATGGTGTGGATGGTTTCCATGGGAGTCGGCGGGCGCGAGCACTCATGCGAAACGCAAACGAGATTTTCGCACGCAGCAGCAGTAGCGCGAATGTGTCATGCTTTGGCGGCCACCTGCGCGGCGCGTTCGCGATAGAACGTAATCAGATCCGTGCCGGTAGCTTTTGCGCCCAATTGACGCAGCAAAGTGGTTATCTGACCGCGATGGTAGGTGCTATGATTCGCGAGGTGCTGCAACATGTGCCAGAGCGGCGCGGCTTGCGGCACGCCCGCCGTCGTGGTGTGATGGACCACGCGCTGCACTTCCTCCGGCGTCAGTGAAGCGATGTAATCGAGCAAGTCAGTGTCAATTTCCGCCCAGCGGGCGCGCACGGAATCCAGATTTGGAAATTCCGAAGCCGGAGCGTAGGAATTCAGCGACCGACCGTGCCAGCGTTCCAGCCACAGCCACTCCACCAGCATGATATGCACCAGCGTGTCGCGCACGGAACGATAGCTCGAACCCATGTCGCGCGTGAATTGCTCGGCGCTGAGCTGCGAGCAGGATTCGAGCGTGCGGTGATTTGCCCAGGAATTGTAATCGTACAGCAGGCGAAAATCATCCGCGTTCATGGAGCGCCCTCCCGATGGAATGATTTCGCGCCGAGCGGGCGGCGCACGGCACGCGTCAGGTTCGCTGGCGCGTCGGCAGCTGCTCGCGCAATTGCGCGGGCGAATGAAACGATTCGGCATCCGACGGAAAATCTCCGCGGCGGACGTCGTCGCAATAACCAGTGACCGCGCGGGAAATTTCCGCGCCGAGGTCCACATATTGCCGCGCGAATTTCGGCTTGTGGCCCGGCGTGAGCCCAACCAGATCGTGGAACACCAGCACCTGGCCGTCGCACTCAGGGCCTGCACCGATGCCGATGGTGGGAATGTGGAGTTTTTCAGTGATGCGCGCGGCAATATCTCGCGGCACGGATTCCAGCACTACCGCGAATGCTCCGGCGGCTTCCACGGCGCGCGCGTCACGTTCGAGCTGCCGCACCGCGTCAGCCGTCTTGCCTTGCACGTGAAAACCGCCCAGCGCGTGAATGGATTGCGGAGTCAGGCCGACGTGACCCATCACCGGAATTTCGGATTCGACCAGCCGGGCAATCAATTCAATGCGGCGCTCGCCACCTTCGACCTTCACCGCTTCGGCGCCGCCTTCCTTCACCAGGCGCACGGCGTTGCGCACGGATTCATCCAGCGAAACGTGAAAACTTCCGTACGGCATATCGGCAACCAGCAGCGCGCGCTGCGTGCCGCGCCGCACTGCGCGCGTGTGATGCACCATTTCGTCGAGCGTCACCGGCAGCGTGTTGTCGTATCCGAGCACCACCATACCGACCGAATCGCCGACCAGCAAAATATCCACGCCGGCCTGATCGAGCAGCAGCGCGGTGGAATAGTCATACGCCGTCAGGCAGGTAATTTTTTGCTTGGTTTCGAAATCGCCTGCGAGGGAATGTGCCTTGCGGGAAAGTATGTCAGGCACGGTGACTTTACCGTTGCCCGCACGCGGTGCAACACTCATTTGTTCCTCCGGTGCCGCTCCCGGAAATCGGGATGCAGCCCATCAACAACTTGGATGCTAGCAGAACGCGGGCGGTTTCCGCAAAACTAATGTGGCTGGGGACGCGAATCCGCCGTTTATGAAGTGCTTACGGTGCAGACCACCGCGATTTGCCCGTGGTATACGCGCCGCGAGCGAAACGATTATTCCAAAAGGAGCTGCACCATTCGCTGCGGCGAGCGGCGCAGCCCGAGGGCGCTCAATCACGCGCGCAGCCTAGTGCTCGTGGTCGTGCTCGTCCCAGTCGCGCTCGGTGTGCCAGCGATGCCCGTCTTCATCCCACCACCTGTGGTCGGCCTTCCAGCAGCGGTCGCGTTGCGCCGCGAGTTCGCTGCGCCAGTGAGCGGCTTCCTTGCTGTCTGGGCCGTGATGCGCAATGGCGTCGTGCAAGTTATGGTCAATTTTCTCGGTTCTACCCTGGCAGTCGTCGGCGCGGACCGGCGTGGACGAAAACGCCAGGAATCCGGCTACGGCGGCCGTCGCCATCGCTATTTTTGTGGTGTTCCAAGTCTTCGCACGATTTTGCATGGGCGCTGCATCCTCCTGATGGATTAAGTCATTTCGTTTGGATCAAAATTTCATTCGCGGGTATCGAGCACCCTGGTCAATGCCGACGCCGGCGCTCAAGAGAAACCCTACCCCGCGCTTCCAGGTGTTTCCATCAGGTATTCGCCGTAGGGGATTCATTCTAACGCTGTAGAGGTGGATTAATCAGAAACCGACGGGTTACATCTGGCTTCATGCTTCGCGTTTCACGCTGGATGCTGCCGGGACTGGCACAGGCGGATGCTGCTCCACGCCGCGCCATCCCACCGGCCTTCCCTGCACCGCTTCCTTCAGCGCGCGGAACAGGACCACGTACATCATTTGCCGGTAATAGAAACGCTGCAGAATCAGCGGCGCAAGCAACGTCCAATCTTCGTGCCTTTCCAGTGCAAACGCCACGACGCACGTGAACAGGTCAATTAACATGAAGAGCGCAAAGAAAATCAGGGAGCGCTCCACGTCCTGCAGCGTCCACAATTGCGGCAATTGCGCGATGCGCAATTGCGCCAGGCCCCACAACGCGATCGAAAGCAGAAAGAGCAGATCAATTAGCGGAGAAACCAGCGGCAAAATAATTTGGAACATCACAATATTGGGGATCGCGATCCAGCCCAGCGTGCCGTAGCGCGGCTTGCCGACTGCGTCGCGATGCTTCCAGACGGCCTGCATGGTGCCAAACGTCCAGCGAAAACGCTGGCGAATCAGCGCCTCCACAGTTTCGGGGACTTCCGTGCGGCCGATGGCATCTTCATCGTAGAGAATTTTCCAGCCATTGCGACGGATGGTGAGCGTGAGGTCGGTATCTTCGGCTACCGTGTCGCCGGAAAACCCATGATTGGCGCGCAGCAGCTCGGTGCGCCAAGCTCCGACAGCGCCCGGCACCACCGGAATGCAATTCAGCAGATCGAAGGCGCGCTTTTCCAGGTTCTGGCTGGTGATGTATTCCAGCGCCTGCCAGCGCGTGAGCCAGCGATTGCGATTCATCACTTTCACGTTGCCGGCCACGGCGCCCACTTTCGGATCCGCGAAATGGCGCACCAGGCGCGGAATCGCTTCGGGATCCACGATGGTATCGCCGTCAATCGAAATAATAATCTCGCCGCTGGCCTCCGCGAGCCCGTGATTCAGCGCGGCGGGTTTGCCGCGATTCGGCTGGCTAATCAGGCGCACGCGAGGTTCGCGCGAGAAATTCGCATTCACCAGCTCGGCGGTGCGATCCGTGGACCCGTCGTTCACCACGAGAATTTCTAGCTTGGGATAATCGCAAGCCAGCGCCGATTGCACCGTATTGACGATGGCGGCTTCTTCGTTGTACGCGGGAATCAAGACGGTGACGTTCGGTTTGTACTCAGGATGATCGGCCGGCGCGGGGCGCAATTTTTCGATGAGCGCCAGTAAGCCAATGATCAGCGCGCGGCTGCTGACCAGCAGAATCCCGGCGATGAAGATGAACGCGATGCCCGTGCGGAACCAGCGGAACACCTCAAAAATAAAAGCATCGGCGCGCACCAGCAGCCATTCCTGGTGCGAGAGAGGAGGCATCACCTGCGCGCGCGATTGGCCGAGCAAATCGGAAACGGAAACGAAGTCGTAGCCTTTGGCGCGAAGTCCGTCAATGATTTGCGGCAGCGCCGCGACGGTGTTGGAGCGATTGCCGCCGCCATCGTGCATCAGAATGATATTGCCGCGGCCGAGAGTCGCGTCGTGCAGCACACGTTGGACGATTACGTCTGTAGTGGGCGGAGCGCCGCCATTCGGCTCGCCCCAATCGTGCGGATCAATCTGCGCGCCTACAATGATGTAACCCATGGCCTGCGGAATCGGCAGCATCTGAATTTCACTGGCGGTTTCTGGCTGGTGGTCAATTCCGTACGGTGGGCGGAACAGCAGCGTCTTCACGCCGAGGTTGCTCTCGATGAGCAGTTCCGTCAGATTCAGCTCGATCTGCAACTGCGATTTCGAGATGGTTTCGAAATCTGGATGCGTGAAAGTGTGATTGCCTATTTCGTCGCCTTGTTGGTACGCACGCTTTACCAGCTGCGGATGCTGATTGGCGGATTCGCCGATCGCGAAAAATGCTGCTGGAGCATGTTTCTGTTCGAGGATATCGAGGATTTTCGGCGTCCACGTCTCGTCGGGACCGTCGTCGAAAGTCAGCGCTACTTTGTGCGGCGCGGCACCCATCTGCTCGATGCGCCAGGAAAGCGGATAACTCTGATAGGATTCGTCGTCGAACACATCGCTGGAGGCATCGTAATCGAAAGTGCGCCGGCCACTCTGCGGCGTCGCGGTGATGCGCCAGATGTCTCCCGCGCCCTCCAGAATCAAATCGTAGCCCGGTGGAACTTCCTCGAGTTTTGCGCGAATCGCGTCGGTGGAATGTGTGGCGTCCCAGATGGACCAGATCGAAGGATCTTCCATACCCAGGCGCCACAGCGCGGTGCCGCGCACGCCGGCGCGCTCGGCGGCGCGCAGCTCGTTGTACGCGGTGATGCCATCGAGCATCCAGACGCTGTGAATCTGATTCTGCTCGTCCGCGTAGGAATAGTGCGGGTTCAGCGAGTCGGGATCGAAGGTCACATCCGATTCCGATTCGACCGCAGTGATAATTCCCTGCTGAAAAGTAAGTGCCTGCGCGATGGGGCGCGGAACTTGTTTTGTTTTCGCCGGCCAGTCGTAGCCGTAGTTCGCGATTCCCATGATGATTTTGTCTGCCGGCACAATTTTCACGATGTTGTCTATGTTGCGTTCGAACCAGTCCTGCGGCGCGATGGGTCCGGCGTCCGAGGTCGGATAGTGCAGGTCGTAATTCATCAGAATCACAGCGTCAGCCTGCGCCGCCAGATATTTGTAGTCGTAGCTCCAATCCGCGGCAGGAAGCGCGACCATCAGTTTCAGATTAGTCGCGTGCATGGCGACTGCAAGATCATGGATGAAGCGCGCGAAATCCGGCTGGCTGCTTTGCGGCACCAGCTCAAAATCCACCACGATGCCGGACTGGTGCTGGGCGCTGGCAAAGTCCGCGAGCGACTTTGACAAATGTTCGCGCGCCGTGGGGCTGGCCAGCATTTCCGCCATCTCTTTGGTGACCCAGGTTTTCCCGTCGTAATTATTCACCATGGACATGACCGGCAGCTCGATCGTGTTGGTCTGCATCCACGTCAGCAGCTTGGGGTCTTGCTCGATGTCCAGGCGGCCATCCGCCGAAGAAGCGTGCAGAGCTTCGGGAATCAGCAAATCAATATCGTGGTAATGCAGTTTCAGCGAAGCGAGGCTGGTGGGATCGTCGGCCACGTAAAATGCCGCGCGCAGCGGATCGTAATTCTGCGGCAGCTTGCCGAGCGCAGCCACTTTACGTTTACGGCCGCGCAGGGCGATTTTGGATTTCAGTTTTGCGGGAACCGCGTGAATATTCCAGTGCGTAGCCGCGGCAAGAATGTCTGGCAGCTCGGGCTTGCGAAAGACGTTGACCACGAACACGACCAAGATGAGCGTGAAAAGCCCACCCGTGATTTCCAGCACGCGCCTTGTGCGGCGCCAGCGGCGGCGTTCCTGATCGTAGAAAATTGGCTTGCGTTCAGGCATTCAGACAATCCAAGCTAGCTGGCCCTTGAGACGGTGTCAATGACTGCAACCAATAAGATGCGC
>Ga0070762_10001375_pt1 | contig 11193 bp, 14 predicted proteins | sample HubBroMetageREF2_FD_66726 | JGI IMG/M metagenome (GOLD analysis project Ga0070762, IMG submission 66726) | Reference soil microbial communities from the Hubbard Brook experimental Forest, New Hampshire, USA - Hubbard Brook CCASE Soil... | ecosystem: Environmental > Terrestrial > Soil >... | reverse complement strand
ATGCGGCTGAACATCACTCGGCAAGAGGTTTGCGCAACCTGCCACGGCAATGGCTACATCGAATCGCCGGGCAAGTGCCCCGAATGTGGCGGCACCGGCCAAATCACCCAAACCGGCGGACGGATGAAGTTCAATACGACTTGTCCGCGCTGCCACGGCACGGGTAAGAACATTTCGACCTGCCCGACCTGCCACGGAGTGGGCACTGTTGAGAAAACCGAACCGCTCGAGGTCCGTATCAAGGCTGGCACGCGCGATGGCCAGCGCATTCGCATTCCTGGCAAAGGCAATGCCGGTTCTCACGGGCAACCCCCCGGCGACCTGTACGCCATTATTCGTGCGGGAGATCATCCTATTTTTCATCGCGAAGGCGATGACATACACCTCACTGTTCCCGTGAGTGTTACGGAAGCGGCGCTGGGCGCCAAGGTTGAGGTTCCGACCATCGACGGCCGCGCCATGCTCAAGATTCCTCCGGGAACCCAGTCCGGCCAGAAGCTTCGGTTGCGCGAGAAGGGTGTTCCATCCGCGACCAAAGAGGGGACACGCGGAGATGAGATCGTCGAAATCAAGACCGCCGTCCCCATGCCCCACGACGAGCGCTCGAAGGAAATTCTGCGCGAACTTGCCAAGTTGAATCCCGAAGATCCACGCGCGGAACTCTGGAAGAGCGTCTAACGTTCAATTGCTGCCGTTTTTGCATCAAAAGGAAGATGAAGAAAGTGACGGCACCAGCGCCAGGGATTCCTGTCTCGAAAACGGCGATCTTGACTGTACTGCTGTTTGCTTGTCTCTGCTATGGGCAGAGCGCCGGAGTGCAGCAGAGCACAAATAGCAACCCCTCTCAACCCTCGCAGCCCCAGATGATGTCGCGGCCGGACGTGACCAGCATTATCGCGGCCTCTCGAAAAATCGTCTCTCCGAACGGTGTCGATGAGCTTCTTCCGTTGCAGATCAATGGGTCAACGCAGTGGGTATCCATCCGCGGGAAAGATCGCCGCAACCCAATTATTCTTTTTCTGCACGGCGGCCCTGGGTCACCGACGATGCCCGCAGACTATACCTTTCAGACGCCATGGGAAGATTACTTCACCGTTGTGCAGTGGGACCAGCGTGGCACCGGAAAGACGTACGCCGCTAATGACCCCGACGCACTCGCTTCGACGATGACGATCCCGCAGATGACCAGCGATACGGAAGAAGTGGTGCAGTATCTGCTAAAGACATTCAGCAAGAGGAAAATTTTTCTGCTCGGACACTCATGGGGGACCATACTCGGTCTGGCGGTTGCACAGCGCCATCCCGAATGGCTCCATGCATATTTAGGCGTGGGACAGATGATCAATATAAGACGTAGCGAAGAGGAGGGTTATCGCTTCGCGCTGGACGAGGCTCGCTCCCACCACAACTCCGAAGCCGAAAAAGAACTCCTGTCCATCGCTCCTTATCCCGGTACAGCTGAGCTGACTTTTGCCAGAATCGGGATGCAGCGTAAGTGGATCATGTTCTACGGTGGCCTCACTTACGGACGCACCGATTTCTCCTATGACGGAAATGCGTGGAATCTTTCGCCGGATTACACGGACAAAGATCTAGACCTGGTTGATGAAGGCAGTTTGTACTCCCTGACTCATCTTTTGAGCGCCGCGGAAGAACTGAACTATGAGAATCTTGTTACGTTCAAGTGCCCAATCTTCCTTTTTGAGGGCCGGCACGATTACGCAACCTCTCACACGGTTGCTGATGAGTGGTTCAAGCGCGTCCATGCGCCCGCGAAGAAACTCGTGTGGTTCGAGAATTCGGCCCATATGGTAATGCAGGAAGAACCAGGCCGTTTTCTTTACCACCTTATTACTGACCTGCGACCGATCGCAGAGAAAGCGGACGACGGCCCCCTGATCGAGTAAGGTCACAAGCCCTCACTGGTTTGGACCCGGGAACAAAACTTCCAGTTGTCGGCGGCGGCGTTACCTCCGTCGCAGCCCCTCCGAGAAAAAATATTTCGAATTCTGATCACTTTTTTTCCGCAACGCATCTAAATTGCCGTATTCTCACGAATGCGAACTAACTTCAGCGCAGCTTCCGGAATCCTAGTGCACCGGAAGGCCCAGAGCGAAATGTAGGCGCAACGGCGTAGCTGAGAGTGATTCGCCCCAAGGGAGGAACACATAGAAATTGGCAACAGCTAGCGCGCCACGTCAACAATTCCAGCCCCCCGCGATCGTCCCCCATCGGAAGAAATCGGTTCGCCTCACCTTGTGGCCACTCGTCGCCGCCACCTTTTTCATGGTGTCGGGCGGCACCTATGGCACCGAGGACATCGTTCGCGGCGCCGGTTACGGCAAAGCTATCCTTATTCTTCTGCTGACTCCCATTCTGTGGAGTCTGCCAACTGCTTTCATGATCGGCGAACTCTCAAGCGCCCTGCCCTACGAGGGCGGATACTACGCTTGGGTGCGCCGCGCCATGGGCAACTTCTGGGGATTTCAGGAAGCGTGGCTCTCGCTGGTGGCCTCGATTTTCGACATGGCGATCTACCCAACTTTGTTCGTGCTCTATCTTACCCGCCTATTTCCGTGGTTCGCTGAGGGATATCGCGGATGGATGGTCGGACTGGCTGTAGTCGTCGTCTGCGCGCTGCTGAATGTCGCGGGCGTGCGCGTCGTCTCGACTACTTCCCTCTGGCTTCTGATTGTGCTGTCGGCGCCTTTCATTCTGATCGTGGCTATCGCGCCCTTCAAGATCGGAGCGCTGGCTCATGCTGTCACCAAGCCGACTACGTCTTCCGTGGACATTCTCACCGGCCTGCTCATCTGCATGTGGAACTACATGGGCTGGGACAACGCTTCTACGATCGCCACGGAAGTCGAACGTCCGCAGCGAACGTATCCTCGGGCCATGCTGGCTGCGGTCGTGATCGTGGCCTTGAGCTATATCGTTCCCGTGGCCGCCATGTGGATGACCGGGCTTTCCTCGAGCGCATGGGAAACCGGATTCTGGGCGGACATCGCTGGATTGCTGGGTGGGCCACTGTTGCGCGTCGGCCTCGCCCTCGGCGGCATGATCAGCGGATTCGGCATGTTCAACGCATTGGTCATGAGCTATTCGCGCCTCCCTTTGGCCATGGCTCAGGACGGCATGTTGCCCCGCGTCTTTGGCAAACTGCATCCTCGATCGCGAGCGCCGTGGGTGGCGATTGTGGTCTGCGCCATCGGATGGGCTTTGTGCCTTGGCCTCGGCTTCGAACGCCTGGTGACTATCGATATTCTGCTCTACGGTGCCAGCCTCTCGTTGGAGTTCATCGCACTCATCGTTCTGCGGGTGCGCGAACCCGAACTGCATCGGCCGTTTCGCGTCCCCGGTGGGATGTTTGGCGCGGTCGCGGTCGGGATTGCTCCCATGCTGTTGCTGGGATTCTCCGTGGTTCGCAGCGAGACCGAACAAGTGCTGGGGATGAGTTCTTTTGCCTTCGGAATGCTTCTTATCGCCGCCGGGGTATTTGCGTATTTTCTGAATCACGCGCTTAAACCGCAGGGATGGACTCCCGCGGCCGTAGAGAAGCCAGAAGCGGTCGCCTAATAAGAGCGGCCACGAATTACGCGGATTGACATGGATCACGAAAACTCCGTGAGCATCCGCAAAATCCGTGGCCTCTTTCTTTTTGTTGTAGACTTTGAGGCGATGACCAAGCGCAAATCCAAAGGCGCGTACATGATTTCGGCTGTGGCTGAGATGTATGGCATCCATCCCCAAACCTTGCGTCTGTACGAACGCGAGGGGTTGCTGAAACCGTCGCGCACCGAAGGCAATACCCGGCTCTACACCGACGAGGATCTGCAGCGCCTTGATTTCATCCTTACGCTGGCTCGGGACTTGGCGGTGAACATCAGCGGCATCGCCATCATTTTGCAGATGCGCGAGCGCATGGAAGAAATGCAACTTCAAATTCAGGACTTCGTGAAGTACATCCAGGAAGAAGTGCTGGCGCGTGCCAGTGCGGCTGCCGACCCTGCTCGCGGCGCGATTGTTCCGGTTCGCCGGGCGATCGTTGCGACCCAGCAACCTAATCGCAAGAAGTAAGCCCGCCCGGCGAAGCTTTAATCCAGTGCGAGTTTCATCCGAACACTGCCCGGGCGAGGACACCCGCGAAGAGCACGCTTCATCGCGATGGTTGCCCATGCATGTTAATGTCGAACTCGAAACTTCTTCCGTGAAGACTGCGCCTCAGACATCGACTGGCTTGGCAATCCTTCGCCAGATGTGTCCCCAATGTCGCGCCGCTAGAATCTTCCGCAAGTCGATCTTCACTGGGTTTCCCCGCATGCAGGAACGCTGCCCGAATTGTGGACTGAAGTTTGAACGCGAACAAGGGTATTTCTTGGGAGCGATGTACATCAGCTACGGTCTGGCGTTGATCACGATCGTAGCGCTCGCTCTTCTGCTGTGGGCAGTCACTTCGTGGTCAATGCAGAAAGTTACCGCGTGGGCAATTGTGCTGTTCTTACCGCTTGCGCCCACGCTGACGCTCTTCTCGCGCGTGCTTTGGATTTACTTAGATCGGGCGATTGACCCGGAGTAGATTTTTTTAGCCCTCTGAGACTGTCGAAAAAAACACCTACGGTTCATAGACCGAGCTGCCTAATCCGGCCTTGCGGGCGGATTCCTGCATGTCTTGCAGCTTTTCCTTTTGCTGGTCGAGTTGCTGCTGCATGCGTTGCACACTTGCCAGCTTTTCAATTTGCATTTCATTGTGCTGCGCACAGTTGTAACAACTCACCCCCGTAAAGCGGATCGAGGCATTTACTCTGTCGATTTGATTTTGCAGAGACGCGATCGTACGTTCTTGTGCGACGATCTTTGCCTTCCACTGTTTGGCGGCGCGCATGTCGTTGGACGCTGGCGTTACGGGCTCGACACGCTGCGGGACTCTATGACCCCGAACCCGGACCGAAGAGGCTGATTCTGGTCCGTCGGTTTCTGAAATGTCCTCATTCGTAACTATTTTTGCGGGAGCGGACGCATCTGTCGCCAGCTTCTCCCGTTGCTCGCGGGCTACGTCTCCGAGCGATTGAGCGTGGCTGCTGGCCAGCATTAAGAACAACGCTCCTGCAAGGGCGACGAGTTTGGGCGCAGGACGCACGAAGAACTCTCCATTTACGGATGCAGATTCGTCTCCCATGTTATCGCCCCCGGCCTGGGTTGACGACGTTACGGTCGTCTAGGCACCAGCGGTCGTTCGGACTCGGCCAATCAAAAGTTCGTGCGAAATCGGCCGCAGTTTCGACGTTCCGAGTGGTACTATCCATCCGACGCCCATGAAAAAGCCACACCACTTCCTTGCCCTGGCCGCGTTTCTTCTGGCCTGCGCCCTAGTCTCTGACGCCCAGTCTCAGACCGGAGCAGCCCATCCTATTGTGCTGCGCGCGGCGCGCCTGCTTGAGGTTGAAAGCGGACGCATTGTGAAACCCGGTGAAGTGCTGGTGCAGGGCGAACGTATTGTCGAAGAGGGGTCCAAGGTGGCCCACCCTGCAGGCGTGGAAATCGTCGATCTGGGCGACACCACTTTGCTGCCCGGATTGATTGATGCCCACGTGCATCTGTTTCTGCATCCCGGCGCCGAGGATTTGCAGACAGTGGAAGAATCGGTGCCGCAACGGACCATCCTTGCCACACTTGCAGCACGGGCCGATCTTATGGCCGGCTTTACTGCTGAGCGCGACATGGGCACCGAAGGTGCCGGCTCGGCCGACACCGCGGTGCGCAACGCCATCGATCAGGGATTGCTTCCGGGGCCTCGCTTGCGGATCAGCGGCAACGCCGTCGACATTCTCGGCGGACACGAAGATGCCAATCACTTCAATCCTGCGCAGCATGTGCTCTCGAACGCTACCTACGCGAATAATCCCGCTGAGCTGGTAACCGCGATCCGGGAGCAATTGAAAGAAGGCGCAGATTTCATCAAGATTTATGAGACTGGCCCAGACGCGATTCGCGACGGACGTTTCTCCACGATTTACCAGTACACAGAAGCCGAACTCAAAGCCGCGGTCGATGAAGCCGCGCGATCGGGCAAGCACGTTGCGGTTCATGCCACGGGAGAACCGGGCACCCTTTATGCGGCGCAGGCCGGGGTGGTTTCCATCGACCATGCCAACCAGCTCAGCGATGAAACCATGCGGATTATGCGGGAAAAGCAAATCTTCGCGGTGCCGACCTTTACTATCTTCGAATATTTCTCCGAGCATGCGCAGTCGCCCGAGCAGGGAGCGCGTGATCGGCAGATGCTCGACTTGCATGCCATCGAGTTTCGCAAGCAACTCGCCGCCGGCGTGCCCATGGCAGTTGGATCCGACGTCGGACCATTTCCCCACGGCACCCAAGCCCGCGAATTAGAGCTGATGGTCAAGTACGGCATGACTCCAATCGCCGCACTGCAAGCCGACCTGCTGAATGGAGCCAAACTGCTCGGCTGGCAGGGACAGATCGGCGAGTTGAAACCGGGCTATCTGGCAGATGTAATCGCCGTCCCCGGAAATCCGTCTCAGGACATCACCGTGCTCGAAAAAGTAAGCTTCGTGATGAAGGGCGGCGTAGCGTATCGGAAATGACCAAGCAGCAGCCGGATAGAGGGCAGGTCTTAATTTGGTGACAATGGTATGTGGCCGCTCAAGAACAAACAACCCGTCGAGCCTCCGCCTGTTGAGATTGCGATCGAAGTGGATAAAGACTTCGGGATTTTCGACCCGTTATTAAAGGGCACAGTTGTCTACTTGAAACTGTTACATCTTGATGGGTCGGAAGCTGTTTCGTTGGTTATGAAATGTTGCGCTTCGGTCTCGAATCCGTATGAGGACATCTGCCGTCTTTTGCGTCAGACCAATTGGCGATCTCACCTCGTCGCTGCGGTAGCACTTGCGACTCTTCCTGGGAGCACTGAGGCTAACAACGAATTGTGGAACGCGATCGACAAAGGTAGCTGGGTAACGCCTCAGCTTGCCGCAGTGGCGTTCCTGCGCGATCCGATGTTTGCCCGTCGCGCTCGGGTGAGACTACGATCCGGCTGCCCTGTCGATGCTCTCCACGCTACGAAGGTCTCAGCGGCAGAACGCCATTCTTCGACCGGACCGGGCGGGTCCGTTGAGCGATCCGCTAAGACTGCGGCGTCACTGGTTGCCCTGGTGGGGCTTCTGAGGGAGACCGATTGGCTCGTTGTGGAAGCGGCATCCGCCGACCTGATGAACCTGTTGGATAAGGATGTCGATTCATCGGGGATGATTGCTGAAAGATGGTTAAGGAGGCTGACCGGAAATTCTTCGATCCAAGCGTAGTTTACACGTTGGGCGTTGAGAGAAACCACAACAAATGTGCTTAGCCTTCAGCACCGACAAAGTCCTGTTCAAAGAAGTGTTGTCGGCATCCCCGTTACAGAAAGGGGGGCGTGAATAGTCTGTGGACAGAGTGAGTAGATGAGTTAGCCTGAGCGGCCCAACACCTGGCGCAGGATCATATCAATTTCCCGGCGCGATTGACGGATTTCTTGAATCTCGTAGCGCCAGCGTTTGATCTCCATTTCTTTTTGATGGAGATACGCCTCGTGCCTCTTGAGGAACAACGCCATGGCCTCGTCCTCGCCGCGAAGCACGGGCCCGCCTGGGGGATTGAAGTTGGCGTCGACTTCCACCGGTTGCACTTCCGCTAAGCCACCGGCTTCGCCGGCCATCTCGGCAAAGTCCGGTTCCGCATTTTCTGCATTTTCGCTCGGCAGCAGGCCTAGAAATTCCAGTCCGAAACAATAGCCATTGCGATCGCGCACTGACGCGGCCACACGCAGGCGATTGGAAAGTTGGAATTCTACCTCCATCAGATCGCCCGGCTGCAGCGGCACTCCGCCGTAGAGCGCCATGCCTCCGCGGCTGATCTCGGTGGTCAGGCCGGGTACAACAATTTCCGAGGCGTCGTTAGGGGTAATGATGCGGACAGGCAGCTTTACCTGATGTCGTGGCCAACGGCGAGTGTTGGGGGAAACCATCGCTGTTTTAGTGCATGTACCGAACGAAACAAAACGCGCAGCCCACACCAAGCATCCCGACGGCAAGCGCTCCAGCCGCAAACCTGAGCAGCCGGCGGCGCGGTCGACTCTCGCCGCTCGATGCTGCCCTCAGCTTCTCCATCCACTTTTGCTCGGCTGCATCCTTGTTCAGGCTGTTCAAATTCAAAGTCGACTGAATGGCCGCTCCCAGCCTGCGGCGATCGTCCACGGGAAGCGAGACAAAGCGAAATGGTTGTTGCGTGCCGGTCAGCGGGCTGAGCATTTCCGCCGCGCCGAGCACGGGTCCCGTGTGAGTGAGAAACATCACCTTCACCTGCGAGCCCTGATTAATCGGGCGGGGCAGCGAAAGCAATCCACCGTTCACGGAAAGCACTTGAAGTTTGCCGGAAGCGCGTTGACCATCCTGGAATCGAAGCACCGCGGGAGTAAGGTCTGCGAGGTTAATTCGCGGTGCGCGCAGTTGAGCGTGCAGTTGGGAGAGGCCGTCCATATTCCATGCCAGTATGGTCCGCACTTGAGGGGAGGGGGAGATTACGAAAGGTGTTGTACGGATTCCATCCGGGGAATTCGGACTTGCGGACCGCTTTCGTAATCTGCGCAAGACGCAAATCGCGTGAGATAGTTGAAATCGCAATGGCAGACTCCCCCCACCCCAGAAGAAAAATCCGCGCCCCTCGCGTCAGCCTGTGGGGAACTGTCACCGCAACCATTCAACTCGAAAACGGACGCCAATGTTGGGCTAAAACGCTCAGGCTCTCCACTACCGGCGGGCTGCTCGAGCTGGCCAACTGCCTTGACGAAGGCGTTGCCGTCAGCCTGACGCTGCACATGGGCTCGCGCACGGTGCGAGGCAAGGCGGCAATGTTGTTTCCCATGTGGGCCACACAGGGCTGTTTGCAGCCGTTCCGCTTCCTCGAAATGCGCGATGAAGAGTGTCGCATGCTCGACGCAGAGATCCGCGAACTGCTCAAGCAGACCAAACCCTTTGCAGCCGGACGCCGCAACCTCGGTTCCCGGCCACCCCGATTCCTCGAATCCTCTTAGTCAGCCAAGTAGCATTCCACGTGCGCGAACAATGGCGGAAGCGAGTGGGAGTCGAAGACGTGCGGGTCTCGTCGAATGTGTAAGTTGCAGATTCCACAAGTGACGAAAAATATCAAAAACATTAAATAGACAGGTACTGTAGGACAAAAATAGGACGTTCTGCCCTGCATCTCTCCACCCGGCGATGCGCTTTCACAGAAGGTCTTCTAGCGGATTAGAAAGTTCAGGCCCGAAATCGGGGCCGGAATCACGAGATGCAGAAGCACCTGATGCAGGGCGAAGGTCGAGTAAACTCCGTACGGGAATCTTCCTCACAGATGGGCCGTCTTCGAGTTCGCTCTGCCGTTTTTCCTGTTCCCTTACTGCGCGGTCATCAAGGATGACGAGTACGGTGCGTTCATTACACGAGAATTCGATTGTACAACCTTCGTGTTCTGGAGGCTCATACGGCGTCTTGTCTTCGACGCAGGGCAGCAGGACGACTGGATTACCGATACTAAGACGCTGCGCTTCAGGCAATCCAAACCTATCTATCAGGCAGTCTTGAATAGTTTTGGCCGTCATCAGCAGTCCTCCAGACATGATCTGCCCAGCAGGCTTCTCCGATCAGAGATAAGCAGCAGCGTACTCAGCAACTGCGACCTGACATGCACGAAGCACAGCCGCAGGTCTAGCCGCAAATTGAACGAACATTTCATGTTGCACATCGCGCCGTCTCGCAGCCTTACGCATATCATCGGCGAAGATGCCACGAACAAGTAGCCATCCGCTGGGAAGCAGAATGATTTCATGCACTCGGTACAAATAGCCTTTGTGCCAGCCAGAGAGCCATCCGAACAACCATCGAAACATAAAACATCTCCCATCCTGAAGGATTCTCATCTACGATTGTATGCAGTCATGAGTGCTGCTTTCAATCCCTCATTCTCATTAGCTGAAATCATCCAACCTCGAACAGGTGCAAATGAAAGTCCGGCAGGCGTACGAAGGTCGCGTGATTGAGGCTCGATCCTCCGAATTGAAAGACGGTGGGTGGAATAGCGAGTTCTCCATCGAAGAACATGAGACCACGAGTGTCACGGAAACGACGTTCTACGTGCCCGGAATTTTTCCCACAGCGGAGGCGGCGATTGAAGCGGCAGTGACGGCGGGACAGCAGAAAATTGATTCAGGTTTCGAGTACCCAATCCGTTGACACCACTCCAAGCCTAAGAGTAAAGTCGGCCCATGATCTGTCCGCTTTGCGATTCTTCCGACTGGTCTTCGGTCGAGAAAAACAAAGATGGCGTGAACCTCCGAGTGCAATGCTCGAACTGCGACTTTATCTTTCAAACCCGGTTTCGCTCGGAGTCGGTGGACTATCGCTTGGCGGATGGGTACAGCCACGGTCACATCATGCGTGAAGTGAAAATCCCGAACGACACTGGCGTATTCAGAGTTTGGGTATCACAGGACAAAGTTCTGTTGGACTCAAATCGGGCACCCTTTCGCCCTTGACTTCATCTCTCACCGTGCTACGTTTGCAAATCGAAGGGCAGGAAAACCAAAATGTCTGAAACGAATACGGCTGCACTGGCACCGCACGGCACGCCTGAACGCTGGCAGGCAGACTGCGACTGTGAAGAGTGCTGCGATGCAATCCAAACCATGGTCGGACAATCTGCTCTGCCGGGTAATTCTTCTTTGGTGTTGCGGTACATGCTCGACTTCCGCGTTGGTGGTTGCGAGTTGTATGTAGTGCCCGCAATGATTAGTGACGAAGGATGGATCAGCCAACCTACAGTGCGACGCCACATTGATAAATTGGTTGAATTCGGTGCCTTGTCGAAGATCGCTGACATAAAACGTCAACCGGGTCGTTCTGGAGTTTACCTTTTGCATATCGAGAAGTTGAAAATGCGATCTGAACTTAGGCTATTCAGAGAACATGGGAGGCTGGCCGAAACTGAGGGGTTCACCAACATCACAGCGTGGCGAATGATGCTGCTCAAGGAGCATGAAGCGGCTGGTGGCGATCTCTGTATCAAATGCGGCAATTTTCCGGTAAGCGATGGTGGTTCTTGCACTCACTGTTTTGTTAGCAAGTTCGAGCCAAGAGA
>Ga0070762_10001373_pt1 | contig 11197 bp, 9 predicted proteins | sample HubBroMetageREF2_FD_66726 | JGI IMG/M metagenome (GOLD analysis project Ga0070762, IMG submission 66726) | Reference soil microbial communities from the Hubbard Brook experimental Forest, New Hampshire, USA - Hubbard Brook CCASE Soil... | ecosystem: Environmental > Terrestrial > Soil > Temperate... | reverse complement strand
TCCATCGTTTCGCCCTTGCCCGCATCGGCCCAGCGATTGAATTCTTCGCGCAGGTTTTCGTCTGTTGGAGATTTCGTCACTCAGTCACTCGGGTCCTGAAGTTTACAAATGCCTGCCGCACGCCCAGCAGTATTGAGCTCCCACGGGTTGCAGTGTCCCGCACGGGGCGTGATAGCGCATCGTGGCGCCTGCGGGTACCAGCACGGTGTGCACGCGCGAGTCCGACGCGAACGCCCATAGCAGGGCGACGAACCATCCGATAACCGTCCAGCCCGCTAGCAAATTGAGGATGAAAATGCCCGTGCTATCTCGCTTGTTGTGGCCGATGATCGCCGGCAGAAAGTACAGCAAAGCCGCGATTAGAAGAAACGTCATGTCCGCACCTCTGAATCGTTGAATTCCGACGGGATCGGAGAGTCCGCCCACGTCCTACAGTGAGATACGATTCAACCGCTCGTTCGGTTCCCTGGATTTTTCGCTCGCCGCACCCCGCAAGCAAGCGCGACTGCCAGCCAGCGCAGCCGTTCCAGCAGATCAGGAAGTTGCCGCAGTCTTCGCTTGCGGCTGCACCTTCTCCAACAGCTGTGTGAATTTCTGTTCGCGCTCTTTTTGGTCGAGGCCCTGGTACGCTTCGGCGATCTGCGTGGTGTTCATCGAGCAGAATTTCGGGCCGCACATCGAGCAAAACTTCGCTTCCTTGTAGAAATCGTCGGGCAAAGTTTCGTCGTGCATTTTGCGCGCGGTTTCCGGGTCGAGCGACAGCTCAAACTGCTTGTTCCAGTCAAAAAGAAAACGCGCGTAGCTGAGTGCATCGTCGCGATCGCGCGCGCCCGGACGATGCCGCGCCACGTCCGCCGCGTGCGCCGCGATTTTGTAGGCAATCACGCCCTGGCGCACATCATCCGCATTCGGCAGCCCCAGATGTTCTTTCGGGGTCACATAGCACAGCATCGAAGCGCCGTGCCAGCCGATCATGGCCGCGCCAATCGCGCTGGTAATGTGGTCGTAGCCAGGCGCGATATCGGTTACGAGCGGCCCCAGCGTGTAAAATGGCGCCTCGTAACACATTTCGTTTTCTTTTTTCACCTGCAGCTCGATCTGGTCCATCGGAATGTGGCCGGGGCCTTCGATCATCACCTGCACGTCGTATTCCCAGGCCTTCTTGGTCAGCTCGCCCAGGACTTTCAATTCCGCGAACTGCGCTTCGTCGCTGGCATCGGCCAGGCATCCGGGCCTTAGGCCGTCGCCGAGTGAAAAACTCACATCGTGCTTCTGGAAAATCTTGCAAATCGCGTCGAAATTCTCGTACAGGAAATTTTGCTTCTTGTTGAAGCTCATCCACTGCCCGAGCAACGCGCCGCCGCGACTGACGATGCCAGTAATACGATTGCGCACCAGCGGCAAGAATTCGCGCAGCACGCCCGCGTGGATCGTCATGTAGTCCACGCCCTGTTCGGCTTGCTCCTCGATCACTTCCAACAGCAGTTCGATGGACAAATCCTCGGGGCGTCGTACGCGAGAGAGCGCTTCGTAAATCGGCACGGTGCCGATGGGCACCGGCGACGCGTTGATGATCGCTTTGCGGATCATGGGAATGTCACCGCCGGTGGAAAGGTCCATCACGGTGTCTGAGCCGTAATGCACCGAGCGATGCAACTTCTCGAGTTCTTCGTCCACATTCGATGTGGTGGCGGAATTTCCAATGTTGGCGTTGATTTTGCAGAAGAACGCGACACCGATGCCCATCGGCTCCAGATTGCGGTGATTGATATTGGCGGGAATGATGGCGCGGCCGCGCGCCACTTCATCGCGCACCAGCTCCGGGGTAAGTTTTTCGCGCTTGGCGACGTACTCCATCTCTTCAGTGATCACGCCCAAGCGCGCGTAGTGCATCTGCGAGAAGTTACGCACGCCGCCATTCATCGCCGCAGCGCGCTTCTCGATCCATGCGTCCCTCATCGCCATAAAGCCCCCGTGTACACGAATATTGAAACGGCATTCCGGCCCAACGCAGCATTATTGCATTGCGTTGGATGCACGGCAACTTGCGAAGGACGCCTGCGAAGGCGCACGGATCAGGGCGCGGCCGCGGTAGCGGCGACAGCGCCGAGCAATGCCTCGAGCTTCGCGGGATCGATCACAGGCGGATGGCACGTGGTTTCGATGCAGACCAGCGCTTGCGGCTTCGCGGCATCCAAATGCGGCAAAGTTTCACGCAACGCTGGCGCGAGTGAGGCTGCAGCGAGCGTTTCGGGCGTGACGCGCAGAACAGCTTTGCCGAAACGATAAATTTCGTCCGCGGATTTTTCCAGCGCGGCGGCCTGCGGATTGCCGGCCGCGCCCAGCACTACCACTTGCAAAGGATGGCGTGCGTGCAGCAGCGCCGCCAGTCCGTACGTCGCGGCGAATAATCCATATTGCGGGACGAGCCCGACGAAAGCTTCCAGGGTCTTTTCCGCCCACTCGCGATAAAGTTTTTCGCCAGTGAAAGCGTAGAGGCGGTCGAGGACGATCACTGCGACGGAATTCGCGCCGGGTGTGGGCGAATCCTGCAGCGGTTTGCGGCGCACGTCCAAGCCGCCCATTGGAGCGGCATCTTTCGCGCGGTCGAAAAAGCCGCCGCCATCGGGATCGCCGTAGCGTTCCACCGCCACGCGCACCGCGTGTTCGGCGATATCGAAATAGCGGCGGTCGAGGGTTGTTTCGTATGCATCGAGCAGGGCCGCGGCCGCAAAAATCTGATCGTCGAGCGAGCCTTCCAGACGCGGACCGCCGACGCGATGGCGGAAACCTTTCGCGTCATCCCAAGCTTCGGCGAGGATGCGCTCCAGAGTTTTCAGCGCGAATTTGCGGCAATCGTCGCGGCCCAGCACGCGCGCCGCATCCAGATACGAGGAGACGAACATCGCATTCCAGGCGACATAAATTGTGGTGTCTATGGCCGGCGTAGGATCTCGCAGCAGGCGCGCAGCCAGAAGCTTCCCTTTCGCGCGTGCGAGCAGCAGCGAGACATCTTCGGGCGTGGTTTTCAATGCTTGCGCGATTTCTTCCTGGCTCGCCGCAATCCACAAAACATTTTTTGCCGGATTTTGATGCATTTCTCCGCGCGGACCGACGTCGTAACGCATTTCGATCGCGCGCGATTCCTGCGGCGTAAGCGCCGCGCGAACTTCCGCGAGCGTCCAGGTGAAATAATCGCCGTCGTCCTCCAGCGTTTGGTCTGCATCTTGACTGCCGTAGAAGCCGCCGCGGTCGGGATCGGAAAGCACTGCGCCGACCCATTCGATGATTCCTTCAGCCGTTTCGCGGAACAGCGGCTGGCGGGTGACCTGATATCCGTGCAGGAAATTCTTCAGCAGCTCGGAATTATCGTACGTCATTTTCTCGAAGTGCGGCACGCACCAGCGCTCGTCCACTGAATAGCGGTGGAATCCACCGGCCAGTTGATCGTATACCCCGCCCTCGGCCATACCCGTCAGCGAGCGCTCGACGACGTCCAGCAATCGCGGATCGCGCGACGATTGATAACGCTCGAGCAGCAGGTCAATCGCGCTGGCGTGCGGAAATTTCGGAGCGCCGCCGAAACCGCCATGCGCTTCGTCGAACAAATGCAGCGCGGATTCCACGACGGAGTCCACCACGCCCGCATCGAATTCGGCGTGCGCGGTGTGAAACACTTCCGCCTTCGCGACGGCCTCTTCCAGCGCTTTCGCGGAGCTATCTACCTCCGCACGGCGCGTCTTGAACGCTTCGGCAATCCCCAGCAGGATGCGTTTGAAGCCTGGCCGGCCCATCGCGTCTTCCGGCGGAAAATAGGTGCCGCCGAAAAACGGTTTGCCGTCGGGCGTGAGGAACGCCGTGAGCGGCCAGCCGCCCTGTCCGGAAATCGCGCTGATCGCCGATTGATAGCGCGAGTCCACGTCGGGCCGCTCGTCGCGATCCACTTTTACTGGCACATAAAATTGATTGATCATCGCCGCGATTTCGGGATTTTCGTAGCTCTCGCGGTCAATCACGTGACACCAGTGGCACCACACCGCGCCGATATCCAGCAAAATTGGTTTGCCTTCCGCGCGCGCGTGCGCAAAAGCTTCTTCGCCCCATTCGTGCCAGTCCACCGGCTGATGCGCGGCCGAACGCAAATAAGGGCTGGCGGAATCCTTCAGGCGGTTTTCGGTGGTGTCAGTCACAGTTCACTCTCTACACTTTCTTCAGATTCCACCCTACCACACGCCCCGCGCTGGCACACCTAGCTCGAACTCAGAGTAGCGGGTCACTTTGCACGGTGGCTGGGGCGAGGAGTCGGCCCTGACGATCACCATTTCGATGAGCCAGCAAATATTTCGCACCGTCTCGGAGTTCCTGTCAGGCAAAGTATTGCCAAGGCAGCGCTCGTCAGTTGCGCGCCAGGAGTTCTCCAGCCTGTTCCGGATCTATCTTGTGACCCGCAAGAGAAATTGCCATGGAAAGTGCCGGGTCTCTTCCCGCCGCCAAATCCTCCGGCGTGGGGAGCAACTTGAGGTCGGGCGTCACACCGACGCCGTCTAGATTCTTCCCGTCTTTCATGATGACTTCGCCAGTGCTTACCATCACGCCATATTCCAGCGTCTCCCCAGCCAACCTCGGCGCCACCTGCGTAGATCCCACAAGAAACCCCTGGCGAAAAAAGGGTACCGTAATTTTCATCCTTCCGAATGTTTGGTCACCAATAACAAAGCCGCGTTTCTCAAGCTGGACTAACCGCGCGAAGACCTCTGCCTCGGAGCTCGTCTCACTGTCCACAAGAACGATTAGCATTCCCGTAAACGCATACTTCCCAATTGCTTTCGCACTTTCAAGATCAAGTTTACCCCGGCTCATCACATCGCAAATCCGCACTTCGTGGTCAAATATCCCTCCCACAAGCCATTGCAGGCCTGTGAACTGTCCACCGCGATTCCCTCGCAGATCCAGAACCAGCGCTCGGTTCTTGCGGGATTTCTCCAAAATCGACTTCGCCTTGACACCCAACGGAGGTAAAGCTTCGGGCGGCGCGAAGCCCGCGCTAACACCGTTTGTAAATGTGGGTTGCTTCCAGACGAGGACGTCGTCCAGTTCGTAACTTCGCGACCTCGCGTAACGGAATTCGTTCTCTGCTCTGCGCATCTTCCAATTAAGGTTGAAACCGCTGTCGCGCGTGCTGTCGCTATCCAAACGGGCTGGCAGCGGGTGAATTTCGGCGTGAGTCGTCAACTCCTTGACGCTTTTTTCGCCTCGGGGCAAGATCGCTAGATGCATCTCAGCTCTCGGAGCAATTAAATAGAGCGACCTTCGCAGCTCCTCAAATTCGCCCCGCACCAGCCGCCGCCGGTTGATAGCGAGCAATTTGTCCCCGGCTTTCAATCCCTGCTTCGCCGCGTCGCTGCCGGATTTGACTTTCGTGATATAGCAGTCATCTCCGTAAAATTGAAAATCGAAACCGTAGTTGAAGTCGTACGGTTGAGGCGGCGGAATTAGGTATGTCTGCGAATCGTTGAGCCCCTGGACCGCCCATTCCACGCTCTCTATCGCATCCCCATATGACGCAGCTGCTTGAATTTTCGCCTCGGCTTCCCGGAACCGCGCACTCATGTCCACGCCGCGGAACATGGGATCGTAGTAGTTCTTGTCCACGCTCTCCTGCACCCAATGGAGGATTTCCATCGTGGTCTTGCGGTCTCGTTCGCTAAATTCGTTGGCCGTCTTGCCGGGACGTGGGTATGCGAGAACAATTGCGAGCCAAACTGCAGCGCAGAAACCGGCAGTCGAAAAACCAGACCTCACCCCGTCCTCCCACTAGAAGGCGTCTTACCTACTTCGACACTTTTATACGCTCTAACTGCGCGATTGTAACCCCAGTTTAACGATTGGGCTCACGCGATGTGCGGCCGATTGAAATCACGGTGCGGTAGGAACCGGCGCTGCTCGCGCGGGACCTTCGCCGTCAGACGAGCACTGCCTGCACGGGACGGCGGGGGCTGGCGTGGGCCGACAACTTGGGATAGCCCATATAGAAAACAAAAGTGGGCTGCCACGTGGGATCTGCGGTGATTTCGTTGAGTAGCGCGGCGCGAGCGGCCGGCTTGCCCAGTGCCCGCTCATGGTCCACCATTTCCACAGCCTCGTTACAGGGGCGCGCGGCAAGTTCGCGGGCAGTGGCGAAGAGATGCGCGCGCTGCCAAATTCGGCCAGCTTGCAAGCACTGCTCCTGTGCATATCGGTCACGCACCGCGATGAATCCGATCAGCGGCGCGCTGAGCATCAAGTTCGAGTAGCCATAGTCGGTGCTGCGCGACGCCGCCCAGCGCAGCATGCCGGGAGACATCATCTTGGCAATCCCAGCAGCGATGGGAGGCAGGCCGAAGGCATCAATCGTGAGGCCATCGCGCTGTTCCTGGACCGAGCTCCATTTCGTGCGGACCCAACGCTCGCTGCCATGCTGAACATCTGGATCGGAATAAATTTCCGCATTTGCGGCAGAACTAATTTCGGCGATCTTTTTTCGATCGGCTTCGGCAGTGAAAAGGAATAGCTTTACATCCATGTAGCCCTCCGCCAGATGCTGGAGTGCGTCCATGAAATCAGGCGAGATCGCTCGGTGCGGATCGTAAGGACCACGATTGGTGTGTCGCAGCGGGATGGCGCTGTAGAGCTCGTTTTCCTCGCGTTTCCCAGATGCGAGACTCACGCGGGCCAGGAGTTGTGTATTGGGTTCGGCGGGAATCGGTCCAAGTTTTCCCCGAAAGAACTCTGGCGTGGCTGCGTAACCGTTGGCAGGCGCGGCCAGCAGCATATTCTCCAGAGCGCAACCCATGCCGATATGCTCTTCGCGCAGATAGGGATCGAGCGCGCCGACGTTCCTTTGAGCGTCAATGTGCAGCTCGATTGCAGAATCGGTGATCTTGAAAAGCCAGGGCTGCGTGTTATGAGGACTGGCGGCCAGAATCGCGGCGCGCACCAGCGCGAGCGGAACATCACTTCCAGAGCTGCGCCAGTCCTTCCACGGCTCGTAAGCCGGCCCCTCGCCGACGCTGAAAACTCCTTGATCGCAGACACGCCAGACGCCCCCGCCCAAGACGGCGACGGTTGCGATTCCTGTCCCTTTTAGAAAGACTCTTCGCCGCACGATGAGCCTCCGCAGACGTTCAGCCCTGATAGTCCACTGCTACGATGCGCTCGGAATTGGAACAAATGCAAAAATTCGTTCCGCGCGCGAGCAACAGCAGCCGCTGCGAGATTACTGAACTGGATTGTTGTAGCCGGCGTCCCGGGGGTCGATCGGTTTGCGGCCGGAAAATCCTTCGTCCTGGCGGTGGTAGAAACGGATGCGATCTTCGCCCAGTTTCCAGCAGAGATACACTTCCTCGTCGTCAATGCGCGCGGGAAAATCCAGCAGACCCACTTCCAGATCTTTCACCACGCAGCCGGTTTCCTGAATCTGGTCCAGCGCGGACTGCACGGATTCTTCCAGGCGATTGCGTTCCAGGCGCGTCTTGGCTGCGCTTTCGTACGCGACGGCCAGGCCGCCGGAGCGCTGAATGCGTTCGGCGAGCGAATTGATCTGCTCGTCCACGTCCATCATCTTGCGGCGTGATTCCATCGCTTCAATCAGCAGAGGCTCGAGCTGCGAACGCAGCCGCTCAGCCTCCGTCAGCGAGAAATATTTGGATTCCTCATCCGCCATGCTTTGTTGCTCCCAAGACTGATGTGCGATCAGCCGCCAATATAGACCATCGTGCGCGAGGGCGGCACAAAATCCGGCTCGTTGATGCGGTGGCTTTTTTCTTTCGTTTGTACCATGGCCGCAATCGCGTCGCCGATTTCGCGGTCGCCCATGCCGCTGCGCAGCAAACTCTTCACATCGTGATCTTCCTTGCTGAAGAGGCAGGTACGCAATTTTCCATCGGCGGTGAGGCGGATGCGCGAGCAGTGACCGCAGAAGGGCTGCGTCACCGGCGCGATCAATCCGATTTCGCCGCCGCCGTCCGCGAAGCGGTATCTCCGCGCGGTCTCGCTGCGTTCGTGCACCACCGGAATCAGCGGCCAGCGCGCCGCGATGCGCCGATGCACTTCCGCCGCGGGCACCACCATACCGCGCGTCCATGCGCGGTCCGCGTCCAGCGGCATGAATTCGATGAAGCGCATCACGATATCTTTTTCGCGCGCGAATTCGGCGAAGGCTTCCACTTCGTCGTCGTTCAGGCCGCGCACCAGCACCGCATTCACTTTCACGGGACGCAGCGGAGATGCTTGCGCCGCCTCGATTCCCGCCAGCACTTGATCGAACGTTTTGGTGCGCGTCACCTTCTCGAATTTTTCGCGATTCAGCGAATCCAGGCTGATGTTGATGCGGTTCAGGCCCGCCGCCACCAGTTGGTCGCAGCGTTCGGCGAGCAAGTGGCCGTTGGTGGTCATCGAAAGGTCCTGCACGCCGATGGCTTTCAGCCGCGCCACGAAATCTTCCACGCCGGAACGCACCAGCGGCTCGCCGCCCGTCACGCGCACTTTACGGATGCCCATGCCAACCAGAATGCGCACCAGCCGCTCGAACTCATCCCATTCCAGCAGCGCGTGTTCCGCCATGTGATTTTCGGGGTCCGCCGAACGGCAATACACGCAACGAAAATTGCAGCGGTCCGTCACCGACACTCGCAGGTCGGTGATTTGGCGCCCGAATTTATCGGTCAGTGGCATTCTTCCTTTAGATGCTGCCAAGAATAAAATAGCCCAATCCGATTTCGGAATTGGGCGAGGATGCCAGCGGCGCAGCGCGCTCGAATAACCGCGCTCGCTGGATGCTCTCCTTTCCATGTCCGGGAGGAGCAGGCGTTTCCGCCCATTCCCTCATCTCCTAAAAATACTAGGAGCATCGCCCTCACGCCCTGGGTTGTCTCTCCGTTAGGCCGAGTGGGTCGGAGTTATCAGAGCCGATGATACGCCTCTGTTCGTACGGGGGCAAACAATCGCAACCTTGGGAAATGGCGAAGCGACGGAGAACTATACGTCAAGCTAGTTAAGTGTCCATTGGGGCGAAAAATATTCAATGAGTAAACACACTGATGCCGGGTGTACAATATTGAACAGGTTCTCCCGACGTGTTCCTTTATGGTTGCCATGGTCGCTTTTGAACCATTTCCTGGGTTCAGCCCTCCAAGGGCTAGCTCTCGTTAATCCGGCCGAGATTCTATGTCTGCAGTCTCACGAGATCGCGGCAAGCAGATTGTGCCGCCCGCGACGCTGAACGGATCGGCAAGTAGAAGGCTGCCCTTGCGTATCCTGTTTGTTAACAGGGACGTAGCGGACGTAGAACTCTGCATGCAGGAGCTGAAGAGAGCCCACTTTAAGGTTAGCTCCGACGTGGTCGTCACCCCGGACCAGTTTGCCACGCGCCTGAAGGCAAAATTCTACGACGTGGTGCTGGCCGAATACCCCTCCCCTAATTGGCAAGGACCGCACGAACTCGAATTGCTGCGCCTGCAGGAACAGCAAATTCCCTGCATTTTCCTGATTGACACCACGCAACCCGAAACCGCGGCGGGGCTCATCAGCAGTGGCGCTGCCGATTGCGTTGGCATGGATCACCTCGGGCATCTTCCAGTAGCCGTACGTCGAGCGCTCAGTGAGAATCATCTGCGCGAAGAGCGCGATCGCACCGAAAGAAGGCTGCGTCATTCGGAAGCACGTTACCGCGCCCTGGTGGGAAACCTCGCTTATGGAATTTGCCGCTGCAACGTCAGAGGTAAGTTCCTCGACGTCAATCCGGCGCTGGCGACGATGCTGGGTTATGCGTCCCGCGATGAACTGTTGGCAGTAAACCTGGCAGCCGACGTCCTATGTGATCCCGCGAAACGCGCACAATTGCTGGGACATTCCGCGTTGCACCACGACGCCGATCCCTTGGAGACTGATTGGAAGCGGAAGGACGGCGCTACGCTGAAAGTTCGGCTTAGCGGGCGCGAGGTGAAGAACGCAGGCGAGACGGAGAGCTACGAGATCATTGTTGAGAACGTTACGCAACAGCGCAAGCTTGAAGATCATTTGCGCCAGCAAGCCGCCAAGGATGCGCTCACGGGTCTCGCCAACTACCGCCGTCTGGTGGAAACCGTTGACAGTGAAATCAAGCGCTCGGAGCGCACCGCGCGTGAGTTCGCGCTGCTGTTCCTCGATTTGGACGGATTGAAACAGATCAACGATCGTTTCGGACACCTGGTGGGCAGTCAAGCTCTGTGCAGGCTGGCCGATGTGTTGTGCATCTGCAGCCGCAAGGTCGATACCGCGGCGCGCTTTGGCGGGGATGAATTTGCGCTGGTGCTGCCCGAAACCGGACGAGTGCCGGCCAACCTGGTGGCTCGGCGCATTTGCGACAGTCTTGCGGACGACGGCCGGGAGCCCAAGCTATCGGTCAGCATCGGTGTTGCGATTTATCCCAAGGATGGCCAAAACGTGGATTCACTTCTGGGCGAAGCGGACGCTGCATTGTACGAAATGAAAACCAGAACCCGCGGCCCGAATGCGAACACGCAAGCGAAGACCGCCGGACTTCGCCCCAAAGCGGCGGCAGGTGGCAAGACGCACTTGGCGACTCCATGAAACACGAATCCAAAGTAATCAGCATCCAGCGCGCTTTCTCTCTCCGGTTGGACCCAGTTTTGACTGGTGAAGAGGCAATCGTGCTGCGCGCTCTTGCCGGTGGACTCACCGACCGGCAGGTGTGCGACCAACTTCGTATGAGTCCGGACACTTATCTGCGCATGATGCGCGACATGCGCGAAAAAATCGGTCAGTCGGATAACGTTTCTCTCATTGCCTGGGCGAAGGATCGGATCCGAGGCGTTGACCAACGGATCGACACGGCCAAAGGGCGCGCACGCATTGGGTGAATTGGTCTGACTCCCGCAGAACGAAGCGCTCCCTGCCACATCACGACCAATCCTCCCGTCGTGTCATTTCCTTGGCGCGAATACGGTCTGCCATGTGGTCCGGTCGCCCCTGTTGCCCGGCCCGGTACATGACCGGAAAGCCCCGCCCACGCCCGCGCTTCGCGGCGCAGCGAATATGGTAAAGTTGCGGACCGATGCGCATCTTCGTACTGGGAGTGGGCGGCGCCGGCTCCTTGCTTGCTCAATTGCTCGCGCGCCAGGGACACACGGTCTGGTGCGGCGATCGCGACCCGGACCGC
>Ga0070762_10001369_pt1 | contig 11204 bp, 9 predicted proteins | sample HubBroMetageREF2_FD_66726 | JGI IMG/M metagenome (GOLD analysis project Ga0070762, IMG submission 66726) | Reference soil microbial communities from the Hubbard Brook experimental Forest, New Hampshire, USA - Hubbard Brook CCASE Soil... | ecosystem: Environmental > Terrestrial > Soil > Temperate... | reverse complement strand
AGGAAGGACTGGGGCGCCGGCTTCACGCTGCAGCGCTTCCACAAGGCGCTGATGGACCTGGGCTCCCCCGCCCTGGGCCTGCTCGGCACCGCCGTCGACCGCGGCTGACTCGTCGCGGCGGGAAGCTTGTAGCCTGAGGCTCATGCCCATGAAGACGGCGGCGCTCGGTATCGCGGGAGCCGCGCTGCTGGCGGCGCTCGGAGTGACAGGCTGCGGGCCGACCAGCGGCGCGTCGTCGATCGCCATCGCGAGCGCCTACGTGCCGCAGCCCACGAAGCCGGGTACCACGGTCGCGTATCTGGACATCCGTAACAACGGCGCCGCCGACCGGCTGATCGCCGTGCACACCAGCGTCGGCGGGACGGTGCAGTTCCGTGCCCCCATGTCGCGGCAGGACGACATGCTGGCCATGCGGACCGTGCCCGACATCGCCATCCCGGCCGACACGATGGTGCAGCTGAACCCGGACCATGATTACCTGCTGATCACCGGCGCGGGTGCCATGCACGACGGCAAGGACATCACGCTGCGGCTCACCTTCGCCAACGCGGGAACGGTCACCGTCATCGCCCTGGTCACCAACCCGCAGTCCGGCGGCGCGAGCTACTTCCTCAACTGAGCGCGCCGCGCGGGTGAGCGCCGCGGGTCGTCCCGGGCGGGCGCGAGGGGTCAGGTCGCGTCGGGGCGGTCGGACAGCTCGGCTACGCCGCCCAGGGTGGGTCCCTTCAGCGGCGTCCGGTCGGTGTTTGAGTCTGGCCGCCACTCCGGGAGGCTGACCAGGCCGGGCTCGATCAGGCTGAAGCCGTCGAACAGGTCCATGATCTGAGCGCGCGACCTGAGCGTAAAGGGCATCCTGGCCGCCGCGTAGGTCTGGGTGGCCTCGGCGAGCATCTCAGGATCGGCGCCATCGGACGTGCCGAGCGACACCGCCAGGTAGCTGCCCGGCGCCATCCGCTGGCGGAATCTCGCGATGATCCCCTGCGCGTCCTCGTCCAGGCTGATGAAATGCAGCACGCCGAGCAGCAGCACCGCGACCGGCTCGTCGAAGTCGATGCACTTGGCTAGCGCCTCCTCGGCCAGCACCGCGTCCGGGTCGCGCACATCGGCCCGGATCGTGATCACGCCGTCCCTGGTAGCCAGCAGGGCGTCGTTGTGGGCCACCACGATCGGGTCGTGGTCGACGTAGACGACCCGGGCGTCGGGGATGATCTCGCGCGCCACCTCGTGCACGCTTGGCGAGGTCGGCAGGCCGCTGCCCAGGTCGAGGTACTGCGAGATGCCGTGGCTGGCCAGGAAGCGCACCGCGCGCAGGAGGAATCCCCGGTTGGCAAGCGACAGGCGTCTCGGCTCCAGCCGGGACTGCATGAGGTGCTCGGCGGCGGCACGGTCCACGGCGAAGTTGTCCTTGCCGTAGAGCAGGTAGTCGTAGATCCTGGCGATACTCGGCCGGGTGACGTCGACGCCCTCGGGCACGCGCGGCTCGTGCTTCCTGGCCATCGGTACCCCCTTACATCGCTACAGTGCCAGAGCCCGCAATGGTTTGCAGTCAACGCTACAACACCCGTCCGCACCACCGGGCGGACTGGCGTTACATTGGCGGATCAGCCAGTGAGGGACGCGGCGGGCTGGGTCTGGCGGGAGGTTCTCGGCTGGCGGGTCAGCGGCATGCGGGAGCGGGTGTCGTCGTCACGCGGGGTGTAGACGACGATGCGCGCCTCGGGCATGGCGGGGACGTCGAGTTCGCTGACGGCCAGGCTGAGCCGGCCCGCCAGGGGATGCAGGTAGGTAAGCGTGCGCTGCTCGTGGTCGGCGACCTCGTGGCGCGCCCACAGGTCGGAGAACTCGCGGCTCAGGCTGGCCAGGCGGCGGATGTCTTCTTCCCAGTCCAGATCGCCGATGTGCGCGGCATAGGCGGAGCGCAACCGGGCCACCATGTAGCGGACCTGGTTGTCGTACTCAGGGAACTTGCCGCGGGCACTCGGCTCGGTGAGGCAGCACCACAGGGTGTTCTTGTGGATGCACGGCATCGTGTGCCACTCCCAGAACAGCCCGTCGGCCGCGTCGTTCGACACCAGGACGTCGAACCGGCTGTTGATCAGGCTGGCGGGCAGCGGTTCCAGCGAGTGCACGATCTCGCGGATGGTATCGGGCACCGCCGTGCGGGCGCACTCGGTGCGCAGCGGCGTCGCCTCGGCCAGCCGGTACAGGTGCTCGCGCTCGGCGCGGTCCAGCCGCAGCGTGCGGGCCACCGCGTCCAGGACCTGCATGCTTGCGTTGATCTGGCGGCCCTGCTCCAGCCAGGTGTACCAGGTGACGCCGACGCCCGCGAGCAGCGCTACCTCCTCACGGCGAAGCCCCGGCGTACGCCGCCGCGAACCGGCGGGCATGCCGAAGTCCCCTGGCCCCAGCCGGGCACGCCGCGCCCTGAGGAACTTACCGAGCTCCGCCCGCCGCCGCTCGCCCGTTCGCGGTGACTCCCTATACCTAGCCTCATACGTGACCAAGAGCTTTTCCAATCACCTATCCGCCCAGAATCAAACCTAGCGGGGCGCACTGACATTTCGGACGCCGACGGCGCCCAAGTCGATGGCCACGGTCAGATCGAGGCTAGAAGATCTTGGAAATTACGGGTTCCGCGGAGGATCCGGTGGACCGGGATCCACCATTTCTTCCGTTAAGCCCGGAATTTCCGCGGAAAGCTGGCTCCCGCCGCCCAGGTGCGTGACTTGTGGGGCGGGCGTGGTTTGCGGGGTCTTTGGGGTCTTGGGGTTTTGGGGGTTTTTGGGGTCAGGGAGCTGGTCAGCTTTCGGAGCGGATGTCGTAGTCGTCCTCTTCTACTACGTGCATCGCGGCCTCCTCGGCGCTCGCGGCGCCGCCGTCGATGCCGACGTCGCGGGCCACGAGGTCCTCCTCGTCGTCGGGGTGGGCTCCCTCGTCCTCGGCCACCAGGCGGCCCGCACGGGGATCGGGGCCGTCATCGAGCAGCAGGCCGTCGACGTCTTCGTCGCCCGCGTCCTCGTCGTCGTCCTCATCCTCGTCGGCGGCGACGTCCTGCGGCCGTCCGTAGTCCGCGTCCAAGGGGGTGTCGGGTTCCTCTTCGGCGAGCAGCTGGTCGAGGGACTCCCCCTCGTCCTGTTCCTCTGCGGTGGTGCCGAACCGTATCCCGGCCGACCACCGGTCCGGCGTGGCGACGCCGCGGTCCAGGGGATCGTCGCCGAGCGTTCCGTCCAGCGTGTCGTAAGGGTCTTCGACCTCGTAGTCTTCAAGATCTTCCGACTCGTGGCGCTTCTCGTCGGGCATCTGCCGGCTCCTCTCGACCAGGGACCGTAGTAACCTTACGCCGTCCCGCGGACCTGCACCGAGGAGGAGCGATGGACAAACTGCTGCCAGGCGTCACCTCGGAGCGAGTGGACACCGACCGGCTGACGGTGGCCGTGCTTTCCGTGACCGAGCGAGATGGCCAAGCGGTGCTGTTCGTGCACGGGAACGTCTCGTCCTCGCTGTTCTGGCAGCCGACCATGCTGGCGCTGCCGGAGGGGTACCGGCCGCTGGCGATCGACCTGCGCGGGTTCGGCGACACCGATCCGGAGCCGGTGAACGCGACCCGGGGGCTGCGCGATTACGCCGACGATCTGGACGCCGCGATCGACGCGCTCGGCCTGGACCTGGTGCACCTGGTGGGCTGGAGCATGGGCGGCGGCGTTGTGCTGCAGTACCTGGTGGACCGGCCGGGGTCGCACCGGGTCGCGTCGCTGACGTTGGTGGACCCGGTGTCCCCGTTCGGTTTCGGCGGTACCAAGGGCGTCGAAGGCACGCTGTGCGACCCTTCCGGGGCGGGCTCGGGCGGGGGCGCAGGCAACCCGGAGTTCGTGGAGCGGCTGGCCGGCCGGGACCGGACCGACGACAGCGTGCTCTCGCCGCGGCAGGTGCTGCTCGCGCACTACGTCAAGCCGCCGCACGTACCGGATCACCTGGACATCTTGGTGGAGTCCATGCTGTCCACCCGTATCGGCGAGTACTACTACCCCGGCGACTCGCGCCCCGTGGACGCCTGGCCGGGGTTCGCGCCCGGAGACCACGGCGTGCTCAACACCATGGCGCCCACCCATTTCCGGATCGACGACCTGTCCGCGGTGCAGCGCAAGCCGCCGCTGCTGTGGCTGCGCGGCGCAGACGACGTGATCGTGTCCGACACATCCCTGTACGACCTGGCCTACCTGGGCTCCATCGGCGCGGTCCCCGGCTGGCCCGGCGATCAGGCCTTCCCGCCGCAGCCCATGGTGGCGCAGACCCGGGCCGTGCTCGGCGGCTACGCCGCGGCCGGCGGGCGGTACCGCGAGGTGGTGATCGAGGACTCCGGCCACGGGCCGCACCTGGACCAGCCGGAAAGATTCCGCGCCGAGCTGATCGGCCACCTGGACGGTACCCGCTCGTAAGATTGGCCGGGTGGGCATCGAACTGGTCTTTGAGACCCATTCCACGACCGTGGACAACGAGCAAGGGCACGCCAGGAGTTCGCCTGGCAGGAAGGATGGGAGTACCGGCTCAGCTAGCCAAAGGCGGCCCGTAGCCAGCCTCCGTGTGTGGCACGGACATGCTGGTGCCCATTGCCTGCCTCCCTCTTACTTACTGCGCCCGGAGCCTGCCGGTGATACCCCGGCGGCGCAGCCCCCGTGCCTGGCCGGTCAGCACCGCCAGGGCGAGAAGGCAGATGCCGGCGGCGGGCAGGCCGAGCGCGAGCGCGTCCGGCTGGAACTGGACCGGCGCGTTGGTGCCGGTGAACGCGGACAGGTCGATCGACGAGCCGACCACGTGCGGCAGCGCCAGCGCGCAGGCGGCGCCCGCCACCATCGCGGCGATCACGGCCGGCATGGCCTCGGCCATGACCAGCCCGGTCTCCCGCTCGTGGCCCATCACGGTGAGCTTGGCCAGGGTCAGCTCGCGCTCGGCGGATCCGAGCGCCAGGCCCAGGATCACGATGAACAGGCCGAACGCCGCGGCCGCGGCGATGGTCAGGCCGATGATCAGCGCCGCGCCGCGCTGCAGCGGCGAGTCGGCCAGCGAGGCGAGCACCGCGGAGCGGAAGCTGGTGACGGCTTGCGGGATCATCCTGGCGACCACGGCGGAGAGCTGGGCGTCGTCGATGCCCGACCCGGTGACCAGGACCATGTTGGGCGCGGGCCGGCCGGTCGGCCCGGGCAGGGTCTCCAGCGGCATGATGACGAACGTCCCGCCGCCCGGCTCCGCTGGAGTGTCGTCAAGGGTGCCCGCCGCCCGGACTGTGAACGGCCCGACCGGGGAGCTCGACGTGAGCCGGGTGGCCCCCTGGCCCAGGATGGCGGCGGCGTCCGGCGAGGCGAGCACGGGCACCGGCGGGCCGGAGGACCGGACCCCGCCCGGCGCGGCGCCGATCGCGGTCGCCGGGAAGGCCGGGAACGGCGTGCCCGCGACCAGCGCCGCGTAGCCGGCCGGGTCGACCTGGACTACGGTCAGCGACAGGCCGGCCGGGGTGACCCAGTTCGTGCTCCAGACCGCGGTGGCGTGCCGCACTCCGCGGACCGCGGCGATGGCGCTCAGCGCGGACGGGGTAACCGGGAGCGGTCCCGCGTCGATGAGGACGTCGGCGCCGGTGGCGTGCCAGGAGGCGGCGATCTCGCCGCGGGTGATGCCGTTGCTGGTCATCCCGGCGAAGGTGGCCAGGCTGAGGGCCAGGACCAGGGCGAAGGCGGGCAGCACGTCGGTGGGCGAGGACCGGGCGGCGCGGGACATGGCGACGAACCCGGTGGCGCCGGTGCCGCGGGCGGACAGCCGGAGCAGGCCGCGGACGGCCAGCGGGTAGAGCCGGAACATGATGATCACGACGGGGATGGCGACCAGGACCGGGGTGATGGTCAGGTACAGGTCGATGCCGCGGCCGGCCGGGACGCCTTGGTCGTGCAGGACGACCAGGCCGACGGCAGCGGCGGCGCAGCCGGTGAGTTCGGCGACTGGGCGGCGCCAGGCGGGCCGGGACCTGCTGGTGTCGGCGGTAGTGACCAGGGCGGGGCTGGCGGCGGGGGCGGGCTTGCGGTGCTGCCAGGCGGCGATCAGCGGCGGCCCGGCCAGCGCTGCGGCCACCGCCACCCCGGCCAGCCACCACCCCGCCGACGACGAGACGGCACCGCCCGGGATCACCGCGTTGGCCAGCGCGGCGCCGGCCACCGCGGCGGGCAGCGCCGCGAGCAGGCCGGTGCGCGCCGCCAGCGCCGCGACCTGCCACAGCGACCCGCCCCTGGCCCGCAGCATTGCCAGCTCAACGTCGCGTCGAGCGACGATCATCCTGGCGGCGATCAGGATCACGGTCGCGCCGATCACGATCAGGCTGACGAACAGCAGCAGCAGGACCGTCTCGATGTCCGCCTGGGTGTCCAGGAACAGCGACAGGCTCGGCATCAGCGGCGAGGTGACCGTCAGCTTGTCCGCCGCGGGCAGCAGGGCCCCGGTCAGCGTCGGCACCGTCGTGGTGGCCCGGTTCAGCGCGTCGTAAAGCCCCTGCGTCGCATCGGCGCTGACGCCGCCGACCGAGAGCGGGAACTCCCAGTACATCTCCAGGCCGGGTCCCGACAGCGCATACTGCACCGCGGCGAGCTGGTCAGGGTCCGCGATGACCCCGCCCACCCAGTACGGCTGATGGTCCGGACTGTTGAGCGACGGCGTGCCCGCGGTCGCGTCCTGCGTCCAGAAGGTCGAGGCGGGCGCGCGTTCGGCCACGATCGCGGTGACGTACAGCAGGACCATGCCGTAGGGTCCGGTGTCGAGCGTCAGCCGGGTCCCCGGGCGCAGGCCGAACCGGTACGCCATCTGCGTGGTGGCCGCCACCCCCACCGCCCCGGCCGGGACCCTGGAGGTCGCGTAGGTACCCGCGGTGAGCCTGGCGTTACTGGGGAGCGGGTCGCGGTAGACCACCTCGAGCTGCGGCGGCAACTGCGTAATCGCCCGCGGCCCCGTCCCTGAGACAGGGAAGGGCATGGTGGAGAGGCCAGCCCACGCGCCCGCTGCGAGCGGAAGGCCGCCAGCCGCGAATCCGTGGCCGATCTCGCGGCTGGTCTGATCGAGTTCGCTCCGTTTCATGATCGGCAGGTTGCCGCGGTCGCCGACCGGTTCCAGCGCGGCGTCGAAGTCCTGCCACTGCGCGGTGACCTGGACGGCGGCGGTGGCGGAGGCCAGGCCGGCCAGGGTCTGGTGCAGCGCCTGGGACTGCGCGTGCAGGCTGAGCGCGGGGCCGGCCATCGCCGCGAACACGCACCCGCAGACCAGCAGGGCCAGCGCGAGCGTGCTGCCGGCCGCGGTGCCTACCGCCCGGCTCAGGCCCGGTATCCGGCTCATTACTTTCCTCACGTGAGGTAACAGGCCCCGCGAGACTGCTGCCTGGACCTGCGGCCGGGCCCAGTCTGTCATGCACTTCGCGGACATTGCACCCTCTGGGCTGACTGGCTGGGCATGCCCGGCGCGAAGCTAGGAGGCTGGCCCTCGCCATCGCGGGCATGGCGTGTAGACCCTGCGGGTCTGGGCAGGGTGGGCAGGGCGATACTGAAGATCGGTGAACACTAGCCTTCCGGAGGAATCGACATCGTGACCGCTATACCGGACATCACGCTGAACAACGGCCAGCAGATCCCGCAACTCGGGTTCGGCGTCTTCCTTGTCGAGCCGCGGCACACCGCGGCCGCGGTCAGCACCGCGCTGCAGGCCGGCTACCGGCATATCGACACGGCCGAGATGTACGGCAACGAAAAGGAGGTCGGCGAGGCGATCAGGCGGTCCGGCCTTGATCGCAGCGAGGTTTTCGTCACCAGCAAGCTGAGCAACGACGCACATCGGCCGGATGACGCCCGCCGGGCCTTCGACAAGTCGCTCGAGGTGCTCGGCTTCGACTACCTCGACCTGTTCCTCATCCACTGGCCGCTGCCGACCAGGTATGACGGCGATTACGTGTCGACCTGGCGGACCCTGGAGGAGTTCTACCGGGAAGGGCGGGCCCGGTCGATCGGCGTCTCCAACTTCCAGGCCCACCACCTGCGGCGACTGCACGGAGAGAGCGAGATCATCCCCGCGGTCGACCAGATCGAGGTCAACCCCTACCTGACCCAGGATGAGCTGCGCGCGTTCTGCGCCGAGCACCAGATGGCGGTCGAGGCCTGGTCGCCGCTCGCGCGGGGCAACGTCCTCGGCGACCCCGAGATCGCGGTGATCGCCAAGCGGGCGGCCAAGACCCCGGCCCAGGTGGTGCTGCGCTGGCACCTCCAGCGCGGCGACATCATCTTCCCCAAGTCGGTCACCCCGGACCGGATCAGGGAGAACATCGACCTGTTCGACTTCGGGCTGTCCGCCCAGGAGGTCGAGATGATCAGCGCGCTGAACCGGAACGAGCGGACCGGCCCGGATCCGGATAAGTTCGAGGGCAGCTAGGCCGCGACCCAGGAGACCGGGAGCCGCTTGACGCCGCGCTGGAAGTTCGAGCGCAGGTAGGAGGGCTGGCCCGCGTACGCGAGCGATGACGTGCGGGCCAGTACCTCCTCGAACAGGGCACGCATCTGGCTGCGCGCCAGGTGGGCGCCCAGGCAGAAGTGCGGGCCGTGGCCGAAGACCAGGTGCGGGTTGGGCTGCCGGCGGATGTCGAAGCTGTCGGGGTCGGCGAAGACCTCCTCGTCACGGTTGGCTGAGGTGAACGAGACAACCACCTTCTCCCCCGCGTCGATGTGCTGCCCGCCGAGTTCGCAGGGACGGGCCGCGGTCCGGCGGAACGTCATGACCGGCGTCCACCAGCGCAGCATCTCGTCCACCGCGACCGGCAGCAGGGACGGGTCGGCGCGCAGCGCCTGCTGAGCCTCGGGGTGCTCGAGCAGCGCGATGCAGGCGCCGGGCAGGCCGTTGCGCAGCGTCTCGTTCCCGGCCACGGCGAACAGCCAGAACATGTTCTCGAACTCGGCGGCGGACACCCGGCCACCGCCCTCGTCCGCCTGGGCCAGCAGGATGGACATCACGTCATCTCCCGGGCGGCGCCGTTTCTCCTCGGCCAGCAGGTGTGCGTAGGCATACAGGTCAGGCATGCCCTCACGGGTACGGGGGTCGGGCATCCGGCCGTCACGATCGGGGGCCGGGCGCAGCGCGAGCGCCTCGGCGGCCATCGCAGTGCCCGCCGCCGGGTCGAACGCGGCCGAGGAGGCGTAGTCGGGATCCTGGTAGCCGATCACCCGGTTGGACCAGTCGAACAGCAGCCAGCGATCCTGCTCAGGCACGCCGAGCACATCGGCCAGGGCGAGCAGCGGCAGGTCCGCGGCCACGTCCTTGGCGAAGTCGCACTCCCCGCCGGGACCGGCGAAGACGCGGTCGCAGATGGCCCTGGCGTGACCGCGGATCCCGTCCTCCAGCTGGGCCACCGCCCTGGGGGTGAACGAGCGGCTGAGCAGCCGGCGCAGCCTGGACTGCTCAGGCGGGTCCATGTTGAGCATCATGCGGCGGACGTAGTCCAGCGCCTGCGGCGTCGCCGGATCGCGGATCTGCGTCGCGCCGAGCGCGGAAGAAAACAGCTCGGGCCGCCGCAGCACCGACTCCACGTCGGCGTGACGGAGCACCAGCCAGAAGCCGGGTCCGGCCGGCCAGCCGAGCACGGGGACCTCAGCCACCCACGCGACCGGGATGTCGCGGCGCAGCCGGGCCAGCGCGTCGAAGGGCACCCCGGCGGTGTAGGTGGCCGGGTCGAAGACGACCTCGGTGTCGGGCCGCGGGGCTGGCGGGGCGGGGTCGCGGGGCGGGGCTGGTGGAGTGTCGGGAGCCTGGCGGACTGGTGGTGCGGCTTTGGGGCGGGAAGGCTGGGTCATTCCTGGCCTAGGAACTCCTCGATGGAGGTGGCCAGGACGACGGGGGCCTCGAACATCGGGTAGTGGCCGGCGTCGGAGAGGATGGTCATCTCGGCGTTGGGGAAGAAGACCCGCCAGGTCTGCTCCATCGTGTCGGCGCCCATGGCGGGATCGTTGACGCCGACGATCAGCTTGACCGGGGTGGTGGGGTCGGGCTTGAGCTGGGCGGAGAAGTCGGTCTTTGCCCACGCCTGCAGGTAGGCGGCGACCGCATCCTCGGTGGAGTTATCGAGCGAGTGCTGGACGACCTGGTTGATGAAGGTCTTGGTCAGCTTGTTCCCGGTGGTGAGGTCGATGATCGCCGCACGGTTGCCCGCGCTGGTTGCCGCGCCGTAGAACAGTGCCCAGCCCTGCTCGTCGAAGGGCACCTCGGTGGCGGGCACCGCGCTGAGGCCGACCAGCTTGCGCACCCGGTCCGGCGCCTGCAGGAGCGCCTGGTGGGCGATCTTGGCACCCATCGAATGGCCGACTATAGAGAAGCGGTCCCAGCCCAGGTCGTCGGCGACGGTGATCGCGTCGGCCGCGGCCTCCTCGATGCTGTACTCCCCGGGCACGTCCATGCGGTCGCCGTAGCCGCGCAGGTTCATGAAGGCCCAGGTGTACGCCGACCAGTCGAGGAAGTCGGGCAGCGAGCCCCAGCCGCGGGCCGAGCCGAACCAGCCGTGCACGGCCACGACATGATGGTCGCCCGATCCTAGGGTCAGATGAGAACTCGCCACGCCGACCTCCCTGTTGCAGTGCCCTCGATGCCTCTGCCGACTCTAGCGAGAGGGTACGGCGCCCGCCACGACCTGTGCCGACGAGAGCGTGCCGCGGGAGGCGGCCGGGGTGCGCAGGACGAGCGCGGCGTAGGCCAGGACCGCGCCGCCGACCGCCACCAGGGCGCCAGATCCGCCGAGCGCGGCGGCCAGGACGGGGGCGATCAGCGACCCGGCCACGATGCCGCCGAGCGAGGCGGGGATCGCCAGGCCATAGGCCCGGCCGAAGACGTCCTCGTCGAGCATCCGCTGCAGGCCGGTGTCGGTCATGATCTCGACGAGCAGCGCCCCCATGCCGGTGAGGCCGGTCAGCACGATCGCCGCGGCCGGCCAGTGGGTCACCGCGAGCAGCATCGTGGGCAGCCCCGCGGCAAGCAGTGCGCCGGCCAGGACCAGGCGCGGCCGGGAGCCGCGGCTGGCCCTGCCAGCCAGTGCGGTGCCAAGCAGCCCGCCCACTCCGATGGCGGCGAACAGGTACCCGTAGCCCTGCGCGCCGAGCCCGAGCCCGCGGGCCACGATGAGCAGCAGCACGGTCTGGGTCCCGTAC
>Ga0070762_10001367_pt1 | contig 11205 bp, 8 predicted proteins | sample HubBroMetageREF2_FD_66726 | JGI IMG/M metagenome (GOLD analysis project Ga0070762, IMG submission 66726) | Reference soil microbial communities from the Hubbard Brook experimental Forest, New Hampshire, USA - Hubbard Brook CCASE Soil... | ecosystem: Environmental > Terrestrial > Soil > Temperate... | reverse complement strand
TCGCCTGCCATATGCCGAAAATCGAGACGACCATTTCGGACGTAAAGGTGCGAGCCCATACGTTCGCGTTCATCACCCCCGCGATGACTGACGAGTACAAGATTCCGAATCCTTGCACGACATGCCACACGAATAAGACTACCGCCTGGGCAACGGAGGCGTTACGGCATTGGCCGGAGCGCTCGCCTTGGCGCACGGAGTAAGGTCCGCGACGTAGGAGGAGCGCTTCAGCAAACTGCCACACGTTAGATATGCCCCGCAGCGTGGTTTGCGTTGAAACGATCTTCGAATCCCCGGTGTTCTGCAGCCGTTGCCTGCGAACATTCCGGATTCGTGTCAACATTCTGGAACATTCTGGATTCGTTGACATACCTTTCGGCTCAACCTAGGATAAGCGCCAAATGCCGGACTTCTCGACTCAGCTTGGCAAGGCAATCGCGCGCAAGAGAGTCGCAGAAATGCCAGGTGGAATCGAAATGCGTTCATGGTTGCGGTGCAGGAGGGGTGTATGAGGCAGAATGCAAAATTGACGCTGGCCGTGCTGTTGCTGGTTTGCGCCGGATTCGCAGCAACAGGAAACAAAGTTTCGGCCGGTTCGCATTTTGTGCCGCCGGATGTCACCGCGGCGAGCGACATTCCCTATCCGATTGACAACATCGCGTCCGGGGTCGTGTCACTCGGAGTGACTGTGAGCGAGACAGGTCAGGTTGAGAACGTTCAGATGGTGCGCGGCGTCTCCGGCCTGGCCGAAGGAGCGATTAACGCCGTGAATACCTGGACCTTCTCGCCCGGCAAGCTCGACGGAGTCGCGGTTCCGTCCATAATCAGTGTTCAAGTGATCTTCAATCCCGGCGCTCTGCAGAGCCAGAATTTGCCGCTGCCGGAGTTGACGCTGACTGCGCCACCTACTCCCTCCGGATATCAGCCACCGCAGATGGCTCAGGCGTTTTATGCCGGCTATCCTGCAAACAGCGTGGCGACGGGAACCGTGGTGCTCGACCTGGTGATAAACAAATTCAGCCAAGTGAAACAGGTGACGCCGATTCGATCGGTGCCGTCCTTGACCGAGGCGGCGATCGCTGCGGTGAAGACGTGGACGGTGAATCCGGCGACGATGAACGAAAAGAAATTGAGCGCGAATGTGATCGTCGCGTTTGTGTTCCGCTCTCCGAGCAGTTCGACGCCGTAGGCTTTGTGGGCGGTTGAGGTTCGAACCGTGCAGGCGTTGCCAAGAGTGACTGTGCCAGGGTAGTCAGTTGATGGATTCGAAGGCGCGGAAGCGGCGCTCTAGTTCCCATTGTTGCTGAGCTTTTTGGCTGGATTTGAGGAAGACGGCGCAGGCGGCTGAGGGCTTTTCGGCGCCGAGGAATTCGCTGGAGCACGCGGCGACGGGGCGAGTGAAAACATCTTGCTCGCGCCAGAGGCTGGGGCCGGGGAGGAAATCGTGCTCGAGGCTAGTGCGGACCATTTGTTTCAGGTCTGCGTAGGTGAGCGCGTAGGTCTCCACCGCGCGGACATATTCGTGGGTTAGATCAATGCGCGAGACACCTTCGTCGTCCGTGGAGAGCGCGACCGGCACGCCGAATTTGCGATAAATCGGAAACGGGTGGTTCTTGCCGCTGATGCCGAGAATCATGTCGTTGCTGGTGAGATTAATTTCCACCAGGACGTGCTTCGCGGCCATTTCCTTCAGTAAATCGTAGGGACGATCCTCGTACATGATGTCCACGCCGTGGCCGATGCGTTCGGCGTGCGCGAATTTGACCGCCTCGCGAATGTGGCAGCAGAGTCCGTCGTAGGTGACGAGGCCGGGCGCGAGTTCACCGGCGTGCAGGCTGATGTGAACCTTGGGGTAGAGACCGTGCAGAAAGCCGACCATGTGCATTTGAGTCGTGTATCCGGTCATGGAGAGGAAGCCATCTTCGGGCATCACGAGATTAATGCCCGCGATGCGTGGGTCGGCGGAGGCGGCTTCAAAACCCAGGATGGCCTGCGCGAAAACCTGTTCGGCGGGAAATCCGCGCAGAACCTGATAGATGTAACGGAGCTGCACGGCGCAAGCGGCGGCTGGATTGGGTTGGTCGCAGCGCTCGGCCTGGCGGCGGACGGATTCGGCTTCGTCTAAATAGGCACGCACAGCCGCAACCTCGTCGCGCAATCCTTTTGCGAGCAGCTTATCGCGAAATTCACTGAAACCGAGATTGGGGTGCCAGCCGAGTTCTTTGGCGATGGCTGCGGTGTGCTCGAACGGCGGAGTTTCCATTAGCTCCAGGTACTGCTCGTTCTGCGCAGCGGCGCGCGCGGCGACTTCGTCTAGGAATTCGCCAACATGGGTGTGCGATACGCCGTGGAATTTGGCGAAGGCATCGAAGAAGTGATCGTGGGCGCTGACGCCTGGCGAGGGCACGAAGCTGCGCATGGAGAATGCGTCAATGAGCGCGTCGTATAGATGCTGATCCGTGAAGGCGTGATCTGCGGGAATATTGCCATCGCCGCAGACCGGTCGCGGCGGGAGGCTATTCGTCATGGCGCGCGACTGGAAAAATGAATGGCTGACGAGGTCCACGCAGAGATTGTCTTCGGCGGCGGCGCGGATCCAGGATTCGGCGTAAACCGCGCCGCTGAGGTGGTTGTGCAGGTCCGCGCCCTTGGGCATGCGGACTAAAAATGCGTAGAGGTTCAGGGGATCGGTGCGGGCGAGATCGAGCGCGTGCGCCGTGCGAGTTTCAGGCGAGGACGCAGTTGACGGCGTAGTGGCCGCTGATTTCTGAGCGATGGCGGAGGCTGCGGCGATCAGCAGGAGAGCGAGGATGGCGAAAAGATGTACACGGATAACGGAAGATAGACGCTGTTCCATTTTTGCCGACCCTCAAAACAAATTTCTTATGGCGAAGAATGTATCACAGGCGGTTTGCCGGGGCGCACGGCCGGCCACGTTGCCAGGCACGATGGTCAACTAGCACGAGGCGGGAGGATTTTTCCGCTCGCGAAAATTTTAAGGAGTAACAGCCGTCTCCACAATCAGCGAGCGGTTGGTGACGACGGCGGAAGTTGGATTGCCCATGCCCCAAAGAATTTCTACGGTGTGAGCACCCGCAGAAATGGGCTGCGCGACCCAATGAAACGAACGCGTGTCGCAACAGAATTGCGGGTAGAGAAATTCGACGGTGTTGGTATCGGGCTGGCATGGTTGGCCGTCAAGGTGGCACTCGATGAACACGATGGGGATGATCTGGCTGCCGGAAGGTTCTACCGAGCCGCGTGCGCTGAACGAGATTGTCGCAAGGCCGGGAGCCTGGGCCGCGAATGTCAAGGACGTGGACGGCATCGGTACCAGCGCGCCGCTGGCCGTGGAATAAGTTGCCGGGCCGGATGTGGCCAGCGTGAAGACTTGCGCGAGTTGCGCCGCTTGCGCTGGCTGCGGTGCCTGCGCGGGATCGTTTTGTTGCGTGGAATTCGCCGCAACATTTCCGCAGCCCGAACTGCAAGCCATTACCAGCGCGAGACAAAACGTTTGGGCGAAGAGCTGGCTTCTCATGGTGGTCCTCCCGAACAGGTGATGGACGTCGAACTATAGATTGTTACGGTGCGACGCTACGTCGCAGTTATCTTCTTGTCAAAGCAATGTTCAATACTAATTTCCTTCCGAACGACCTGCGCGAGCCGGAACGTGCGGCGCAGGCATGGCGCGATACGGGACTTCACGGGTGATTCGGATGCGCGCGAGGCCGATGAAGAAAGGGAGAGAAAGTGGTGAGACCGGCAAGTTTGTGCGCTTCGTACAAACAGAGCGGGCGCTTGGTGTCGAGTTGATACATGGATTGAGTGCTCTTATGAAACGAAAAGCGCGTAAGTGGCGGCTGCGACGGTAGTAATAGGGCAATTGGTACTACCCGGCTATTGCGGCGCACGCCCGCGGACGTCAAGATTATGGGTATAGCCGAACCGCAGCGGAGCCGTCGGGCGATACGGGACCGGCGCGCGCCTATCCGCGCGGACAACGGCTGCGATTCAATGCCGGGGGGCACGGCGGCAATGCAGCAAATTCCAATCAATGGTGTGAAGAGAAATGGCTGATTCCGCCGGACGCGATCAAGCGACGGTGCTGGAAGTCCCGGTGACGATTCAAGGGGCGAAGCACGTCGAGGGATCGGAGCAGCGCCAGATATTTACGGAGACGACCAAGACGACCATCGTCTTCGGCAACGGCGCGGTGGTGAATCTGAGCTCGAAAGTGACGCAGGGGCAGTGTGTTTTTCTGCGCAACGAGCGTACCGGAAGAGAAATTCTGTGCAAGGTGTTGGAGTGGCGGCAGGTGGCCGAGTCGGGTTACGTGGACCTGGAATTCACGACGCGCGATCCGAATTTTTGGGACGCTCCGGTGATGCAAGAGCCTGCGGTTGCGGCTCCGGTGATTCCGGCACCTGTGGTTGCGGCTCCTGGGTCGAAACCGGTTGATGCGCAAGAAAAAGTGCTGGGGGTATCCGACCCTACTCCGGATGCTGCGCCGGTTGCGCAGAGCAGCGCGCCGGCTGGTGAAGTGGCTCCTGCGGCTTCGGCGGAGACTGCCGCGCGGCTGACCGAAATGATGGAAGAGCCGCCGGAGACTGAGGAAGAAGCGGCGCAAAACGACACGAAAGACGCGGAGCTGCTGGCCGCGCTGATTGCCAAAGACCCCAAACGAAAACCGAAGCGCGAAGCCGCGCCTGCGGAAGCAAAAGAGTCCGAATTCGATGCGATGTCCGAGGATCAGTCGGAACACGGCGGGACGAGCGCGCACGTCGAAAACGAGAATGATGGCGAGCGTGACGGAAAAGCGAAGCTGATTGCAATGCTTCGCCCAGTGGCTCACCGGTTGCACAGATTTACGTACGGGAAGGGCGCGATTCAAGTGGGAATCGCGGCGTCGTTCTTGCTTGTGGTGTTGCTGGGAATGGCGTGGCATTCGCACCGCGTTAAGGTTCGCAACAGCAAGCAAGCGGTGGCGGCAGCTCTGGCTCAAGCCAAACGCGACGCGGCAGCGCCGTCGCCGGCAACGACGGGCAAACCCAGTGGCGAGAGCGAAGCGCCCGCGCATGGCAACAATTCTGGAGCGACGCCGGCGCAAGCGGCGCAGAAGATTCAGCAGCAGACTGGCGCGTCCGCGGCGAGTGCTGCGAACGCGAATAACGCCACCGCTTATTCCGCACCTTCGGGCGTACTTTCAGCCACAGCTGCGAGCGCGGCGCCAACCGTGGCTTCTGCCGCACCCAAGTTGCACCTGCGCGAGATCGCACCTGACGCTGAGCTGGATGCGTCCGGCCAGCCGAAACATCGCCACACGAAAGGGCCGAACGGCGGAGAAACGATTCCGGCAAGAATTGTGGCGCAGCCGCCTCCGGCCATTCCGAAATGGGCGAAGGGGCTGGACACGGACGGGGTTGTGACGGTGGACGCGTTGATTGATGAGAAGGGAAATTTGCGCGCGACCAAAGCGCTTTCTGGTCCGCGCGTGCTGCAGCACGAAGCTGAACGAGCCGTGGCGCTGTGGATATTCGAACCGGCGCTCACGGACGGGAAGCCTACCGCGACGCATATGGTCCTCACGGTGCAATTCCAGAGATAACGTTAGCGAGTCTGCGGCGCCTGAAACGCAAGCTGGTACTTCAGCGACTGAAACCGCGCGTACTTTTCTGCGTTTGCGTCGTGGCTGAAGCCACGACCTACAAAGATCTCGAAGCAACTTCAAAGGCTGGCGGTCTGAAGACCACCGCTACAAATTCAACTGCTCCGGCGCGTCGAGTACCCGGACTGTTCGCCGGAAAGCAGATCCCTTCCTGCGTCCCGCGACTGCGGGACGGGAAAGCAAAAGCGCGGGACTCCGTGCGGGATGACAACCACTCGCCGTTTGTGACGAGCCGGGCCTATGCGGTGGCACCGAGTTCGCGGCGATAGACGATCTGGCCGGCTACGATTGTGGCTACTGGGGCGCCGCGGAAGGTGCGGCCGTCGAAGGGCGTGTTGCGGGATTTGCTGGGGGATTCGGATGCGCGGTACGTCCAGGCGAGATCGGGCGAAAAGATGGTGATATCGGCGGTGGCGCCTACGGCGATTTTTCGTTCGATGCCTAGGACGCGCGCGGGGCCGGTGGTGAAAAGTTCCACCAGGCGCGGGAGCGAAATTTTTCCGGTATGCACGAGTTCGCCGAGCGTGAGCGCGAGAGCGGTTTCGAAGCCGATGATGCCGAAGGGGGCGCGATCGAATTCCACGTCTTTGCTGGCGGGATGATGCGGGGCGTGGTCGGTGGCGATGGCGTCCACGGTGCCGTCGGCGAGGCCGGCGATTAGCGCGGCGCGATCAGCACGCGAGGCGAGCGGCGGATTCATTTTGTAGTTTGTGTCGTAGCGGACGTCTTCGTCGCAGAGCGTGAAATGATGCGGCGTGACTTCGCAGGTGACGCGCATGCCGAGTTTTTTGGCGTGGCGCACATATCCCAGCGCGCCGGTGGTGGACATGTGCGCTATATGCAAGCGCGAGCGCGTGAGAATCGCGAGCTCAACGTCGCGTCCGGCGCAGATGGATTCGGATTCCGCGGGGATACCTTTCAGGCCGAGGCGAATGGAGCGCGGGCCTTCACGCATCACGCCGCCGGCGAAGAGCGACTGGTCTTCGCAATGGTCAATCACCGGTAGATCGAGCGAGTTGCAGTAGTCCATCACCTGGCGCATCAGGCGCGCGGTGGCTACGGGCTTGCCGTCGTCACTGACGGCGACGATTCCGGCATCTTTCATGGCGGCGATTTCGGCGAGGGCTTCGCCTTTGCTGCCGACCGAGGCAGCGCCGATCGGCCAGACGGGGACGGCTCCCGTAGCGGCGGCGCGATCAACGACGGAGCGAGTGAGGGAAGCGTTGTCATTTACCGGCTGAGTGTTCGGCATGCAGCAAACGGCCGTGAATCCACCGCGAGCGGCCGAGCGCGTGCCGCTTTCGATGGTTTCGGACATTTCCTGCCCCGGCTCGCGCAGATGGCAGTGGAGATCAATGAAGCCGGGCGCGACAATCATGTCGGTGGCGTCGAAAATTTCGGCGTCGGATGACGTCAGGTCGGGTCCGACGCGGACTACGCGCGGGCCGTGCAGCAACACGTCGTGCCGCGCGTCAGTGTTGCTCGCGGGATCGAGCAGGCGGCCATTTTTGATTAGCACCAAGCGGTCGTTAGTGGTTGGCATGATGGGGCCTCATTGCGCCTTGTCGGGAACTTTGGCCGGCGGTGGTTCCACGGCGGCGCCGCCGACCAGATGGTAGAGCAGGGCCATGCGGATGGCGAGGCCGTTGGTGACCTGTTCGAGAACGCAGGATTGCGGCCCGTCGGCGACGGCATCGTCAATTTCCAGGCCGCGAATCATTGGTCCGGGATGCAGCACCAGGGCGCCGGGCCGCGCGAGCTTCAGGCGCTGCGGCGTGAGTTGATAGCGCAGAATGTATTCCTCGGCCGCGAGAGCGGGTTCGTGCAGGCGTTCGGTTTGCACGCGCAACGCGATGATTACGTCCGCACCGTCGAGCGCTTCTGCGATGCGCGTGATGCGGCGCACGTTGGGCGCGAGAGTTTCCAGCTCGCGCGGCACCCACATGGCCGGGCCGCAGAGCGTGATGCGCACCCCAAATTTGCTGAGCAAGTGAATGTTGGAGCGGGCCACGCGGCTGTGCAGCACGTCGCCGAGGATGGTGAGGTTCCAGCCTTCGAGCTGGCCTTTGCGATCGCGGATCGTGAGCGCGTCGAGCAGGGCTTGAGTGGGATGCTCGTGCGTGCCGTCTCCGGCATTGACGATGGGAACGCCGAGGCGATCGGCGACAAATTCGGGCGCGCCGGACGAACTGTGGCGGATGACGATGCCGTCGGGACGCATGGCTTCGAGCGTGCGCACGGTGTCGAGAAGCGATTCGCCTTTTTTCAGGCTGGACGATTCCGCCTGCAGGTTCATGGTGTCCGCGCCCAAGCGAGCGGCGGCAGTGGCGAAACTGATGCGCGTGCGCGTGGAATTTTCGAAGAACGCGAGTGCGACGGTCTTGCCGCGCAGGGTGGCTAATTTTTTCAGAGGGTGACGCTGGAATTCCTGAAATGGCTTGGCCTGATCGAGAATAAAAGAAATTTGCTCGCAGGTGAGGTCTTCGATTCCGAGCAGGTGTTCCAGGCGCTGCAGCACTTTTTCCCTTTAGTTACGGTTGTTTCCGGCCTCCGCGAGGATTGCCAGGTACTCTGAGTCATTCCAGAAAAATTCAAGTAACCACAGAACCCCCCGCTGCAGGGGGCTGAAGCCCCGCCCTTCCACGCCTTCGCCACAACCGCAAAACCTGTACTTCAGCGGCTGAAGCCGCACTTTCTTTGCGCACGTGACGTCGTGGCTAAAGCCACGACCTACAAAGATTCCCGAGTCGCCGCACACTTTCCAGCTAGACAAACACAAGGTGGCCGCTAGGGAACGCGATCTACGAGCACGACGCGTTCGTCGCCATCAATTTCTTTCAAGTGTACTTCCACAATTTCGCTGTCGCTGGTCTGGACCGAACTGCCGATAAACGTCGCCTCAATGGGCATTTCGCGATGGCCGCGGTCAATCAGCACGCAGAGGCGAATGCGTTTGGGGCGACCCAGATCGAAGAGACCGTTCATGGCGGCGCGAATGGTGCGGCCGGTGTAGAGCACGTCGTCCACGATGACCAGGTCGCGATTATCCACGTTGAAATTGATTTCGTTGGAGTGCACGACGGGTTGCGGGCCGACGGTGGAAAGATCATCGCGGTAGAGTGTGATGTCAATCGTGCCAACTGGGATATCCGCGCCGGAGAAATCGTTGACGGTTTTCGCGAGGCGTTCGGAGAGAGGCACGCCGCGACGACGGACTCCGATCAGCGCGAGGTCTTTGGTGCCGCCGCTTTTTTCGACGATTTCATGGGCCAAACGCTGGAGCGTGCGGCTGATTTCTTCCGCGGAAAGGAGCTGTCTTTTTTCTACGACGCGCATCTGGCGCATCATCCTAGCACAGACGGCCGGAACTTCGCAGCGCAGGAATCCCATCGGAATTCGGATGCGGCCGATTCGTGTTCTTAGTTAGTTGCAGGGCGATGGTGTTGCATCGACCGGTTGGGCTGGCAGCGTCAAGCAGGACTTATGCCAGATAGTGGCCACAAACAGCCAACCAAAACGATGTTCTCTCTTACTAAGTCACGTGGTAAATTTTCGTGGCAATGCAAGATTCTCGGCTCATTGGCGTTTGGCGGTCCGATGCCCGCAAGACATCGATTGACATTGCTTCTCGACGTGACATATCGGTGGCAAAACAAAAGAGGCTTCTACGACTGTTTGGGAAGCTTGAGCTTCGTTATACACCAACGCATTGCTATTCAACCTTGAACGGAAAAGTGACGGCGGCCCCCTACAGAGTTGTCGCCAAGGATTCATCGAGCGTTGCCCTTGTAGTGGCGAACGCATTTGCTGGCGAACAGATAGTCCATCTCCATTTCGAGGGCAGTCACTATTGGATTGTTCTCGGTTCCGGCCGCATGCGCGAGTTTTTCAAGCAAGTGTCCCCCCAAAGGCTCTCCGCGAGCTAACAAACTCGCTAAGTCCTGACAGGTCGCCGAATCGGGAACTGACCCACTACCCGGCACCGTGAAATCTTGACCAGCGTGTTAGACTGAGCGCATTGTGAGTTCGTCGGCGCCGGCACGCAGCCCTCAACGGCCCGCTTCCGTTGACCTCCGGGTCAGCATCGGCACCCTTGCTTTAAAAAACCCGATCATTGCTGCCAGTGGCACTTTTGCGTATGGGGTCGAGTTTGCCCACATGGTGGACCTGAACCGGCTGGGCGGAATCGTTGTGAAGGGACTTTCCGCGCAGCCGATGGAAGGCGCGGCGGCACCCCGGATCTGCGAGACGGCCAGCGGGATGGTGAATGCCATCGGGCTGCAGAATATCGGGGTGCGGGCGTTTGTCGCCGAGAAGTTGCCACTGTTACGCCGTTACAACACTGCGGTGATTGCCAACGTCTTCGGCCATACGATCACCGATTACGTGGAGGTGATCCGGGTGCTGGAGGATGCCGAGGGGCTGGCAGCATACGAATTGAACATCTCATGCCCCAATGTGGAGCGAGGGGGGATCGAATATAGTACTGACCCCTCCCTAACAGCTTCCGTTGTGGGAGCGGCGCGGGCTGCGGCGAAGCGCCCGCTGTGGGTAAAGCTCTCACCGAATGTTAATATGATTGGAGTTAGCGCAAAGGTATCCGAAGCGGAAGGAGCGGATGCTGTAGTAATAGCGAACACCTACCCTGCACTGTGTATAGACGCACACAACCGGAGGTCCCGTCTCGGTAGTACGACGGGAGGGTTGTCGGGCGCGGCCATAAAACCTATAACCATGAGGCTGGTTTATGAGGCTTGCCGAGTTGTAAAGATTCCGGTAGTCGGACTCGGAGGCATTGAAAAACCGGCAGATATCGCTGAGTACGTGCTGGCTGGCGCCTCAGCGGTGGAAGTAGGTACGGCCCACTTTGTGGACCCGCGGGCTTCTGAACGGCTCGTAAGCGGTCTGGAAATGTGGTGCCGGGACGAAAATACATTTGAAATCAGCAAGTTACGGGGCGCTCTACAGCGATAAACTGATTGCCACTGTACCCCGGGACAGGTAAAATTTAGGCTGATTTCAAACAAGGGTCAGGTGATTATGAGACGTAAGATCTTCGCGGTTCTGCAGTCGGTGTTCTTAGGATTGGGTCTGCTCGCGGTTACCGTGCCCGTGAATCCAGCGGCGCCGGGAAAATCGGGCAACCCTTCTCCGGCTGAGGTCGCGCTTGGCATCACTCCAATTGTAAAGAACCCCCTCAATAAGGCGACTCGTCAGGAGAAGCCGCTAGCTGTGTGGGAATGCACCACTAGCTGGTACGGAGACGATTTCGACGGCTTGCCGACCGCTAACGGCGAGACCTACGATATGTACGCGGATACCGCCGCCCACCCCACGCTTCCGCTGGGGTCCATCGTGCGCGTTGTGAACATGCGGAACCACCGCAGCCAGGTGGTCCGGATCAACGACCGGGGACCGTACGTGGAAGGACGCGAATTAGATGTTTCCTACGAAGTGGCACGTAAGTTAGGATTCGACCAGCACGGGCTTGCGAAAGTCCGGCTCGAACTCCTAAAGGTGCCAACACGCCCGGCAACAGC
>Ga0070762_10001365_pt1 | contig 11221 bp, 9 predicted proteins | sample HubBroMetageREF2_FD_66726 | JGI IMG/M metagenome (GOLD analysis project Ga0070762, IMG submission 66726) | Reference soil microbial communities from the Hubbard Brook experimental Forest, New Hampshire, USA - Hubbard Brook CCASE Soil... | ecosystem: Environmental > Terrestrial > Soil > Temperate... | reverse complement strand
AACGGACTTCACCTTCCATAGCCTGGGCCCTGGCGAGTCTGACGCCGACGGCATGTGGACGTTCGAGACCGGCGGTCACACGTCGGCGTTTATCGGCGACGTCGCCACGCTGAACTGCCATTGTTTTTTCCGGGACGGTCACGCCTACGACTGGCTACGCACCCTGAACGACTTGTCGGGGCGGTTCGACGACCGGGCACTGCTATACCCCGGCCACGGCACCTCGCCTGTTGGCACCGAGGTGCTGGACTGGCAGCGCGGTTACATTCGCGCCTTCTTGCACGCCGTCGACCGGCTAGAAGGGAATCCCGATCCGGCCGGCCGGCCGGCTCAGGAGAACGTCATCGCCGCGATGAAGGAATACCTGCCGACCGACGCCACATTGTTCCTGCTTGACTATGAGCTCGAGAAGACCATACCGCGTTACCTGCCGAGCTGATCGCCGCGATGCGATCGCCGATCGCGGCGTCCCCCGCGTGCATCTTGAGGAGCAGGTCTATTGAAGCAGCACTGGTCACACGTCGCGCTCAACTGCCGGGATCAGCAAGCGACGGAGGACTTCTACCGGAAATGGTTTGACTTCGAGCGTGCCAGAGTGGTGCCGCTCGGCACGGAACAGATCGTTTTTCTTCGCCAGGGGGATGTCCGTCTTGAGCTGTTCCGTGCCACTGCCGACGCGAGCGGTGAGCCCACCGCTGACGGGCCTCAGAGCACGGGAGCTGTCAGGCATATTGCCTTTCAGACTGACGATCTGGACGCGTTTCTCACCCGAATCGGCGATTCGGTCCCGATCTCGCTGGGGCCGCTGAGCTTCGAGAATTTCATTCCGGGATGGCGCACCGTATGGCTCATCGATCCCGACGGGCTAATCGTGGAGGTCAGCCAGGGCTACCGAGATGACTGAGGAGACATAATGCCCGTCGCTCAGATCGCGATTCTGCTCGGCGTGCTCGTCGCGGTGAGCCTGAGCGTGCATTTCATTCACAAGTACTGGCCTTACGCGAAACGGCAGAAGCACAATGACGTCGCGGGGTTCATCTTCGCGGCGGTCGCCGTCTTCTACGCCGTGCTCCTGGCGTTCGTGGTGGTGGTGGGGTGGGAAAACCTCGATAGCGCACGCGAGGCGACGTACACCGAAGCCGATCAGCTCGCCAACATCTACTGGATATCGCGCCACCTGCCGTCGCCCCAAGGCGCGGCCATCGAGGGCTTGAGCTTGAAATATGCGCACACTGTCATAGGCATTGAATGGCCGTTGATGGACAAGGGCGAGAGTTCCCAGCAAGCACAGCTTCTCCTCGACCAGATACGCGACGACGTGTTCGACTTCACGCCACGGTCGGTCCGGCAGCAGGCTCTCTACGAGCAGGCGCTGGTCAGCGTTGACGGCCTATCGGCGGCGCGGCGGGACCGTCTTGTCGACATGGACGAGTCGATACAGGAACCACTGTGGGTGGTGCTTATCACTGGCGGCGTGATAACGGTCTCCTTCTGCCTGCTCTTCGGTCTGGAGAGCAAGACCGCGCACATCGGGATGGTAGCGGGGCTCGCGATCCTGATCACGATTTCGCTCCTCCTGGTCGAGGACATACAGTATCCCTTCGCCGGCAGCCCGCACATCGGCCCCACAGCGCTCGAGGTATTCCTGTCTCAGACGCAGCAATAGTGCTTCCCTGCGGGCACGCCCGGAGGCCCGGAAGGCAGGCGGCTCAGGTCCCGTACTGCAGGATCACGCCGACGACGTCGGCCCCGGGGTTAGGGTAGCCGTGGGTGTCGCCGACGCCCAGCAGTTCGGCGGTGCCGGGGATGAGCGCCACCGCACCGACGTCGATCCGGTACGGTCCGCCCGGCAGCGCGGCCTGGGTCAGGTGCCCGGCCGAGTAGTGCAGCAGGTACCCCACCCCGCAGCAGCGCCCCGTCGGCAGCCACAGGCCGCCGCGGCCGTCGGAGCTGAACTGGCCGGGGCCGAACCCGTAGCTGCGCCCGGCGACCTTGGACCACGCCGAGCCGTTCCAGTGCAGGATGGCCAGCGGGCCGCCCTGGTCCTGCTCGTTGCCGTTCGCGATGGCATAGACGCTGTGCCTGGACTGCTCGTAGATGCCGGTCAGGGCCGGGTCATTAAAACCATGCGGTTGCTTGGCAGGCAGCAGCGACGCCACCGAGGTCCGGGACCAGGTGAACCCGTTCCAGTGCGCCACGTCGGCCCCGTCGAACGCCCAGATGTCGCTGGCCGACAGGCCGCTGCCGCCCTCCAGGCCGTGACCGGACGCAACCTGCGACCAGGTGCGGCCGTTGTAATGCCAGGCGCCCAGGTCGGCGCCGGGCACGTACGGCTGGCCGAACACCCACACATCGGACGGGCTGAGCACGACGGCGCTGCCGATCGCGCGGGAGAAGGATCGCATCACCGTCCAGCGCTGGCCGTTCCAGCGCAGCGCCCGTGATTTGCCGAGCTTGTCGGTGAACGCCCAGGCATTGGCGGCCGAGCTCGCGGCGGCCGCGACCACCGTCTCGTTGCTCTCCCCGGGGAAGGGAACCTGCGTCCAGGTCGATCCGTTCCGCTCCCAGGCGGTCGGCTTCGAGATCCCGTCGAACGCCCACCCGCCGTCCTGGCCGACCGCGGTGACCGCGGTGAAGCCGCCATTCGGGCCGCTCGCTACCCGCTTGACGATGTGCCAGGACGAGCTGGCCGGAGCCGAGTGCGGGGTAGTGGCCGCGGCCGCCGAACCCGCGCCCGCCGAACCCGCGCCCGCTGAACCGCAGCCGCCTACCGCCAGGATCGCGGCCGTGAGGCCCGCAGCGCACCGGGCGGGGCGAACGCGGCGCCACCGTCGGCGCGCGGATCCGGTCTGGCTCACCACGATGCTCACGTCTGGACTGTTCGGCATGGTCATCCAACCCTTCGCGACCGGTTAGGCCACGTGATCCGCGGGCGCGCCGATCTGGCGCATATTTGTAGATCGCTGAAGGGCAGACTTCGGCACCTGAATCGCCGTCACAGCTCGGTAACGATCGCGCGGAGATACGGCGCCTCCAGCGTCAACGGGGCGAGAGATTCATCGGAGCACGACGTTGACGATCTTGCCTGGGACGATGATCAGGCGGGCCACAGTCTGCCGCGGGTAGTCGGGGTGCCTGGCTAGCAGGTCGGCGATGTCCGCCTGGGTGGCCTGGGCCGGGACCTCCATGAAGAACCGGACCTTGCCGTTGACCTGGACCGGCAGGGTGACGGTATCGGCGGCGGCCAGGGCGGGATCGGGCTGCGGGAACGGCTCGTACGCGACGGTGCCGGAATGCCCCAGCCGCTGCCATAGCTCCTCGGCGATGTGCGGGGCCAGCGGGGCGACCATCAGCACCAGCGGCTCGGCCAGGGCGCGCGGCACGCGCGGCAGCCTGGCGGCGTGGGCGGTCAGCTCGATCAGCCGGGCGATCGCGGTGTTGAAGCGCAGCTCGGCGAAGTCGTCGCGGACGATCGCGATCGTGCGGTGCAGCAGGCGCGCGGTGGCCGCGTCCAGCGGTGCTCCAGGTGGGTCGGCGGCGGACGAGATGCTGTCGGGAGAGGAGGGGCTGGCGGAGGACCTGGGCGGTGCGCTGACCAGCGTCTCGCCGGTGGCCTCGTCGACAATCATGCGCCACAGGCGCTGCAGGAAGCGGTGCACGCCGGTGATGTCGTCGGTGCGCCAGGGACGGTCGGCGTCCAGCGGGCCCGTCGCCATCTCGTACAGCCGCAGGGTGTCCGCCCCATAGGCGGCGTACATCTCGTCGGGGCTGATGCCGTTCTTCAGGCTCTTGCCCATCTTCCCGGCGCGGCGGGTAACCGGCTCACCGCGGTAATCCCAGCCGTCCTGCCGCCGGACCACGCCGGCCGCCGGCACGTACAGGCCACGGGCATCGGTGAACGCGTCGGCCAGGATGTAGCCCTGGTTGACCAGCCTGCCGAATGGTTCGGGGGTGCTCGTGACGCCCAGGTCGTACAGGACCTTGTGCCAGAACCTCGCGTACAGCAGGTGCAGGACGGCATGCTCGACACCGCCGACGTACAGATCGACCCCGCTTGGGGCCATCCAGTAACGCTCGATGTCCTCCTCGACGGGCGCCTTGTCGTTGGCGGGGTCCAGGTAACGCAGGTAATACCAGCAGGAGCCCGCCCACTGCGGCATCACGTTCAGCTCGCGCCGGTAGCGTTTGCGGCCATCGCCCAGGTCCAGCGTGACCTCCGCCCAGCCCTCCGCCCGGGCCAGCGCGGGCACCGGGTCGCTGTGGTCGTCCCTGGGCACCGGCCGGAAGTCCGTCAGCTCCGGCAGCGTCACCGGCAGCATCTCGTCCGGCAGTGCGACCGGACGGTCCGTCTCGTCGTACACGACAGGGAACGGCTCGCCCCAGTACCGCTGGCGGGAGAACAGCCAGTCCCGCATCCGGTACGGGCCACCGCTAGGGCCGATCCAGTTCCGCTGCAGGCGCTTGATCCGCTCCGGCCAGTCGATCGCGTCCAGGTCGGCCAGCAGGCGTTCGGCGTACGCGGTGATGCGCAGCATCCACTGCCGCAGCGGCCTGCGGTACACCGGGTAGTTGCCGACCGCGCTGCGCCCCTCGTCGGTGACCTCCTCGTCGGCCAGCACGGTGCCCAGTCCCGGGCACCAGTTGACGACCACGTCGGCCAGGTACGCCAGCCGGTGGGCGTCGACGGCGTCCCGCTGCTCGGTGGCGGACAGGTCCGGCCATGGCCGGCCGTCCGGCGTCGGACGCCGGCCCGCGGCGAACGCGGCGATCAGGTCGGCGACCGGGCGGGCGCGGCCGGCCGCCGGGTCGTACCAGCTGTTGAAGATGCGCAGGAAGATCCACTGCGTCCAGCGGTAATAGGACGGGTCGCTGGTCATGATCTCGCGGCTGCGGTCGTGGGCCAGCCCCAGCCGCCGCAGCTGGCGGCGCATGATGGCGGCGTTCTCCGCCACGGTGACGGCGGGATGCTGGCCGGTGTCGATGGCGTACTGCTCGGCGGGCAGCCCGAACGTGTCGAAGCCGAACGGGTGCATCACCTGGTACCCGGTCATCCGCAGGTAACGGCCGAAGACGTCCGTGGCGATGTAGCCCAGGGGATGCCCGACGTGCAGTCCGGCGCCACTGGGATAGGGGAACATGTCCACCAGGTAGAACTTGGGGGTACCCGGCGCGGGGGTGGTGACCTGGAAGGTGCCGTCCCGGTCCCAGCGGGCTTGCCAGCGCAGTTCTATCTCGCCTGCTAGGCGGGCGTCGTAGCGGAATCGGGGCGGAGGGGGCGGGTCGGTGTCCATGGGGCTCTCCTGCTTCTTGCTGCGGACATGAAAAAGCCCCTCGGACATGAGGGGCTGCCGCGCTGACTGGATCCTCTCAGCGCGGCCCGGTAAGAAGCAGGTGAGCCATGGCGCCAGGGTAACCCCTGGCGTGACGGGACGGCCAGTCAATTTCCGTGCGGGAGTGCGGCGGTGGCGGGACGGGCACCACGGCACGTTCGGGATAAAAAGAAAGATTTTGACTTTAAATGGGCAGGGCGGCTTGCAGGGCGCGAGCCCAGTCGCGGTAGCCGAGCTGGCTGGGGTGGAAATAATCCGAGGCGAACTTGCCGGTCCACGGCGGCTGGAAGTGCGCGGAGACCTCCGCGACCGGCAGGCCGCGGGCGACGGCGCACTCGTGCAGGATGCGGTTGATCCGGGTCACGTAGGGGACGCTGGCCCGGCCGAGGAAGCCCCAGCAGCCCGCGGGCACCGGCAGGTCAAGCAGGACGGTCCCGTCGGGAACGGCGGCGATCAGCGAGCGCAGGTCGGCGAACAGCTTGCCCGGGCCGGTGTACAGGATGTCGTTGACGCCGATTCCGCAGGTCACCAGCGCAGGGCGATCGGGCAGCCTGGACAGCTGGTGATGCATGACGTCCCTGATCAGCGAGCCTGAGACGGAGAGGTTGAGGACGCGCCACGGGAGTTCGGTGCGCTGCCGCAGGTCGTCAAGGACCTGGCCGACGTACCCGCCGTGCGGACTTGACGCGCCGAGGCCCTGCGCGGTGGAGTCGCCGAGCACCACCCACAGCGGGCCGTCCTGTCCCGTTATGCGGTCGTTGTGGTCCTGCCAGTACCGGGCGTAGGACGCGCAGTCCCCGCGCATCGCGGTGACCCCGTCGGCCCAGCGGCCGAACGGGCCGGCCCGCAGCCCGGACACCTCGGCGGCCTGGGTGCGGGTCAGGTACGAGCCCATGGTGGCGATGATCTCGACCGGCGAGCGGCGGGCGCCGTCGGGGCCGGACAGCGACCCCGGCCTGATCACGGGCACACGCAGCATGCTCGGCCCCCTGGGAATTGTTGACACGCGACAAACGACGGTAAACGAAAGGGTTGACGGGTGTCAACGCGCGGGTGTACCGAAGAGCCAGTCGGTGTAACCGTAATCGTCCGCGGGCCGCCGCCGGAACAGCTCGTCCCGCAGCAGCGCGCCGACCCCGTCCACGTGCCAGATGTCGCCCCAGGTCCTGGCGGTGCGCTGCACCCGCATGGCCTGCGGGGCGCGCAGGTGCTGGTACTCGGCGAGCGATTTTTCGACCGCGCCGCGGCCGTCGGCGAGCACGCGGGCCAGCGCGTCGGCGTCCTCGATGGCCTGGCAGGCGCCCTGGGCCAGGTACTGCAGCATCGGGTGCGCGGCGTCACCGAGCAGGGCGACCCGGCCCCGGCACCAGCCGGGCAGCGGCTCCCGGTCATACATGGCCCACCAGCGGTCACGCCACAAGAACTCCATCGCCGCAAGGACCTGCGGGCAGCAGGCGGAGAAGGCCTCGTCGAGCTCGTCAGGGCCGCCCCATTGGCTGTCGTCGAGGCCGGCCAGGTAGCGCGGACTGCGGAACACCGCGACCTGGTTGTAGACCTCGCCTGCACGCAGCGGGTACTGGACGAAATGCAGGTCGGGCCCGATCCAGGCCACCACCTCGTCCATCCCGGACCGGGCCGTCACGAGGTCGGCGCGGGCCGTGCCCCGGTAGGCGGCGAACCCGGAGCAGATCGGCTCGTCGCCGGTGAACATGCGGCGCAGCAGCGAATGCAGTCCGTCGGCGACGATTACCGCATCGGCCTGGTACTGCGTGCCGTCAGCGCAGCAGGCGGACACGGCGTCCGCGCCGTCGGCCACGGCCTGCACGTCCTTGGCCGGCGTCAGCCGGACCCCGGCGGCCGCGCACGCGTCGAACAGGATCGTCAGCAGGTCGCTGCGGTGCATCACCAGGTAGGGCGCCCCGTACCTGGCCTGGAACGCGTCGCCCAGGTCGAGGGCGGTCAGCTCGGCCGCGGTCAGCGCGCTGCGCAGCACCAGCCGCCTGGGACGCACCCCGGCGGCAAGGACCTGGTCAAGCACGCCGAGGCGGCGGAGCACCCTGGTGGCGTTCGGTGCCAACTGCAGCCCCGCGCCGAGCTCGGCGAACTCCGCCGCCTTCTCGAGCACCCGGACCTGGTGCCCGTCCCTGGCCAGGGCAAGGGCGGCGGCCAGGCCGCCGATGCCGCCGCCGACGACCAGGACGTCCACGTCAGCTCTCCGTCAGCACCCGGTCCTGGTGCAGCCGCTCGAAGATGGGCGTGTCGCAGAACCTGAACAGGTCCAGCGTCCCTTCGCCGGCCGCCAGGCGCAGGGACGACCAGGACGGGACGACAAGCAGGTCGCCCTGGCCGAGCCCGTGCTCGGTGCCGTCCACGACCGCGGTGCCCGACCCGGTGAAGACCTGCCAGACGCTCGAGCCGACCTCGCGCCGGGTCGCGGTGACCGTCCCGGCCGTCAGCCGGTGGAATTCCGCCCGGATCGTCGGCATCACGTCGTCACCGGTCGCGGGGTTGGTGAACCTGACCGCGGCGTGGCCCGGCTCCGCCACGCCCGGGTGGCCCTCGTCGGCAAGCTCCAGCTGGTCGCGGAGCGCGGCGTCGGTGTGCTCCCAGCGGTAGGCGGCCAGCGGCGACTTGGGTGCCTTGGCTGCCGCGGCCGCTACGGGGATCAGGCCCGGGTGAGCCCACAGGCGCTCGGAACGTGAGATCGCGGGCGTGGCGCGGCTGGTCAGCTGGTCGGGGCCGAACTCGAAGAAGCCGCTGTCCGTGCCGTGCACGAACGGGATGTCCAGCCCGTCGAGCCAGGCCATCGGCGCGCCTGAGGTGTTGTGGTGGCCGTGGTAGGACCAGCCGGGGGTGAGCAGGAAGTCGCCGCGCCGCATCGCCACCGGATCGCCGTCCACCACCGTCCACACGCCCTCGCCCTCGACCACGAACCGGAAGGCGTTCTGGGTGTGCCGATGCTCGGGCGCCTCCTCCCCCGGCCCGAGGTACTGGATCGCGGCCCATAGCGTGGGCGTCGCGTACGGCAGCCCGCCGAACCCGGGGTTGGCCAGGGCGATCGCGCGCCGCTCGCCGCCCCGGCCGACCGGGACGAGGTCGGCCGCGCGTTCGGCAAGCGGGTGCAGGATAGACCAGCGCCACACGTGCGGGCGGGCCTTCGGCGCGGGGTGGAACGGCATCAGCTCCTCGCGCGCCGTCCACAGCGGAGACAGGTGCTCGGCCGCGAAGTCGCGGTAGAGCCGCTGCTCGGCCTCGGCACCCTGTGCTTGCGTGGCAGTCATGTCGCCTCCCTGGATCGCCTCCCTGGATCCGAGCGTAGGCCCGCGCCGGGCCATGCGGTATAAGTGACCGGTGAGCTATCAGCCCGCGGACGCCGCCGGGGCCGTGGTGCTTGCCGCGCTCGCCTGCCAGGCGCTGGCCGCCGCCGGGCAGGCCGACATGGTGTGGGGGCACGCCAGCGTGCGCGATCCCGGCGGCCGCGGCGTGTGGATGAAGGGCGCGGGGTGGGGGCTCGAGGAGGTGGACGCGAGCAAGATCCTCCTGGTCAGCCCGGACGGCGAGGTGCTGGACGGCACCGGGCCACGGCACATCGAGTACCTCATCCACACCGGGATCATGGCGGTCCGGGCGGACGTCGGCGCGGTGGTGCACACGCATTCGGCGGCGGCCAACGCGTTCAGCGCGCTTGACGCGCCGTTGCGGCCGCTGGATCATGCCGGATCGCTGTTCTGCTACCCGGACCTGCCCCGGTTCACGCTGACCGGCGGGCTGATCGCGACGCCCGGGCTGGGAGCGGCGCTTGCTTCGGCGCTCGGCGAGGCGCGCGCGTGCCTGATGCCGCAGCACGGGCTGGTGGCCGTCGGGCCGGACACGCCGACCGCGGTGATGACCGCGGTGCTGCTCGACCGCGCCTGCCGGACCCAGCTTGACGCCATGTCGGCCGGGCCGCTGCGGCGCTGGGGCGGCGAAGCGGACACCGTGGCCAAGCGCGCCGAGGTATGGTCGGACGGCCAGATCCAGGCGGGCTGGGAGTACCTGCTGCGCCGCTGACCCCGCTGACTCGTGTGGAGAACTCGTGACCGGCAGCCCGGACCGCATCGGCGTGGCGGGCGACTGGCACGGCGACACGAAATGGGCGACGCGGGCGGTGCGCAAGATGGCCGGGCTGCTGCCTCCGGGGCCCCGGGTCATCGTGCACCTCGGCGACTTCGGGATCTGGCCGGGACCGGACGGGCAGGACTACCTGACCGCGGTGACCGGTGCGCTGGCGGACGCGGACGCCGAACTGTGGTTCGTGGACGGGAACCACGAGGACTTCAGCCAGCTCGCCCGGCTGCAGCCGGGGCCGGACGGGCGTTCGCCGGTGACGGACAGGATCTGGCACCTGCCGCGGGGGTACCGGTGGCGCTGGCACGGGCGGGAATGGCTCGCCCTCGGCGGCGCGGTCAGCGTCGACCGCGCGCTGCGCACCGCGGGTGTGAACTGGTGGCCGGAGGAGGAGATCACCTGGCGGCAGGCGGGGGCGGTCATCGACGCCGGGCACGCCGACGTTATGGTCACACACGACTGTCCGGCAGGCGTTTCGCACTCGTTCCCTCCTTCGCCGCCGTCGTGGTCGGCGGCCGACCTGCGGCGCAGCGAGGCGCACCACGGCCTGCTCAGGGAGGTCGTGCTCGCGGTCGAGCCGCGCTGGCTGATGCACGGCCACCTGCATATCGGCTACCAGCGACGGGTCGACCTGGGCCGCGGCGTCATCGAGATCACCGGGATGGACCGCGACGGCGCCGAGCACAGCAACTGGGCCATCCTGGACGTGGCCGGCATGCGCTGGCTGCGCTTCCAGGGCAAGCCGATCAGCAACGCGATCCGCGGCCTGGTCAATCCGGACTGATGTCGCGGGCGAGGAGGTCGTCGTAGGTCTCGCGGCGGACGGCCAGCTCGGGGCGGCCGGCGTGGCAGAAGACCACCGGCGGGCGCAGGGCGCCGTTGTAGTTGTTGGCCAGGGTGTAGCAGTAGGCGCCGGTGACGGCGACGGCTACCAGGTCGCCGGGGCGGGGGTCGCGCAGGGGGACACCGCTGATCAGCCGGTCGCCGGATTCGCAGTGGCGGCCGACCAGTTCCACCGCGGAGCCGTCGCCGACGCGGCTGGTGACGGTGGCCTCGAACCGCTGGCCGTACAGGGCGACCTCCATGTTGTCGGCCATCCCGCCGTCGACGGCCACGAAGCGCGGGTCTTCTCCCTTCACAGAGACCACCCGGTAGACGGTCACGCCGAAGGGGGCGACCAGGCTGCGGCCTGGCTCGATGATGAGCTGCGCGTCGGGTGGGAGGTGGCTTTTCGCGGCGTCGGTCAGGGCGGCGATCCACTCCTGCGGGGTGGGCGGGTGGTCATCGTAGGTGTAGCGGACGCCGAGGCCGCCGCCGAGGTTGTAGACACCGAACTCGCCTAGGGCGGCGATGGCCTCGACCTCTCGCGCGAACGGCTCGGCGGACATTATCTGGGAGCCGATGTGCGCGTGCAGGCCGTCCAGGCGGAGCGTCTTGCTGCGGCGCAGCCGCTCGATGGCGGCCCGGGCTGCGGGTATCGGCAGGCCGAACTTGGATCCGGCCTGGCCGGTGGCAACCGCCTCGTAGGTGTCGGGTTTCACGTCCGGGATGACCCGGATCAGGACCGGCTGCTTCTTAGCGTTCTTGGTGCCGGCGCCGGAGCCGGTGCCGGTGCCGGTGCCGGCGCTGGCGCTGGCGCTGGCCAGGGCCTCTAGCCGGTCGATGTCGTCGGTGTTGTCGATGACGATCAGGCCGACCCCGGCTTCGGTCGCCATCGTCAGCTCGGCGGTGGTCTTGGCGTTGCCGTGCATCACGATGCGGGCCGGGTCGACCCCGCCGGCCAG
>Ga0070762_10001362_pt1 | contig 11228 bp, 11 predicted proteins | sample HubBroMetageREF2_FD_66726 | JGI IMG/M metagenome (GOLD analysis project Ga0070762, IMG submission 66726) | Reference soil microbial communities from the Hubbard Brook experimental Forest, New Hampshire, USA - Hubbard Brook CCASE Soil... | ecosystem: Environmental > Terrestrial > Soil >... | reverse complement strand
ACCACGGTCAGCGTCGCTCCTGGTATGCCGTCGGCCAGCAGCCGCGCGTCCGCGAGCGGCGTGTACTGGTCGTCGCTGCCGACGAGAACGAGCGCGGGCACCGCGATCTCCGCCAGGATCGGCACATAATCGGGCCGCGCGGCCCGGCCGCGCAGGGCGGCGGCCGCGCCGGCCGGATCGGTCGCGCGCATCATGCGCAGGACGTGGGCCGCGACCGCAGGGTGCTGCCTGACCGTGGCCGCGCTGATCATCTTCGGGAGCGCTTCATCGGCATATCCGCGCAGGCCTTCGGCCAGCAGCCGGTCGGCGGTGGCATGCCGCAGCCGTGCGCCTTCCTCGGTCTCGGCCGGGGCACTGGTGTCCGCGAGGACGATGGCCTGGACCCGATCGCGATGGCCGCGGACTAGCTCGAGCACGATCTGGCCGCCCATGGACAGTCCGCAGAAGGCTGCGGCCGCGATCCCGCAATGGTCGAGCAGGCCGACGATGTCGCCGGCCAGCACGTCCAGCGTGCAGACGCCGGGATGCACCGAGCTCCGCCCGTAGCCGCGCAGGTCAGGCACGATCACGTGATATCCGCGCGCGACCAGGAACGCTGCCTGCGGGTCCCACATCGAGCGGTCAAAGGGATGTCCGTGCACGAGCACGACCGGCGGGCCGTCGCCGTGGTCGTCATAGCCGATCGTCGCCTCGCCTGACTGCCAGAAACTCACGCTCGTCGTGCCTCCGCTGCTGGTGCCGCTTGTCCTTTCTGGCATCGTAAAGGCAGCGATTGACTCGGTGCAAATGATAAAATGCACTCGGTGCAATATAGTACTGCTCATGCCGGACTATCGGAGCATCGCTGATCAGCTGGCCGCCGAGATCGAGACCGGGCGGCTGCGCGCGGGGGACAGGCTGCCGCCGCAACGTGAGTTCGCGGCGCGTCGCGGTATCGCCGCCTCGACGGCCGGCCGGGTCTACGCTGAGCTCGTCCGGCGCGGGCTGGCCGCGGGAGAGGTCGGCCGCGGCACCTTTATCCGGGCCGGGCGGCCGGATCGAGGCGCGGTCGCTGGCCCCGGTGAGCCGATGATCAATCTCGCCTACAACTTCCCGATCCTGCCCGGTCAGGAGATACCGCTCGCCGCCAGCACGGCCAGGATGCTGCGGCCCGTTCCCCTGTCGGCGGCCATGCAGCCGGTAACGGCCGCGGGCTCGGCGGAGGCGCGCGAGCTGGCCGCGGCGTTCCTGGGCCGGGCCGGCTGGCAGCCCCGGCCGCCCGACGTGCTGTTCACCGGCAGCGGCCGCCAGGCAATCGCGGCCGCGATGGCGGCGCTCGTGCCGCCAGGCGGCCGGCTGGCCGTCGAGACCCTGACCTACCCGGTGGTCCTGGGCATCGCCGCCCGGCTCGGCGTGCACCCCGTGCCGATCGCGATGGACGCCGAGGGCCTGATCCCGGCTGCCCTGGCAGCGGCGCACCGCAAGAGCCCGCTGCACGCCGTCTATCTGCAGCCGACCCTGCACAACCCGCTCGGCGTCACCATGCCGCCGCAGCGGCGGGCGGAGCTCGCCGCGCAGCTCGCCGCCCTGGACCTGCCCGCGATCGAGGACGCGGTCTACGCGTTCCTGCGGGATGAGCCGGCGCCGCTGGCTGCCCACAGCCCGCAGCGGACCATCTTCATCGACAGCCTGTCCAAGCGGATCGCGCCCGGACTCACCACCGGGTTCGCCGTGGTGCCGGCTGGCCTGGCCGGGCAGGTGGCGGCCACCATCGTGTCCGGGGCCTGGACGGCGAGCGGATTCGGGCTCGGATCAGCCTCGTGCTGGATCGCGGACGGCACCGCGCAGGCGCTCACAGAAGCCAAGCGGGCCGACGCGACGGCCCGGCAGGAGCTGGCGGCGGCCAGCCTGGCTGGCCTGCTGATCCGCGCCGACCCGGTGGCCTATCACTGCTGGTGGGAGCTGCCCGCTCCGTGGCGGGCCGACACGTTCGTGGCGGCGGCCGCGCGGCTGGGCATCGCCGTCACGCCGGCCGCGGCCTACGCAGTCAGCCCGGGCCAGGCGCCGAGTGCCGTGCGGGTCGCGCTGGCGTCGCCGCCGCTTCCGGCGCTCGCCTCGGCGCTGGAGTCGCTGGCGACTCTCGCCCGGAGCTCTCCTGACGAGATGCTCGGGAGCTGACGGCGTCGCGTTAGCGTGTGGCCGGCCAGCTATCGGCCAGGATCGCCCACCGCTCGTGGTCCTGCCACTGGCCGTCCACCATCAGGTAGTGCGGCGACAGTCCCTCGCGCCGCAAGCCCAGCCGCCGGGCCAGCCCGATGGACCTGGCGTTCTCCGGCACGATGTTGGCCTCCAGCCGGTGCAGGCCAAGGCCGGCGAACGCCGTGCCGATGACCGCGGCGACTCCGTCGGTCATCAGGCCCTGGCCGGCGTGCGAGGCGAAGCCCGCGTAGCCGAGGTGGCCCGACTGAAAGGCGCCGCGGACGATGTTGTTGATGTTCACGAAGCCGACCAGGGCTCCGCAGGCGCGATGGCGCACCAGGAAGCAGGCGCAATCCTCGCGCCCGGAACGCTCGAGGTAAGCGGCGAAGCGCTCCGGGCTGTCGGCGGCGTCGACCCACGGCAGCAGGACCTGCTTGCTGGCCCGCGCGGCCGCGATGAACTCCTCGCAGTCGTCAGGCGACGGCGCCGCTATCGTGACGGCGGCCTCCGGCTGGCCGGTCATGTCCCGTCCTGCTCAAAGCCGGTGGCGAGCGCTCTCAGCGCCTGGTCGAGGTAGACAATCAGGCTCGCGTCGGCGCGGTCGGCCCACCGGTCGTAGGCCGCTCGGCAGACAGCCAGCGTCGCGCGGCCGATGGCCATCGGGATCAGCGAATCGGCGGGCTCGCCGAGCCGGCCGGCCGCGAAGTCGATCACGGCCCGCTCCCAGGCGTCGTAATGCTGCGCGGCGCTCGCCTGCAGGGCCGGCACCGAGCTGATCAGGCTCATCCTGATCCGCAGCTCAGGAACGTCCTCGGCGCGGTACCGGTTGGCGCCGACCACCACCTGCCGGATCGCGTCGAGCATCGGGACGTCATCGGGCACGGCGGCGAAGGCCGCCCGCAGCGATCGCACCTCGCCGTCGAACGAGTCCCACAGCACGTCGGCCTTGGAGTCGAAGTAGCGGAAAAACGTCCGCCGGCTCACTCCGGCCTCGGCCGCGATCCGCTCCACCGTGGTCTCCTCGAACCCGAGCTCGCTGAACAGTCGCAGTGAGATGAGCTCGAGCTCGCGGGCGCTGGTGCCCGGCGGCCGGCCCCGGCGCACGGGGTCGCCCGGCGCCAGGTCAGCTGTCCTCATGGCTACTCGCTTCGCCAGGTCCCGGCGCCAGGCCCTTGATTGTGGCACCGTGTGACGATTAATGTACTCCGTATTCGTCACTCTGTGCCGAAACTAAGGTCCGGGCCGAAACTAAGGAGCATCCATGCCTGAGAGCGCGACCGAGCTGCTTGACCCGCCCGCCGACGTGACCGCCGGCCCTCCGGCCGACGAGGTCACCAGCGCGCAGCCGGACGAGATCCTCGCCGCGGACCTGCTGGTCGAGGAGATCTCGATCGACGGCATGTGCGGTGTCTACTAGCACGGCCGCGCTGGCCGGGTTTGACCTGGACGCCGCCTGGCAGCTGCACCCGCAGGTGTCGGTGCGGCCGGAGCGGTTCGGCGCGCTGCTATACCACTTCGGCACCCGGCGGCTGTCATTCCTGAAGAGCCCGGCGCTGCTCACCGTCGTCAGCTCGCTGGCGAGCCAGCCCAGCGCCCGCGCTGCCTGCGGCGCGGCCGGCCTGTCCGACCGCGAGCTGCCGGCCTACGCCCAGGCTCTGGCGACCCTCGCCGCCGGGCACATGATCTGCCCGCGAGCCGCCGCATGAGCGTGACCGCCGTGTCCCGCCCGGCCTCGCTGGTGCAGGAGTTCCGGTCCGGGCTGGATGCGCCCATCTGCCTGACCTGGGAGCTGACCTACGCCTGCAACCTGTCTTGCGTGCACTGCCTGTCCAGTTCCGGCCGCCGCGACCCGGCTGAGCTGAGCACCGCCGAGTGCAAGCGGGTCATCGACGAGCTCGAGCGCATGCAGGTCTTCTACGTCAACATCGGCGGCGGCGAGCCGACCGTGCGCTCCGACTTCTGGGAGCTGGTCGATTACGCCACCGCCCACCAGGTCGGCGTGAAGTTCTCCACCAACGGCCTGAAGATCACTCCGGAGATCGCCGCCCGGCTGGCCGGCAGCGACTACATAGACGTCCAGATTTCCCTGGACGGCGCGACCGCCGAGGTGAACGACGCGGTCCGCGGTGCGGGCTCCTACGAGATGGCCCTGCGCGCCATGCAGCACCTGGCCGGCGCGGGCTTCGCCGGCTTCAAGATCTCGGTCGTGGTGACGCGCCACAACGTCGGTCAGCTGGATGCGTTCAAGGCGATCGCCGACCGGTTCGGCGCCCAGCTGCGCATCACCAGGCTCCGGCCGTCAGGCCGCGGCGCCGACGTGTGGGACGAGCTGCACCCGACGGCGGCGCAGCAGCGGCAGCTGTATGACTGGCTGCTGGCGCATGGCGAGAGCGTGCTGACCGGCGATTCCTTCTTTCACCTGGCTGGGTACGGCGAAGGCCTGCCCGGCCTGAACATGTGCGGGGCCGGACGCGTCGTCTGCCTGATCGACCCGGTCGGAGATGTGTACGCGTGCCCGTTCGCTATCCACGACGCCTTCCTGGCCGGGAACGTCCGCGGCGCGGGCGGGTTCGCCGAGGTCTGGCGCAGTTCCGAGCTGTTCACCAGCCTGCGCAGTGAGCAGTCAGGCGGTGCCTGCACGTCCTGCTCGGCGTTCGACGCCTGCCAGGGCGGCTGCATGGCGGCCAAGTTCTTCACCGGCCTGCCGCTGGACGGACCCGACCCCGAGTGCGTCCGCGGATTCGGCGCGCAGGCGCTGGCGGCGGCCGGCGAAGCGCCGCTGCCGCGCCCGTCCGGCGATCACTCGCACCGGACCCGGCGCGCGGTCCCGGTGACGATCGGGCCGCGACCGGCCGACGGTGCCCGCGCTCCCGATCGCCCCAGGGCCGCCGACGGCCTCTCGGCGGGCGAGGGCAGCCGGGCGGCCGGACCGCGCAGCCTGCCGGACCGAGCCTGCGATCAGAGCCCGCTGGCTGGGTTCTCGCCGCATCCGTGACCGGGCCCGGCCGGGTCGCGATCGTCACCGGCGCTGGCCGCGGGATCGGCGCCGCGACGGTCCGCGCGCTGGCCGCCGAGGGCTGGTCGGTGCTGGCGGTCGACTGCCCGCGCGACGCGGTCGCCGTGCCGTATTCCCTGGCTACCAGTGCTGACCTGGCGGCCGTAGTCGCGGACGCGACCGCGCTGGCCGCCGCACCCGGCCAGGTCGCCGGACACGAGGCCGACGTGCGCGACCCGGCCGCCCTGACGACCGCGGTCGCCGAAGCGGAGGCGCGCTTCGGCGGCCTGGACGCGGCCATCGCCTGCGCGGGCGTGATCGCCGGCGGCGTGCCCCAGTGGGAACTTCCGCAGGAACGGGAACGCGCTGTCCTCGACGTGGATCTGGCCGGCGTCCTGAATCTGGCCAGGGCCAGTGTCCCGGCGCTGCTGCGGCGGCCGGAGCCACGCAGCGGCAGGTTCCTGGCGGTGGCATCGGCCGCGGCCGGCCGCGGCCTGCCGATGCTGGCCGCCTACTGCGCGGCGAAGGCCGGGGTGGCCGGGCTGATCCGGGCGCTCGCCGTCGAGCTCGGGTCAACCGGAGTGACCGCCAACGCAGTCAGTCCCGGCTCGACCGCTACGGCGATGCTGGATGAGAGCGCCCGGCTGTACGGCCTGCGCGACGCCGCGGACTTTGCCAGCCAGCAGCCAGCCGGGCGGCTGCTCGCGCCGGCCGAGATCGCCGCCGTGCTCGCGTTCCTGGCCAGCCAGGCGAGCAGCGGAATGACCGGTGCGGTCGTGCCGGTCGACGGCGGCCTCGCCCTGTGAAGGCCAGTGCCGCGACCGAGAGTGCCAAGATGACTGCCCCGCCGCTGCCACCGCTGCCGTCGGGCTTCGCTATCGAGCTTGATCCCGCGACCCGGCAGCTGACCGAGTCCGTGCTGTTCGGCGGCTCGCCCGCGCGGGCGATGCGGTTGTCTGCGGCTGGCCGCGCGGCGCTCGCCGAGCTGCGGGCGGGTCCGGTCTGCTCGGCCGCGGCCGGACTGCTGGCCCGGCGGCTCACTGACGCGGGCCTGGCGCATCCGAGGCCGCCGCGCGGCTCAATCGCGGATGTCACCGTCCTGATCCCGGTCCGGGACCGGGCCGTGGAGCTGGAACGATGCCTGGCCGCGGTCGGCCGGGCCTGCCGCGTGATCGTCGTGGACGACGGCTCCGCCGATCCGGGCGCGATCGCGGCGGTCGCGGCCAGGCACGGCGCCAGCCTCGTGCGGCGGCCGGTATCGGGCGGGCCTGCGGCAGCGCGCAACACCGGCCTGGCGGCAGTCAGGACCGGCGTGGTCGCGTTCCTGGACAGCGACTGCGTCCCGCCGGCCGGCTGGATCGAGTCGCTGTCCGCGCACCTGGCCGATCCGGCTGTCGGTGCGGTCGCGCCGCGCGTGATCGGGCCGTCTGCCGCTGGCCCGGTGGTCCCGGGTCAGCCGGACCCGGGCCAGTCGGGTACCCGGCAGTATGCGGCTGGCCGTTCATCGGCTGGCCTGTCGTCGGCCCGCCGGTACGCGGCCCGCTGCGGCAGCCTGGATCTCGGTGCGGGCGAAGCGCGGGTGCAGCCCATGACGAAGGTCGCGTACGTCCCGACGGCCGCTCTGGTGGTGAGGCGGTCAGCGCTGGACTCGATCGGCGCCGCCCTGGCGTTTGACCCGGCGCTGCGCTACGGCGAGGACGTCGACCTGGTGTGGCGGCTGCACGATGCGGGCTGGCGGATCAGGTACGAGCCGGTGGTTCGGGTGCGGCACGAAGGCCCTGGCAGCTGGCCCGGTGTGCTTGGCCGGCGCTTCCGGTACGGCACGTCGGCAGGACCGCTTGCGCGCAGGCACCCGCGCCGCCTGGCCCCGCTCGTGCTGGCGCCCTGGCCGGCCGCGGCGGTCGCGGCACTGCTGGCCCGCCGCCCCCTCGCCGCGACCCTGGCCGCGGGCGCGGGCTGGCTCACCCTGACCCAGACGGTCCGCCGGGCGGGCCTGCCCGCCGACGGCGCGCCCGCCGCGACTGTCACCGCGGTGCGGCAGACGTGGCTCGGCACCGGCAGGTACGCCACCCAGTTCGCAGCGCCCGCCCTGGCCGCCGTGCTGGTCCGGCCGGGCGCCAGCACCACCGCGGGCCGGCTGGGCCGCCGGGCGGCAGCGGCGTCCCTGCTGCTCGGCCCGGCGATCGACGCCTGGCGGCGCACCCGGCGCCCGGACCCCGAGACCGGGCCAGGCCTGGACCCGGTCCGGTTCGCGCTCGGGCATATCGCCGACGACATCGCCTACGGCGCGGGTGTCTGGACCGGCTGCCTCCGCGCGCGGACGCTGGCCCCGGTCACCCCGCTGATCTCCTGGCGGCCGATGCGGATCACGCAAGAGAGGAACACTGCCGATGGGCAGCACCTGGTTTGAGTCGGTAGCCGAGGCGCAGCGCCGGGCGAAGAAACGGCTGCCCGCGTCGGTGTACAGCGCGCTGCTGGCCGGCGCCGAGCGCGGCCAGACGCTGGCGGACAACGTCGCCGCGTTCGCCGAGCTCGGATTCGCGCCGCACGTGGCGGGGCTGCCGGCGCAGCGCGACCTGGCCACGACCGTGCTCGGCCAGCCGGTTTCGCTTCCTGTCATCATCTCGCCGACCGGCGTGCAGGCGGTGCACCCAGATGGCGAGGTCGCGGTGGCCCGCGCTGCCGCTGCTCGCGGCACTGCCATGGGGCTGAGCTCGTTCGCCAGCAAGCCGGTAGAGGACGTGGTCGCGGCGAATCCGCAGACGTTCTTCCAGATCTACTGGTGCGGCTCCCGTGAGGCGATCCTGGCCCGGCTGGAGCGGGCCAGGGCGGCCGGCGCCGTCGGGCTGATCCTGACCCTGGACTGGACGTTCACCCACTCGCGAGACTGGGGCAGCCCGCAGATCCCTGACAAGATTAACTTCCGCGCCGCGATGCAGCATGCGCCCGAGGCACTGCGCCGGCCGGGCTGGCTGGCGGCGTTCGCCCGGACAGGCAAGCTGCCGGACCTGACCGTGCCGAACATGACCATCCCGCCCGCGCCCGCGCCTACCTTCTTCGGCGCCTACGGCGAGTGGATGCAGACGCCGCCCCCGAGCTGGGCTGACGTCGCCTGGCTCCGCTCGCAATGGGACGCCCCGTTCCTGCTCAAAGGCGTGATCCGGGTCGACGACGCCAGGCGGGCGGTCGATGCGGGCGTCAGCGCGATCTCGGTCTCCAACCACGGCGGCAATAACCTGGACGGCACCCCGGCCACGATCCGCGCTCTCCCCGCGATCGCCGAGGCTGTCGGCAGCCAGATCGAGGTCCTGCTCGACGGCGGCGTCCGGCGCGGCAGCGACGTGGTCAAGGCGCTGGCGCTCGGCGCGCACGCCGTCATGATCGGCCGCGCCTACCTGTGGGGCCTGGCCGCGGGCGGGCAGGGCGGCGTCGAGAACGTGCTGGACGTCCTGCGCAACGGCATCGACTCCGCGCTGCTCGGGCTGGGCAAGTCCGCGGTGCACGAGCTGGAGCCCGGCGACCTGGTGGTGCCGCCGGACTTCGCCCGCCGCCTCGGCCTGCCCGCCTGACCGTTACCTGATGCTGACCGGCACCGGCTGCCAGTCGGGCTGGGTGCCGGTCGTGAGGCCATTCGGGAAGGGCTGGCCGACCGTGGGCGGCCCGAGGATGTAGATCTTCGCCGTGCCACGCGAATTGCGGACGTAGGCGACGAAGGCGCCGTCCGGCGAGTACACGGCCTGGTAGGCGCCGGGCAGGATGAGGGTCCCTGCGACCGTCTCGTTGATGCCCGAGTAGGTGCACCGGCCGTGCGGGCAGCGGGCCTGCGTCGTCATCAGGTCCGTGCCGAACTGCGGGCTGTTGGGGTACCAGTCCGGGTCGAGATGGCGGACCGGCTTCCTGGTCTGCCACTCGGCGCTCGGGAAGCCGTTCTTGTAACGAGACTGAGCCGGGAAGCCGATGGCGTCCAGGCAGTACCAGCCGCTCTGGCAGAACGGGGTCGAGCCCTCGCCTTCGACGATGATGAAGGATCCGTACGCGCCGCCGCCGGCGTCCAGGGCCCAGCCCCAGGCGACGGAGGTGCCCGGCAGCGCCCTCACCTTGATCTGCCGCCGCGTCGGCTGCTCCGAGTTGTACGGCGTGCTGAACGTCGCCAGCTTGTGCGTCACCGTGTCGTACCGGGTCAGGTAGCCGAAGTTAGCGCCCTTCTTGGTCTTGACGAACGCCAGGTACCGGCCGTTCGGGGACCAGCTCGGGCGGGCGTCGGTGTAGGCGGGCGCCTGGTTGGTCAGCCTGGTCTTGTGGCTTCCGTTCGCGTTCATTACCCACAGGTTGCCGCGGTCCAGGTACGCCAGCTGCTTGCCATCGGGGGACCAGCGAGGTCCCGAGTCGTGACCGTCGCGCGTCAGCCGCCGCACGGTCGACGCGGGCGTCGTGCTCTCCGGGTTGATCGTGTAGATGTTGCCGGTCCGGACGAAGGCGATGAGCCCGTCAGCGCCGGGGTAGGCGGCTTGCGCGGAGCCGGCGAAGCCGGCGGTCAGCAGGGCCACGGTGGCCGTTGTGGTCAGGGCGGCTATTGGCCAGCGGGCACGGCGGCGAATGGCGCCAGCGAGTCGTTGCATGCCCGTCATCTTTATGCATAACGCTCCTTCGTGCACGGCATAGCTGTTATCCGTCCGTGACAGCTGTCATGGGCAGATCGTGACGCGCATGGGGTGGCCCGTTAGTGCGCGGCAGGCAGGATGGAGGCATGACAGTAACGACTACGGCCGCAGGGCCTCCGGCTGGCAGCGGAACGATGCCGCTGGCAGTGAATCTGACCGGTCTCTACAAGAACTTTCGCCAGGTGCAAGCCGTGCGCGGCATCGACCTGCAGGTCCGTTCCGGCGAGATCGTCGCGATCCTCGGACCCAATGGCGCGGGCAAGACCACGACCATCGACATGATTCTTGGACTGTCGCAGCCGAGTCGGGGTGACGTGTCGGTCTACGGCATGCACCCGCGCCGGGCCATCAGCCGCGGCCTGATCTCCGCGGTCATGCAGACGGGCGGGCTGCTGAAGGACCTGACCGTGGCGGAGACGGTCGAGTACACGGCGAGTCTGTTCGCGCACACTCAGTCCGTCCGCGAGGTGCTGAGCCGGGCCGGGATCACCGAGATCAGCGACCGCCGGGTGGCCAAGTGCTCAGGCGGCGAGCAGCAGCGGCTCCGGTTCGCGCTGGCGCTGCTGTCCGATCCCGAGCTGCTCGTGCTCGACGAGCCCACCACGGGCATGGACGTCGAGGGCCGCAGAAGCTTCTGGGCGGCCATCCGCAAGGACGCCGAGCAGGGCCGGACTGTGTTGTTCGCTACCCACTACCTGGAAGAAGCCGACGCCTACGCCGACCGCATTGTCCTGCTGCGGCACGGGCTGGTGGTCGCGGACGGCACTGCCGCCCAGATCAAGGCGATGGCGGCTGGACGCACCGTCCGCGCCACCTTGCATAGCGCTGACGAGGCGACGCTGAGCGGCATCGAAGGGGTCGAGTCCGTCGAGATCCGCGGCGAGACGGTCCTGCTGCACTGCAACGACAGCGACGCGGCCGCGAGATACCTGCTGACTCAGACGTCAGCGCGCGATCTGGAGATCACCGCCCGCGGCATTGAGGAAGCGTTCCTGGCCCTGACGGGCGACGAGACCGAGCCGGCCCAGGCCGCCACGGGCGTTACGAGCGGAGAGGCCATCTGATGAGTACCGTGAACCCGGTCGTTATGCCGGATCTGACCACCCGGCGGGCGCCGCGCGCCGGTGCCTTCAACCTGACCGCGCTGAAGCTGGAGATTCGCCGGCTGCTGCGCAACCGGCGCACGATCATCATCACGATGATTTTCCCCGTCGTCTTCTTCCTGCTCTTCGGGCTGAACAAGGCGTACGCGCTCAACCGGTACGCGCCGCACGTCAACTGGGCCGCCGCCATCATGGTCAGCCTGTCGCTGTACGGGGCGGTGTCGGCCGCGACGTTTGGCGGGGCCATGGTGTCGATCGAGCGGGCCCAGGGCTGGAGCAGGCAGCTGCGGC
>Ga0070762_10001361_pt1 | contig 11230 bp, 13 predicted proteins | sample HubBroMetageREF2_FD_66726 | JGI IMG/M metagenome (GOLD analysis project Ga0070762, IMG submission 66726) | Reference soil microbial communities from the Hubbard Brook experimental Forest, New Hampshire, USA - Hubbard Brook CCASE Soil... | ecosystem: Environmental > Terrestrial > Soil >... | reverse complement strand
TTTGGATGTTGAACACCAAGGCGATCTGTTGCGCGATTCGCGGACAGCCCCAGGTCGGATTACGTTGCTTCATTTCGGCGACCGCATGAATGAGTTCTGCGCTCGGTCCTTTCGGGCCGGGCTTCCGACGGCAATTCGGTGAGAATAACATCCGGTACTTTCGCTTGCTCATGGCTTTGTGAAGGCCCAGCAGTGTGGAGGGCTTCAGTACGATTGCGGAACGGAGCAGACGAGCTGGACGCACCAAGAACGATAACAAGCCGGCGAGGATGCGGTCCGACGTGCGTAGATTGGGCGCGCGTTGCCGAGAGCGATTCACGATTAGGAGTTGGTGCTTGAGGAGAAGTGAGTCCGCAAGGATGGAACGGACACCGCCAAGTCCGAGTAAGCGGGCCAAGGTAGCGATGAAGTGGGATGAAAAGAACGACGAGATTGCGCATCGCAGAATCGTAGCAGGACGGGAAATCCTAAGGAATTATCGGGCGAAACAACAATTCGCCAGTCACAGGTTCGTCAACCATCGCTTCTAACGAGAAGGGCTGGCGATATCGCCAGCCCCATGCTACTTCGTCTTCGATCCGGGTCTCTTCAGCGAGTCCCTGCCGCGGCTGCCAGGACCGGCTTTGCCACATTCACCTGGATTTGCTTCGGCTTTGCTTCCTCGCGCTTCGGGATGCTTAGCATCAGCACCCCATTCTGATAGTCGGCTTTGATCGCCTCCGAATTCACGGAGTTCGCCAGCGAGAAGCTCCGGCTGAACGAGCCATAGGCGCGTTCGACACGCAGGTAGTTTTCCTCTTTCACCTCATTCTCAAACTTGCGTTCACCGCGGATTGTCAGGATGTTGTTCTCGACGTGGATGTCCAAGTCCTGCGGATTCACATCCGGCAGGTCCGCCTTCACGACCAGCTCATGCTCCGTCTCGTAGATGTCGACGGCCGGTGCCCAAGGGGTCAAGTTCGACTCCTCGGCCGTACGTCCCACCATATCGCCAAACACGCGATTGATCTGTTCCTGCAGGGTCGTAGCCCCGCGGAAAGGTTGTTCCCAGCGATTCATTGTCCTCATTTTATCTCCCTCATTAAACGTTTACGGATCTGTCTTCGATCGTAATACGCAATGACTGTGTTCGCTCTTCAGGGTTCGCTCACGATCCGGTGCAAATTAGATCAGCGCTCAGTACGACCCTCCCATACCACCGCCGTAGCCTGTGCCGGCCGCGACCGTCTTTTCTTCTCCCTTGACGTCGGCGATCAGGACTTCCGTGGTCAGCATCAACGAGACGATGGACGCAGCGTTCTGGAGTGCGAGACGGGTGACTTTTGCTGGATCAATCACACCCTCCTTCACCAGGTCGCCGAACTCGCCGGTCTCTGCGTTGAAGCCAAAGTTCTCCTCCTTCGATTCGCGCACGCGTCCTATAACCAGCGCGCCTTCGTGCCCGGCGTTCTGTGCGATCTGCCGCATGGGTTCTTCGAGCGCTCGCTTTACGATGTTCACCCCGATGGCCTCATCGTCGTGGAGCTTGAGCTTCTCCAGGGCCGGCAAACAGCGCAGAAGTGCGGTACCGCCGCCGGAGACTATGCCTTCCTCAACTGCGGCACGGGTGGCGTGCATGGCGTCCTCGACGCGAGCCTTTTTCTCTTTCAACTCTGTCTCTGTTGCCGCACCCACCTTGATGATCGCGACCCCGCCGACGAGTTTGGCCAGACGCTCCTGAAGCTTTTCCTTATCGTAATCCGATGAAGTCTCTTCGATCTGCATACGGAGTTGCTTGATTCGACCTTCGATCTCGCTGGTCTTGCCGGCACCCGCGACGATTGTGGTGTTGTCCTTGTCTATGGTCACCTTCTTGGCGCTCCCCAGGTCCTCCATCTTCACATTCTCGAGCTTTATGCCGAGGTCCTCGGTGATGGCCTTTCCACCGGTGAGAATGGCAATGTCTTCAAGCATGGCCTTGCGGCGGTCGCCAAAGCCGGGGGCTTTCACTGCAGCGCATTGTAAGGTACCGCGCAGCTTATTCACCACCAGGGTGGCTAGGGCTTCGCCTTCAACGTCCTCAGCAATGATCAGCAGCGGCTTGCTCTTCTTGGCCGTCTGTTCGAGCAACGGAAGCAGATCCTTCATCGAGCTGATCTTCTTCTCGTGAATCAGGATGCTGACATCCTCGAGGACGCACTCCATCCGCTCCGGATCGGTGACGAAATAGGGCGAGAGGTAGCCGCGGTCGAATTGCATGCCTTCGACCACTTCGAGCGTCGTCTCCATCGTTTTGGATTCCTCCACGGTGATGACGCCGTCTTTGCCGGCCCTCTTCATGGCTTCAGCGATGATGCTGCCAACTTGCTTGTCGGTGTTAGCACTGATTGTGCCGACCTGTGCGATCATCTCGCCCTTCACCTCGCGGGAGAACTTCTTGATCTCTGCTACGGCAACTTCCACGGCCTTATCGATGCCGCGCTTGAGCGCCATCGGGTTTGCGCCCGCGGCAACCGTTCGTACACCCTCACGGAAGATTGCTTGGGCTAGCACGGTCGCGGTGGTGGTGCCGTCGCCAGCCACATCCGATGTCTTGGACGCGACCTCGCGCACCATCTGTGCGCCCATGTTCTCCAGGGGGTCCTGCAGCTCGATCTCCTTTGCCACCGTCACGCCGTCTTTTGTGATGATAGGTGCCCCGAACTTCTTCTCGATCACCGCATTACGTCCCTTCGGACCGAGCGTGATCTTTACAGCGTCCGCCAGAATGTTGACACCGCGCAAAATCGCCTGACGTGAATTCTCGCCTGTAACAATTTGTTTTGCCATGGGATCTCACCCTCCTGGGTAATCGAACTTTTCACTCCACCCAAAACTCTTGGATGGGTGCTACTACTTTTTGCCGGATGCCGCTTTTGCAATGCCGCTGACCTTCACCAGAATTTCCTCCTCGCGGAGAATCAGGTACTCCTGGTCGTTGATCTTGATGTCGTTGCCGGGGTATTTGCCAAACAAGATCCGGTCACCTACCTTCACGTCGAGTGGAACGCGATTGCCCTTTTCCATCTTGCCAGCACCTACGGCCATTACTTCGCCCTCTTGGGGCTTTTCCTTAGCCGTATCCGGGATGATGATCCCGCCCTTTGCAGTCTCTTTCTCTTCCAGCCTCCGTACCAGAACTCGGTCATGCAGCGGAGTAATATTCACAGTCATTTCTTTGACCTCCATTCCATCTTTTCCAAACTCTCAAGCACTCAACCCCTCGGGACGACAGGGCAACGCTCCAAAATTCCTAAGAACTTGAAAACAGAGCCGCGTATTGCTTTCTGGCCACTGCTCCGTGACGTTCTTCCCCGCCGCCACTCGACCCGGATTCTGGCATTCTCAAGACAAAATTGTTTGCAGGGACTAGGCAAATCCCTCGTTGGATATGGCGAAAATGGGCCGAAACACTCATAAAAGGAATGCCAAGGAACCGTTTCGAAATGATTTCTGTGACTTCCAGGAGTTAAACTTCTGCCCCTCCCGCTTCGACAGGATCTGCTTGACTGCCCTGCGCAGCGTTCCCAATTCCTCGCGGCCAAGGGCGATTGCCCTAATCTCGTCGGCCAAATAGAAGAAGTACCACTTCGCTTCCTCGATTTTTTGGCCCAATCCGTACCCATCGAGATTCTTGACAACTCTCCGCCCGGGCAAGAAGGGCTTCACTTTCAATCGTCAGGTTCGCCGGCAGAGACGTGTCTTCGCGAATCAGAATGGTCCTTGCTCTATTAGTGTCTGGCATTTTAGTTTTCCATAGCTACGTAATGTTAGAGTTGCCGCGCGTAAAGCCTTCTGCCATTCACGAAACCTACGAGTAGCGTCAGAAGTACGGCACCAATTATTGCGACTAGGGTTGTGTAGATCGCTCCCTGATAGCCGGAAAAGCCTGCTGAGCGCATTAGGAATCCACCCCCCACCGCCCCGTCAACGTCTATCACGATGTCCATCAACGGACCGTAGCCATTACCCTTGAGAATCTCTCCGGCTGACCAGCCGGCGATTAACCCGATGATGGTCCACGACAGAACGTACGTCCATTTCTCCTCTTAATTAATCCACGACTCACTTTCCGGCGAGTCGTTTACTTGATCCCTCTTTTTCGACGAAATCTTCTTGTGAACCAGCCTGTCCGGTGAACTCACAAAGCTACAAACTAACCGTGTGGGTTCTTCCCCACACGGGCTTTTCTTCCTATACAACTCGCGGTCTGCTGTGCGAAGCAGGGCTTCAATCGTTTCGCCGTCCTGGGGATAGACAGCCAAGCCAATGCTCGCTGAAAGCCATGGCTGGAGACTATCCGTGGCTAACCGGCTACGAATACGTGATGCGACAAGCCTTGCGCCCGCCGCCGTAGTCTCGGGCAGGATGACGGCAAACTCATCGCCACCGTATCGCGCGGCCGTATCGATTGACCGACAAAAAACGCGGAGTACATCGGCGAGGCGGCACAGCGCCTGGCTCCCGATCAAGTGGCCATAGCGGTCGTTGATCTTCTTCAATTGATCCACGTCGAGCAGTAGAAGGGCAAACGGTCGTCCGGTGCGCCCGGTGCGTTTGACCTCCGTGTCGAGCGCTTCAACGATCCGACGGTAGTTACCTAAACCAGTAAGCGGGTCAGTCACGGCGAGAAGTTGAACCTCCTCTCCTGCGTGTTTGCGGTCAGTAAGGTCGAACGCAGAATGAAGACTCGACTGCATTCCATCAAATTCAATCATCCTGGTACTGATATCGAGCCACCGCTCGTTACCGTTCTTCGTTAGAATCTTGACCTCATACTGGCGGGTGTGCCCATGTCGTGCGTCCCCTCGGTTTAAGACCAGTTCTCCACAATCAGGATGGACTAAATCCCAGAAATTCATGGACAAAAGCTCTTCTCGCGCATATCCGGTGATAGTCTCCGCAGCATGATTTACATAGCGCAGCCGTTTGTCCTGACTAATGAATATCGCACACGCAATAGCTTCAGCTATTGTGCGGAAGTTTGCTGCCTCGCACGGGAGGTGCGGTCGTAATAGAGCATCCACGGCCCGTTCCCTGATTTTCGTAAGCATCGGAAATCTCGCGCGCTCCTGCGTTTCCCCTCTGCCAGACAACCTGAAGGGCGGAGTTAGTCCGCCCCTCCGAACGACCCGCCAGGCCTCAGACTGCTACGGCAGCGGCGATCTTGTGGAACGTCGAGTTAGCGACGTCATAGGTTTCCACCTGAGGAGCTTCCTCAACTACTGTGGCGAGGATCTTCGTTACTTCCGGGTAGTTTCCGCGGTTGTATACCTCGGCATTCTCAGCTTTGTCCCACAAACTGATCGCGAACGCTTCTGTGCCGCCCTGGCCAACGAACGTGATTTCGTCTTGGAATCCTTTCTGTTTTCGAAGCAGGGGGAGGATGTCCTTCTCCAGCCTCTGGGTAAACTCCGCAACACTATTGGGCTTCAGATGCATATAAACTCTGCGTGCAAACATGACACTCTCCTTGGTTCTCGATGCCAAAGGGGCGATTAAGATAACCACCGTTGGTTCACATGATCTGATGACTCCCTCAGTATGTTAACCATATTGAGTTAATTAACTTGACGTGTCAAGTGGAATCTGAGATCATTCTTATGATTAATCAAATGTAGTTAACCCAACGGAGGTAGCTGTGGATCTCTGCCTAGTGATCAAACGCCGGCTAGAAAATTTGGGGCTTGAGCAGAGGGATCTGGCCGCCGCCGTCGAAGTTACGGAGTCCTACATTTCGCAGCTGCTGACCCGGAAGAAATTGCCGCCGGCGCCTGGCCGAACAGACATTTACGACAAGATGGGGAAATTCTTGAAACTGCCGAGCGGCAAGCTTGCGAAGCTGGCTGAGCACCAGCGCAACGAAGAGTTGAAGAGAAACCTGGCGGACCCACCCAAGCCCTTGTTTAGAGAAGTTCGAGAGTTGATTCTTCGGAAGTGCGCGCCCGCCAAAGAAAAACAAATACGGGTCATTTTTGAGAAACAACCCTTCGGCGAACTCGAACGTCTCGTCACACAAAAGCTTTTGGACGTGATCAAGAAGGTCGCCAAAGAAGAATTGAACAGTGACAACTGGCTCCACTTGGTGGCTCGACTCGCCGGCCAAAGCTATGAACAGATGCGGGTCACCCTCCTTGAGTTCCTAGACACGGATGTCCTCAGCTTGTCGCATGAAAACTGTGTTTCCTTCCTGGATCCACTGATTGAATCCTGGGACGTCGATCTAACAACCTTCGGCATGGAAATTGTGTTAAATCGAAGAATAGCCTCGGGAGATCCGAGGAGATTTGCGTTTGTTGAGACGGGACCTGACCAACCAGTGGAAGAACCGGGGTTCAAAGAATTCCTCAATGATAGTTCGCTCAGCGGAACGGCCACCAAGGAAGAAATGGAGCTGCTCAGGAATTTAAGGTTTAACGGAAAACGTCCTACTTCCGTTTATTATTACCGAGAATTGCAAAGCCTGAGAGACCCGCTCCATTTTCGTGTGGAGAATCGATCGTCGATGAAGAATTCGGGACGAAATGAGCGCTAACGACGCCTGAATAATTCTTGCCAGCGGACTTGGCTGTAGACTTTAGATCCTGAGGATTCTCAGCCGACAGCGAGGAGAGTTGAAATGGCGCAACGAGTCGATGATTTTACGATCGTTCGCCCTGAATGGACCGACATGGTTGCCTGCGAATTGAAGGTGTACGACGAACCTATTATGGGTGTGCTGGTGGTAGACTGCGATGATGAGCATAAAGAAAACGAATCGGAAAAAGAACCAGAAGAAGCAAAAGCCGAAAGCTTCCAAGAAGTTTACGGGGAAAACGAGACTCGCTGTGGGAAAACCCCCAACGACAAAAGGTGAAGCCGCAAAAAGCAAGCCTGGGAAAAGCAAAATTTCGCGCAAAAAGAAGCCAGGCCGCGCAACGTCGGCTGCGCGAAGAAGGGGCCAGAGCGTCGAGTCCGTTTCACTGGAACCGAAAGGCCTGGGAACGCGCGCCGGTGTGGGAGTTTCCGACCTTCAGGACATTTCCATCCTTGAGAACGTGGATTCGGAGAGCGCAGAGGAGTTGCTCGAAGAAGGGCAAGCGTTCGAGGCTGGGATCATCAGCGGCGTGGAAGATGCTCCGGATGCGGACAAGTCCGAAGTGACCACGCGTGAGGTTCCGCAAGATGATGTTCCCGTCGAGTATGACAATAAAGACCGGCCGTAGATCTTTCGCCCTCAGACTTAATTCACCGCAGCAAGTCCAGTTGACATGAAAGCAATGTCGCGTACCTCACGTTATCTGAAGTAACCGTGCGCTAGGATTCCGTGCGGAGAGCGCGCTACATGTGTCCTCGCCGCGTGACCCAAGAAATGGCGTGCCCCGCTAGGAGTTCAGCACAAGCAAATCTGAGGGGGTACGAGTGCGCGGCACAAAGGGGCGCGCGGTGATCTGGCCCTGAAACGCCGACGCCCATTTCCCGGGGATGCTGCTGCCGCATGATGGGCAACAGCCGTTCGGTGTCAGGTGGTAGCCGAGAATCAGATAGCCAAAGCGCTCGATCAACAGAGTTTTGCAATGGGGGCAGCGCGTGTTTTCCAGATCGCCCACCCGGCCCGGCAGATTTCCTACATAAATGTAGCGGAGTCCGGCTTTCTTTCCAATCTCCGCCGCGCGTATCAGAGTTTCCGCGCTGGTGTTCTCTGGATCAGTCATTTTGTAGTCTTTGTAAAAGGCCGTTACATGCCAAGGAACGTCCAGCGACACGCCCGCCAGGAACTCGGCCAGGCGAGTCAGTTCATCGTCGGAGTCGTTGAACCCGGGAATCACCAGCGTAACGATCTCCAGCCAGAAGCCCATCTCATGTAATAGACGAATCGTATCCAGGATGGGCTGTAACCGGCCGCCGAGCTGACGATAATGGCGGTCATCAAAACTCTTCAGGTCCACCTTGTAAAGTTCCACCCACGGCCGCAGATATTCGATGACCTGCGAGGTGCCGTTTCCATTGGAAACAAAGCCAGTCACCAATCCGGTTGCGCGCGCTTCCTTAAAGACAGTCATGGCCCATTCACTGGTGATCAGCGGCTCGTTATACGTGCTGACGATGACCCTGCCTCTCTGACGAAGGGCGTCAAGAACAAGCTCTGCGGGCGTGACGCGCATCGGGCCGACAGCGGCAGCGGCATCGCGTAGGGCTTGCGAGGTCACCCAATTCTGGCAGTAGCCGCAGTGTAGATCACAGCCGAGCATTCCGAAGCTGTAGGCGAGTGCCCCTGGATAAGCATGGAAGAAAGGTTTTTTCTCGACAGGGTCGCATTGGACGCCGCCGACATAGCCCCAGGGTACAAACAGGGTTCCGCCCCGGTTGTAGCGAACCTTGCAAACTCCAGGCTGGCCGTCCGGGATCTTGCAACAGTGCCCACAAGCAAAACACCGCACCCAGTTGCGGTCGAGCTTTTCGTACAGTTCGCCTTCGCGAACGTTTTCATAAATAATTTCGTGCAGCGTGCTCATATGTGCCAGATGTTGTGCCGGCCGTCAGCTACTCACCTTCTGATACTTGTCGGGCTGAAACTTACCGCCGTCGACGTAATTCTTGTTGATCTCGATATACGCGGGCCACTTCTCGGGAAGATCATCCAGCGGAAAAATTGCCGTCACTGGGCAGACCGGTACACAGGCGCCGCAATCAATGCACTCAGTGGGGTCGATGTACAGTTGAGGCACTTCATCGAACGTCGGTCGGCCATCGTCATAGGTGCGGCCCTTCGCCGGATGGATACAATCCACCGGGCACACGTCGACGCAGGCGGTGTCCTTGGTTCCAATGCAAGGTTCAGCGATGATGTATGCCATCAGCCAACTCCCGCGGGTGGGGTCCCCCCGCTCCGAGTGTATGCTCATTCCTTTTTTTCGGGTCGAGGCGCATCTCTTGGCACCTCTTGCGCTCAGCATTTTGTGCAAAAAGTTCTGGTTGAATACGGACATTCATCCTGGCAATTTCCCTCGACACATTCCCCCACCCCGGTGCGCGGGCGTTCATGATTGTGACTCTGGACCAGCACTACGGGCGAAAAATCTTCCTGTTCTTCTGTCGCGCCGCTTCGAGGTCGTCTGCTTCCTTTTTCTGGCCGTCGATTTCTCTCTGTGGATCCTCTGGCCTCTCCATCTTCAAAGATGTGGTAATCGCAGCCTCAGCTTGTGCATCTAGCCGTTTCGAAAACATGACAAGCGCAAAGGAGTTCAGAAATCTAGAAGGGACTAGGTTTATCGAGTACTGCGAATCTTCCCAGCGGGCGATGACTTTTTCTGTCGACCTATACAGCTCGTTAGTTGGGAAGCTGATCTCGCCAACAGGCCTCGTTGGAGTTCCGTACTTTGTCGAGATGGCTTGTACCATGTCCTCGGCAGTTAACCCATGTGTTGCGTCCCGATCATAAGTCACCAAAATCCTGAAGAGCTCGCCATTGTAGAAGCTGAAGAAAATCTGCCAAACCGAGTCTGCTTGGCGCGAATCGCCAGAATAGCCGCCCGGCCAACACGTCATCTCCTGAATTACCGCCGGGTGCTTTTGGATCAGTTTTGTCTGGAGCGGTCTTAGATCAACTTGGCTTGATAGTTCGGGCAAACTCATTCCGAGCGAAAAGTCACGATACTTCGAAAGATCCTGCCCGCGAACTAGAGAAGCTGAAAGCAAGATCATAACGAGGGAAATGCCCCCAACACGCATCATTTTCATTTGAACGCCTCCTACGAAACCGAAAACTCAAAGTCGTTCCCACCTTAATCAGTGCGATCATTTCACCCTGGCGCAATTCGTTGGCCCTCGTGAGCCCTATATTTTGGATCAAGCGGCAGCGGATCGTGCGTGTTCCCTCATCGGATGGTCCTTAGCTCGGAAAAGAGGCGCGCTTTCCTGGATGTCACGTGACTGAACTGAGACAGTCACAGAGAGCACTCCGGGGAAACGTTTCGAGGCCTCCGAGACCACTCGCATGATTTCCAGGGAGTTAAATTCCGCCGACTCCCGGTTCGCCAGGATTTGCTCGACTGCCCTGCGGAGCGTCTTTTGTTCGTCGAGACCGAAGACGGTCGCTCCGAGTTCACCAGGCCGCCAGGAGAAGCTCCAGCCCGCTTCGTGGATTTTTCGACCCATTTCGTACCCGTCGAGATTTTTGACTAATCTCCAGCCAGGTGTACAGGGGTCACTTTCGAATCGCAGGACTTCTGGCAAGAGTGTGCCCTCCTTGATCAAGATGGTCCCCGGCTTGATGGCGATTGGCATTTGGGCTCTTCTCGGCGTCTACAGTGGCACATTGTTCGGCAGTATCTGGCGTCGGTGATGTTTCCGCTGGACTCAATCTTTTAACTGGTCGTCCTTCAAGCCGCTTTACTCATGTCATTCCTCTGTGCAGGGATACCGGCTCGTTTGATTTCATGCGCCTTCCGCAATTCTCGAATAATTTCACCAGCCATGTAAAAAACGGTCCAGGGCTCGCTTTCGGATTGCACGGATCCCGGCAAAAGAGCGCCTTCCTCGATCAGCCTGGTTCCCGTATTAATTGTGTCCGGTATTAGCGTTTCGGGTATCTTTACAGTTACGCTCAAGACCGCCATGCTCGCAGTTTCACAGTGACTCGCCTCGCGGGATTGATCTGCTATTAATGTCATAGTGGTCATAGTGAGTCTCTATTTCGTGTTTGTTGAAAAATAAAGCCAGGGCGCCCACGAGGGCACCCCCACAAACCGCAAAATCCGCCGCTAGTAGGTAACTCGCGAAGGGGCGCCATTTCACCGCCGGGGGCAACGCCGTAATGGACACCCATTCCATGATATTCGCGACCGTTGACAACCTCATTTCTCCATCGAGTTCCGCAAACGGGGACCCACTGTTTGATTTTCCAGACCATTGGCAACCTCGTTTCTCCGCCCAGTTTCCCCTTCGCCGGACATGTGACGGGACGGACAGGCCCGGCCCCATCCTAACGAAGGATCTGTCCGGCGTCGGCTGCCAGTGAAAAGCCGGGCCGTCAGGCCGCGGGGGCTGTTGTCTCGCTCGTGCCACAGGCTAGACATATTTAGTCATAAGCGAAATCAATTAGACGAGTTGCGAACTCCTTGGGCGGCTTTCGTTTTCGTTGGTCCTGCGAAAGTTTCTTCGCTCAGCTCTTTTTCGGCCTCAACCCAGTCCTCGACATCTTTTCCGTGTTCGCCGCCGCGTTGAAGATACA
>Ga0070762_10001356_pt1 | contig 11240 bp, 10 predicted proteins | sample HubBroMetageREF2_FD_66726 | JGI IMG/M metagenome (GOLD analysis project Ga0070762, IMG submission 66726) | Reference soil microbial communities from the Hubbard Brook experimental Forest, New Hampshire, USA - Hubbard Brook CCASE Soil... | ecosystem: Environmental > Terrestrial > Soil >... | reverse complement strand
ATGATTCGCCAGGCCGCTTTCAAGGGCTTGCGCGAGGATAAAGATCCCAAGGATGTGGTGGCGGAGACAGCAAACATGCAAAAACCGGCCGACAAGAAAAGCTCGCCCGAGAAACCGCCGGCAGAGCCGAAGAAGGCAACCGTCGCGTCCAAGACCGCGCGCGCCGCACAGAAGAAAGCGCCCTCCGCGGCAGCCGGCCCGTCAACGGTGATGGGCGTAACGCTGTCGAAACCGGACAAAGCACTCTGGCCCGATGCGGGTGACGGCAAGCCGGTGACCAAGCTCGATCTCGCGCGCTACTACGAGAAGATCGGCGATTGGATGCTGCCGCATCTCGCCGGCCGTCCCTGCTCGCTGGTGCGGGCGCCGGACGGCATCGAGGGACAGCAATTCTTCCAACGCCACGCGATGCAGGGCATGTCCGAACTATTCGATTTCGTGAAGGTGCGCGGCGACAAGGCACCGTATGTGCAGATCGACCGCGTCGAAGCTTTGGCGGCCGTCGCGCAGGTCGGGGCGCTGGAGCTGCATCCCTGGAATTGTGCGCGCAACGACCCCGAGACCGCCGGCCGGCTGGTGTTTGATTTGGATCCCGCGCCGGATGTTAAATTCGTAGCCGTGATCGCCGCGGCGCTGGACATTCGCGAACGCCTCGAAAAGCTCGGCTTGGTGTGTTTCTGCAAGACCACCGGCGGCAAGGGCCTGCATGTGGTTACCCCGTTGCTCGAGGGCAAGAAGGCGGTGGAGTGGCCCATCGCCAAGAATTTTGCGCACCTGGTCTGTGCACAGATGGCGCAAGACAGCCCCACGCGCTATCTCGATAACATGTCCAAAGCGAAACGCTCCGGCCGGATCTTCTTGGACTATCTGCGCAACGATCGTACGGCGACGGCGGTTGCCGTGCTCTCGCCGCGAGCCCGCGAAGGCGCGCCCGTCTCCATGCCGCTCGTGTGGCGCGACGTCAAAAAGGGCCTCGATCCCAAGACCTTTACCGTGCGGACGGCCCCAGCCCTGCTGGCCAAACTCAAGCCCTGGATGGATTATGCGTCCGGGGCACGCTCATTGTCGGATGCCATCGTGCGCGTCACCCGGGGCACTCGCGCATGAACTTCCGCGCGCCAACGCTGCCTTAAGCTACGGTGAACAGCCCCGACGCCAAGCCGGTCACGATCGAGGTCAACGCCTCCACGCGCGTTTCCGGGCTCTTGAACTCGGCGCCGGACTCCAAAGCCTGCTTCGTGGTGGCGCACGGCGCCGGCGCCGGCATGCTGCATCCCTTCATGGCGAACTTGGCGAATGACTTAAGCAAGCGGGGTATCGCCACCTTGCGTTATCAGTTCCCGTACATGGAGAAGCACGGGCGGCGCCCCGATCCGCCCGCGCTTTGCCACGCCACGGTCCGCGCCGCAGTCGATGCCGCGCACGCCTTACTGCCCGCGCTGCCGTTATTTGCCGGCGGCAAGTCCTTTGGCGGGCGCATGACCTCGCAGGCGCAGGCTGCCGACCCGTTGCCGCAAGTGCGCGGCCTGGCGTTTCTGGGATTTCCGCTGCACCCACCCAAGCAACCGTCCGACTCGCGCGCCGCGCATCTTCTGAAAGTCCAGGTGCCCATGCTGTTTTTGCAGGGTGCGCGCGATCTGTATGCCGAGCCTGAATTGCTGAATCCCTTGATTACGCTGCTCGCCGATCGCGCGACGCTCATGCTGCTGCCGGACGCAGACCACTCCTTTCACGTACCGGCGCGAAGCAGGTTCACCAACAGTCAGGTCAACGACGACATGATCAACGCACTCGCCGGCTGGATGGGTGCGGTAGCCCGTCGGTGACGTTGCTCGCCGAGCTCGTGCAAGCCTCGCAACGCGTGGGCGCCAGCGCCGCGCGCCGGGTCAAAGTGAGTGAGCTGGCGGCGCTCCTGAAAATGCTCACGCCGGACGAAATCGATATCGGCGTGCACTATCTGTCGGGAGAAATTCCACAGGGAAAAATCGGCATCGGCTACGCGGCAGTGCGTGCGGCCGCAGCCACGCCGGGCGCGGATTCGGCGACACTGTCGATCGCGGATGTCGACGAAAAGTTGTCGCAACTTGGCGGCATTCGCGGCAGCGGATCCGCGGCGCGGCGCGCGGCGGCTTTGCGGGAACTGTTCGCGCGCGCGACGGGGCCGGAGCAGCAGTTCCTGCTGCGTCTGTTGATCGGAGAGCTACGCCAGGGCGCGCTGGCCGGCGTCATGATCGACGCCATTGCGGCGGCCGCCGAACTGCCGGTTGCGACGGTGCGCCGGGCGGCGATGTATTCCAAGAGTCTCGGGGCGGTGGCGGCGACGGCATTACGTGAAGGGTCTCCGGCGCTGGCGAAATTCCAGCTCGAGCTGTTCTCACCGGTATCGCCCATGCTGGCGCAGACGGCCGTCGATGTGGCTGAAGCCCTACAGGAAATACACGGCGCCGCGGCGTTCGAGTGGAAAATGGATGGCGCGCGCATTCAAGTGCACAAATGCGGGCTCGAGGTGCGCATCTACACTCGCAGCCTGAACGAGATCACCGCGGCCATCCCGGAAATCGCCGAACTCGCGCGCACATTCGCCGAGCATACCCTGGTGCTCGACGGCGAAGCGATCGCCTTCGACGCGTCCGGCCGGCCGCATCCATTCCAGGTGACCATGCGCCGCTTCGGCCGCAAGCTCAATGTGGAAGCCTCGCGCAGCGCGCTGCCGATCGATGCGTTTTTTTTCGATTGCCTGCGTTTTGGTGCCGACAGCATCGCCACCTGCAACACGCAGGAGCGCTTCCTCGCTTTGGCCCGGGCCGTGCCCGCCTCGCATCTGGTCCCGCGGCTGGTCACCGATGCGGAGCCCGAGGCCCGCGCTTTTTATGAGGCCGCGATCGCCGCCGGCCACGAAGGTGTCATGGCCAAGGCGCTGGACGCGCCTTATGAAGCCGGCAATCGCGGCGCAAGTTGGCTCAAGATCAAGCGCGTTCATACCCTGGATCTGGTCGTGCTCGGCGCCGAGTGGGGTTACGGACGGCGCACCGGCAAGCTGTCCAACCTCCACTTGGGGGCGCTGGATCCGGCCACGGGCGAGTACATCATGCTCGGCAAGACCTTCAAGGGACTCACTGACGCCATGCTGAAGTGGCAAACGCAGGAATTTCTGGCGCGGGAAATTCGCCGCGACGCCGGAACCGTGTACATCCGTCCGGAACTGGTGGTGGAAATAGCCTTCAGCGATTTGCAGGCCAGCAGCCGTTATCCCGGCGGTGTGGCGCTGCGCCTCGCCCGAGTCAAACGCTATCGGGACGACAAGTCGGTGGAGGACGCCGATACCATGGAGACTGTGCGCAAGATTTACGCGGCGCAATCCGGCACGAGATGACTAAGCCTCAGGTCGGCACCGGCCTTAGGTCGGCGGTGGCGGGAACGCGCGAACCGGCTAACCGCCGTCGACGCGAATCCCCGGCGGCAGATCTGGTGTAATCGGGGCAATCTTGCGGGGTCGGCGCGCAAAGTCGAATAACTCGTCGATGCCGCTCAGCGCCGCGATTTCTTTCAAGATCGTCCGGGTCGGATACATCAGGAGCAGCTTTTTGCTCGCGTGCTCCGCCAGCGCTTCGCCGGCGGTACGCCAAACCAACTGCGCCATTTCACTGCCGGCAAGACATGCGGTTTGGCGCGGCGGCACCGGACACAGGAAAAACCGGGTGTCGAATCGCACACTGCCCGGCGGCGTGATCCAATGGCTAAAAAATGTGAGTTTGTCCACCGCGAGGCGCCATCCCTGCGCGCGGCAAAGCTCGGCGATGCTCATCTGGCCGGCGGAAATCTTCAGCCGTGTCTCGCGCAGGCGCGCTTCGTCCCATGAGGACAGGTCCGCGATATCGCCGCGGGCATCGTAAGCCAACAGCAAACCGCACTCCTCAAACGCTTCGCGCACCGCAGCCACGAAGAATCGCAGACCATTGGACGGCAATTCCAATTTCGCGCTCGCGAGCTCATCGTCCAATCCGTTGCACAGCGCGTAGACATCGGCGCTTTGATCGCTAAGATCCAGTGCCCCGCCGGCAAACACGTACGCGTTGGGCATGAAGCGCGCATGCTCGCCGCGCTTCAGCAGCAGCAATTCAGGCTGGTCGCCGCGCGCACGCACCAGGATGGTGGTTGCCGCCAGCCTCGGCGTGACTTCGTGCGCAGCGCTCATCGAGCCATATTAGTGAAATCTGCGCGAACGCACCAAATTTGGCCGTTGACCGCGATAGCCAGCCAGGCGCCTTATAGAGATAACGGGGGCCTGGGTTCGGGTCCGGAAGCCGCGGGCCTGCTAGCATCCTTGCCGCACTTGCATGAAACGAGTTTGGCGGCTGGGGAGAAAATCCCAGAGGTTGGAACTGCCGATCAGGCTTTGCCTATCGGGCTTGCCTATCGGGCTTGCCTATCGGGCTTGGCCTATCGGGCTTGCCTATCGGGCCGAACTTCATTTCAGCGCATTCCCAAACAGCGTGAAAAGACGCTCCCAATGGCGCTCAGCCGCCGGTTTGTCGTACACCGGACGTGATGGAAAGGCAAATCCATGGGCCGTGCCGGGATAAATTTCAACTTCCGCGTTGCCGCCTTTGGAGGCAATTTCGGCCCGTAACTGTTCGATCATTTCCGGGGGCGCATACTGATCCTTCTCGGCGCAGCCAAAATACAGGCGGGCGTCGGTGCGCTGCGGGGCCAAATGTGGGCTGTCGGGTTTATCGCTCACGAGCGCCACGCCATACATCGAGGCCGCCGCGCGAATGCGCTCCGGGTGGCGGACGGCGGCATTGATGGCATATTGGCCGCTCATGCAGTAGCCGACACAGCCCATCGGACCGCGCGACGCGGCTTTATCTTGCGCGGTAAAGGCCAGCAGCGCATCGACATCCTGCATGACCATCGGAATGTTGATGGTCGCCATGAGTTGCAGCGCCCTCTGGCGCGTGGTCAGGTTCGCCTCGCCCACCACCGAGCCGAGTTCCTCGACGTTGGCGCGGTAGTACAAGTTCGGCAGCATGACGTAGTAGCCCACCGTGCCGAGGCGCCGCGCCATATCGCGCAACTCTTCGCGAATGCCCGGCGCGTCCATGAAAATGATAATGACCGGATGCGGCGCGGCGCGCTCGGGATGGCAAATGAAGGTGTTCATGCGCCCGTCCGGTGTCACTATCTCCATTTGCCGCTCGATCATAAATCCCCTACTCCCTGCCACTCGATCATAAACCTTCTACTCCTGTGCTCCGGCGCCGACCGCGACCCAGGCGAGATCGCGGTTCGACACCGACTCGACCTTGAAATTTTTGGCTGCCGCCGCCATGCGCGTCAGCGCTTGGGCGAGAGGCATGGGCGGCTTGGTATCGCCCTTCTTGGCCTTGTGAAAGCGCACGGGATTGATGCGGGCGACCACATAGTTGCGCAAGTACGGTGACTTGAAGCCCCGCGCCTGCAGCGTTTCAATAATCTTTTTCGCGCGCGCATCGATTTCCAGCAGCCGCGAGGCGTGCCCTTCGCGTTCGCGCAAACTCGCCGCCAGCGTGCGTTCGCTGAAACGATCCACTTTTTTGAGAAACGAGCTGTACGCGCCGCCGGCAAAGCGCGATGATTTTTCGTACACGATGCCGAGCGTCAGCAGTTCGGCGGCCTCGAATTCCTTGGTGTACTGCGACTCCTTCGAGCCACCGTGGCGTTTGGCGAGACTGCGCGCCATGCGAATGACTTCGAGGCTGCGGTCGCGCAGGTTGTGCGCTTTTTCGGTGTTGAGGGCCAGAATGCGGTAGGCCAGAGTTTCATCCGGTGAGATCAGGACGGTAATCTGCTTGAGGCCGAGAACCTTTCCTGCGGCCAGCCGGTGGCGGCCGTTCGGCGTCCAGAACCGGCCATCCTCGCCGCGCACCACGATCAGGGGATCCAAGAAAGCCGCCGTCTCGTCGATCTTGAGTGCGAGGCGCTTGGCGTGCGTGGGGGACAGGTCGCGTTGAAAAGGCGTCGGCTGCAGAGCCCCGAGCGGCAGAGAGGCCAACATCAATGCGCGACCACCAAGAGGATCCCGATAGGCGCCGATCGGCGCGCCACCGGCACTGCGCACCTGGGCGACGACTTCTGAAATTTCCGCGCTGTCCAAGGCAATGGCCACTTGCGCGGCGTCCAAACCGCGTGCGCTGCCGCCCGGCGCCAACTTTCCACGAGCGCGCTTCTTTGTCGCACCGGTGGCCTTTTTGCGCGGGGACTTGGTTTTTGCTTTTGCTGTTGCCATAGGCTCAAGGTTGTCCTGTTATGGGCGCCGCGTAAAGTGGATTGACCGCTCGCGACGCGCACGGGGGCATTGGTGCCGAAGTTGCGCGTAGTGGTGCCGGTGGGCACGTCATGATGATTTTGGATTGTGATCGACTTGCGTAATGAGGCAGGCGCTGCGGCTACCGGTCAGGTAGATCCACAGCCAGCTCAACGCGACGGAAAACCGGTTGCGCAATCCGATCAAGAAATAGATGTGCGCCAGCCCCCAAACCCACCACGCCACCCAACCCTTGAGCTTGCACCAACCAAAATCGATGACCGCCGAGCGCTTGCCGATGGTCGCAAGATCTCCGGCATGTCGATAGCGAAACGGCCGCGGCTGAGAATTTCCCGCCAATCGCTGCCGGATCGTCCGAGCGACGTGGGCTCCTTGCTGTTTGGCAGCCGGCGCGATGCCGGGAGCAGGCTTGCCGTTCCAAACATTGACCGTTGCGGTGTCGCCGATCACAAAAATCTGCGGATGTCCGGGCACGGTGAGATCCGGTTCGACCTTGACCCGACCGGCGGAGTCCGCCGGCGCATCGAGCCAGGCGGCCGCCGGCGATGCGCGCACACCGGCAGCCCAAAGAACCACGTCGGCCTCAATGAATTGATCGCCGATCCCGACGCCGCCTGAATTGCAGTCGGTCACCGGGGAACCCAACCGCACCTCGACCCCGAGCCCGGCGAGGGCCTGCAGCGCATAGGCCGACAAGTCGGGCGCAAAAGCCGGCAAAAGACGCGGACCCGCCTCGATCAAGAGTACCCGCGCCTGGCGCGTATCGAAGCGGCGAAATTCTCCGTGGAGATTTTGATACACCAATTCCACGATGGCGCCCGCCAGTTCCACACCGGTCGGTCCGCCGCCGACGATCACGAAGGTGAGGAGCGCGGCGCGGCGCGCAGGGTCGCTTTCCCGCTCGGCGCGCTCGAGCGACAACAGTACCCTGCGGCGAATCGAAGTGGCGTCCTCGAGAGTCTTGAGCCCCGGCGCGAACGGTTCCCAAGCGTCGTGACCAAAATAGGCGTGGCGCGCACCCGTGGCGAGAATCAAGGTATCGAAGGCCAGCGTGCCGCCGTCTTCCAGCATCACGCAACGATTTTGCGAATCAACCCCGGTGACCGAACCCAGCAGGGTTGTCACCTCCCCGCGTTTGCGCATCAGGAAGCGTATCGGCCAGGCAATTTCCGACGTGGCGAGCGCTGCGGTAGCCACTTGATAGAGCAGCGGTTGGAACAAATGATGATTGCGCTGATCGATGATGGTGATGCGGAGCGCGGCCTTCCTCAGGTTCTGCGCGGCGGTAAGTCCGCCGAACCCCGCGCCGACGATGACGACATGATGCAAGCTAGGCATCGCCGCGAACGTTGACCGGCGTTTTCCCGCAAATGCCGGCTAGAGCTGCTGGATTGCGCATCGAGGACTCCCGCCAAAAGTGCTGCGAGCTTAGCGCATGCGCTGACCTTCGATCCATTTATACTGGTCCTCCTATGAATACCTTTTGGCTGCGCGCCCTCCCGGCGATCTTCTTCTGCGTTCCCACGTTGCACGCAGCGGCGAACGAGCCGAGCATCGCGCTGAGCGCGTGCCGCTTCGCGGACCTGACGCGCGCGGCGCGTTGCGGCGTGCTCAGCGTGGCTGAAAACCCCGACAAGCCCGGCGGACGGCGGCTCTCGATCAGCGTCGTGGTGATTCCCGCCACGCATGCGCCCGCGCTCGCCGATCCCATCGTCGTGCTGCAGGGTGGTCCGGGCGAGGATACCATCAGCTCGGCTGGGTTCTTCGCGGAGCGCTTCGCGCCGCTGCTCGCCGATCGCGATCTGTTGCTCGTCGATCAACGAGGCACGGGCAAATCGGGCGCTTTGCCCTGCATCCTATATACGGCGACGGATCCGGCGGCGAGCCTGCGCGATGTCTTTCCGCTCGCGGCGGTCAAACGCTGCGCGCAGCGGCTCAAGGCACGCGCCGACCTCACTCAGTACACCTATGACCGATTCGCCAACGATCTTGAGCAAGTGCGGCGCGGTCTCGGCTACGGTGCGCTCAATCTCTACGCCGGATCCTATGGCACGCGCGCCGCCCAGGTGTATATCCGCCTCTTTCCTGCCAGCGTGCGCAGCGCGTATCTCGGCAGCCCTGTTCCCACCGATGCCGCCAATCCGCTGGCCTTCGCGAAGACCGGAGAGGCGGCACTCGAAATGCTGTTCAATTCCTGCGATGCGGACGCGGCGTGCCGCGCGGCATTCCCCAAGCTGCGCGAGGAATTCCGGGCCGTCATGCTTAGGCTCGATTCAGGCACGGTGAGAGTTTCAATTCCCGCCCGTCCAGGGACGGCTGCGCTCTATCGCGGGCGGGTGGCGGAGTGGATGCGCTCGAGGCTCTATCGGCCGAAGAGTGCGACGATGCTGCCGTGGATGATTCATCGCGCTTACGCCGGAGATTGGAATCCGCTCGCGAAAGACCTGCTCGCGGACGCGCGCGACGCCGATCCGGCCTTTAGCTTCGGCCTCTTCCTCTCCATCACCTGCAGCGAAGATGTCGCGTTCATTCGTGAGCAGGATATTGCGCCGGCAACGCAGGGCACGTTTCTCGGTGACTATCGCGTCCGGCAACAGCAGGCGGCGTGCAAGGAATGGCCGACGCGGGCTCTGCCCAGCGACTATCGTGCACCGGTACTGTCAGGCGTTCCGACGCTGTTTGTATCGGGCGCAGCGGATGGTGGTACGCCGGTGTGGTATGCCGATCGCGTGGCGGCGGGATTCTCCAATCGCATCCAAGTCATCGTCAAAGGCCAGGGTCATACCGAGTGGAGCGACTGCCTGGCACAGCTGTACCAGCGATTGGTGCGAGGCGGGGCAGTGAACGGACTCAATCCCTCCTGTCCAGTCGTGCCACGGCCTCCGTTCAAGCTCAACGAGAGGAGTAACTGATGAGCGTTTCCGTCACGAGAATTGATCGAATTGCAGTCATTCGCATCATGCGTCCCGAGCGGCGCAATGCGGTCGATGCCGCGACGGCCAAAGCGCTCGCCGGGGCGTTCCGCGCCTTTGACGCCGATGCGAACTTGGATGTTGCCGTGTTCACGGGCGCCAATGATGTCTTTTGCGCCGGCGCTGATCTTAAGGCGCTCGCCTCGGGAGATCGCATCACGCTGAGCGCGGGCGGCGATTCGCCGATGGGGCCTCCGCGGCTGCGCCTCTCCAAGCCAGTCATTGCCGCCATCGAGGGCCCCGCGGTGGCGGGCGGTCTGGAACTGGCGCTGTGGTGCGACCTGAGAATTGCCGGCGAAAGCGCGATCTTTGGCGTGTTCAATCGCCGCTTCGGCATTCCCCTGGTAGATCTCGGCACCATCCGGCTGCCGCGAATCGTCGGGCACGGTCGGGCGATGGATTTAATCCTGAGCGGCCGCTCGGTGGATGCCGCGGAGGCACTGGCCATGGGATTGATCAACCGCTGTGTTCCGGACGGCGAGGCGCTAACGAGCGCGATGGAGCTTGCGCAGAAGCTCGCGAGTTTTCCGCAAACCGCCATGCGCCAGGATCGGCTGTCCGCCATCGAACAGTGGGGCTTGAGCGAAGAGGACGCGATCGCGAACGAGATCTCGCATGGGCTGGTCACGGTCGCGTCGGGCGAGACCGCGTCGGGTGCCAAGAATTTCGGCGGCGGCGCCGGCAGGCATGGCAAAGCCGTTATTTGACCGGTTCGCTCAGCGGCAGCCAGGCAATGGCGTGAGTCGATCCCGGTTGGAGCGAGGCGCGGAATGCGGGTCGCGCGCGCAGTCTCCCCAGGTAGCGTGTTACGTTCGGAGACTTGGCCAAATCGATGAGGCGGTCGGCGAGATGCAGGCTGTAACCGACGCCGATGTCCGCGGCACTGAATCCGGAACGCAACAAATACTCCCGATCGGTCAGGCGCGGCTCCAAGACCTGCACCGCTTTTTCCAGCCTTCGGCCTTCCAACTTGGCAATCACCGGCGAGCGATCCGCCTGGGCGATGAAGAAGCGCTGCTGCACGAGCGCGGCCGCATGCACCGCCATGGTTTCGCAGAAATGGATCCACTGCAGCCACTCATACCGTTCGGGGTCCTGCCCGAGCCGGCCCAAGCCGCTCTCCGGATAGCGCTCGCACAGATACTCGGCGATGGCGCCTGATTCGAACAGGCGAAAATCGTCATCCACGAGACAGGGCACGCGACCGAGCGGATGCACGGCCAGATAATCCGCCGACCTCATGACTGACAGATCGAAAGGCATCTCGACCAATTCGAACGGGATCTGCAATTCATTCAGCAGCCAAAGCGAGCGCATGGAGCGCGTTTCGGCGCAGTGATACAGCTTCAGCACGACATGTTTCCCCGGTGATGCCGCCGACTCCCGTCGTCGTGCATCTTTAGGCTATGTCATGACGGCTGCCTCGTCCAGCGTTTGAGATCAGCAGCGCTTGAGGTGCGTCCCGTATTCGCCCAACTCTCGCGTGAGGCGGCCGTTGTCCCCCAGCGGGATCGAGCGAGCACCCGCGAGCAGTGCGGCCAGGGCGAATTTCAATCCGCGCAGCGCTGCGGCGACGGGTGTTGGCTCCGATCCGCGCGCTGGTCCCAAAACGGGTGCCTTTGTCGCCGGCTCAGCGGCCCCCGATGCGGTCCGAGATAGATAAATCTCCGGATGCGACATGCTAAGAAGTCCGACCGCGATTTTTTGCAGCTCACTCATGGCGCTCACCCCTGGCGTTGCCTTTGCAGTTCAGGAGTGCAGATTGCTACCGGGACACTCTTGGAACAAATGCAAACAGTGAAGGTGGGTTAAGTAACGCTTAAGGTTAACGGCCCGCGGACGGTGATACCGCGGTCCATGGAGTCCGCGGCACCGTCTAGGCAGTCACCAGGGTCCAATCATCGTCAAAGCTTGCCGGTATAGCCATTGTCCTACCGCAAGTCGCGCTTTGCGGCGTGGGC
>Ga0070762_10001354_pt1 | contig 11241 bp, 8 predicted proteins | sample HubBroMetageREF2_FD_66726 | JGI IMG/M metagenome (GOLD analysis project Ga0070762, IMG submission 66726) | Reference soil microbial communities from the Hubbard Brook experimental Forest, New Hampshire, USA - Hubbard Brook CCASE Soil... | ecosystem: Environmental > Terrestrial > Soil > Temperate... | reverse complement strand
TTTCTGGCTTTGATTGTTGTTATACCGTTAGGCCAGCTGCGAGGCGATTACCTACTCGCCACGACTGGCCGGCGCACAACAGGTATCGTGGTCGGGATCCTGCCTGGAACGAAATTGTCCTCGTCAGTTTATTATGATTTTCTGAACGACCGAAGTGACGTCACTCGGGGTAAGTCATGGCTTCCCGTTCCCTATTCCTTGAAGGTTCTCTCAGGCTCCTCTGTCCAGGTTCTTTACCTGCCCAACCACCCGGAACGAAATGCCCTGAAACAATCGATCTGTTGGCGGTCCTGAATGGCGATCCATTCCCATGAATGGAAGCACAGACCGAGAAACTTTCGAGGTCGAAGAAAGCGTCTCCGGGCTCTTTCTTTTGGATCATCGACCGCTCAGTCCCGCACGACGTTTGATGCGCTCCACGGGACTCATCATCTTTCGGCGTGGTCGGTCATTCGGATTCCGGGGTGAATGTAACGGCTGCGTTCCGCCCCGACACCCCCGATGCCCCAAAAAGGTTTTCGGATGTTGGAACGTCCGGCTTTGGCGCGTCGTTGTGCTACGATTCCCGCCGGGAGGCATTCATGAAGATGTTTCTTCTTGGCGCGATTTTCGCGTCATCGATTTGTTTCGCCGTTCATTCCCAGCAATCGACGCAAACGCAGCGAATTCCGCTATTCGAAAATGACGACGTGAGGGTGTGGAAGTCCGTCATTTTTCCAGACGCACCTCTCGCCATGCACCGGCATGAACATCCACGCGTAATCGTAGCGATGATGGGTGGGACCATGAAGATCGTCGAACAGAACGGCCCCGCTGAGTCCCACGTCTGGGAAAGCGGCAAAGCTTACTGGCTGCCCGCAAACCCGCCCAACACAATGCATGCTGACGTCAACGCTGGCGATAAACCGATTGAGGTTGTTGTGGTCGAGTTGAAAAAAGAAAACTAGTCCGGAACTTTGGAAATACTCGATGCCGATGCAGTCTTCGGGATGGTGTATTCCTCGCGGTGGAACAGTGCGCGATGGGTTCCAAGGAGGATGTCTGACATGCCGCGGTTCCACACAAAAACTTCCGGACCAGCGCCAATGCTCACTCTATTCGAATTTGCTTCGGGTCGTCAGCGATGATCTCCGGCAACCCGTCGTAAGCAGTGATTTTGCCTGTGACGCAAATCTTCTTTTCCTTGTAGTCTGTCTCAGGATTCTTGAACTTGCCCCGATTGCTACCCCAAATCACAATCGTAAAGACCTGGTTAGGATATGGCTTGTCAAGGTTAAGAAAGGTTGGCTGGCCTTTTGCTGAATCTGCGTATCGAGTGCTGACCACCTCGCCGCAAACAGTCACATTTTCTCCGAAGTGTTCTTTGGCCTCGGCAGAAGAAAGGTGTTTCTGCCCAAGCGAGACCACTGACAGCGAACTTAGAAACGCAACCGCCAGACCGAACTTCAAAATTGCACGCATACGTTCTCCCGCATAAGTCTGGATTTTCGGAGCTTCACAGCGCTCTTAACCAGGGGCCAAGTATGAGTATTGTCCGGTGCCGAGGCTGAGACAAGCGGGGTTGCAGAATCAATAACTAACGGCATATCGAGCGCCTGATGGTCGCTACTTCTAAGCCAAAACGGGTTCGATAATCAACGCGGCAAGCACGAGCGCCCCGAGCACGCAGATCCATATCCCTGGTAAAAGAGATGAACGAGTCGGGTATACGACGGGGGATGTGCGGCTCTGAATGCACAAGGCCTTCTTAACAACCGGAAATTTCTTTGAAAGAAAGGGCGTCCCACTGCGGGTGTCATCCATCCTGGCTTTCCCCTAGAGACAGGCAAGAGATGAGGGACGCCCTTCAAGGAGCCCTGTTTATATGTGCTGGTAGTTGATATGTCAAGAAAATAAATATGCGTGAGTATTCTTACGTACTATTCTTGTGGTGCTATCATTTTCGAAACCGCGCCATTGTCGCTGTTGCCGTTCCGTCTGGCACCGGGCAGAGAGGTGCGTGCATCGAAAGCCACGCCCCTTTTTCCAGGTCAGAGTGCGATCAGGCGGGCTATCCCCGGACGCTGCGCTTCAGTACTTATGTTCCTTAATGCACAACAAAGTGCTGCTTGAAGAGTGATTAGTTTGGAAGACAGGCACAAGCCAACCCGGGAATAGAAGGGATATGGGGAGATTCCAGTCATTTCAAGTACTCGCCGTACAGCGCTAACGGCTCCTGGCTTTCTCTGTCAGGGCGTAGAATCCATTCCTGCACGCGTCTAGCATCCCTGTGCGTACCAGGTCGTCGATGGCATCCAGGACCTTTATTTTTTCCCTGGTACCGTTACCAGCGGCCCCGAAAAGCACATGCAACTCCAGGCGGTCCTCGCCCATCGTTCCGAACAGTTCCATTACACGAGAGGAAACTGACCTCGTCTTTGTTCGCTCGCTTCTTTTCTCTTCCACATCATCAGCCGCCAGCATTTTGCGGTCGAGATGTGGTTCTGAACGAGTGACCCCGGAATGGAACACGCAAGGGTTGCCGGCCGCGACCTCACAAATGGGGCATGGGACGGTGAGTAACAGCGCTGGCGTCACATTTTTCATTCTCATTCCTACAGGATACGGCCCGACACCCCCAGGAACTGACCAAATTGGTACATCGGCCCCACATCGTCCGGCCCACCCCGAACCAGACCATCGGGCTTCAGCCCAAAAAAAATCCACATGCTGTTGTGTAAGCAATTCTACGGTATTGACGCTGGGAGCTGCGAAGCGTATCTACGGAATGGCGTGGGGGAGGCCAAATATGGATAGCCATTTCATCTGTAGCAATCCTGGATGTCGCTTTATTCTCGACCGTCGTGTCAACGGCGCATCACTGGATGGCGTGCGAAAAATCGTAAACCAATGTCCAGAGTGCGGGAGCGACTGGGTGTCGGCATGCCCGTTCTGCGAGCGCACCTTAACAGTTGAATTTATCAAAGGTCTGCCTCATTCGAGATGCTGCGGACGGAAATTACGTGCGGAAGTGCTAGCGGCGTGAACCGCGTCGGTTTTGGCTAGGTTGCCGCCGCGGAGACTCGGGAAGACGAACGAGCGCCTGCTCCATTCGCCTTTGACCAATTCCTGCGAAGTTCTTCGGCGCGGCGAATCACGCGGCCGACGACATCTTCTGAAAGTGGGTCCGTGTCTGTGGAGTTGCCCACCGGCGGAATCTCCAGCGCCGCCAGTTTTTCGAAAACTGGCTTCATGGCGCGAGCAGGGTTGCGGAAAAACTCCGAGCTGCGAAGACGGGTGAAGATCCAACCCATGCGTTCAAGCACGGCCTGCCTGTCCATGTCTTCGAGAATCTTTTCAAGGGGCTGATAGCGGTCGCCGTCGCACTCGATCGCCAGGCGTTTGCCATTGCCCTCGACGACCAAATCGATTCGGAACGTTCCAATCTTCCAGTGCGGGGTGACCCGATATCCTGCCGCCGCGAGACGCTTCATGACTTCCCGTTCGAAGTTTGACTGCGTGCGCTTTTCCTTTTCTTCGAGGGCGCGCATCAGCCGGGCGGGATCCTGGGCATGCTCGATCAGCTGGCGGCGCAGGTCGTCCGCTTTCAGGTCGTCGTGCGGACTGAGCGAATGCACGATCCACATCTGGTCGCGGGCGCGACTGGCGGCGACATTAAAACGCTGTTTGAAGAGTTCCTGATCTCGAAGGGAGAGAGAACCCCGCTCGGCGGTGTCCACCAGGGAGACGAATACCACGTCGCGCTCGTCCCCCTGGAATTGCGATGCGTTACCACAGAGTACGCGATGGAGTTCGTAGCGGTCGGGCGATACGTGCGCGCGGACCAGGCTGTCAATTTCGATGGCTTGCTCGTCGCCAACCAGAGAAACCACTCCGAAACTGAGCGGCTGGCCAGCGTCATTCTTTTTGTATTGGGGTTGCTCCATGGCGGCCGCAAGGAGCGAGGCGACAGCCAGGGCTTCCTGGCGATTCACCTTGCCGTCGCGTGTGGACCCGGAGACGTGATGCGCGATGGTATGTGGTCGCAGCTGGACGCGGCTCGCGTCGCGAAGGGGCTTGATGCGGCCATTGTAGGAGATCATGTTGCTGAACTGAATGATCTCCGGAACGCAGCGGAAATGTTCGACAAGACAGGTCGTGCCGCCGAACGACTGGCGTGCAAGGTCGTAGATGGAGATTTGCCCGTCGTAGAGATCGGAGTTGGGGATTCCCCGAAGGTACTGGAAGATGAGGCTCTGAATAGCGCCCAAGTCCTGGCCGACGGCCGACGGGCTGACTTGCTCGTGGTCCCCCACAACGAGCACCGTCTTGCCGAGGTACAGAGCGACCAACGCCATTACGTCGCTCTGGCTGGCTTCATCGATGATGACAATGTCGAAACGAGTGGTACGCGGGTCGAAGTTTTCAACCACACGCGAAAGCGGCATGACCCAGACAGGAACGGCTCCGCGGCACTCACTCATCTTTCTGGCAGCCTCGGCGCGCAGAAGGGAAACGCGGATTCCATGACCCTTGCCGATGCGACGGATGGTATCGAGCCAACCGACGAGGGCCTGGCGCTGCCGCGAGGAGGTGCGATGCGCCTGCGAGGACCACGAGCGTTTGTCGATGAGCTCGACTGTCGCACGGCGAAGCTGTTCGCTGAGTTTTTCGCTCTTGGTCTGCAGGGCTTCGAGCGAAACGCTGGCGCGGCGATCAAGCTCATCATTCAGCTGGCGCCAGATCCAGGCGGAGGATGCGTCGCGTGGCGGTTCGCCCCGGCCGTGCACGCCCGTGCGATTGCGAATCGCGCCTGCCCAGGCAGGAGCAGCGGTCTCAAGTCTCAGAAGCAGGGCGCGTCGCAGGTCGAGGTCCGCTTGTTTGCTTTTTAGTTCGAGCAAGTGCTCGTATGCGTCGCGGTAGCGATTGGAATCCTCGTCGTTAATTGCCGTCAAAAGCTGGCTGATGGCTCTGGATGCTTTCGCTATGCGGGTAGCAAGTTTGAGCCGGCTTTTGAGATCGCGGAATTCTTCCTCAAGCTCGAGCAGCCTTAGCTTCTTAAAGCGGGAATCCAGGATGGGGAGCAGCGCATCGTTCACCGCGATGTGAATGCGTGCCAACTCGCCGTCGGAACCGACTACCGCAGGCTGCTCGGCGAGAAACTTGTCCCACCGGAAGCCAATGTCTTCGAGGCGCTGCTCGAGCGGAGACCAGATGCGCCCCTGCCATCCCAGGCAGTCCTCGATAGAATCACAGTATTGCATCAGCGTTTTCTCGATCTCCTTGCCCATTTCACTCGAACGAGGAGCACCGAGAGCTGCCACTTGCCGATCCCACCGCGTACCCAGATCTTCGCGAAGGCCTTCGAGCCTGAAGAATTGACGAAGGGCCTGAAAATGTTCGGGAAGGCGCGGCCGCGCGTTATTCACCTTCGTGTGTTCGAGGAACTGGCTCCAGGACTTGTGTGTGAACAACACGAAGGAACCCAGCTTCCCGCCATTCTCGAAATGCGCGACGATTTCGGCGGCGACACGCTCCTGTTCATTGGCGGAATTGCCGGAAGCCTCCGGCCCATACCTGACAAACGCTTCCTGGGCATTTGCAGCCTCGCGATGAACCAGCCGCACGAAGCTGACGAGCTGGTCCCAGGGCTGCCGGTGCACGTCACCGTACTTGCCAGCGTATACGGCGGCAAGCTTCCACCTGTCTTCGCCGGAAAGAGGCTCAACGGCTTGAGCGAGCGCGGCCGCCAGCCCCCCAATTTCAGCGGGCGAGCTCTGCGCGGCCCCGGACTCCCACAAATCGGAGCGCAAATCGAGGTCCTCCATGCCGAGACGATTGCGCTCGCTGAGGCTGGCTTCAAAGTCCTCAGCGCGCGGAAGATCGTGAAGCTCGGGAAGATGACCGGAGAGTTCATTCTCATCTTCGCGCGAAATCGACACGCTCGTCCGATAAAGGTCCGCCAGCTCCCCCGGAGAAAGAGGAAGTGGCGCCACCGCGGCGACGGGGCCGGGTATCCAGCCGTGGGTTTCCTTTTCCTCTGCGACTTCCCGGGCGGCATCGGCCGGTGCCCAGGACTTACCGGCAATAGCAATTTCTCGATACTCGTCGGCACGAGCCTCCATTAACTGGTTCCGGATTTCGTCAAGCTTCTTCAGCAGGCCAAGCCGCTCGGACTCCAGTTTCTTCGCTTCCAGTTCGAGAGAGCCCGCGTCGGCTCGCGACAATCTTTCTGCGATCGCCCCCACGGCGCTCTCCAGCTGCTTGCGGCTATCCAAGTCGCTTTCGAGCACGCTGACACACAAGGGACGCAGCTCAGGAACGATGTGGTGGCGCACCATGCGCAGGGCTTTTGTCGTGTGGCTTGTAACCAGCACGCTCTTGCCCTGTGCGAGCAAATGGCCGACAAGATTGCCGATGGTGTGAGTCTTCCCCGTACCAGGAGGGCCTTGCACCAAAACGCCTCCATGTTCCTCGAGTTGCTGGGCAATTCGGATCTGTTCCGGATTGGCGGGTTTGCTGAGCAATACTTCGCTATCCGCCGGGGCGGTACGGATCGCGGATGGCTGTGCATTTCCTGAATCCGGGATCGGCGATTCTTCCCCAACGATGTTCAGGAGGGCCCAAGGGAGATCCTCGCGCGTGCGTAAATCTGCGAGAATGCCCTCGATCGCAGCGGCAAATCCCAGCGTGCGCGCACGCAGGAACAGGACTGGATCCCGTCCAATGCACGGGTCGCCGCCTTCCGCATCCGGCGCGCGGTCCTCGAGGAATTCTCCGCGCGGAGAAAGCTGCACGACCAACCGCTTAAAGAAGGCGGACGTGGAACCATTCATCAGTGGATGAAAGCCGCCTTCCTCCAATTCCTCGCGGCATCGGCCGATCGTGCGCCCATCGACATCGCTCATCGATTGGAATAATGCGGAGTAGAGCTCAACCGGATGGTCCGCTTCCGAAAGCGTGAATTCGGGCACCGATGCGTCGAACTGCAACTGGAGGCGCTGGAGAAGGATCGGGTGATAGATGCCTCCCTCCGCGCGACGCCAGCTCAAGATGCCGTCCCCAAGGACGAGCTCGACGCGTTCCGCCTCGCGATCGATGCGACCGTAGAGCGCGTAAAAGGTTTCGAAGATTTTCATCGCCGCACGAGCGGGTTTTTCGGTCTGGACCCACTGATCGCGCAAGAGTCTCCAACGCTCCAGGCTCGCCGCGCGAGCCGGGTCGTCTCTGAACTTCAGCACCCTCGGCTCTAAGCCATTCGCGGATTCCCGAAGGGTTTCCTCAACAAAAAAGGCACTCGCGGGGTCATCCCACCCGTCTCTCAGCCACGCGGAAATTGACTCGGGGGGTTCGGGCGCGCGAGTCAATTGCGGACGCCGCACTTTCAGGACGTAGCTCGCGCCGCTGTCTTCCGCGTTCTGGCCGTTTCCGGTATTCGCCTTTAAAGAGCTGGCCTTCGCGCCGCCTCGTTGAATGGAAGGATGCTCGGGAAGATTGCTCAGCGAGAAACTCCAGGGCTGCTCGCGAATCTGCCGTTTCGCAGGATTTCGATGCTGGTTCAACGCTTCCAGATAGCGGAACACCCGTGTGAGTTTGTCGCGGGAAACGCGGAGTTTTTCGGCATCCATGGTTCGCTGCCTTTAGAGAGACACGCCTACATCCTTAGGGTGGGAGTGGAGACTTCAGAATATCAGCGTCGTGGGGGGAGCCTCAATGGTACGCCACTAGTACTCTCCAATTTCATCCGTCACGTGCGTCGTCCCGCAAGTTCTCGAAACGAATCTCTTAGCTTGCCGTGCGGCAGAGTAAAGATCTGTTTCTTGTAGATGAGTTCGGGGCGCGACCCCTCATCCATTGCCTGGCCGACTTAACTCTGATCCATGTGCCCGCTCGAGCCGATCCAGAATTGTTCGAAGCGGACAATCCGCCCACCCCTGGGCTCCGGGACATCTTCTTTCTCGAACCCGGAGCGGCTGGCATATAAAGGATACAGCCGTAGCTCTAACTCACTGCATATAGACGGTTTAGTGCGGGCGCCGGTTCGTTTCCCTGGTCTCGCCGCGCTTCCTCGTCAAATTCTGCGCAAACTTCGCCGGCACCCTTATTTCTTCGGTGGGTTTCGCCGCTCGAAAGATTCTTCGAGCGTGACCAGATCCTCGCCGGTAATACGCATGGCAATCCCGGTCACGCGCCCAACGATTTCCGCTTCGTCGGGATAACGGAACGTCCGTATTTTCTCGGGAGAATCCGGATGCGGAATTAGGGTCAGCAGGCCGCCTTCGATCTCGCACCACCCGCACGCGTAACCGTCGCGGATGTCGACAAAATAGATCGGCCGCCGGAACTGCGACTGATCCGGATTTTTCTTGACCGCACTTTTTCTGACCCGAGTCTGCTTTGCGTCGATCTGCACGAACGAGCCCGGCGGAATCAGTGGTTCCATCGTGCAATCCCTGGCTCCCATCAGCTCGCGGATGTCCCGGTCGTGCGAGAGCAGCTCTCGCTGTTGGTCTGTAGTGTGTTCCTGGTCCCTTACGGCCCGCGAGAGATCCTCAAGCTTGGCCTCGAGGCCAGCGGCGTGCGCCAAATCGTCCGAGCGTTGCTGCTCAAGAGCGTCGAGCTTCCTCTCCGATGCCTGAAGCGCTTCCTGTTTCATCTCGAGCTCTTGTGCCAGATGGTCGCGCTCTTCTGCCAATTGCTTCTTCTCCTCCTCTCCCGTTTGCGCGGTCCTCTCTTGTCCGGATTCGAGGGCTTTCAGCTTGGCAATTTCTCCCGATTGAACGGCCATCTCGGTTCGAAGCTCAGTGATCGTCTTGCTTCGCTCTGCGAGTTGCGCGTTGGCGGTATCCCGATCGCGGCTCACTGCCTCCGCTGTTTCGAAGACTGGAGCGGGCGCCACCCCTCCGGTTCCTAGCTCCTCGCGTGCGACATCCGCGCCACGATGAATTCCCATCCTGTAGGTCAGGATGCCCAGCGTCACACAAAGTAAAAAGACTGCGGCGAGCGGCAACCAGAAATGGAATCGATCCAGGCGCCCGGGGAAGCTGGTCCTGGTTGGGAATGGAGCGGCACGAGGAAGCGTTTCCGCTTCGCCTGGGCGTTTTGCGCCTTCGGTACTTTCTTCTGACAATCGCTTGAAGAAGGAGGCTTCGGCTTTCTCTACGGAAAAAGAAGAACTCTCCTCGGGGATGTCGCCGGAAAGGCCGGGGGCCAAAGCAGGAATTGCTTTATCGATGACCGCCTCGAACTGTTCCATCGCTTTCCGGCAATCGGCGCATACCGCTAGGTGCTGCCGCAGCCTGTTGCGCTCTTCCGCAGTGAGGCAGCCGGTGGTTGAAAGCGCGCACAGTTCCAGAAATTCTTCGTGCGGTCCCATACGCGGCCGCACCGCATTGCCCGGTTTTCCCTCCCTATCTACCATATGGTTTTTTGGTCCAGCAATGGAATTGCCCCAAAGCTCTTTCGGAGGATCGCCTAATCCGTGGTGAAGAATAATCTATCACTGGGCCCGCCGCCGTCCAAACACCTTCTGCCGTCGTCCGGAATTCCGGACACTGCCATGCGCTCAGTTCCCTTCTCGCCCTAAGGAGTGCCCGGGACCAAACGGCGCCCTATCGCCCGGGCATGTGCCTACGCAATTTATTTAAGCCACGATAATAATGATGCTTCACGTTCCCCGCGGACTGACCCAGCTGGACGGCGATTTCTCTAAATGTATACCCTTCGTAAAAATACAGCCTCAGGGTCTCCCGCTGGTCTAGTGACATTTCCTCCAGAGCTTTGCGGAGCGCTTCCTTGCCAAAATACGCCTCAAAGGATTCATCGTAGAGGCCTGCGGAAGGGGCGGCGATTTTCTCGGCACTCTTCTGCGCCTCGCTCGGCGCGTGACAATGCCTTGCATTCAGATAGGTTAGCCGCGAGATCGCGCGTTGGTAGGTCATATGGACAATCAAAGAACGCGCCGTACCCTTCGAGCTATCAAACATCGCAGCCTTCCGATGGATAAGAAGGAAGACATCTTGCAGAAGGTCGTCAGCCTCCTCATTGTTCCGGAGAATTCTTCTGCCCACGCTCCAAACCAAACGAGCGTAGCGCCTGAAAAGAACGGCCAGGGCCTCCTTGTCTCCGGTTGAGATCTGTAGAAGCAGGGATTCGTCGGAGACTTCTGGTGGCGCTTGTGGCCTATCTTCCGTGACGAGGGAGGCAGTTGATTTCTCTCTTGGCAGAGAAAGGGATCCGAAATTGGCGGTGGCGGAGGAGCTCACCTTTCCTCGTATCCGACCCGCGTTAGCAAACACAAAGTCACATACCAACGCAACGGTCCTAAAATCCTTAGAGCACAAAGACTAGAGCGAAATAAAATACAGTGATATCCATCTTTTACACGACTTTATTGCATTTTGTCGTGCAATATATAGACGCACAATACAACAAGTGCCTCCTGTTTCAAAGTTAATTTTCAGGGGTGTGGTGTTCTGGGCTTGGGAGGGCGACCGCCAGGGCGGTTCTTTCGTTTGGCTTGCAGCGCTCTACGCCCCCCGCTTCGCGGTCATCCTCCCGCCTTTGCGTCCAAGCTCGACGGCGGCGGGGTCCTTCTGCTTTGCCAAATTCTCAAGACAAACTTTGCCTGCCTGCATCAATTCGAAGTGGAATCCGCAGCTCTAGCCTCAGGTGCAGGAACGCTTGGGCTTGAAACAGCTCTTTATAGCAATGAACTCTGGCCTATGGCTCTATGACGTCTCGGATCAGCCGATACACACGACGCAGTTTTTCTTCATTGCACACGTCTATCGCGGCATCTATTTTCCTTCGTAGGGACCGCGCATCTGAATCTTCTCCTTCCAGTAGCACGAAATCATTCACTGGCACATTCAGCGCCTTAGAAAGTGCCATGATCGTATTCAAAGTGGGACTGCTACGCCCGTTTTCTAAGGCACTCAAATACTTTGCATCCCCGTGAGTCCGCTCAGCAACCTGCTCCTGGGTGAGTTTTGCTGCCTCCCGAATCGATTTCAGTCTTCGGCCAAACGCTTTCGCGTAATTCACGGTAGTCTCCCGCCACAGACGCTAGCGAGAGCCAATCGTGATGAACACCAGCAATAACACGAATATTCATCACATTCTATTTCTATAGATAGAGCAATATGCTGGGTAACCTGGCCGTCTGGCATTTTTGCATGCGATGCTGGTCTTCCTAAAGTAATGCGCATGCTATCTACCGAATGGTGGGACCGGGCAATCGCTTGGTACCTCGTGAATCGA
>Ga0070762_10001353_pt1 | contig 11245 bp, 9 predicted proteins | sample HubBroMetageREF2_FD_66726 | JGI IMG/M metagenome (GOLD analysis project Ga0070762, IMG submission 66726) | Reference soil microbial communities from the Hubbard Brook experimental Forest, New Hampshire, USA - Hubbard Brook CCASE Soil... | ecosystem: Environmental > Terrestrial > Soil > Temperate... | reverse complement strand
GGAGACAATTTCTCCAAGGCGCTCGACCGCTTCGGAGCATTCATAAAGAACTGGTCGGCGAAGATGGTCACCGCATGACGGGAACTTGCTGTGACGCGATCAATAGTAATTAATTGTTGTCATTCCGACGCCGATCGAAGCGGAAGGCTTATTGTACGCGGTGAGCGGCGAGCGCGGCATTCACAGGAAGAGCACAAGAGTCTGAAGTTCATCAGGCGCGAGCTTCGCGATGGACGAGACAGTGGAAGACGGAGTGGCTCCCGGAGAAAAGACCGAAGTCACAGCGGGGGTGCTTCAGTTTACAAATAACGGCGGCAATAACGGCGGCGGTGGCGGCGGTGAAGGGTTGGGCACTGCTGGAGATTGCATAGTGGGGAAAACGATTGCCTGAGAGATCAAAGTCACCACCGGAAATACGGACTCCGAGCGAAGTGCATCCCACTCGAACATGGGCTTCGGGCGCATCGGAGGCTGACATGGCAAACTCGAGAGCTGCGGCGATCTCTCGGACATGGCGGGGATGGAGCAGAGCCTGAGTGGGAGTCTTGCGCAGGCGCCGATGGAGGGAGACTCCGGCCATCATGAGAACCGCGAGGGCTGTGGCCGCGACGTGCCAGCGCTGCCGAGGAATGATGCGGGACGCTTCCCCCAAAAGCGTCAGGGACATGAGAAGGAGCGAAGTCCACTGAGCTTCTGAGAAACCGAAGAAATAAGCACGGTCAGGATCGCCGCGCAGAAACTCGAAACAGAATCGTCCAAAGCCGTAGGCGACAATGTATGAAGCGAAAACCGTGCCCGGGGTGCTGCCACGAAGGACGGCGGCCGCGCCAACGGCGACAATGACGAGCGCCCACAGAGACTCCAGCGCTTGCACCGGAAACAGCGAAATGCCGATGTAGTAGCGTGGGAAACCAGCGAGCGCGTACTCTTCGCCATAGCAGACGCCCCAGCGACTAGGGCGACCGTGGCAGCATCCCACGAGCAGGCATCCGATGCGTCCGCAGGCGAGGAAGAGTCCGAGGCCAAGCACGGTGATGTCGAGGAAGGGGAGCACCGGTTGATGGAGGAACCGGAGGAAGAGCGCGGTTCCGGAGAGGACAGCGATTTCGTGGTGGTAATTAATGATCCGCTCCTGACCCCCAATGATCTTGGTTGCCATGACGAGGGCGAGGAAGATGGCGATAGCGACGGGAATGATGGCGAGCATCACCCAGAGCGATAGACTCCGGTGGATTGCCAAGCCGCCGGTTAGCCCACCGGCCAGCACGAGTCCCGCGCATCCGCAAACGCGGAAGGCGGATGTCAGCCTCTGTCTCGGTAGGCTCAGCTTCAACCCTGCTTCGGCGAAGGCGTGCATTCTTTGACCATTAGCGAACTGAGATTGGCAAGTCATAAACACGAGACGCTCTGGACAAACCTCTCCAGTAGGGGTCGAGATTGTTCGATCCTTGCTTCAGGAACCCGATAGCCGACGAGAACGGGAATACCACTGCGACTGAACCCGATCACGAAAATAATTGTTCGTTCTTTCGGGTGGTCGATGTGGACCAGACTTCCTTGCTCGTGGCGATACTCTCGAAGGCTCTGCCGCGTAACCAGAAGACGAACTTGCCTGGCTGGTTCTCCGCAATAAGTGACGGCCCTGTCGTCGATGGGAGAAACGGTCGTGATTAGGTCGGCAGGCGACGAAATAAACTTCTCCAAAGTTTCGTTTTCTCCATAACGCAGGAAGATGAGGGTGTCATTGGCGGCGAGGCGCTGATATATGTTCTTTCCACCCTCTATCTCGCTTGACTCGACGGCAGGCTCGGGGCAGAAGTCGATGGAGAGGCCGACTTCCGGGAGGATGCGCCGATGAAATAGGTTTTCAGTGTCGGACATTCGTGCCTCGTTGCCACGCTTCGCGGCCGGAGATGCTCATACCGGAATTCCCAGATCAGATTTGATTTGGCCCTGTTGAGTGGGGTTCGTCACGTTGCTCTCTACCAGGTCGCGCCAGGCTCGATTGCGGGAAATCTCAGCCCGGTCGGCAGCATTTAGGACGCCACCGGCGGGAGCGGGACCGATCCCCATAAAAGCCTGAACCTTAACCCGGAATGCGGGGAAATCCGCTCCAGGCCCGGCGGCAATCAGGCTCCGAAGGTTCTCGAGACGTACTGAAGCAGCGAGGTTAATCCCATCCGGAATCAAATAGTTGTCAACTTGCTCTCGGAACCCCAATGTATTGTCGTCGTAAGCAGGCTTCACGAAGGGGTAGGTCGCCGAACCATACAGGCCGTCGAAAATAACGCGTGCGCGGGGTGACTTTGGCCCTGGAGGCGCCATGCCCGGATCATAGGTGGTGCCATAGCAACGGCCGACCACGCCACCGCAGGTGGGAGAGTCTGGAGGACCATAACGACCGTCCATCCAGTAAGCCCGGAATTCGGTTTTGTATTTTTCGATGGGTGTGCCGGCACCTGGCCTCACATCCAGGCGGTGCATCGATTCATGCACCACGAACAGGATGACCTCGTCATCGCTCCTCTTCGAGGAGGAGGGTACATCCGGAGTTCGGTTGATCACGATCTCGCCGCTGGACAGCGTGAATCCCGCTGCCCCGACCACCGCAGTAAAGCTTCCGGTGGCATATGACGGGCCCATGAAGTAGCCCTCCTGGTTGGGGTTTGCGGCGCCGGTGTGGGCGACAACGAAGGCGGCTGAATCGTGCCGGCTGGTCAAGGCGTGAAGCGTGATCTTGCCGGTGGTAATGGCTTCCGCAACGTTCGCGGCGACTCCCCCGCGAGCAGTCATTTTTCCGAGAAGACCGGTTGGAGCGGCATTGTGAAGATAAACCTCGTCAACCGCCGCCGCGTGTTCGGCCTGAGCCTGCGTAAAGGCCGCTTCGCGGCGTACCGACGTGTGGAGGGATTTAGTTCCGAGTGCAGTCATTACTCCAGCCGCCCCGGGCTCCAACATGCTCACCCGAAAAGTCAGGGGATCGCCGGCAGGAGCGGGCGGGTTTGTCGTTGAGCCAGACCAGAGCCTGGTCCTGCCCGTCGATATCGGACACAACCTTTAATATCGAGGGCGCCCCGGGTTGCGAGAGCCGAACCAGACTGGCGCGCGCGAATCCGTTGGTCGAAGCTACGACTGAGGCATTCGGCTGGACGGGGCCGGGAATCGTGAGGGTTTGGGCGCGGTGCGTTTCCTGGACCGTTATGGTGAGGTTGTCGCCCCATACGCCGGGGCTCGAGGCGCGAATGCGCCATGCGTCGCGCGGCACGACGGCTGCACTCTGCACATTGGTCGCGGCGGGTGCCGCGCCGCCGACCGGATCTCCAGAGGCGACGCGAACAATCACACAGCGACGGCCTCCGTTTTCAAAGAATGCGCGTACGGTGTACGCTAGGAAGCCCACGCCCGTAAACGTACCGAACTGAGCCTGGAACTGGCGAAAGGATTCGACCGGAACCGCAGTGTCGACCAGGCCGCGCGTAGCGATGCCCACGAACCCGGCGACGTCAGTGCGGATCGCAGTGATCGCCGGGGGACTGGCGTCAACGCGCTGGTAATAGATTCCCGGGGTGAGGTACGTCGCCATGATCGGATTCCAGGTTTTAAGTTCGCCGTCTCAGTTCGCGGTTTGCGCGACTCAGCTTTCCAGAGTCAGGCCTTCATGCACCAGTTCCACCGACTCCACGGCCACCTCGTTTGCGGTGGCGTTGAAGCTGGGCGCTTCAATCTTCTTGATCCAGGCGTTTTCCACGCTCCAGCGCATGACGTCTTTGCGGGCTTCATCCATGAGGATGATGGAGCCGTTACGACGGTCGGCCACCCCGTTGACGATGTTCTTATACCAATCCCAGAGTTCGGTGTTGGTGGTGTAACCTTTTTTCAAGGTGATGTTGGAGTAGGTTTGCAGGCCGACCAGTTTGCGGACGGAGCGTGGCTTGTCGGTGCCCTCGCGATAGTCGATGGAATTGCCGTCCGCCGTCAGGCCGCTGCACTCGCGGAAACTGCCCACGGTCAATTGGTCAAACTCCACGCGAAAATTAAATGATCGAAATGGATCCACGCGTTCTGCAGTTGGCATGAGCTGATCTCCTTCTCATTAGGTTTGAGAACCTGCGGTCCAAAGACCGATGCGAATGATCACGAACTCGGCCGGCCGAACCGGCGCCACGCCGATGACCACAATGAGCCGGCCGTTGTCGATGTCGTCTTGCGTCATGGTTGTGGCGTCGCACTTGACGAAGAAGGCTTCTTCCGGCTTAGTCCCTTCCAATGCGCCATTGCGCCAGGCCGTGGTGAGGAAGTTCGTGATCGTGCGTTTCACCCGCGCCCACAGGGGCTCAGCGTTGAGCTCGAACACGACCCACTGAAGCCCCAGGTCCATCGACTGCTCCAGGAAAATCATGAGACGGCGCACGTTGACGTAGATCCAGTCGGGGTCGCTGGTGATGACCCGCGCGCCCCATATCCGGATGCTGCGGTTGTCTTTGCGGAAGTCCCGAATCACGTTGATGTTCACCGGGTAGGGATTCAGAATGTCCTGCTCGCCCTTGTATAGCGTGCGCTGCAGGCCGATGATTCCATTCACAACCTCGTTGGCGGGCGCCTTGTGAACCCCGCGCGTGTCATCGGTGCGGGCATAGACACCCATCACGTTGCCCGAGGGCGGAATGGGGAAGTTGGCGATCTGCTGCAGATTCGTCGGGAACGGATCCTCGATCAGCAACCAGGGATGGTAGAGGGCAGCGTATTCGGTGTCGAATTGCTGGCGCTGGTTCTGCACGTCGGCAATGGAATCATTTGGCGGAGGTGGGCCATCGAGCACCGCAAAACGGTAGCGGAGGGTTTCGCATTGATCGATCAGCGCTTGTTGAACGGCGGGAGTCGTGCGTCCGGGCACTGCGAGGATGCTGACCTCTTCGACGCTGACCAGACTGAACAGGCCGGTGCGCTGCTCGGGATCAGCGTTGTCGTCGCCCATATAGGTGTGGTCGTCGACCGTGTTAACGGCGTCATCCCCGTGTTCCAGCGCTTGCCGCGCCGGTTGCTCCGCGCCACTAGGAAGAATGTCCACCAGCGTCTCCGGTCCCAAGCGCACACTCTCCAGAGTCGGCCTCGGATCAGGAAGAATATCCTGGGCCAAATCATGTACGCGTACGTACCAGGACTGGCCTTCAGGACGGCGATCCTCAAGGCGCAGGGGCCCGTTGATATCGCCGATGATGGTTTGCACGTAGCGACTGTGCCGGGAGTCCATGGAAAGATTCCGGAACACCTCGGTGTCAATCACGGCGTTGTCGCGCGCGGGCAAAGCCGGGTCAGGTTGATGCAGCAGGTAGACGGTCACACGGAATTCACGCGAGCGCACGCCGAGAGCCTTTGAGGCCGCAACGGCATTCGCCTGGGCGGTCATCTGTGCCCCGGTCAAGGCAGATTGCAGGGTGATGGTGTTATTGGAATTGCGATCGACCAGTACCACTTTGAGAGGAGTATCAACTACCGCGTCGTTATTCAGAGGATCGAGCAACTCGAGGATGGTTCCCGCTTCCACACCCGCCGCCGAGGCGAGCCGGATATGCGTGGGATTAATAATGGTGGCGAGAGTCGTGCGTGAGACGAGCCCGGGGGATTCATCCTGAACGCTGATGCGAAGCCGGTTGCCCCAGGCTCCCACGTCGAGTGCCTGCACCTGAATGAGGGGATTGCGCGGCACGATCAACGAGCCGGCGGGGTGAGCACGCTCCAGCGGATTCTGCAGTGTGACTTCGACGGGACCCGCGGCCCCGGCCGCACCGATGGCGTGATAGAACGTTTCGCCGGTGGGAATGGTGACGCTCAAAGATGCTGCGGCCGCGTAGCCGCTTCCATCACTAAGGAGCAGTGTCGCATCGCCCTGATCTGCCTTTAAGACCAAGACCGTGGTAACTGGGGTGGAGGCTGTATTGGCTGTGGGAAAAGGTACTCCGGCGACGAGACCGGCAGCGGGCTCCGTCCAGTTGACACCGATGTTCAGGGTGGCTTGGAGCGTTTCGGACCCGGACACCGTGCTGGCATAAACCTTGTATTGAGTAACTCCAGTTTCGGCAGCGGGAGAGGTCACCACCAGTACGTCGTTCGCCGGGATCGGGAGACTACCGCGCGGGCTGATCGTGGTTTCACCAGTCAGCGGGTTGAAGTAGGTAAGGACCACGAAGTAAGTACGAGCGGCAAGTGCACCCAACACGGCGGTAGAGAGGACCGGGGCGGCTGGAGGCGCGGCTGCTCCGTTTTGCTGGATAGGATTGAGGGTAGGCGGAAACTGCCTTCGAAGAGCGTCCCCCGAGGGATGGTCGAGGACCAGAGCGTGATCCAGGACGACGTTTCCGGAATCTGGAGCCACGCCCGCCGGGCTGCGGTTGGGAATGCCTACGATGGTTGCGTACTCCTCCTGGGGAGCCGTGCCGACTCTGACTACATCTCCGACGGACAAACTGATCCGATTGCCCAGAGCCACGACTCGCGAGCCAGCAGGAGCAGCGGATGTCATCGTCTTCAGACTCAAGGTGGGAGTAACGGGCGCGGCGAGCGCGTGGGCATTTGCGAGCCCGGTGGCAAAACTGATTTGGTTGGCTCCGGCGTTGACCGACTGGATGACCTTCGATTCTTGTATCAGGCCGACATCGACCAGGACAGTATCGCCTGCGCTTAAGGAGCTGACGTCGTCGAGCGTGATGGTCTTGTCCGTAATGACGGAGGCAACAGTCAAGTGACGATCGTCGTCGACGAGCATGACTGGCTTCACGATGGCGTCGACTGGATATTCCTCATAAGCGTTGGGCGTGATATCGACTTGGAAAAGATTCCCGATGCGGCGCACCTCATTGCGGGCAGGATCATTGGCTGCGACGAAGACAAGATGCGTGTGATCGTTCAATACACCGCCACGGTTATCGACGAAAATCAGCGAGTCCCCGGTGTTGCCATTCAGCGTAAGTACGGGCAGGGGTGGCGGAGGCGGGGGAGCAGAGGGACCGGCGAGTGGATTCACGCTAGCCGCGGCTGCATACGACATCGCTAGCGGAGCTTCCAGGATCACCGTGGCGGCGGTTCCCGAAATCGTGGCGCTCTGCGCAAAGTGGTGTTCGCCGAAGGCTCCTCCGATTTCGAGAATCTGGCCAGCGGAGCCCTGCAGCTTGCTCAAGTCGGCAGCAGCCCCGGTCAAGACAATGGTGATCTCTCCCTGGCTGGCGGCAACACTAAGTGTGAAACCTGCGCCGTAGCCCGCGGCAGGAGCGGACGCAAAGTCCTGCACGGTGTTCGCGCTCTCGTGTAGAAAATTCAGAGGAGATTCAGCGGAACGTGAGTGTTGTTGGCGACCGTGCCGAAGGCGACGATCTGCTGGTACTCGGCCGGGCTGCCGTCACCGATCCGGATCCAGTTGTTGGGCGCGACATCGCTGAGGCCGGTGGGATCGAGTACGTAGAGGAGCGGCGGGTTAGCCACCGACCCGGTACTCTCGGCCGCCGCGCGCAGGATCAGAGTCTGGGGAGCCCCTACAGCGCCGCGATCAAAGAGGTCCTGCGTCGCGGGCAAGGCGCCCTCTCCGGTGACGCGAACAATGAAGGCGCGTTTGCCTCCATTGGTGAAAAAGCCTTCGACCGCATGAGGCAGATAGCAGTGGGCGCCGGTCGGGTTGGAAAACTCGTCGATGGGAAGGTATCCGCCAAACCAACGCGCGTATTGTCCGTAGCTGGTGACGAGAATGGGAACATTCACGGGACCGCGCTCGGTCAGGCCTTCTATTCCCGCAGTGCTGGTGCTGACGCCTTCTATGGGCTTGTTCCCAGTATCGATTTCTTCTACGTAAACGCCCGGTGCAAGATATTCCGGCATGGTTGTTCTCCTGTTTCTGCTGACTTCTAGAACACGACGTCCACTTTGTTTTCTTCCTGCGAATAGTCGGGCACAAACTTTTCTGTGATGGGCGGCGGAACCGCGCCGATATTGGCTTCTAAGTTGAGTTGAGCGACACGACTCAGGGCTGGGAGACGATAAAAACCCAGGGCATCGGTCGTGGTGACGAAGTAGCTCGCTGCGTGATACTCGTCGGGATTGATACCGTCAGATACTTTCACCGTGGCGGCCGGCTGCAACGTAGCCACGCTGCTCACGAAAGCGCAGACATCGCCCACAATTGCATCCGCCGACAACGGCGTTGAGGCACCCGCAGCGCCGAGGTTCACTTTTCGCACTGGCGCGTTGAAGCGATGCGTCGCCTGCAGGGCGCAGGTCAACTGGATTCTCGCGGGCTGGTCGGGGGTGCTCGCCGCGAAAATCGCTTTGATGGTCATGTATTCGGTGCGGTTGGGATCGTCGCCATCGACGGCGAGCACGTCGTTGATGGCCAGGCCTATGCAGTCGGAGAGTTGAAGGAACGTGTCGCCTTGCTGGGCGTCGAGCAAAAGACGCTTGTCCGCTCCGACGACCGGCACCAGGGGTTGCTGCGTGATTTGGGTCGCCGCCGACGATCTCCCGAAGTAGAAGCCGGGCATCAACGAAACCAGGTCAGGCGGGGAGGGCGGGACCACGACATTCACCGGTGGCACGGTTCTCCAAATGCCAGTAACGGAAACCGCCGCCCCGGGCGCTGGAGTGTTGGTGACTCCCGAACTCACGGCGACGCGTCCTCTGATGGCCAGCGGCGCGCGATGTAGCGCAACCTGTCCAACGTCGGTCGTGTTGAAAAGTGCGGGGAACGTTGGAATCGTGATGATTGGTACTTGCATGTTCACCGGGATGTAGCGATTCGCGCTGATTGTCAGGTCAACGGTGTAGCTCACGGTCTTGAGTTGGGAGAATGCGTGCACGGGAATACCAGCCAGACCAACGATTCCGTCCTCCGCCACTCGGGGAAAAACTCCGAGGTTCGTGGACTCGATAGTCAACGGAGCGATCGGAGGCTGCCCCGTGAGTTCATCCACAACTTCCGCCTCCACCAGCGCCCAAGTGCGTTCTCCCAGGGGCACTTCAACTTCGGGAGCGATGGTGTAGGTGATGCTGTTGTCGATGTAGATCTGATGCGGCAATCGAATTCCCCCGTAACAGCGTTCTAACTGGTACTGACAATGACTCCCGCTTCCGTCAAAACGACTCTGACTGGACTGACCTGCTCCGTCAGTTCGGAGTCGATGTACACCACCGTGACTTCATACGACACCGACAACTCATACGAACGCTCCAGCGCGTACCAAACCTTGGTGATCTCTTCAAGGCTCATTGATTCCAGGCGCGCCGTGAGTTGCAACGGAGTGCCGCTGAGGTCTCCTTGAAGATCGGCGCCGCTCAACGTGGAATGGTCATAAAGGACTTGCAACACTTTCCCCAGAATGGTTTGCTCCGTCTCCGCTCCAGTCGGATTCGTGGCGGCGACCGTCGGCGTTACCAGATAGTGCAGCCGCAATGGCAAAGGAGTCTTGCGGGTTTGGCCTGGTCCGAGCCGGAGCGGAGGAGCGTTGAGGCGTTCGTCGTCGCGCGCAATGCGATAGAGCCAGACCGACAAACCTTCCTGAGCATTCTCCGTCATCTCTTGCGGAGTGCCCAGGGAAACGACCATCGTTCCACCATGAAGCGGGTCGAACAGGGATTTCAAATTGAAGTCTGACTCGAGACTCTGGCGAATGTATTGCGCCAGGGTTAGACTCGTGCCTGCGATCGCGGTGTACATGGTCTAGGCTTGATCCTCGTGAATCGCTCCGTGGGCCTGCTCGTATTCCTCAATCGACTTCAGCAGTAGTCGCAACAACGTGCGGCTGTATGCAGGGTGGAGAATGATGCGGGTGTGCACCTCCGCCACCTGGTGGTTTGAGGCCGCCTGCGCGAAGTCGATCACGAACTCGAAGGCGCTGTATCCGACCCGAAAACAATTGGCATAACGTCCTTGAAGCCCGGAGTTCTGCCAGACCACCGCGTCTTCGTCCAACGAACACCTCGTCGTGCTGGAGACCACGAAGCCCCGGCCTCGGACACAGGCCGACCGCCGGAAGACACAGTGCACACGCTGTGCCGACGTTGGGTTTTCAGTCGAGCCGCGGCAAGTTCATTGTTTTGAGTGAGACGCTTCTGTGCAACTCAGTTTCAGACGTGGCGGATGTGATCGTGTTGTAACAGGGGGAGAAACACAATTTCGGCAGCGCACCAAAATGTGGCTGCGCAAGAATTGCGAAGATGCTCGACCTGGAGCGCTCTCTAACGGAGATTTAGTCGCGAGTTGCTGTCTGTAACGTCCGGTGTCACAGGAGTGTGACATAGGAACAGAACACCACTCGAGATTTCAACAATTCAAAGAGCCGGCGAGAATAACCGCGGGCCCGCTAAGCGCAGAGACGATACTTGGCGATCTTGCGGTAGATGGTCATGCGCGACCAATGCAATTGCTTGGCAGCTTTGCTCTTGTTCCACTTCGTGCACAGGAGTGCAGACAGGAGACGATCGCGTTCACTGGCGGGAGTGTCGGCAGCATCGCTGATGCGGCGGGAGAATTCGATTGGCAGGTCAACGTGAGTGACGTCCTCTTGCGGCAGATTGACGAAAATGGCCTCCAGAAGATTCCTAAGCTCGCGGATGTTCCCCGGCCAGCTGTGAGCTAACAACCGGTTGTAAGCATCTTCGGTGAAGCCCACGACGGTTCGCCGAAAACGGCGATTCATTTCCGCGATATAGTGATGAAACAGATCCGGGAGATCGTCCCGGCGCTCTCTCAAAGAAGGCAGATGCACGCCAACGATGTTGAGCCGGAAATACAGATCCTGGCGAAACCGGTGTTCCGCCGTCAGCTTTTCCAAGTCCTGATTTGTGGCGGCCACAAAACGGACGTTCAGCCGGATGGCGGCCCGGCCACCCAGACGGTTGATTTCCTTCCCTTCAATCACGCGCAGGATCTTCGCCTGCGCGAACGGGCTCATTTCGCCGACTTCATCGAGAAATACCGCGCCTCCATCGGCTCGCTCCAGTTGTCCCGCGGTCTTGCATAGGGCACCAGTGAAGGCACCGCGCTCAAAGCCGAACAGTTCGCTTTCGATGAGGCTGTCGGGGATGGCCGCACAGTTGATGCAGACCATCGGCTTGTTCCGCCGAGGACTGGCGCGGTGGATAAACTGTGCCGCCAGTTCTTTCCCGGTTCCGGTCTCGCCGGTGATGAGAACATTGCTGTCGGCTGCGGCAATTCGGGCCAGGCAGGATTTTATTTCTCTCATGGCCGCGCTGTTGCCGACCA
>Ga0070762_10001352_pt1 | contig 11249 bp, 10 predicted proteins | sample HubBroMetageREF2_FD_66726 | JGI IMG/M metagenome (GOLD analysis project Ga0070762, IMG submission 66726) | Reference soil microbial communities from the Hubbard Brook experimental Forest, New Hampshire, USA - Hubbard Brook CCASE Soil... | ecosystem: Environmental > Terrestrial > Soil >... | reverse complement strand
CCTTTGTCTGATTACGGGTGATCACGCCTTCCTGGCGCTTCAGCAGCTGCGCCACCGCTTCGAGGTCGAATAACGCCCTTTGTCCCATGCGTGGCACTGTTGCATGCCGATCCGACAATCTGGCTGCCCACGGCGCCGGGGGCAGCCGGATTGGTGTCGCCGGCCCGCGGCTGTCGTCCCAGTAGGGTCAACGTGCCGGCGACACCAGCGACTGGCCGGGGAGCTCGGCCTGACCGTTGACCATATGCCCTATTTGTAGATATATGAGTATGAGCTGGCGGCGTGGGGGCGGGCTGCCTGAGAATTTTGGTCATGCCGTAATGGGGTTCTGTCATGTCCGATTTCCCTCCAGGCACCGATGGCACGGAGGAGGCGAGGGAGGAGACGACGGAACGGCCGCCTACGAGGTGTGTCCGGCGCTGCGCGCCTAGATTGCCGCCAGGGCGGATGCCAGTTCGCCGTTGGTGGAGCGGCTGCCAGAGACAGCAGCGGCCCCTCGGCGGGTACTTTGGCGGGATGACGGCGCTGATACCCCGGCCGCGGGCCGAGATCGCGCCGGGCGCGGTCCACATTCCGGGCTGGCTGAGCCGCGACCAGCAGCGCGAGCTGGTGGCCGCGTGCCGGGAGTGGGCGTGCCCGCCGGCGGGGATGCGGGCCACCCGGCTGCCTTCCGGCGGGGTCATGTCTGTGCGGACGGTCTGCCTCGGCTGGCACTGGGTTCCCTACCACTACTCTCGGACGGCCGATGACGTCGACGGGGCGCCGGTAAAGCAGCTCCCCGGCTGGCTGGCCGAACTGGGCCGTCGCGCGGTTGCCGACGCGTACCACGACCCGGCGGCCGCCTACACCCCGGACGTCGCGCTGATCAACTACTACGACGAGCAGGCGCGGATGGGCATGCACGTGGACAAGGAGGAGCGCAGCATGGCCCCGGTGGTGTCGTTCAGCCTGGGTGCCAGCTGTGTGTTCCGGTTCGGGAACACGCAGAACCGCAGCCGGCCATGGACGGACGTGGAGCTCGGGTCGGGGGACTTGTTCGTGTTCGGCGGCCCGTCCCGGCTTGCCTTCCATGGCGTGCCCAGGACCCTGCCGGGCACCGGCGACCCCGACCTCGGTCTCGGCGCGGGCAGGCTCAACATCACGCTCCGAGAATCAGGCCTCGGCTGACCGCCGCAGCCACAGCCCGGCCGGCAGCCACAGCCCGGCCGGCAGCCACAGCCTAACCAGCGGCCACAGCCCAACCCGCAGCCACAGCCCGGCCGGCAGCCACGGGCCAGCCGACGGCCACGGGCCGCTGGGGCGGCGGCTGGGACGACGGCTGGATGCGGCTGTCGGCTGCCGGTGCAATGCTTACCGCATGCCCGAGGGCGATGTGGTCTGGCGCACCGCGCGCCAGCTCGATGAGGCGCTGTCCGGGCGCGTGCTGAACCGCAGCGACTTCCGGGTGCCGCGGTTCGCCACGACCGACCTCGCCGGGCGGGCGGTGACCGGGACCGTCTCCCGCGGAAAGCACCTGCTGACCCGCGTGGACAACGGCGTAACCGTCCACACGCACCTGCGCATGGACGGGTCCTGGCGGATCCGGCCGGCCAGCGACTACGTCCCGCGTGATCACCGGATCCGCCTCGTCCTCGGCAACGACGAGCGGCAGGCGATCGGATACCTGCTCGGGGTCGTCGAGGTCGTGCCGACCAGGCACGAGGAACGCGTCGTCGGCCACCTCGGCCCCGACCTGCTCGGCCCGGACTGGGACACGGCCGAAGCCGTGCGCCGGCTCCAGGCCGACCCGGGGCGGCCGGTCAGCGAGGCACTTCTCGACCAGCGGAACCTGGCCGGCATCGGCAACCTGTACCGGGCAGAGGTGCTGTTCCTGCGCGGGATCGACCCGTGGCGGCCGGTCGGCGAGATCAGCGACCTGCCGGCGCTGGTCGAGCTGGCCAGGCAGCTGCTGGACGCGAACAAGGACCGGATCGACCAGGTGACCACCGGCAGCCTCGCCCCGGGCACGCAGACCTGGGTCTACGGCCGGGTCGGCCGCCCGTGTAGACGCTGCGGGGGACGCATCCGGCGGGTCCTGGCCGGGGGCACCGCCGGCGACGGCGAGCGCGTGACGTTCTGGTGCCCGCGCTGTCAGCCGGCCGCCGAGTGATCCCGCGACCGCTAGGCGTCGCGCCGGCGGAACAGGATCAGCCCTGCGACGAGCGCGATCGCCGCGTAGCCGCAGAACAACGCGAACCCGGTCCAGGGACGGAAGATGACGGACGCGGACGCGTTCTGCCAGATCGCGCTGCCCGCGTTGTCCGGCACCCACTTGTCGACGTGGTTGGCCCAGCCCTCCGGCAGGAAGCCGGTCAGCACGTACAGCACGAACAGCAGCGCGATCGAGGCCGTGATGGCCCCGGCGGTATACCGCAGCACAACGCCCAGGCCAAACGAGAGCATCCCGCAGACCGCGAGGAACAGGCCGCCGCCGACCACGGCACGCAGCACCCCCGGCTGGCCGAGCGCTGAGTTGATGTGCTGCGTGGACAAGATGGCCTGCCCGAGGAAGTAACTGGCAAACGAGGTCACCAGCCCGGTGACCAGGGCTACCGCGGCGAACACCGCTGCCTTGGCGCCGAGCCAGACGCCACGCCGTGGCATCACCGACAGCGAGGTCCTGATCATTCCCGTCGAGTACTCGGACGTTATCGTGAGCGCGCCGAGCACGGCGATAACCAGCTGGCCGAGGAACAGGCCGAACAGGCTCACTTCGGTTGCCTGCGAGATCTCGTCGGCCCGCTGAGCCTGCTGGACGTGCACCGGGAGCTGGCTGAAGTGCTGCGCCTTGGCGAAGCAGAACAGCGCGCCGAGCCCGATTGTGATGACCGCGAGCGCGATCAGGGACCAGTAGGTGGACCGGACCGAGAAGATCTTCGTGACCTCGGACCGCAGGGTGCCGCGCAGTCCCGCCCGCCCCCGCGCGGCGGGCAGCCCGGCCCCGCGGCCGCGCCCGACCGGCACCATCGTCGTCATCTCAGGCCAACTCCTTTGCCGTCGCGGGCTGCATCATGTCCCCATTCCCTTCCGCCGGCCGTGATCGGGTACTCCCGGCCGGCCCCCTCAGTCTCGCCGCGCTGGCCCCCGGCCCGCGTCGCCCGGAGGGCTGATTCCGGTGCGACCGCAGGCGGATCTCCGGGCCGCCGCCGACTACGCCCGGAAGCGGACATTCTGATGCCGGACTCAGCAACCGGGCTGGTGCGGCGTCTTAGGTTTATGCCGAAGCAACCGGGCTGCCCCCGACCGCAGCCAGCCGCTCGCGACCAGTCGCGAACAGCCGGCGACGCGGCTGTGGCCCGCACCCATCGACACGACGGCGGACCAGCATGACAGGCGATCGCGAGCAGGCCGGCCGCCTCCGCTCGGAGGTGGCCGTCCGTCACCGGCCGCCCGCCAACGGAGACCCCGCGGACGATCACCCCGCCGACAATTACCCCGCGGACGGTCACCCCGCCGACAATTACCCCGCGGACGGTCACCCCGCCGACAATTACCCCGCGGACGGTCACCCCGCCGACAATCACGCAGCCGACAATTACCCCGCCGGCGATCAGGCAGCCGATTCGGCTGGCCAGCCGTCCGACCTGGTGGCCGGTCTGTTCCGTGCGCACGCGGTTGCTCTCGTCCGGGTGGCGATGCTGCTGCTCGGCGACCGGCAAAGCGCCGAGGATGTGGTCCAGGACGCGTTCTTCGGGCTGTACAGGGGCCTGCCCGGGCTCAGGGACCGCAGCAAGGCGCTGCCCTACCTGCGCGCGTCCGTGATCAACGGTTCCCGCTCGGTGCTGCGGGCCCGCAAGCGCGCATTCTTGCGCCGGGTGCAGCACGAGCCACCGGTCTGGTCGGCCGAGTCGGCAGCCATGGACGGCGAGGACCGCAAGGCGATGCTCGCCGCCGTCGCCAGGCTGCCCCGCCGGGCCAGGGAGGTGCTGGCGCTGCGTTACTACCTGGATCTCGCCGACCACGAGATCGCAGCCGCGCTCGGGATCAGCCGGGCCACCGTGTCGTCAACCGCATCCCGCGCGCTGGCCAAGCTGGCCCGCGAACTGAAGGAGGAGCCGTGAACACGCTGGAGGACAGGCTGCGCGACGCCTACCGCGCGGCCGCCGAGACCATCAGGCCCGAGGAGATACTGTCGGGCGCGATCCTGAGCCCGCCCGATCACGCCCGGCGCCGGGCCCGGCGCACCGGGCAGACCGGCCCGGGCCCGTCACGGCGCCGGGTGCTGATACCGCTGGCAGCGGCCGTCGCCGTGATCGCCGTGGCCGCCGTGGTGGCCGTGCTGCTGCCCCGGGCCGCTCCCGGCCTGGGCCGCGGCAAGCCGACCGCCGGCCAGACGACGCCGGCCCTGCTAACAACGCCCGCCTATTTCGTCGTGCTGAACTGGTCGCAGCACCCGTCGATGTTCGTGGCCAACGCGACGACCGGAGCGCAGGGCGCGCGGATCAGCCTGCCGTTCCCCTCAACCGATCTCACCAGTGTGGCGACCGGCGATGGCCAGACGTTCGTGGTCGCGGCCACGACGGGAAGCTGCAGCACGACCCTGTACCGGTTCAGCCTGGGCGCGAACGGCACGCCGGGCACCATGACCGCGTTCACGAAGCTCGCCGGTCAGCTCTTCGACCCGTGGGACATGGCAGTGAGCGCGGGCGGCCAGTTCGTCGCGTACCAGACCCTGGCCTGCAACAACCTCAGCCCGGAGCAGCTCGCCAAGGCCGCGAAGGGCCACCGGCCGCAGCGAGGCTACCTATCCGTGCTCGATACGGCCACGGGGCAGACCAAGCAGTGGACGTACCACACCAGCGTCGGCGAGTTCATGCCCGGAACACGAAACGTGTCGATCAGCGCCAACGGGAGCGTGGTCGGCTTCTCGAACGAGGTCATCGACACCAGCGCCCCAGCAGGGAGCCTGGCTGCGCACGCCCGCGTCGTGGCCACCAACGGCGAGTTCGGCCCGTCCACCATCGTCGGCGGCCTGAACGTCTCCCCGGATGGCCGGGCCGCCTACTTCGCCACGTTCCGGACCGCCAACGACAAGCCGGTGTGGAGCAGCTGGCAGCTCCGGGCCTTCGACCTGGCCACCGGGCAGACCCGCCTGGTCCGCAGCTTCCCTGGCACGGAGGGCGGGCCGGCCGCCGTCACGTTCGACCCGACCGGCCGCTACATGCTGGTCGGGTCCGTCATCAATACCGGGACGCCCGCGAAGCCCCTGCCGACCACGAAGCTGGCCGTGGTCGACGTCGCGACCGGGCAGCTGACCCAGCTGAACGCGACCTGGGCGCTCGACCCGGCGATCGCCTGGTAGCCAGGCCCGGCTACCCGGGGAAGCGGAGGCTGCCGACGGCGGAGGTCACGCTGTCGGCGGCCACCGCACCTCCCGACCACGCGGCGCCGCACAGCGCCCGCAGGCCATCGATTGCCGCGCCGCTGCCCGCGATTTCCAGCCGGTCGGCATCCTCATCATGAGTTGCCTGAACGTGACGCCGACGGGCGGTCCAGCCGCCGCACCGGAACTCGCCGTCCGCGGCGACCACCGGCGGGTGCGGTTCGAGCAGGCCGGACAGGTCGTGCGCCAGGTAGCTGGGCCGCTGGTTCGGCGCGGCAAGCACCGCGTCGGCAGGCCGGGAGACACCAGTGAGCACGAGCATGCTGTCCGCCCCGACCCGGACGGCGCCCTCGATGTCGGTGTCCAGCCGGTCCCCGACGACCAGCGGCCGCTTCGCGCCGGTCCGGGCCACGGTCTCGGCGTGCAGCGGCGGCTCCGGCTTGCCGGCCACGACCGGCTCGGTGCCGGTCGCGGTCGCGATCACCTGCATCATCGAGCCGTTGCCGGGCTGCAGGCCCCGCGGGCCCGGCAGGGTCGTGTCGGCGTTCGAGGCCACGAACCAGGCACCGGCGCGCACCGCCAGGGCACCCTCGGCCAGCAGCCCGTAGTCCACGCCAGCCGCGTACCCCTGCACCACCGCGGCCGGCTTCTCGGCGGCGGTCGACACCGGCCGCAGGCCGCGCTCGCGCAGCGCCAGCCGCAGCCCCATGCCGCCGACCACGAGCACCGGCGCGCCCGGCGGGACCTTGTCGGCGATCAGATGCGCGGCCGCCTGCGCCGACGTGACCACTTCTGACGGGTCCGCGGGTACCCCGAGCTGATTGAGCTCGGTGGCGATCGCTGAGGGCGTCCGGGAAGCATTGTTGGTGACGAACGCGAGCTGCATACCCTGCTGCCTGGCCGCAGCTAGCGCCTCGGGAGCCTTCGCGACTGCGGCACCACCCAGGTAGACCACGCCGTCCAGGTCAAGCAGCGCCGCGTCGTAGGCCTCGCTGAGCGGGCGGTCGCTCGCCCGCGGAAGGTCCACCCGGTCGCCGGACCGGGCTTTGGAGCGCTCAGACACCACGGATCTTCCGTTCAGGGCTCTCGGCCCCGGGATTTTGGGCCTGCGAACGGGCCCGGAGCGTGGCGCGGACACTTTGCAGCGCGTCGGTGTAGTGCCGGCGGTCCGGCTGCATGGCGGCGGCCAGGGCGAGGTGCTCGGCCGCGGCGCTGGGATCGCCGGTCCGGGCCAGCGACAGGCCGAGGCCGAACTGGGCGTAGTCGTCGCTCGGGCTCGCCTCGACAATCCGGCGGAAGTTCCCGGCCGCTGCGACATAGTGGCCGGCGTCGAACTGGGCCCGGGCCAGGGCTTCGAGCACGCTGCGGGACTGCGGCTCGGCCGCGGCGGCGCGCTCCAGCAGCTGCGCCGCGGCAGCGGCGCTGCCCCGGCCGAGCAGGTCGAGCCCGCGCCGGTAGAGGTCGTAGGTATCGGCGCCAGCCGCATCACGCTCCCCCGGTGTGCGAGGCTCTTTAGCCCGGCGGGAATCCTGGCCGCCGACTGATCCTTCTGACATATGTGCAGATCCTTCCGTCCGGCCACGATCCAGCGGCGCCCGCGCAAGGCGGGCTAGCGCTGGCGCCCTTCCGTGGAGTCCGTTATGCCCGGGACCGGGTCACCGGGCTCGCTCAGGTCACATCTCCACCGTACGACGTCATCGCCCACGAACGAGAGGACCAGTTGTTCGCGGCCGACCCGCACAACGTGGTCCGGCTGATCCTGCCGCGGCACGCGCCCGGGCACCAGGGCAACGCCTACGACGACGCGGCGCTGGCCCTGCGAGAGTGGCAGCGCGAGGGGATCCTGGTTCCCGACCCTGGCCCGGCGCTGTACGTCTACGAGCAGGCGCTGGCCGACGGGACGGTCATTCAGCGCGGGCTGATCGGGGCGTTGCGGCTCAGCCCGCCCGAGGCGGGCGTGATCCGGCCGCACGAGGACGTGGCGCCGGGGCCGGTCGAGGGGCGGCTGCAGCTGATGGAGGCCACCCAGGCCAACCTGGAGCCGATCTTCCTGCTGCACGACGGCGGCAACCGCGGCGCGTCGGCCCGGCTGATCGACGAGACCGCCGACCGCAGGCCGCCGCTGGTCGACGCCGTGACCGGCGACGGAATCCGGCACCGCCTGTGGGCGATCGGCGATCCCGCCGAGCTGGACGCGATCGCCGCCGACCTGGCCCCGCGGGACGCGCTGATCGCGGACGGGCACCACAGGTACGCCGCGTATCTCAAGCTGCAGGCCCGCCGGCGCGCGGGCGGTGACGGGCCGGGCCCGTGGGACTACGGTCTTGCTCTGCTGGTGGACGCCTCGGCATACCCACCGGACGTCGGCGCGATCCACCGGGTGATCCCCGGGCTTTCCCCGGTCGCGGCCACCGAGCTGGCCAAGGCGGCGTTCACGGTGCGCAGGCCGCGGGGCGGGCTGGAGGCCGCCATCGACGAGCTCGCGTCGGAGAGCGAGCGGGGCCCGGCACTGCTGATCGCGGGCGGCGGCGAGCTGCGGCTGCTCACCGAGCCCGACCCGGTCCAGGTGGACGCCGCGATGCCGGAGGGCCATTCGCCGCTGTGGCGCAGCCTTGCCGCATCGGTGCTGCAAGAACTCCTCATGGCGCGGCTGTGGGACGTCGGCTGGGACGCCGTCCGGATCGTGCACAACGACGCCGCCGAGGCGGTCGCCCTGGCCGACGAGACCGGCGGCACCGCGGTGATCTTGCCGCCGGTGGCGACCCGGGACGTGTACGCGATCGCGGCGCAGGGTGAGCGGGTGCCGCGCAAGTCGACCTCGTTCGGCCCGAAGCCGCGGACCGGCCTCGTTGTCAGGACATTTGCCGATGGCTGAACTTACTTCCTCGCGTAGAGTTCCAGCGGCGACCAGGGCCCGCTGACGCGTGTGAAGTTGCTCGCGAAGTACGCCCGCAGCTGCGGCGTCCAGGCGATCCGGTTTTCGTTGTAATCGGTCAGCAGCACGTAGCTGGCGTGGTCGAAGGCCTGCCGCCATAGCGCCGCGACGGCCGGGACCCGGCCGGCGTTCAGCGCGATCTGGCCATGCCCGAGCGCGTAGCTGGTGCCCGTGCCGTCCACGATCACCGAGCAGCCGGGAACAGAACTGTAGAACCGGTCCAGCGCGATCAGCAGCGAGGCCTGGTCGGTGGCCACGCACGCCCCGGACGGGATCACCCGGTCGATGGCTGGCAGCGCGTCGACGTACGTCGGCGTCGGGCTGTAGTCGGCGCCCGGGGCGGCCAGCGGCAGCGCGAGCAGGACCAGGCCGGCGGTCCACGTCGCGCTCTTGCGCAGCCGCGACGAGAGCCCCGGCCAGCCGCCCCAGCCGTTGATGAGGCGGGCGGCCGGCAGCGCGAGCGAGATGCCCAGGAACGGGGCCAGGAACGCCGGGTAGTGGTAGTAGAAATCGTCCGGTATCAGGAACGCGACGACGATCAGCACGGTCGTGGCCAGGCCGAACCACTCGAGCCGCGGCGGCCCCTGATGGGTGACCCGCCAGGCCCCGACCGCGGTCGCGGCGATAGCCACGGCGAGAATGATCGCCGCGGTCAGGAACACGGCGAAGCCGGGGTCCCAGGCGGCCAGGCCGGTGAGGTACTGCAGCCGGAACGCCAGCGCTGTCCTGGTCCCGGTCCGGACCAGCTGGGCGACCACGACGCTGTCGTAGAAACGCCCCGGGGCCATGACAGCGAACGGGATCACCGGTACCAGGAAGCCGACAGCAACCCCGGCCACAAACTTGGCCAGCTGGCGGTATTGCGGCACGCACAGCACCGCGATCACGGCGACCGGGATGATCGCCCAGACCTTGATCGCCCCGGCGAAGCCGAGCGCCGCACCGCCCCAGGCGAGCCTCTTCCCGCTGGTGGCCATGCGGTCTCCGTCGAACACGGCTACCGCCCCGGCCAGGCAGAACGCGGTCAGCCACGGCTCGAGCAGTACCGTGTGCGCGGCCTGTGCGCTGCCTGCGTAGATCGCGATGATGCCGCACGTCACGACCGTGGCGAACACGCCGCGGTGGCGGACGAGCAGCCCGCCGAGAACCACGGCAGCCGCGCTCGCGAGGACCGTGAGGATCCGCCCGACCCCGATCGCCCAGGCAGTGCCCGCCAGCTTGGAGACGACCGCCGCCGGAATCATCAGCAGCGTGATTCCGGGCGGCTGGACGATGATGAAGTCCCGGTACGGCACTAGGCCCTGGATGAGCCGCAGCGCGCTGCCGAAGTCGGCTCCGTCGTCATAGTCACCGACACCGAGCAGGTGGCCCGGCTGGGCCAGCTGGACGCCGCGGATGGCCAGCGCCACAAGCGTGGCCACCGCGATCACCGCGCCTACCGGCGTGAGCGAGAACGGCAGCCGGGAAGGCAGCAGCCGCGAGAGCCGCGCCGCCGTGCTGCGCGACGAGGCAGCGCCCTGCCGCACGGTCGTTCCGCTCAAGGTTTGCTACTTCCGGAGGCGTCAAAATCGCCACCAGATATTACCCGTTCCCGCCCGGGCCCCGGCCCTTATCGCTCAGCGGGCGGCGCGGGCGGCGCTGGCCTGCACCGCTTGGTCCGGTCTGCGAGGATGTGGACGTGAATGTCACAGTGCCGGCCCCCGGCGGGGCCGAGGCCATCGCGGACCTCGGTCATGAGGTCTACCAGATCGACACCTTCATGGCCGGCTACGACCGGATCTCCGCTGGCTACCTGATCCGCGCGGACCGGCCCTGCCTGGTGGAGACCGGGACCGCGGCGTCGGCTCCCGTTGTCAGGGACGCGCTGGCTCGCCTTGGCACCGGCCCGGCCGACCTGGCGACAGTGGTCGTCACCCACATCCACCTGGATCACGCGTGCGGGATCGGCGACATCGCCCAGATGTTCCCCAGTGCTGAGGTGGTGGTGCACGAGCGCGGCGCGCCGCACCTCGCCGACTCGGAACTGCTGATGGCCAGCGCGCAGATGGCCTGGGGTGACCGGCTGGACGAGCTGTTTGGCACACTGGCGCCGACGTCGGCGGAGCGGATCCGCGCCGTGCAGCAGACCGGCACGATCGACCTCGGCGGCGGCCGCCGCCTGGAAAGCCACTACGCACCGGGCCACGCCACGCACCACATCAGCCTTGTCGACTCGCTCACCGGCGACCTGTACGTAGGGGACGCCGCGGGCGTCTATATCCCGGCCACCGGTGACCTGCGGCCGGCCACGCCCCCGCCGGACTTCGACCTGCAGACGGCCCTGCAGTCGCTGCGCACGTTCGCGGCGTTGCGGCCCTCGCGGCTGCTATTCAGCCACTACGGCCGGTGCAGGACGTCGAGACGACGCTGGACCGGGCGGCCGAGGAGATCAACGTGTGGGTCGACGAGACCCGCCGGGCCAAGGGACTCGGCCTCGAGCTCGACCACGCGGCGGCCATGGTCGCCGAGCGAACCAGGGAAAGATACGCGATCATGCGCGACGGCGCCGACCCCCAGCTGGCAGTGAAGTACGGTCACGTCGGCGGCACCAAAATTAACGTTCCCGGGATCTCCCGCTGGCTGGGCAAACGCCCGCGACGCCCGCTAACTCCCGCCAGTTCCGCCCCACGCACCCCCACTTAGCCCATATGCCCGCTCCACCGCACGCACCTCGTTCATCCCAACTGCCCGCCCACCCCACGCAGCGCCCGCCTCATCCCATGTGGTGCGCCGAGCGCGATCCCATGCGGTGCGCCGAGCGCGGCTAAATCTGGCCGGCCGAAAACCCGCTCCGGGCGTGACCGAATCTCGTGGCTGCGGGTTGGCGGTAGCCACGAATGCCGCGAAGTAGGACATATAACCGCCGCAATGACCCAGCAGTCCAGCCGATCATTGGTGTCGCCGGCTCGCAGC
>Ga0070762_10001350_pt1 | contig 11253 bp, 14 predicted proteins | sample HubBroMetageREF2_FD_66726 | JGI IMG/M metagenome (GOLD analysis project Ga0070762, IMG submission 66726) | Reference soil microbial communities from the Hubbard Brook experimental Forest, New Hampshire, USA - Hubbard Brook CCASE Soil... | ecosystem: Environmental > Terrestrial > Soil >... | reverse complement strand
TGGCGTCGATGAAAGTGACCGAGCAGATCGACGCCATCGAGGCATCTGCGGTAAACCCTTATCGTCTGTTGGCTGCGACCCGCATTGTGGCGTGCATCCTGATGCTGCCTTTGCTGACCCTCGCGGCCGACGCCTGTGGCGTGGTGATGGGATGGATTACGCAGGCCCTGTCTGAGCCGGTTTCTCTACATCAGTTCCTCAATAGCGGTTTCAAAGGCGCCGATTTCAATGATTTCCTGCCACCCACATTTAAGACTGCTGCCTTTGGTCTGATCATTGGGCTGATCGCGTGTTTTCAGGGCATGCGCACAAAGGGAGGCGCAGCGGGTGTGGGCCGGGCGGCCACGAGTTCGGTGGTCTTGTCCTCGCTATTCGTGATTCTGGCTGACGTCGTGCTCGTGAAATTCATCATCATATTCTTTCCGTAAGCGTGGGGTGGGCATCCAGCAAAAACACGCATGGACACAATCGATCAAGTCACGACAAAACAAGGACCGGCCGGGAAGGATGGCGGCGCTCCCGCTATCTCGGTCGAGGACTTGCACAAGTCTTTCGGAAGTCAAAAGGTTCTGAACGGGATTACCCTCAGCGTGAACCGCGGCGAGACCTTGGCGGTGCTGGGGCGCAGCGGCACCGGCAAGAGCGTATTGCTGAGGCTCATCATCGGCCTGGAGAAGCCTGACTCGGGATCGGTCCGCATTCACGGTCAGGACATCGCCGGTCTGGCTCTCGACCAGATGGGCGAAATCAGAAAGAAAATGGGTTTTCTATTTCAGCACGCGGCGCTTTACGATTCGCTGACGGTCGGGCAGAACGTGGCTTTTCCGCTGCAACACCATAAGAAACAGATGTCGGAATCTGAGCGGAACGACCGGGTCAAGACTTTGTTGGCGGAAGTCGGCCTGGGAGAGGACGACTTTCAGAAGATGCCGTCGGATATTTCGGGCGGCATGCAGAAACGAGTAGGACTGGCGCGTGCGCTCGCTCTGGAGCCGGATATTCTGCTGCTCGACGAGCCCACCGCTGGCCTTGACCCCATCAGCTCATCCGAGATTGATGAGTTGGTTCTCAAGCTCCAGGCCGAACATCACATGGCATCGATCGTCGTGACTCATGATCTCCACAGCGCAAAGACGATTGCTGACCGTCTGGCTCTGCTCGATAACGGAAAAGTGTTGATCGATGGCAACTTTGAAGAGCTTCAGAAAAGTGAGATCGAATTTGTTAAGGAATTTCTGAAGCATTCGTAGGAGGATCTATGTCGAGAGCGGCGAGGTTAGGAGCTTTCATCGTTGCGACCCTGGCAATTCTGGCTGCCGGTATCTTTATCATTGGGAGCAAGCAGTATCTTTTCAGCTCGACCTACCAATTAAAGGCGCAGTTCGACAACGTGGAAGGCCTGGACGACGGGGCAGATGTTCGCTTGGGCGGAGTTCACCGCGGGACTGTTCATAGCATCGTGTTGCCTCACAAGCCCGGCGAAAAGGTCACAGTAGTCATGGATTTAGCCAAGGCGACGCACGAGGTCCTCAAGCGGGACTCAGTGGCCACAATCGAAACCGAGGGGCTGTTGGGAAACCAGTATATGGCGATCTCGTTTGGATCTCCGGGGACACCCGATGTGCGCGATGGTGATATCATCGCCAGCCAGCCGCCGCTCGAAATGTCAGACCTGCTGCAAAAGGCGAGCGGCCTTCTCGATGGCAGCCAGCAAGCCATCCAAAACGCCACTCGGGCAACCGCGAATCTGGATTCGATCAGCGCCAAGATCAATAGTGGTCAAGGAACCGCGGGGGCGCTGGTTAACGACAAGACACTTTATAACAACCTCGAACAGACAAGCGGCGCCATGCACAACACCATGATGCAGGCAGAAGCCGGGGCGACCGACTTTCAGGAGAACATGGAAGCCTTAAAGCACAACTTCTTCTTGCGCGGTTATTTCAAAAGCCGCGGCTATGAGGATTCCACCGACTTGACAAAGAATGAGATCGAGCGGCTGCCGCAAGGCACGCCGGTAAAGGAGTTCACCTACTCGGCGAAGCAGCTCTTCGACAAGCAAGATTCAGCCAAGCTGAAGAATCAGAAATCCCTAAACGATGGCGGCGAGTTCCTGGCCGGCAACCAGTTCGGATTTGCGGTCATTGTGGCGTCCACCGGCATGCAAGGCGATACCCAGAAAGATTTGGTGCTGACTGAAGCCCGGGCTACTGTTGTGCGCGAGTATCTGGTAGAGAACTTCGGCTTCGATGATAGTCAGCTCAAGACTTTGGGAATGGGTAAGCAGACGGACGCAAATTCGGACGCTGGCTGGGGAAGGGTTCAGATTCTCATCTATCCAGCCGGAACCGAAGTTCCGCCTAATCAGCAAAACCAGGCACGTGTCTCAGCCAAGACAGTCTCAAACCAACCGGTTCAGGCCTCGCCGGCGACAGCACCAAAGCCGTAGCAGCGCTGCCCCTGACCGGGGTCCGCGCAACGACCCCATCTCTGATAATGTCCAGTTCTATGGGACCGCGTTCAAGGCTGACATGCTAAAGGCATCACACGCCGTGGACCAGTTTTCAGCAGGTTTCAAAGCAACCTAAGTGCTTTAATTCTGGGGTGGGAGACGGGAATCGAACCCACCTCCAAACAGCAACGAAAGAACTTAGCAGTGCTCAGACAGCAATCTTACTCCGCGTAACTACCTGAAGCGAAACACCCCGGATTTTGACGGATTTCCGCACGGATTTCTGGAGCCTCGGTTTCACGATCCATTCACGTCGCTCTTCGCAAGAGTGCATCGAGACAAATCACAGAGACCGATGCACTGATGCACTGATGCACTGAATGGGGGAGTCTGCAAATATATCGTATTTTATTATTATTATTTTCATGCACTTATGACACTTTCTGTCCCTAAGAGTGCAAGAGTGCATCAGTGCATGGGGTCTCTCACACTGTGTCTCGATGCACTCTTACACGCTCCTCCTAAGTCTCGCGCCTCGCGTCCTCATTTTTTACGGAAAACTCTCCTCCCGGTCGCATACTGATTACAGCCTCGAACTTCTTACCAAAGAATTCGGAGCGGACTCTCGCGGATGAACTACCGTTGAAGAGTGAAGCCGGTCCACCCGGCAACTAGATTGATCGGCGCTCCCCACGCCCGATCCAAGGATGGTCTTCAGAGTCCAGGCGCGACAAGCTCACGTCGCCGTCTCTGCGAATACGCCTATGCCAGACAACGCATCGCAACACGATACACCTGTGTCTCTGAACGCCGTCGGTATTCCCGACGAGCTGAAGCAATCCACGCGGTGGGTGTGTTGGCAATTGGAAGATGTCACCGATGGTGACAAGCTCCGAAAGAACGCGAAGGTTCCAAAGAATCCACGCACCGGAGCGAACGCGCAACACAATCAACCGGAAACATGGGCCACCTTTCCCGAGGCTCTCGCTGCACACGAAAACCGGATCGACCTGAAGCCCGACAAGAACTCTGTGGCTGTTCACGACCGGCGTGGCATCGGGTACGTTTTCGGTCCTCCGTTTTGGGGAAAGGATTACGACCATTGTGTTGTGGATGGTGTGATTGATCCTGAAGTCGCGGAGGACTTGAAGCGGCTCGATACTTACGCGGAGTTTTCACAGAGCGGGACCGGTGTTCACGCTATCGGGCATGGTGAGGCTCCGAAGAACGGTCATCGCAAGGACGGAGTAGAAATCTACGGTCACAACAGGTATTTCGTCTGCACGGGGAACGTCGTGCCGGGATTCGAGAAAGAGATTCGCCGGTTTACTTCGGCTGAGACGAAAGCCGAGTTCGAGAAGGTCAAGGCCGGACGGCCTGGGGCGAAAAACTTAAAACTCGATATATCGAACTTTAAAACTTCGGGGAGTGCCAAGCTCACCGAGCTGATTAATCGCTCCGATTTTCCCGACGCATCACAAGCCGTTCAATCACTTCTCACGCTCCTCGCTATCGAACACATCTGTGACCCGGTGAAGATCGAAGAGGAGTTCAAGAAGTCGAAGCTTTACACCGACACCCATTGGAGTTCGGAGAAATGGCCGAGGCTTCGCGAGTCGGAACTCGCGCTCGCGATAAACAACGGGAGGGACAATATCCGCAAGCAACTAGGCCAGAAGCGGGATCACTTCCCCGGTTTTCGCGAGATCGAGGTAATCGAAGATTGCAGCACGGTTGAAAGAACGGTGAAGCGTTATTTTTGGGAGCCGGTTCTTCAGCTCGGGACGAATTGTCATCTTCCGGGTCCACAGGCGAGTTGCAAGAGCACGATGATTCGCGACCTGATCGCTCGTATTACCACAGGTCGGGACTGGCCCGATGGTCAGAAGAACGTCTTCGGACCGAAGCGGTTCATCCTTCTCAACGTTGAAGACGATCTTCAGGACACCATCCTTCCCGAGATTGATTGGATGGGTGGAGACACGTCGAAGTTGATTTACATTCCAGGCGTTCGCGTCACCAAGGACGACTCGTCCAGTCAGGCGATGATACGGCTCGACGACGACATTCACATTCTTTGTGACTATATTCGCCGGACAAAAGACCTCGCCGGTTTTTGCATCGACCCGCTATCGAATTACTTCGGTAAGCTGAAGATCAATGCAGAAGAGGACGTTCGACAGATTCTCACTCCGCTGGTGATGTTGAGCCGCGAGCTGGACATCTTCTCCTCCACCGTGGGTCATACGAATCGACGCGAGACCGAGGACCCGATGCAGCGGGTGATGGGGGCGGCGGGGTTCACTGGTGTTGGTCGTTCGGCGTGGATGATACAGCGCGACAAAGAGGTTGACGAGCCTTATCGCTTCGTCATGTCTCCTCTCCGCACTCAGGGAGGGTCGTTCAAGTATCACACCGAATACGACACCAAAAAGAAAATCTGCCGTGTGGTGTGGGACGGCAAGTCGAACACCAAGGCCGAGGATCACCTTAAGCCGGTAAGCAAGCAGGAAATTCATAAAGTGGAACTCGCGGCGCGAACCTTGAAGGAATATCTGAAAGCTGGAGCGCGACCGGCATCGGAATGTATCCGATACCTCGACGATCAGGGACATGAGGTCCAAAAGCTTACGCCATTCAGGATTCGTCAAAAGGCCGGAGTCGATACCAGTGACCAAGGAAAAAAATCACTGTGGTTCCTGCCGACGAGCGCGGGCCTCTTCGAGCCATCGCCGGAACGCCAGAAAAGGTTGGAAGAGATCAAGCAGAACGAAGCACCAGAATTCTAATTAAAGGGTGGACCATGCTTAACGACAGAGAATTGAGAATGCAGCAAACGATCATTGGCTTGCAGCGACGACTGCTGAAAGTGGCTCCCGCCAAGATTCACCGATTCCAGTTGCGGACCTCGGCGGCTTGGGCAACGGACGAGGAGTTTCAGAGAATCCTCGACGCTATTGTCACCAGTGGGATCGCGACTCGCGAGGCAGGCAAGCGAAGCGGTGAGTGGTATCGCAGCACCGTAGAGGCACGGGCCTGATGAGCAACAAACCCAGACGCGGCAACAAAACTTCCGAGCACACACGCACGAAGCGAGCGAAGCGAGTTATCGAACTTGCTCAGGCCGGTGCGACCAAACAGGAGATCGCCGCTGACATCGGTGTCTCGCGAGTCACCCTGTGGAGATACCTACAGGCGCTCGATGTACAGTTTGTCGAGTCCAATCGCGAAGCTATTGCGGAGCTAAAAAAGAAAGTCGCGAGCGAGGTCGCTCAACAAGCTGACAACGTTCTCTCTGGGAACCTCGATCCCAAAGCGGCAGTGGCATGGAACGGCCTAATCTCGACGTTCAACAAGATGCTCGGCTTGAACGCTCCAGCGAGATCGGAATCGGTGAGCGTCAGTATCGAGGCCGATCCACAGAAGCTCGGTCCGTATCAGTGGTTTTGTTTCATCTCTCGCGATCTGAGCTTCGAGGAGATCAAAGGTCCTATCGCGGACGTGTGCGACCGGCTTCGCGCCGCGAAGGAACCGGAACCGATGCCGCAACCGCCGAAAGATTCCCCACTGTGGCATCCCGCGCCGAAGGAGTTGTTACCGTGAGATTTCTCGACTTTTGTTCGACCGTCCATCCCGAGTTCGTCTTCGACTTTCCTCATCGCACGATGGCTTACGAACTCGAAGGTGTGGCGCGTGGTGAGTATGACGCGGCCATCGCGGTTCCACCCGGAACCGGCAAGACACAGATGGTGATGATCGACTTCGCCGCGTGGTTGCTGCATGAGAACCCGCGTCGTCACATCATCGAACTCGCGAACAGTGACTCGCTCGCTCGACTGTCTTCGGGGAACGTCTTGCGGACCTTGCAGCATCCCGATCTGCCGCGCCTGGAGTTCACGAAGGCAACCGAGAGTCAGTTCACCATCGCCGGTGGAGACGGACGACCGAGCTTACACGCAGCCGGAATCATGGGACAGGTCACCGGCCAACGAGCGAACTTCCTCCTCGTCGATGATCCCCTGAAGAACATCAGCGAGGCTTACAGCGAGACGATCCGCGAGCGCGTGTGGCAAAACTTTCTCGCCGCCGCCGAGACGCGACTTCTTCCGAACGGAAGGATCGTTGTGATTCATACCCGATGGCACCTGGACGATCTGATCGGGCGATTGCTCGCTCGTGCTCGTGGCAATAAGAAGTCGCGGCAGTTCCGCTATCTGTGTCTCGCAGCCATCAACACAGATGGGAGATCGAGCTACATCGAGGACACCAGAATATGATTACTTACTTTGACGCATATCCGAGCCTCTTCACGATTCCCGGTCAGCCGTGGTCGTTCAGCGCCGAACAATTTGAAGGCAAACGAGCGGACCTCGGGATGCACTTCTCGCCGCTCTATCAGCAAAACCCACTCGACCGCGCTCACCAGATATTTCCACCTAGTGATTTTCAGATCATCGACATGCTGAACATCAATCAGGTGATGATCATCGTCTCACCGTGGGACACCGGCTCGAAAACAGAAGCCGCCAACGATGAGAGCTGTAACGTCCCTATCGCGGCGATGGCTGACGGTTCGTTCCTCGTCCTCGATTGTTTCTCCGGCAAGTTTGGCATGGACACGCTGCCACAGATCGTCGTCGAGCGGCTCCGGGTCCAGGCCCGAACGTTTCGCAACGTTCCGTTGTGCGTGATCGAGGACGCCGGGTCCGGCATCGGCCTCATTCAATTCCTGGAGCGCCAAGGAATCCCGGTCGGGAAGGCCGTGCCGGTGAAGTCGAAACCGATCCGCGCCATGAGTGTGCAGCCTTACACGGCGGCTCGCTCTGTGTCGTTGCTGAAGGGCGAGTGGAACGAACAATTCATCACGGACATGGCGAACTTCCCCGTCTCGCCGCGTGACCACAGTGTCGATGCGTTCGTTCACGGAATGCGAGCACTGACCGCGACCGGCACCGCGAATGATTTCCGCAAACCGACGTTTCACTTCAGGCCGGGGAATGCCGATGACACTCCAGCCGGATTCTGGAGCTTAGGGAGTGGGGACCTCGGCGTCGGTGGGGTGGATGAAGACTGCTCGCTCAACGAGTTCCTTCGCAACGAGCCAAAACTTTCAGGAGGCTTCTGATGGACAACCTGGACACGAGAATTAAAGCCGCTGCTACGGCTCTTCACGAAGCTGGTCGGCAACAGGCGATCAGTCGTCGTCACAGTCGAGAGCGAGAGTCCGAGACACGCCGCGCCTTCGATCAGATGATGGAGCGTGTGCTATTTCACTTTCCGTTACCGAAGCGTGAAAGGTATTCGTCAGGTAAAGAGTTTGAAAAGCATTCCCTTGCGGCCATGAGACACAGAGTTCAGCTCGTCATCACGATCCTCTTAGAGTCGAACGACGTTGATGATGTGAATCCTTACGAAAACACGAGGTTGACATTCTGATGATGACGAAAACAAAACGCGAGCACGCGGCGAAGATGCGAGCGCGGCGTGGAGTGCGGCCTTGGGATCACCGGCACGAAGACGAAGCCGAGCGGTTTATCGTGCGTATGCGAATCATGTTCGGGGCTGGGAGGACCGACGAGTTCATCGCGCACGCGCTCTCGCTCGACGTGCCGCTCGTGCAAGTCCTGCGAAATAAGCGAGATACACAGGGTTAACTACAGACAAAAATATTGTGGGATTCTGAACATGGCGACCCGGTCAGGCCGGGTCCCTAAAAGGTTTGGTCGCCTCAAAAACCCGGCCTACCGTCAAAAGGAGACTTTATGAAATCAGTAGCAGAGCAGTTTTCGGAGTTACGAACGGCGGCGATTGCCAGTCGCAAGATCACCGCGAAGCAAATCATCGAAGCCACAAAGAGCATCGCCACAGAGGAACAGCGGTTGAGCATTCTCCAGGAGATGGCTGCGTCGCATAAGATTACGGTCCCGCGTCCCGAGAGTGTTGAAGAGAAGGTCACATACCTGACGGAAAAAATCGTTGCCAGTGGCAAGGTCACTGCCGTCCAGATCAACGAGTCGATGAAGAATTGCTCGAATGAGAGCGAGCGATTATACGCGCTCCAGTCTCTCGCCATCGCGAAGAGAATCGACGAGAAGCGAGTCACCAGAAATAACGGAAGTGCGTTCAATGAGTCGGCGTCGTCAGTCCGGCCAACGAAGGAAGAGCGCATCGCGAGTTACGCGAGAAAGATGAAAGTCAGTTTTCGCGAAGCCGCTCTGTTCCTCGGTGAAAAGGACCCAGGCCCGAATTCCAACGAATCGAAATCGGTCGTCGAAGCTCGCGCCGAGCGTTGGAGAAAGTATTGCGGCGTTATCAGCGAGGCCGATGTCCGAACCCTCGCGGAAAAGGGAGTGGAACCGGTCTAACCATGCCTTGGTTGAGAACACAAACCGAGTTCGAGATGGAGGATGAAGATGTTTTTCCATCCTCTCCTGCGACGGTCAGTGACCCGCGCAACGGCCAACCGGGAGCCGCGATCCCGGCCAAGTTTCAGGTCACTGTTCGCCGCGTGCAACATCCTGCTATGGACCGGATGTCGATAGCCGAGGCCCATTATAAAAATCGCGCTGACCGATGTCAGCCGGTAACGTCGTTAGGATCGAATGAGATCATCCCGGCAAGGCTTTAAGGGAGTCATTTTATGCAGAACAAAAAGTTTCCACAGAACGGCGTTGTCGCCGATGGGACCCATCCGGCTCAACCATCCTCTTCTGTGATAACGAGCACACAGCTTCAGAACAAGAAGTTCCCTCAGAACATGAACAACTTTCCTCAGTCCACCGAAAAAGACAATAACTGAAGATTGATGCTGTGTCGCGCCAGTGAAGAGTTGAAGCCGCGACCCTCGCCGTGGAACGGTGCAACTGATTTGTTCTACGTGGGGCCGGTGGACTTCGCCGGTCCCCTCCTTCGGAAAGGGTAATCCATGCAAGACATCACGAAACTCGTCGTCGAGTTCCTTCCAGGCATCTTCGTCGGCATCACGATTCCGACACGCTATCTCGTGTGGTGGGATGATCGACCGAAGTCACCCGATTTCAATCCGGGGTTATGGAGGCTTTTCCGTGCGGGAGAATTCAAGTTAGAGGTGGAGCAATGATTTTCAGACCATTCAAAACGATTAAGCAGTATCAGCAACTCTGTGAACTGCTTCGTGCGCAGATCGAGCAGTGGAAAACAATCTGCGCTCGACACGAAGAAATCAAATCGCTCAACGAAAAACAGATCGTCTTCCTCACCGACCTTGTAAAGCGACAGGGTGAAAAGCTGTCACAGAGTCAGCCGGTCGAAGTAAAGATGCCGTTGCCTGACGTGAACGCAGTCGAAGGTTTGGTCGGCGCGTTCTTTGATGCGGAATCGGTCATCATCGCTCGGGAAGCACTCGAACTGACGCGGAACCTCGCGCCGCTCGGACCGGATGACGTGATCGCAACGCAGAGATGCCTTCTGAAACTGTGGCGAAGCGCTGCGATGCGAAAGGTCGAACAGGCCGCGAGACCTTGATTTTCAGGTGACCACCGATGCCTTGGAACTTCAAAAGTCCTCACCACGGTCACCTAATGCGATTTTAGAAAAGGACAAATTATGCCAGATACATCAACAGCCGGGATAGGAGTAGGCGACGCCGTCGTCAATTTCATCGGGGATATGACGAACCTCGATCAAGGGATCGACAAACTCAACGAGCGAATAGAGACGGGTATGGTCCGCGCCTCCGTGAACGTCAATCAATTTGGTACGGCTCTCGATGAAGTCGGTGGAAAGGCTGACGATGCCGCTGACGAAGTCGAGCAAGGAATGAGGAAGTCCACCGGCTCCATCCGTGAAGCTCGTGGCGAGACGATGCTCCTCGGTGAAGCCTTCGGCATTCACCTTCCGCGTGAGGTTCGGACATTTGTCGCGGAGATGCCGGGTGTCAATCAAGCTCTCAACGCGGCCTTCAGCGCGACCGCTGTCTTGTTCCTCATCGAAGCTCTCACTCAAGGAGTGGAGAAGCTAACCGATTGGATCAGCAACGCGCTCATCTTCACTCAGGCCATGAAGGACTCTGACGCCGCGATTGTCTCGATGAACAAGACTCTCGAACAGGATGCGGCTGACTTCGATAAGGCGAAGAAAGCTCTCGACGATTTCGGTAAGTCAGCGTCACAGTTGGCAGCAGACCGGGTGAAAAGTCTTGGTGCTCAGAAGGATGCTCTCGATACTCAGTTCAACGTCGAACAGGCTCAACTAAGGGCAATGGGTGACGATTACAAAACTTATGGAAAGACCATTGAGGAGACTCAGGCCGCGTTCCTTGTAACTGCTGCAAAGCGGAAGGCAGTCACAGAGGAGTTGGAACTCGCTCAGAAAGAAGCGGCGAAGGATGATGTGGACGATGCGAAGAAGTCCGCTGAGGAGTGGACCAAAGCGGCTGACATTCGAGTGAAGGTATCGCAACACGCGCTCGACGTTTCCGCCTCGAACGCCGCACTCGACCAAAAAGCTGTGACCGATTCCATCAAGGCTCAAGAGGCCGAGTATGCGTCGCTCGGTGCCACTGTGGAAAAGGTCACACCGGGTTTCGTTTCCGACTTTCAGAGAATGATCGAAGCACAGATGAAGGCTCGGGACGCGGCTCACTTCTTCGGACAGGAAACCCGAGGCGATCTGCAAGAGGCGCTCGATCTCGCGATCAAGAAGTTCACCGATCTGAAAAACGGCGGGGAAGCTACAGCAGCGCAACTCACAGCAGCCGGTCAAGCCGTCATAAAGCTCCGCGTCGAGCTGAACAACTTCGGAGCGTCCAATCCGGTTGCAAG
>Ga0070762_10001346_pt1 | contig 11260 bp, 6 predicted proteins | sample HubBroMetageREF2_FD_66726 | JGI IMG/M metagenome (GOLD analysis project Ga0070762, IMG submission 66726) | Reference soil microbial communities from the Hubbard Brook experimental Forest, New Hampshire, USA - Hubbard Brook CCASE Soil... | ecosystem: Environmental > Terrestrial > Soil > Temperate... | reverse complement strand
GCGAACGCGTTCAACTGATCGACCATCGTGTTGATGGTTTCTTTCAGGCGCAGAATTTCGCCCGAGACGTCCACGGTGATCTTTTTCGACAAATCGCCTTGCGCCACAGCGGTCGCCACTTCGGCGATGTTGCGCACCTGACCCGTGAGGTTCGACGCCATCGAGTTAACGGAGTCGGTGAGGTCTTTCCACGTTCCGGCGACCCCGCGCACGACCGCCTGTCCGCCAAGCTTTCCTTCCGTGCCAACCTCGCGCGCCACGCGCGTCACTTCCGACGCGAATGCGTTGAGCTGGTCCACGGTCATGTTGAGCGTTTCCTTAAGACTCAGGATTTCACCCTTCACGTCCACGGTGATTTTCTTAGACAGGTCGCCGTTCGCGATGGCGGTGGCCACATCGGCAATGTTGCGCACCTGCGCGGTGAGGTTCGACGCCATGAAATTCACGTTGTCGGTGAGGTCCTTCCATGTACCCGCAACGCCCGGCACTTGCGCCTGACCGCCGAGTTTTCCTTCCGTACCGACTTCGCGCGCCACGCGCGTCACTTCGCCCGCGAATGCGTTCAACTGGTCCACCATCGTGTTGATCGTTTCCTTCAATTGAAGGATTTCGCCCGACACGTTCACGGTGATCTTCTTCGACAGATCGCCGCCCGCGATGGCGGTTGCCACTTCGGCGATGTTGCGCACTTGCGCGGTCAGGTTCGACGCCATGAAATTGACGTTGTCGGTCAGGTCTTTCCATGTACCGCCGACGCCCGACACCACGGCCTGACCGCCGAGCTTTCCTTCGGTGCCGACTTCGCGCGCCACGCGCGTCACTTCCGAAGCGAATGCGTTCAATTGATCCACCATCGTGTTGATGGTGTTTTTAAGTTCGAGAATTTCGCCGCGCACATCGACGGTGATCTTGCGTGAGAGGTCGCCGCGCGCCACGGCGGTCGTCACGTTTGCGATATTGCGCACCTGATCGGTGAGGTTGCCGCACATCGCGTTCACGGAGTCGGTGAGGTCTTTCCACGTTCCCGCGACGCCCGGCACAATGGCCTGACCGCCGAGCTTTCCGTCCGTGCCCACTTCGCGCGCCACGCGCGTCACTTCCGATGCGAACGAACGCAGCTGATCCACCATCGTGTTGATGGCTTCCTTCTGCTGAAGAATTTCGCCGCGCACGTCCACGGTGATCTTCTTGGACAAATCGCCGTTCGCCACCGCAATCGTCACTTCGGCGATGTTGCGCACCTGTGCAGTGAGGTTGGACGCCATCAAATTCACGCTTTCGGTGAGGTCTTTCCAGACGCCGGTCACCTCGCGCACTTGCGCCTGACCGCCGAGTTTGCCCTCGGTACCCACTTCGCGCGCCACGCGCGTTACTTCCGATGTGAAGATGCTCAACTGCTTAATCATCGTGTTCACGATGTTAGCGGAGCGCAGGAACTCGCCTTTCAGCGGCCGCCCATCCACATCGAGCCGCACGGTTTGCAGCAGGTTTCCTTGCGCCACCGCTTCGATGGCGCGCGTCACTTCCGTCGTCGGCCACAACAAATCTTCGATCAGGTCGTTGATGGAATTTTCCATGCGGTCCCACGCGCCGCTGGGCAGGTCCAGCTTCACGCGCTGGCGGATCTGGCCGTTCTTGCCCACCGCATTGCCGACATGTTCGAGCTGCTGCGCCATGCGCTGATTCGCGGCGACAATGTCATTAAACACATCGGCGATCTTGCCCAGCGTGCCCGTCGAATGCGCGTCCATGCGCACGGCGAAATCGCCGGATCGCATCGCCTGCATCGCGGTCAGTAGTTCGCGTAGCTCATCGCGATCGTGACCGTTTCCGGTCTTGGGCGTAGGAACCGGCGGGGGCGACGCCTTCTGCGTGCCCCGCACTTCACCTGCGGATGCTTTCATGACCAGCTCTCGTGAATTTGGAATGTGTTAACTGTGGGCCGCCGTCCCGGCAGAAGGGATGCGCTTCAAAAGCAGATAAAAACGTACTCAAAGCTTCCAGCCCTGCTACCGTCGCCCTCCGCGAAGTGGAGGGTAGACCAACCCGTTTGCCCCAACGCGCAGGCCCGCGTTTTGGTTCCCGAACAGATTCAGGCCGGCCGCGTCACTTATTCTCGGCGCTCACATTGCGGACGGCCTTGGCAGGAGAAGCGGTTTGGGCACCGCTGCAATCGGCATCCTTGGCAAGGCCCGGATCGACGAAGGGCAGGATCGCCAGGAAGGGTGAGACCGCGGCGCCAAGTGCCACGGCGGCCACCCCTTGCGCCGCGATGCCGCCCGCCTTCACGCCGAGCGTAGGATGCTCGATGGGGCCGGTGATCGCGATGGGCGAGCGCAGCCGGAAGAATGTGAACTTCTTGGGCTCGCCTTTTATTTGCATATCGATGGTTTCATCGCGCAGGTTCAGCGTGCCGGAACCCGTGGCCTTCACGACATCGGTATCGACAAGGAAGGTCTGCGTGGTGAGCACGCCGTTCTGCGCCTGAAACCCGCCCACGGCGCAGCGCAGATTTGTATCTTTATTGCCGGCCAGGAACAGCGCGCGGTCCACATCGATGCCGAGCAATTCGGCGGAGCGCTGGTTGATCGTGCCTTGCGGGACGACGGCGACGATTGTGCCGCTCATCGTGGAGGCGGCCTTGTGCACGGAATTGCCCGTGCCATGCACTTTCGCGCGCGCTTCGAGCAGGCCTTTCACAAGCGGCTCCTTCCCGGTGGCGAATTGATCGAGATTCACGTTCTGCAGCCGCGCATCGAGATTGACGGACGGCACCTCGTTGCGCGCATCGATCTGCAACATGCCGGATAACTTGCCCGCCGAGAACGCGAAGGACACGGGATCGAGCGTCAGCACGCCCTTCTGCAATGTGAGTTTCAGCAAAAGCGTATGAAGCGGGAAATCGGCGGATATCACTTTGTCGGCGCGATAGTTCACCCTCGCATCCATCTGGCGCAGGCGATCGGTATTCAACGGGAAATCGGGCAAGAGATGCGAGGCATCGGTCTTCTGCACGATTTCCTGTGTGGCCGTTGCAACGGGCACATTCGCAAGCTTCGCCGCCGTCGCCACCGCCTGCACAGGCGGGCGTGCGCCGATTATCGGCCCCATATCGGTCAGATATGCATCCGCCGAATGCAGATCGGCTTCGAGGTAGGGACGGCCCGTGGACATATCGACGGAGGCCCAACCAACAAGATCGGTGCGGCCCACCCGGCCCTTCAATCCGCTCAGCGTGTAATGCCGGCCGTCGCGGGTGACATGAGCGCTCATGCGATAAGGCGGCGTGCCGGGCAGCGCGAGGCCCGTGAGATCGTAAAGGTCCGCGAGATTGGGGCCGGAGAATGTTGCGGCCGCGCTGATCTGTCCGAGATTGAACGGGTGTGTGATCGCGCCGTTCGCTTCGACATGCGTCGCGCCCGCGCGCACATCCATGTCGAAATCGTAAGGCTTGCTGCGTTCGATATTGATGAGCGGGCCGCCCGTGACATGCATCTGAAATTTGCGATTGTTGAGCGTGCCGTTGCCGATGAGCCAGAACGCGGTGCTGAGCCCGCCCGCATTTTCCTGCGACGCGATCGTTCCCGTGAAATGCAGGCGCCGCAGAAGATCGGTGATTTCCAATTGGCCGTTTTCGATGAGGAATTGCTTGATCGGCGGAATATCGAGCGGCTCGGCATTCTCGGATGCGGTTTTGCCGAATTCCCAATTCGCGCGGCCCTGCGCGTCGCGCAACAACGCAATGCGCGGATTGGTGACGACGACGCGCGTAAGCGAAATCTGCCCACGCAACAGTGGCGCTAACCGCGTCCGCACATACAGCTTCGGAATATCGAGTGTATCGCCCGGCGGCGCCCAGGACGGATTGGAGATCGTTACACCTTCGACGGTCGCGCTCGGATGCCACGAGAAAATATGGACTTTCAAATTACCGGCGATGTGAACCTCACGCCCGCTTTCGCGCGAGGCGTAACGCGCGAGAGGTGCGCGCAGCCAATTCCATTGGAAAACAAGCAGGAACACCGCGATGACAAGCGCAATCGCCACCGAAAGGATAAGCCAAACCGGCGGAATCCAGCTTTCGCGCGCATGCATCTGCGGATGGGTGACGTCAGCCATCTCGACCTCCGAAATCCTAAACGCCCGGATGCAACAATTGCTGCATGGGAACCGCCGATTGCGGCAACGGTTCCGCGCTGCAACCGTTATCGCACTGTGGGGAAATGCGGATTTCCGATTATGGCATTGCAATCCTTGGAAAGTTCCCGTTCTTCCGCGGGCGAATGGGGATTTGTGCGGCAAATTCTGTCCGAAACCTTTGCCGCCTATGTCGACGACGACATGCTGAGTCGCGGTGCGGCGATTGCATTTTACTCCGTCATCGCAATGGCGCCCGTGCTCATCGTCGTCATCTGGATTGCAGGATCGGTGTTCGGGCGCGATGCGGCGCGCGCGGCGATTGCGTGGCAATTCCAGACGCTCATGGGCCCCGCAAGCGCCTCATTGCTGCTCTCCATCCTCGAAAGCGCATCCTATCGCGCACGCGGGGTTTTGTCCGGCGCGCTCGAGATCGGCACGCTTATCATCGCGGCATCGGGCGTATTCGGCGAAATACAATCCGCATTCAACATTGTCTGGAAAGCCAAGCTCGAAGGTACGACATTGACGCGATTGTTCCGCGCACGTGCGGTGAGCATAGGTCTTGTCATCGCACTCGGCTTCTTCCTGCTCGTCTCCCTCACGGTGACGGCGGCGATGGTTGCGTTTGGCCAATTCGTCAATGCGCATGTGCCGCTGGGGCGAGATGTGCTCATCGGCCTCAACTTCGCGATGTCTTTTCTTCTGCTCTCGCTGTTGTTCGCCGCGATATATAAGGTGTTGCCGGATGTCGATCTGAGATGGAAAGACGTCGCCGTCGGCGGTTTCGCGACCGCGATATTGTTCGAACTCGGCAAATTCCTGATCGGCTTCTATATCGGCCGCTCTGCCATTGCGGCGAGCTTCGGCGCCGCGGGCGCGCTCGTCATCATCCTATTATGGATTTATTATTCGGCGCAGCTTCTGCTCATCGGCGCGGAATTCACGAAAGTGTATTCGAAAAATTACGGCAGCCGCCGGAGTTCGGCGGCTGCCATAAAAGCACAAATACACTGAGGTCTATTCTTGCGTGGCTTGACCGGCCGGGTGTTTGAATGTGCCGGGCTTCGCGATGTCCGGCCCGCTGTCGTTCGCGGGCGCTTCATCGCCGACAAATTCCGCTTTGCTTGTTCCACCGACCATGCGGCCGGGAAGGCCGTCGCGAAGGTCCGGCTTTTTGGTTTTATCTTTCTCTGCCATAGGTCATCTCCAAAGTTTCTTGCGAAAGCTCCACAGCAGCTAACGATTGGGCGCGTGGACGGTTCCGGTTCGCTGGGCCCCACGCATCCACCCTTAAATAATTTTTCGCGAGGCCCCACCATTGCACAGGCGAGCCGTGTCCTATGAGTGCGATAGGATGCGGCTCGTGAAAAGGCGGGGGCGAGCGGGGTGACGGACAAGCCGGAAGCGGATCGTGAACGGCATGCCTTCGTCGTGGGCGGGGCCATGCGCGCCGTGGATGCGTGGTTTCTGCGCGAAGTGCTGCCGCTCGAGGCGGAACTCGTCGGCTATTTCCGCCGCAACTGGCGCAACGAAAGCGATGCGAAGGATTTCGTGCAAGAGGTTTATGTGCGCGTTTATACTCATTTTGCCGATGCCGCAGAAGCCGAATTTCCGCTGAAGGCGCGGCCTTTCGTGTTTACGGCGGCGCGCAATCTTCTCATCAACAAATTCCGCGATCAGCAGGTGGTGCCCATCGAAACCGTGGGCGATCTCGAAAGCCTTGCGGTCGTGTCCGAGCAACCGGGGCCGGAACGTGGAGTTACGGGGCGCGATGAATTGCGCCGCTTGCAGCGCGCGCTTGACCGTTTGTCGCCGCGTTGCCGCGAGGCGGTTGTGCTGCGTCAGGTGGAAGGGCTCTCGCGCAAGGAAATCGCCGCGCGCATGGGCATCAGCGATGCCACGGTGCGCGAATATCTCGCCATCGGATTGTTCACATTGTCGGACATTTTCTTCGGCGAAGACGGCGGAGGGCGGCATGAGCGCTGAATCCGAAGCCGTTTCGAATTCCCTCGCCGCCGAAATCCAGATGGCGGCCTCGCGCTGGGTGATCGACCGTCAAGTGCGTGAGGATTGGTCCACGGAAGATCAAACCGGCCTCGACAAATGGCTCGGCGAATCCATCGCCAATCGCATCGCTTATCTGCGCGCCGAACAGGCCTGGAGCCGCACGGCACGCGCCGTCGCGTTGCGCCAGCCCACGCAAGCCGAACGCCGGAGTTCTTTCGCAAGCGCGCTTCTGACATGGAGCAAACGGGCGCTGGGCGCGGTGGCCGTTGTCGCTTTGGCGGGCGCGGCGGCACAATATTTCCTGCATGCCACGCGGTATGTTTCGTATTCGACGCCGGTCGGCGGGCGGCAAGTGCTTACGCTGTCGGATGGTTCGCAGGTCGAACTCAACACCGATTCCGCCGTGCGCATCGCCGATTCCAAAACCGCGCCGGAAGTTGTCGTCGACAAGGGCGAAGTTTATTTCGATGTGAAGCACGATCCGTCGCGGCATTTCTCCGTGCTCGCGGATGGGCGGCGCATCAGCGATCTCGGCACGAAATTCCTTGTGCGCGAGAATACCGGGCATCTCGAAATCGCGCTCATCGAAGGCCACGTGCTTATCGGTGCGCCCGAAGGCAGCAACAAGCCCGCAACGGATATGGAGCCGGGCGATATCGCCGTCGCCACACCGCAATCGACGATCATCTCGAAACGCGCGCAGGACGCACTTTCCAAGGAACTGAGCTGGCGTGAAGGCGTGCTTATTTTCCATCACACAACGCTTGCCGACGCAGCTTTTGAATTCAACCGCTACACGGGCCGCAAGATCGTGATCGCGGATGCGAAGGTCGCGCATATGGAAATCAACGGCACGTTCCGCACGAACGATGTGGAGATGTTCACCGATGTGACGGCTGACATTCTAGGCCTGCATGTGGAGAAACTGGACGACAAGATTTTGCTGGGGCGGTGATGTGCAAAGCGAAGCGCCCGGAACACAACGGACATGACTAAGGGGGAATGATGAAATTACCATCACTGGCCGCGCTGGCAAGCAGCATTCTCGTGCTGATGCTCTCATCGGCATCCGCGCGCACGTTCAACATCCCAAGCGGCACGCTCGAAGAGGCGCTCGACGCTTACGCCGCACAGACGGGCGTCGATCTCGTCGTTTCCGCCAATCAGATGAAGGGCGTGAAATCGCGTGGTGTGAAGGGCAATCTGCCCGATGAGGCGGCGCTGTCGCAGCTTCTCTCCGGCACGGGCTTCATCGTGCGCCGCAATCCGGGCGGCGCCATCGGCATTGCGCGCCAGAATTCGGCGGACAATGAACCATTCGACGCGACGTTCTCGACCGCTGCGACAGCTGCGCCCACCATTTCGAGCACATCGCTCGAAACCGTCACCGTCACCTCATCGAAAATCGGCGGCGATGTACAGAACATTCCGATTTCAATTACGGCGCTCAGTCAGGAGCAGTTGACCGCCACGCAAACGGCAGGCGGCCCGGACCTCATCAAGCAGGTTCCGAACATGACGTTCACGAAAACGAACTTCTCCGGTTACTCGATTCAGTTGCGTGGCATCGGCACGCAGGCGATTTCGGTGACGACCGACCCCGCCGTGGCGGTTGCCTTCAATGACGTGCCGTTCATCCGCAATCACTTCTTCGAACAGGAATTCTATGATGTGAGCCAGGTGGAAGTGCTGCGCGGGCCGCAAGGCACACTATACGGCCGCAACGCAACGGCGGGCGTCGTCAATCTCATTTCCGCCAAGCCCAGCGATCAATTCGAAGCGATGGCCTCGCTTGATATCGGCAATTACGGCGAGCGACGCCCGGAAGGCATGATCAACATTCCCGTTGTCGATGACAGGCTCGACATACGCATCGCGGGGGAATGGACGAAGCGCCAGGGCTATACGTTCAATACCATAACCAATGAACGCACGGATGGCCGCGATCTGTGGTCCGGCCGTGTATCCATCGGCTTCAAACCATTCGCGCAATTGCAGACCAATCTTGTCTGGGAGCATTTCTCCGAAGACGATGATCGTCTGCGCTCCAGCAAACAGCTTTGCAAAACTGCGCCGTTGCCCACATCCGTGGATGGCACCGCTGTTCCCCCTATCGGTTCCGACACCGGTTTCGGCGGCGCGTTCGATCCCGCGAGTTATATGAGTCAATCCTGCGAACTCACGTCTCTCTATTCCAAAGATGCGTACGAGGTGCCGGAAGGTTTCGCGCTGTCGTTCCTGAAGGCCGCGAAATTGGCGGGGCAAATCGATCCTACACTCGATCCCTATGCCGAGACGACACAATCGTCGAATCTGCGCGTCATCGAAACGACGGTGAATCCCACCTACAAAGCAAAGAATGACGTCTTGGAATTCAATGTCGATTATGCGGTGACGCCGGAACTGGCTTTCGCGTCGCAAACCGGATTCAATCACGATTTCCTGTCGTCGAACGAAGACTATAACCGCTTCGACACCGCGCCCGGAATCTTCCTCGCGGGAAGCGCGTCGCACCCGGGTGAGCTTTTGCCGGATCCGTTGGCCGGTACCAATGGCGTTCCTTCGACTTCGGCGATCTTTTGCGATCCGCAGGTCGGCTGTGCGGATCGCGTTGTGGCGCAGGACTTGTCCGATGAGCATTCCTGGCAGTTGAGTCAGGAGTTCCGCCTGTCGTCGAATTTCAGCGGGCCGTTCAATTTCAGCTTCGGCGGGAATTACCTGCACTACGAGACGGAAGAGAATTATTACGTCTTTATAAATGCGCTGACGCTGTACACGCTCGAGTCATTCGATTTTAGCCCCAATCCTGTGCAGAACGTTCCTTGGGTTCCGGGCGTTTCGGACAATCACCAATGCTTATTTTACTATAACCTCGGCTACAATCCGCCGAGCATTGGACAGGAAGCGGGCAGCACACCATCGCAGGATCAATGTAATTATATCGATCCGAATCCCATTTCGAAGGTAAACAATCTTGGACACAATTACTTCCTGAGCCAGAATCCCTATCTGCTCGATTCCTACGCAGCCTTTGGCGAGACCTATTACAACATCTTGCCCGATTTGAAATTGACGACGGGCCTGCGCTGGACCGAGGATCGGAAGCATTTCGTCGATATCCCGAGCGAACTTCTCACGGACGGCCGCGGCTATGCGGTCAGCGGCATCGTGGATCAGCAATGGGACAAGTTCACCGGCCGTGCCGCTGCGAACTGGACGCCGAAGCTCGATTTCACCGATCAAACGCTCGTCTATGCGTCTTACGCACATGGCTATAAGGCGGGCGGCGCAAATCCGCCCGGCGCAATCCTGTTCGGCAATGCGACGGGCAACAGCAACATTCCGATCCATCCGCTGACCTTCAAGCCGGAATATATCGATGCGTTCGAATTGGGCTCGAAGAACACATTGCTGGACGGTTCGCTGACGTTCAATGCGGATGCGTTCTATTACAATTACGAGAATTATCAGATTTCGCGCATCGTCGACCGCACGGCGATCAACGACAATTTCGATGCGCATGTGAAAGGCGCGGAAATCGAATCGACATGGGAGCCGCTCGCGGGATTGCGCTTCAATTTCGCGGGCGGTTGGGAAGACACCGCGCTTGCCAAAGGATCGAAGTCCATCGATCTCATGGATCGCACGGCGGGCAATCCGGATTGGATGGTTCTGAAGCCATATCCCACGCAATCGTCCAACTGCATCGTGCCGACTTATCTCGTTTCCTATCTGTTGCAGGAAACGTCGGGCTGGCCGGGCCTCTATATCGCCGAGTCATGCGGAATTGCGTATAGCGAAGGTCTCGATCCGCTGACGCGCTTATCCTATGTGCAAAATCCCAAAGTGGTTTGCGGCGATTGCGCGGGCGGCGCCGGTGGCCAGCCTTTGCCGCCGGTTCCGAACGGTTATCCCGGTTTCGATCCCTCGCAACCCGCCATCAACAATGGCGAAGGCTTCGACAAGGATCTGAGCGGCCACAAATTGCCGAACGCCCCGCCGTTCACGCTATCCGCGGGTGCGCAATATACGATGCCGCTTTCGCTGGATTGGGCGGGTACCGCGCGCATCGATTATTACTGGCAGGATTCCTCCTGGGCGCGCGTGTTCAACGACAATCCTTACGATCGCCTGCGCGGTTACACGAATGTGAATCTCACATTGATCTTCACGAACCAGAACGGCTGGCAGGTGATGCTCTATGACAAGAACGTGTTCAACACGACCGCCATCACGGGCGATTTCCTGAACAGCGACGACAGCGGTCTCACGACCAACATATTCCTGACCGATCCGAAACTGATCGGCGTTCGCGTCACGAAGAATTGGTGAGGGGGAAGCGATGAGTGAATTGATCGACGCGAAAGAGAACCGCAAAATCATGCGCCGCCAATTGTTGGCGACCGTTTCGACATTGGCGGTGCTGACATCCGCGGTGGAGGCCGGCGAAGCATGGGCCGACGACCAGGACCGTCCGACATTCTGGCTCGAACTCGGCGGACAATTGGAGCAGCAAACGGGGCAAGGCGATTCTTACGATCCGCCCGGCGTCGCCAATTATCCGAGTTCACCGGCCTACAAGCCTTCGCCGTTGCAGTTCGAGAAACCGCCGCTATTCAGCAATGGCGCAGAAGCCAAGCTTTCGTTCCAGCCGGAAGAATCGGATTGGGTGTTCTCTGCTTTGGTGCGTTACGGCCGCGCGAATGGCGACAAGACGCGGTATCACAATACGCCGGGACAGAAACTTACCAGAAACGAGATAACCGTTAGCTTTCTTCCCGGCAAACCGCATTACTTCACATATGAGGTTTTCCACTGTTGCCACGCCAGTCAATTCGTCAATGCGAAGCCGGATTACGCCGACGTTAAAGCGGTGCATAGGGATAGTCATGCCATCCTGGATTTCCAGGCGGGCAAGGAAGTCGGTCTTGGATTGTTCGGGCAAAGTAGCGAATCCGTTTTTAGCGGCGGTGTGCGGTTTGCGCAATTCTCCGCGAAGTCGAGCGTTTCGCTTCACGGCAAACCGGATGTCAGTTTCTTCAACGGTGTGCCTCAGTATTTTCTGAACAAATATCCTCAACTTTATTATCCCACGTCGAAGTTCCATGTTTTT
>Ga0070762_10001343_pt1 | contig 11264 bp, 10 predicted proteins | sample HubBroMetageREF2_FD_66726 | JGI IMG/M metagenome (GOLD analysis project Ga0070762, IMG submission 66726) | Reference soil microbial communities from the Hubbard Brook experimental Forest, New Hampshire, USA - Hubbard Brook CCASE Soil... | ecosystem: Environmental > Terrestrial > Soil >... | reverse complement strand
GCGGTACATCTTGCCGTCGTTCAGGAAGATGTGGTTGCTCATCGGAAACTGCTGCAGGTCCGCGCGTTGTTCGGCAAATTCCCGAACAAGTTTTTCGCTGACGGGGAATCCCTGCTCGGCGAGGCGGATGGCGGGCTGCATCACGTCGGCGAGTTTCATGGTGCCATGGGTTTTCAGAGCCATGGCGAGGCCCGCAACGGTGCCTGGCACGGCGACGGAACGATAGCCAATCGTTGAGGCCTTCTCGTCCAGCTTGCCGTCGGGCTTGATGTACATGTCGCGGGTAGCCTTGCCCGGGGCCATTTCGCGGTAATCGAAGAATGTGGTTTTGCCACCAGCGAGCCGAACCAGCATGAATCCGCCGCCGCCGATGTTCCCAGCCGCGGGTTCGACCACCGCGAGTGCGAACGCGGTGGCGACGGCGGCGTCCACGGCATTGCCTCCGCGCTTCAATATTTCAACGCCCACCTGTGAGGCGAGAGGCTCATCTGTGGCGACCATGCCGTGAGTGGCGCGAACCGGTTCGCGGGGCCACTCTTTCGGAATATCGAGGTGATCGCGGAATTCCGCGGCAGCTTGGCCGCAAGCCCGGGAAGAAAAGGTAATAAAGAGGAAGGGGATAGCCAGAATCGGAAGAAATTTTCGACGCATAGGTAACGCACTGACAGTAAGGGATTCAGTCTAAAGCGTCAAGGCAGAGCTCTACCTGGGACCAAACCGGAAGTAAAGCAGTGCGTGCCGGATTTGCATTTCGCCCTATGCCGGACCAGCTGCCAAAGAAATCTTTCTTCTGGCGGAGGTGCTAAAAGGCGATTTTGTAGATGTTGCCTTTGTCGTCTTTCGCGACGCCTTTGATACTCGCAATATCTTGCTGTTCTACCTTATCCGGCTTGTAGAGTTCGGCGTGTAAGACAGTGCCCCGGTTACCCGTGATTTCGGCCCTGGCGTATAGCCTGGCCCCGAGCACATGAGCCACGTAGAACCCCTGCCCGTAAACCATATCCCATTCAGAGGCCATGCTTTCGGAGGAAGGAGATGCGGGAATGACAGCGTTTGCTGACCCGCTCGGACGCGGCACCTGCGCCCAGCGGCCCTTGCACGCTTCTCGATTGTCGAGAACCACGTTGAAGTTTCCCGAATGGAACCCGTCGCTCATCCTGGCCACAAAGACCGGCGCCGGATTCTGTTGCGAGAGCGGTCCCTGCACCGGATAAAGCCGCGCCGTTGCAGAACAGCCTGCGAGCAATGAGGCACACAACAACACCACCGTGGCTGGGCGTTTCATCGAAAGGCCCTCCAGTTCTTAGAAGTAAGTGAATTCAACGGTCAGTTATTAAGACGTGAACGAGAGCAGGCAGGTTTCGCCCCTTGCGATAAGGGCATCTCTCGAGCTACTAGGCTACTCTGCGAGGAATTCGACTTTGGCGGGGCCGGGGAGCAGGCCGGCAGCAGTGCCGCGTTCGATGAGTTCGCGGACGGCTTTCTTGCCCTTTTCACCGTAGCCGAGGGTCCATTTGTTCACGTACATGCCGACAAATTTGTCGGCGAGTTCGGTGTCCATCTCGCGCGCAAACTGCATCGCGTAGTTCAAAGCTTCCTCGCGGTGCTCGAGGCCGTAGGAGACGCTGTCGCGGATGGTCCTGGAGATCAGGCGGCCGACATCGGGTCCGAGGGCGCGGCGCACCGCGTTGCCGCCAAGCGGCAGGGGAAGACTCGTCAGTTCCTGCCACCAGATGCCCAGGTCGACTACTTTGTGCAGGCCGAATTGCGGGAAGAAGAGCTGGCCTTCGTGGATGAGCAGGCCCGCTTCCACCACCTCGTTCTTCACGGCTTCGATGATTTTGTCGAAGGGCATGACGACGGCTTCAAAATCCGGCTGGTAAAGCTTCAGTGAAAGATACGCGGAAGTTTTCAGACCCGGCACCCCGACGCGCTTTCCCTTCAGGTCCTGCGGCCGCATGGCCTTGGTGGAAACAACGATGGGGCCGTAGCCTTCACCGAAACTTGCGCCGCAATCGAGCAGAATGTATTTGTCGCGCAGCGAAGGATAGGCGGCAAAGCTGACGGCGGTAACGTCGTAAGTTTCTGTCAGCGCGGCTTCATTGAGGCTCTGGATGTCCGACAGAATATGCGTGTACTTGTAACCCGGCGTGGGCAGCTTGTGCGTGGCCAGCGCGTAAAACATGAACGCATCGTCGGAATCGGGGGAATGAGCCAGCTTGATCTCGCGGGGCTCTTTTTCGGTTTTGGACGCCACTTGTCGTGCAGGCATGGGATCTGGTTCCTCTGACCCGGAATGCGGCACGCGGAGACGACCTGACCATCGGTTCACTCTTCAGGGGCGAATGAAGGGAAGGTCGATGAACGTTGAGACTTGCGTGGCTTACGGCCGGGCTTACGATTGCAAAAGAAAGCCTAACATACAGACCCTTCCCGTTCAAACAAGCGAATCAGGCAGTTAAACAGCGGAAACCAGATGGGCGATCGCATCTTCGAAATTGACCTTGCCGTCGAGATACGGTTGCCAATAAACATTCAGCAGCCGGATATACTCTTCCCACCCGCGTTGCGTGAATTTCTCACGGAGATCGGGAGGCATGCGGGACATCTTCGCCTGACGGGGAAGAATCATGTCGCCGGATTGCGAATCCGGCGGGGTGTCCTGCATCACCGGACCCAGGACTTCGCTGGTGGTGTAGAAAATCAAGGCGTGCCAGAGATCGCGGGGAATGGGCTTGTCGCGCTGGCGGCACTCACGGGTGATGGCGTCTTCCACCGGCAGCGCGATCCCGTGGGAGGCTTCGTGGAAAAGCACCTCCAGGGAATCCGGCGCCTGATTGCGCGGCTCCGTGCTGGAGATGGTCACGCGGAGAGGATCGAGAGTCGTGAAAGCGCCCGCCGCGCTGGCGTAAGCGCACACTTCGACGCGAATTTTTGCCTTCGGCCAGGTGGACTGGTAAATGTCGGCAAGCCGCTGCGAAAGCCCCACCCCTTGTTCGCGAATAAGGGGCGCAACTCGCGAAACCCAGCGGCGGTTTGCGCGATCCTGGTTCGCCCACCAGTGCGCCCGGTAAACGGGCGCGGCCGCTTCCAGGATGACGCCAATGTTTCCCGGCAGTCCGGCGTCGCAGGCTTTCTTTTTCCGCCCCAGAAGTTCGTCGCAGTCCTCAAAATCGCCCAGCTGATTTTTCAGCAGGATCAGATCGATATTGATTTGCGGATCTTTGCCCGCATAGTTCGCCCGGTAATAGGTGATGGCTTGTTCCCAGGTTTTTTGTTCCGCGGCGCTCAGGGAGACGGGATTTTGCTTCAATGCGGGCCCTGGCGGATTAGCGGCGGCTGCCTTGGCTTCCGGAGTAGATTCGCGCAGGCGGGCTTCGTGATAAAGAAACTGGTGGAGATTCACCCAGAAGCCGCTGTGAAATTCAAACACCGGCAAGGGGCCATAGCCGGATTCCACTTCCTGTCCCGGGCTGAGAGGAGCCGCGCCAGCCAGAATCAGAAACATAGACAACAACAGCGAGAATCGCAGAAGAGGCAAGTTCACACCCGGAGCGGGAATAGTATCGCAACTCCCGCCGCCTACATATTGAGAGTTTACCTTGTTCAGAATTCGCGGTCCGGTTCGGAAAACCAGCGGTCCAGCCGTGCCGATTGCTCGTCTTCCACTTTGACGAAAGCGATCCCCATCCCCAATCCATAGCTCACGTAGACGACGCGACCCAACGCCACGAAAGTATCCTCGTGATGGGTAAGCCGGAGCCGAACCTCCGATCCTTGGGGAATCGGATTGAGCGTATCAATGTAGCAACCCGTCCGGCTGATGTCCGATGTGCGCGCGCTGAGCTTTGCGCCGCGGGGAAGTTCGACCACCTCCGCGGCCAGAACCATGGCGTGTCGCGGAGCAGACCGCCGCTCCACGGTGACATCGGGCATGCCTCGTCTCCTGTCAAACAAACTGCCGCCTGCTTGCAGGAGAGAGTGCGTCCCGGCGCAGGAATACCTTGCCGGAACCGGTGAGGATGAACCCATTCTTATTTTTGCGCGGCTTGCCCCGCTTCGCAATGTTCTTCCGCAGTAAGGGGCGAATCGGTCAATGTTGCGGGTCGGAAGCGGATGGTTCGCCTTCTTCCAGCTTAGGGTCTAGATCGCTGCCGACGGCGCCTTTGTGGTCGCCCGCGTGGAGCTGGCCGGAGGAGTCACAGAAGAAAGAGCGCAGGCCGCTGCGGCCATATTCGGAAGGAATAGCGGCGACCTCATACTTGGCCGGCGCGCCTGATGTGTTCGCGCCGACGATTACGTAGCGGTAGGAGTAACCGTCCCTGCGGCCTCCGGCCAGACTTTCGTCCACCAGGCCCGCGCCGTCACTTTTAGGTGCGTTCTTCGCCCCGGGACCCAGGGCTTTCAGTGATTCGGGCAAGCGTGTATAAGTCTTCCGATAAGTTTCAATGGCCTCGACCAGTGCCTTGAGAGAAGAGATCGCCGATTGTTCGTTCGCTTTGATTTCCGCGCGGTCCCATTCGATTTCCAGAGAAGGAAGATCCAGGAACAGCAGTCCGAGCGAGAGAATCTTCCACTGCCCGGCTTCGCGCACCATACCCATGGTAACGTGGTGAGCGTTGAGGCCTGCGGTGTCGCCGGAGTCTTTCACATTGAGGGGAAGATAAGCGAGATTGTCGCGAAGCTCCGGCTTCTCAATTTCCATCTGGGTGGTGATTTCGGAGGTCTGACAGAAGACCAAAACGTTTCCCGAGGATTCGTTCTGCGTTCGGGGCTTTCCAGGCTTGTCGAGAAGAACGAATCGCTTCAGAAACGTTTCGCGGGCGGGCGGCGTCATGCGGCCAAACGCCTCGGCATTGCGCGCCGTCAGCGCCCGCACAAACTCGGCGGAATTCTGCGAGCAAGCGGCCACCAGGGCGTCTCTTAGTATGGTGGAGGGGCTGTCCGCAGCCGGCGATTGTCCGGGTGTGGGGCCCGACGCCGAGGAAAGCAGAAGAATGGAAAGCAGTCCGCGCTTAAACGAAAGAAGAACCGGGGATTTTGGGAGCACGAGCACTAATCCTTCGCGGCTTGCAGTATGGCCGCAAGATTTTGTGTGAATACCGAGCGCGGCATCACTTCCAGGCAACCTGCGGCCCGGGCCTGGGCGGCGAGTTCGGTCTGCACGTGGGATAAGAAGGCCACCACGCGAAGCTCTTTTTGAGTTGCGCGCAAACGTTCGATGGTTGCCACGGGCTGGTTGCGCGAGTTCAGATCCACGATCACCAGCTTGGTCGGCGGCTCCAGCAGTGTGAACAGCGCGTCCGGGCTGCTGGCCACCTTGAATTCGATTCCCAACTGCTTGGCCGTTTCCGCGACCTTCAACTGGAAAAACAGATCGTCAATCAAGGCTGCTACGCGGCCCATGCGGATTTCTCCTTTTCTTCAACAACCTTTGCTGGGGCTTTCCCCGGCAGCCTTCGAGGTATTACAATCAGCCTGCCCCCCTGAGGACCTTGATGCAAGCTCTTTCGCCAGCTTCTTCTTTGTTGCAGCCACCCGTTTCTCTACTGGAAAAAACCCCGGCCATCCTGGAGACGCTTCTGCGCGACGTTCCCACGGATATCCTCGATTGGAAGCCCGCGGCGGATCGCTGGTCGATTACCGAAGTCCTGGCGCACCTCCTGGCGATCGAGCAGTTGTACGGCGATCGCGCCAAGCGAATCGTTGTCGACAACAATCCCACGCTGGCAAAGTACTTCGAACCCGACGAAGCCCAATTGCGAAAAAAAACTACGAACCAGTATCTAAAAGAGTTTGTGACGCTGCGCCAGGCGCATTATTTCTTTTGGCATGGCATACCTTCTTCCGCGGGCTCCCGCACCGGCGTTCATCCGGAGATGGGAGCAATCACTCTTTTGCAATTACTCAACGAACTTGCTAATCATGATCTGGGGCATTTGCGGCAGATCGCCGAGCTCTATCGAGCGAAGGCGTTTTACCCGCAAGCCGGACCGTTTCAGAGGTACTCGAATCCCAAGCCATGAGCGAACATCCTGAAGATCTGCGATTGGCCGGGGCGGGGGCGCTGGATGTTACGCTCTACTCGCGACCCGGTTGCCACCTTTGCGAAGCCGCCAAAACCGCGATTCATCCGCTGCTCGCGGAGTTCGGCGCCACATTGCACGAAATCAGTATTGACGGCGACACCGTGCTTACCGAACGCTACGGCTGGGACATCCCAGTCCTCTTCGTCGGCGCCAGAAAAGCCGCGAAGCACCGCATCAACGTGAAGCAACTCCGCAGACAATTGCAGGAAGCGAAAGTAAGCGCAGGACAATCGCATCTGACGATGGCTCGGAAAAAAGGGGCTTAGTGGCCCTCGGCCGGGCTGTGCACGCCCACTGTCTCGTCCGGGACGTCGCCCTTGCGGCCCTTCACACGATCGTAGACGCTGATCTGGCTCACCGAACCAAGCGCCTCATTGTAGAACGTTGGCACCCCGAGGGCCGTTCGCAACTCCTCGTTAAACTTGCGCAAGTTTTCCAGGTGCGTCGCCAGCGCCGGTACTTTTAGGCCTTCGTCGGTCACAAGAAATTTCTGGTAGCCCGCGTCCCACAGCCGGGTGAATTTCCCTTTCAGCATGATGGTCGGCAAGACGGTCATGCGAAAACGCCCATCGGGTTCCTGCCGGAACTCCGCCCCGCATCCGTATTTCTCCACGCGGACCACGCCGCGCGTGCTGCCCACGCTGAAGCCCAGCGCTGCCAGGCTGTCAATGGCCTTCTTTTCAAACCGCTCGTTTACATTCCACATGGTGGTTCAAGAATAGGAGAAACCTGCCAAGGTGTAAAGTTGCGATAACGTGGATGCGAACTTTGCATTGGACTCCAAACTAACAGTTCCTCTATAGTCCTCGGCCATCTGAAAGTTCATTCAGCCAATTTTCTTGATGCAGAAACAATGATGTGTTATCTCCTTACCCAACATTTGGCACTCTCCCCGCGCTTGGGTGCCGTAAACACAGAACGTTGCAAAAGTGGTTCTGACGGAAGTCGATTCGTCCGCCTGAACGAGTGCGGGATGGCTGACAATTCCAGGTGCAAAATTTGATTGGTGATAAGGGGTGAGGGGATGGCTTCTTCATTTGCACGCAGATTAGTCTACATGTTTTTATCGGCACTTTTTCTCAGCGGATCGCTTGCCGCGCAACAAAATACCGGATCGATCAACGGAACGGTGACGGACAGCACGGGATCTGCCGTTCCACAAGCGAAAGTGGAAGCTCGAAATGTGGGAACCAATCTGGTTCAGACAGCGAGCACGAAAAACGATGGTTCGTACAGCATTGCGGACCTGCCTATCGGCACCTACGCGGTCACCGTCACGAAGGACAAATTCAAGGCGGAAAAGTTCACGGAAATTCTTGTTCGCGGTGGACTCACCACCACCGTCAATTCTCAACTCGATCCGGGGCACGTGTTCGAGACCGTCACCGTCACCGCTACGCCCCTACTGAATCAAACCGACACAACCATCGGTTACACGCTGAGCTCTGAATTTATCCAAAGCGTTCCTCTCGGCACCGGCAGCTTTACCCAACTGGCCATCCTAAGCCCCGGTGTCAGCGCTGACATGCTCGGCGGGTCAGGAGCCAACGCGGGTCTCGGCAACCAGAACATTTGGGCCAATGGCCAGCGCGATACCAGCAACAGCTTCACGTTCAATGGAATAAACGCGAATAATATTTTCAACGGCAAGTCTTCGAGCCAAGTGGGCGCGAACCGGTTCGTCCTGAGCACCGGTGAAAATTTTGGCCAAATGGTTGGCGGCGGTGGCGACATTCAGACCAACATGTCTGTGTACAACGCCATTGGGCAGGGCCTTCCCTCCGCGCCGCCGGAAACACTGGAAGAATTGCGGGTAGATACCGCCATGTATGGAGCGTCTGAAGGAGCCAACAGCGGCGCTCACATTGCGCAGATTACGAAATCAGGCACAAACGATTATCACGGCCAGGTGTACGAGTACTATCAATCGGACAAGATGAATGCGGCGCCTTTTTTCCGCAACAACGACCCAGTACTCATCGGCCTACATCAGCAGCGGCCCACGCTGCATTACAACCGCTTCGGCGCAACGTTGGGCGGCCCGATTATCCACGACAAGATGTTCTTCTTCGGATCGTATCAAGGGACGCGCGTCACCGATGGAACGTACGCAACTTCGCTGCTGCCCGTTCCCCCCGATTTAACCAATGACCGTTCCGCTCAGGGAATCGCCAACACGGTGAACGCGGACTTCTGCTCGAACCCTCCCTGCATCCAAGCGAATCAAGTTGATCCGGTCGCCCTCGCGCTCTTACAAGCCAAGACGCCAAACGGCGCGTATTTGATTCCAACCCCCATAACTAACGCCCCGTCTACGGCTCAGGGTCACAATGCGACAGCGCAGGGGCCTCCAGGCACATTTACAGCCGATCAGGTGAATGCAAACGTTGATTACAACTTCAATTCGATGGATCGCCTTGCGGTCAAGTATTTTTACCAGCGCACACCCACGAGCAGCGAGTTTTCCACCAGCCAGGTCTTTGGTTTTGGTCAAAAGATGGATTCCGGATCGCAAACCGCATCTCTCGCGAATACGACCATCCTCACGCCCAATCTCACCTGGGAGCAGCATTTCGGTTTTATCCGAGAGAAAGCCTTTGTGACCACAGGCCAACCGTTCGGCCCCTCCAATATCGCGGGAACGAATCAATCCATCAATCTTTTTGGACAGAAAACCTTTCCCGGCATAACCATCAGCAACAGCGACGGCAACTTTGATTCTCTTTCCGTAGGCACTGCAGGCTCACCTTTTTCCAACGCCGGCGCATTCCAAAACCAATTTGAGTTGGCCACCAACGTGAACTGGGTGCACGGCCGACACACCATCTCCGCGGGCATCAATTGGGACCACACGCAATTGAACATCATCAACAAAAACAGCGATGTTACCGGTCTCACTTTTTCCGATTTTGGAAGTTTCGTAACTGGCCAATTGCGTCAGGGCATCGGCAGCACGGTGACCTTTACAGGCACAAGCAACCGCTACTTTCGCGCGCATCAGGTCGGCACCTACATCCAGGACAACATTCGCCTGCGCCCTAATTTGACCATCAATGCCGGTTTGCGCTGGGATTGGGACGGGCCGCTCTATGAGAAGAACGGGCTGCTCTCCAATTTCTATCCGCAGGATTACTCCTATGATCTGGCAACGGACACGGTCAACAACATTGGACTGGTCGTCGCCGGCAACAACAAAATTTTCGGCACTAAAGGCGTCAGCGACTCAACATTGACAGGAAGGCAGTGGGGATTCGGCCCGCGCGTTGGCGTGGTCTGGAGTCCGTCGCGCCTGAAGAACGTCGTTATTCGAGCCGGCGTCGGACTCTACTACGACCGTGGCGAATTCTACTCGGAACTCTCTCCCAGCGCCGGCAACGGCTTCAACGGGCCGTTCGGCGTAACGCTCGAAGCGCCCTTCGTCATCCCGACTACCAATTCGTGCACGAACGCCTACGATCCCGCGACACAGACAAGTTGTTTTGCGCAACCGTTTGGCGCTACACCTCCTCCACCGCCGCCTGCAAATCTTTCGCAGGTGGCCGCGCTCGTTCCTTGCCAGGGGCTGAATGCCACCGGTACCTGCACTTCTCCGCAAGCGGCTGGGATCTCGACTCCGGGCTTGATTCAGGGCACGAACCCGCTCCTGTTCGGCGGGTATGATCCCAGAAACAAGCTACCGTACTCGGAGAACTGGCAATTGGATTTGCAGTGGCAGCCGATTAACTCCGTGGCCATTACTCTCGGCTACGTGGGGAATCACGGTGTGCATCTCGTTTTGCCGATCGCCTTCAATCAACCCTCGATCGCGACGGCGAGCAACCCGGTGAATGGTCAAACGATCTCCTATGGCTATCAGGTGCCCACCGTATCGTCTGAAATCTATAACACGCCGACAGGAGGCAACACGGATCTCCGTTCCCCCTATCTCGGCTACAGCCCGAACTCCGTTTTCTACAAGGCCGAGGGCATCTCCAACTACAATGCCTTGCAGCTTTCTGTGCAAAAGCGGCTCAGTCACGGGCTGCTAATCACGGGATCTTACACATGGTCACATACACTCGACGAGCAAAGTGGATTGGGACTATTCTTTACCGGGAACGACCCGCTCAATCCCCACTCGGCTTACGCCTCATCGGATTTCGACCGCACTCACGTGCTCACCATCTCCTACCAATACGAATTTCCGAAACTCGCGCACGCAGAGGGGGCCACTGCAAAGATCGCCAACGGTTGGGGTATTGGGGGACTCATCATCGCCCAAAGCGGCCAGCCATACAGCATTTACGATTTCACAGGCGGCGTGGCGAGCGTGTACTACGGCACGAACAACTTCATCGGTAACCCCATTGTTCCGTTGCTGCCGGGGCAAACCCCTTCCTCCGCACAAAAGAATCCACCGCCCTGCACCGTTCTTCCCTGCGGTCCCCAGGTTCTGAACCCGGCGGCATTTGGTGTGCCCCTCATTACCGGTGGACAGATGGGCGTGCCTGTGGGGGACAACCTCGAAACAAGCTACGGCACCACCGGCCGCAATATCTTCCGCGCCAAGTTCCAGTCGCGTTTTGATTTCAGCGTTTTCAAGGAGACGAAGCTAACGGAACGGTTCGCCTTGCGTTTCGACGGACAGATTTTCAATATCTTGAATCATCCCGTGTTCGATGCGCCCAACAACAACGTCGCCTTCAACCCATCGTTCTGCAACCCGCCAGTTCCCACGACAACTTTCCAGTGCAGCGTTCCGCCGTCCCAATTTGGCTACCTTATTCCACCTTCAGGCCACGGCGGCACAATCCAGCACACCATCGGAAGCCCGCGATTCGCGCAGTTGGCTCTGCATCTCCGCTTCTAGCGCGTCGGGCTCGCAGGAATTCTCTCTCTAATCCAAAGGGGCCGCTCCGGCGGCCTCTCTTTTTGTTAGCTCGCGGCCTTACGACACAATCAGCCGCCAGCCGGGACATCACTTCCGCGCTTTCCTCCTGCGCGCTCCCCGCGTAAAATGGAATTTGGGGAATAGCCAATGTCAACCAAAACGCAGCCGTTGACCGGCCAGGCGCCGGCAGCGAGCCTTAGCAACGAAGAGATCCTCCGCTACAGCCGGCACTTGATCATGCCCGAGGTGGGTATGGAGGGTCAGCTGAAGCTGAAAGCCGCCAAGGTCCTGTTGATCGGCACGGG
>Ga0070762_10001341_pt1 | contig 11271 bp, 9 predicted proteins | sample HubBroMetageREF2_FD_66726 | JGI IMG/M metagenome (GOLD analysis project Ga0070762, IMG submission 66726) | Reference soil microbial communities from the Hubbard Brook experimental Forest, New Hampshire, USA - Hubbard Brook CCASE Soil... | ecosystem: Environmental > Terrestrial > Soil > Temperate... | reverse complement strand
GCCAGGCCTTCCTGGCTTCCCGAGCCAACGCCGTCCTGTCAGTAGTGATGCTGTTCTTCATGGGCGCCGCCAGCCATTACCCCATGTTTGGAAAGTGACCGGGAACAGCGGAAGCTAGAAAATCAGGCCGACCCTGGGGTCGGCCTGAAGTTTTTCAGATGAGCGGTCAGGTGCTGTTCGGTCTAGAACAAGTACCGAAGACCCAACTGCACTAAGCGAGGTCCATTCACGTCTGACGTGATGTTTCCGAAAGAGGACTGTTCGGTGATCAACGCAGTGTTTGATGGTCCGGGATTGGAGAAATTGACGTGATTAAACACATTGATCGCGTCCGTCCGGAACTGTATTTTTTGGCCCTCCCAAGGCAATTTAAAGTCCTTCAGCAGAGCCAGGTCTAGGTCCCAGTAGTTGGGCCCATTGACTATGTTGCGGTTGCCGGGGCCGCCGGCGATCGGGGCCGTGAACGCGCTAAGAGCGTTTGTCGTGTTCTTGAAAAACTGGACCGTATTCGGTACGCCTGCACCCTGAGAGGCCTGATGGATTCCCTTTTTAACGTCCGCCGAGGTGCCAATGAATACCGCCGGTTGCGTCTGCGTAAAGTCGATCGTATACGCACCCGAGTCGATCTTGAAAGGAGACCCCGCGTAGGCCCCGAAGACGCCCGAAATATTCCAGCCTCCAATCACTTCATCCAATAGGGTTGATGAATTGCCAGCAAGCCACTTCCCCTTACCGAACGGCAAGCCGTATATGAAGTTTGAAATCAGAATGTGCCGGTGATCGAAGTCGGAGTTGCCCCGGCAGACACGAAGGTTGCGGAGGTCGCAGATTTCCGAGGTAGAAAAATCAATCAAGTTGTTCTGCACGCCCGAATCGTTGTCAATGGAGTGAGAGTAGGTGTAGTTCAATTCCATCGTCAGATTGTGCGACGTCCTGTGATTCACCCGGACAATCAGAGCGTTATAGCTGGAGTTGCTGAAGTTGCCGATGAACCCCGCCGCTCCGTCTTGAGCGAGGAGGCCAACGTTCAGCGGCAAAAGCCCCTGTTCAACGTTACCAGTCAGCTGGGTCTCCGCCAGAGTCAGAACGAGTGACGATGTGTCGCCGTCTCCAAAGTAAAAACCGCCCAAAGCGTCAGCCAGTTGGGTGCAATTATTGGATGGGCCTACATACTGGGCAAGAACGGCGCCGATATTCGCGCAGTTGAAGCCAGCGCCGAGCGCGCCGAGTGCCGCTCCCATCTGATTTTCGAACCATGGCTGGGCAGTGACGCTTGTAACAGGCGTGTTCGCCTGAACCTGCTTCTCAACTGCCCCAAACGCGTTGTATAGGGATTGGCCGGAAGTGGCATCTTTGAAATTCAAGGTCTGGGCCGGATCTCCCAGCGCGGGCAGTCTGCGGCCGAGCTTGCCCACATAGTCTGCCTCTACCAGCCAGTCTCCCTTCAACTCACGTTGAATACCCAGCGAGAAGTGCATTTCGTAGGGCGTCTTGTAGTTTGGATCGAAGTTAAACATCGATCCCACACCGAACCCAGCATCATTAAATCCGATCGGGACTCCGTTCGCATCTATGTTTGGCGCAAACGTGGGCCGTGGAGTTGTGCCGGCAGGAGTTGGTGGCAGCAAATTTGGGGACAGGGTCGCGCCAGTGCAAGGCGACGGGCATGAGAATCGTGGGTCGGAGGCGAGGTTTCCATAGTTTGTGGTCGGTGCGTTGCTGAAAAGAAAGCTGGTTTCGTCCAATTCGAATCCCTGGCCGATAAGGTTATTGTCAAAATCAACCCCGAAGCCTGCGCGGATGCTGGTCTTGCGGTCTCCGAGAAGACTGCCAAGCCATCCGTCGGTGACCGCCGGAGAGTACGCCATTCCAATCCGGGGCGCAAAATTGTCGTACGTCGGCTTGTAATACCCCGGCCCATTATTGTGGCCGCCGCCCAGCCCGTAGGTGATGAATGGAACCGCATTGGGACCGGATATCCCCAGAGCCGCATCCTCCTGGCGTACGCTAAAGATGCTTCCGGGAGTTTGGTTCTGGACAGCTTCGTACCCGTTCACTTCCTGGAGTGGTTTATGGAAATCCCACCGCACGCCGTAAGTAAGAGTAAGGTCCGAGCGCAGCTTCCAGCTATCCTGCGCGAACGCCTCATACTGCGTAGAGTGGTAATCCCTGATCGGAATCCCGCCCTGCGGGAACGGGTTTCCTTGGAGATTGTAGTTGTAGCTCGACCCAACGCTCGCGTAACGCCCTAGGATCAACGCATACACGCGGTCCCATTCTGACGTGTTACCGGCGAAATCACTCGGACGCTGCTGCGTTGTAAGTCCAGAGATGTCCCCTCCGATACCAAGATTGTAGCCGTTCGTATCGGTCAAATTCCCGGACTTGAAGACGGTCGGTGCGATCACGCCTCCGAATTGCAAGGTGTGATTCCCGTGCACCCAGGTGAATGTATCGCGGCCCTGGTAAACCGGAACCACAGGGAATTGTTCGTTGAGCCCAAGATACGGATTGGTCAAAACGCCTCCGAAGAAAGAGTCGTAGAATGCCAAGCTGTTGGGGAAAGTCGGCTTATAGTTGATGACAAAAGCGTTGACCTGATTGGTCTCACCAAAAGAAGCCTGATTGGTCATGTTCGGCGAAATCGTCCAGGTCTCGCCAAAAACCCATGCTCGCGAGTGGTCCAGATAGCTTGAGCCGGGGTTCGGATCGCCTGGAAAAACCTGTAGCGCGACGCCCGCGATGCCGCTCGTGCCTCTTTCCCACGTGGCCCTGACGAACCACCGGTGATTGGTCGTCATCTGATAGTCAAGCCTGCCAATCAACGTGTTCTGGGTAATTTTCAGCGGGGTATCGAAAAAATAGCCAGAGGTGTTGAGACCGTCACCAACTGCGTTGGTGTTGGGCTGCGCCGGATAGCCGCGCAACTGCAAGAAACTCAACAGAGACGGGTCCGCGCCCGGCCCCCACGCCGGGCATACCCCGCCGGGCCCGTAGCATGGATCCAGGTTTGCCAGAGAGTTGGCAACCGTGTTGTTTCCGGTGGGAGTAGTTTCCACATTGCCGCTGGTCCCCACGTAATTCAACTGTCCATTGTAGAAGGATGAGACAGGCACCGTATCGAAGTTCTGCTGCGGTTGCGTCTGGCGCAGACCATTATAGGAAAAGAAAAAGAAGAGCTTATCCTTAATGATGGGACCGCCGACGTCGCCGCCGAATTGATTCAGGATCACCCCTGGATTCGGAATCCCCTGAAGATTATTGAAATAGTCGTTGGCCGAGTAGGCAGTGACGCGGTTGTACTCGAACAATTGCCCGTGGAACTTATTGGTGCCGCTCTTGGTCACGAGCTCCATTTGTCCGCCGGCGCTATGGCCGTAGGTGGCGTCATCGCCGGTAGTCGTAACCTTCAACTCCTGAATGGAATCGAGTGGAGTATTGATCGTGGTTTGGAAGGCAAAACCAGCTCGCTGGTCGTTCACATCCAGACCATCCAGAGTAATGTTGGTCTGGTCCGAGCGGGTTCCAGTCACTGAACCGGCGGTCGATGAATTGGAACCGTCGGTCGGGACCACGCCTGGCGCAAGACTCAGGTAGGTCGCCGCGCTGTTGACGAAGATTTGCGGCAGGTCCTGAATTCGGTCCCCGTCAATGTTCGATCCGATTGTGGCATCGATCGTGTTCAGCGTTTCGGCTGCGCCCGCGACGACTTCAACACTTACCTGGGCGCTCCCGACCGAGAGCTGAGCATCCCGCGTTTCCTTGGTTCCGACGTTCAGCACTATCTCGCTAAGAGTTAGACCAGAGAAACCGGTCTTTGAAAACGTAAGCGAATAGCCGGCAGCGGGCGGAACGTTCAGAAATTCGTACACGCCGAGTGGGTTCGTTGTCTTCGTCAACGAAAAACCGATCGAATGATTTGCCAGAGTCACTTTGACGTCGGCCACAACAGCCCCGGACGGATCCGTAACCACGCCCGTTACGCTGGAGTTGTCCTGCGCACTCGCCGCCGATGCCGCGAACCCCAGCACCAAGGCTGCGAACAAATACGCCATAAAAACGCCAGTCCGCCTCATGTGTACTACCCCCCGTTTTATGGCCTCAGCCACAGATCGAACTTAACTCGAATTTTGGTTCCGAAAATAGTGCTAAAAGAGGATCAAAGCATCTGGCATTCCAAAGCCGCGCCTGCATAACACCTTGACGCACATAGACATACGCCAAACCAATGGCAGGTGTCAAGAGCAAGAAAACGGGTTTACGGAGGTAGGCTATGGAAATCAGTAGGATTCCATTGTGTACAGTTCCTCAGGAACCTGATGATTCCGCCTTTCTCCTGCTACAATTTGCCTTTCCGTGACCACCTCTTCCACGAAGCCTCAACCGGTCAAGGCGGATTCTGCGGCCTCGCCAGCACATGCGACGCCGCTCGAATGTGTCCCCCTGCTTGACCTGCAACGGCAGTATGAGCAAGTGCGCGCCGAGGTCCTGGCCGCAGTTGGCCGGGTATGTGCTTCGCAACACTACATTCTGGGACCTGAGGTCGAGGCGCTCGAACACGAGCTCGCGGAGTTCTGCGGCGCGGCCGATGCAGTAGGTTGCGCCTCCGGCACCGACGCTTTGTGGCTGGCGCTGGTCGCGGCGGGGGTGCAGCCGGGAGATCAGGTTCTTACCACACCTTTCAGCTTCTTCGCTTCCGCAAGCGCCATAGTGCGCGCCGGCGCCCGCCCGGTGTTTGCCGATATCGATCGGCGCACATTCAATCTCGATCCCGCTCAGGTGGCGTCCTTTCTTCGCGGCGGCCCGCGGGACAAACTCCGCGCTTTGCTGCCGGTTCATCTCTACGGCCAGTGCGCGGACATGGATTCGTTGCAGCGTCTCGCTGATGAGTTCGGTCTAGCTGTGATCGAAGACGCCGCGCAGGCTATCGGCGCGCGTTCGAGCGGGCACAGCGCCGGATCCATGGGCGTCTGCGCCGCATTCAGCTTCTATCCCACCAAGAATCTCAGCGCTTACGGCGACGCCGGGATGGTAACTACAAACAGCCCTGAGATGGCCGCGCACATGCGCCGCTTGCGTAATCACGGCAGCGCACGCCGCTACGTTCATGAAGAATTAGGATGGAACAGCCGCCTCGACGCTATCCAGGCAGCGATCCTGCAGGTGAAGTTGAAATATGTGGAAGGATGGAACGACGCGCGCCGCCGGCTCGCGGAGCGATACGACCAGCTGTTTGCCGCCGCCGGACTGACGTCAATTAGCGAGCAACCGGAGAACGCCGCGCCCATTCAGATTCCGCAGACCTCGGGCCACGCTCATCATGTTTTCCACCAGTACGTGGTGCGCGCTTTCCGCCGCGACGAACTGCGCGAGTTCCTCACCGCGCGCAAGATCGGGACGGAAATTTACTATCCGATCCCGCTGCACATGCAGCCCTGCTTCGTTTACCTCGGCTACCGCGAAGGCGACTTGCCCGAGGCCGAGCGCGCAGCAAAAGAAGTGCTCGCTCTACCCATCTTCCCCGAACTCACCGAAGACGAGCAGCGCTGGGTGGTAAAAAGCATCGCCGACTTCTACTGCTAGTTGCTGATCTGATAGTTGCTGGTCTGACTCGTGCAACTTTCGTGGTGGACGGGTAATCTACCCTGTTTGCAATAAATGAAGTGAACGAGGTGAAAGCGATGAGACACTCTTCAGGCGCCGCGACAAAGATGACAAAGATAACGACATCGTTCGCACTGCTTTTCATATGTTTGCCCTTCGCGGTAAGGGCGAAAGCACAAACCCCCGCGACGGACGCCGCCCGCCAGCCCGTAGTGGTTGAGCTGTTCACCTCGGAGGGCTGCTCCACCTGTCCGCCGGCGGATACGTTACTGCAGCAGTTCGAGCAGCAACAACCCGTGGCTGGGGCAGAGATCATCGCCCTGGAAGAACATGTGGATTATTGGAATCAACAGGGGTGGACCGATCCTTTTTCTTCGTCGGAGTGGACAGCCCGCCAACAGGATTACGCTGCTTTGTTCAAGAAAGACGTGTACACGCCGGAGTTCGTGGTGAACGGGCACCAATTCGTCGGTGATTCACGAAAGGCCGCACTCGAAATCGCAAAGGCGGCACAAGAAGTGAAAACGGAGGTTGCGATCACCTCCGGCAGCCCGCAGGGGAAGGGCGCCCAGCACTTCACCGTGTCGGTGGGAAAGCTGGCGCAAAACACGCCCGGTGATGTTGCCGAAGTTTGGTTGGCGGTAACCGAAGACGGCCTGCATTCGTCGGTGAATCTGGGAGAGAATGCCGGGCACGTCCTGCATCACGTAGCTACGCTGCGTTCGCTGCAGAAGATAGGGGTTGCGAACGCGAACGGCGCATCAGCATCGTTCTCAGGAGATCCGGTTGTGAAGTTCAAGTCTCATTGGGACCCGGCGAATCTGCACGTCGTGGTCTTCGTCCAGGGGAAGAAAAGCAAGGAAATTCTGGGCGCGGCTTCGACAAAGATCAAGGGTTAGATTCGCGAATTAGCGCTGCCGATGCTTCGCAGCGGGCTTCTGCGCTTGCTTCTGCTCGCCCGGAGCCAGCACTCGACGAACAATTGGCGTGTTCAGTTTGTATTTGCGTTCGCTGATGTTGCCGCTGTCGTCTTTCACGTGCAGGATGAATACCGGCAACACGCCTTCCTTGTCGAAACTCTCATTGGTCACCGTCACCGGCAGTACTCCATTCAGCCCGTGCTCCCGGTAAGCGGTTTCGTAGCGGTGCTTTTTGACGTTCCAGGTGAAGACGCGGATCTGGTCATAGTCGTAAGGCAGACCGTCGTGCGGTTCGGTGATGACGCACAGATATTGCGAAACTGGCTTGCCGCTGCCATCCTTGCCTGCATCCTGCACCTGGTTCAGCGCAAAGAACGCGACGATGCGCTGGCCTTCGGCATATTGTGCGATGTCGAGCGGGACGTCGAGATCCACCATGCGGGCCAGCACCCACCCCACGCGATTCTGGTCATCGCGCACCAGCCACCAGTCTTCCAGCACCGGGCCGGAAGCCGCTTTCGTTGACTTGACGGGAGCAGGGGCTGCTCCCGGCTGTTTCTCTGCCGTGGCGCGTTTCAGTACGGAGACCTTTGCTCCCGCCGAAAGCTGGTACAGATGCTCGGCTTCGCGAGCGGGCGTGATGTGCAAGTTCGTGTCATTTCGCAACACGCCGGGGGACTGCACGGGATCGTTCAGGTTCTCTTGCGTGAGCTTCTGCAGGACGTCATAGGTGGTCTGGTCTACCAGGTAGCGTTGCTCGATCCAACCTTCGATGCCGCTTTCGGTGCGAACGCGGGAAAAGCGCTTCTCGCGCTCCAGAACCTCAACCCTCTCGCCGTTCTTGACCGTGCCTACGTGGTTATAGAAATTAGCCACGCGGTCGCGCAGCGTAGCCTGCGCGGCCGACACGTAATTGACTTCCAGCACATGGCGGCCTTTACGATTGCAAGCAGAAGTTCCAATCAAAAAGACGACAGCCAGCGCGAAAAGCGTAGCGCGCCGATAAACATGGAATGGAGAGGACGGTATCACGATCTTTGTGAGGCTCACTTCGAAACAGTTCACTTCCATCAGCTAACTTCGACTAGTTAACACGCGTGTACCAACTTCAGCGCGGTTAGCTTTCTACTATAGCGCGTCAAGGCAATGGGTTGCGGACGCGAAGTCGGTTGCGCGCGCACATTGGGGAGTCTCTTCTAGTAACCTGACATCGCGAAGCCGCTTCGGTTACCATAAAGGCGAGCCAGCCATGATTAAACAGGTTATGAAAAGCATATCCACAAGCCGGTACGCTGTTCTGTCGCTATTGGCGTTAGTGTTCGCTGCCGGCTTGTGCGCGGCGGCGAATGAGACGTTGAATCCGGCGTTGCGTCCACCCAAGGGAGCGCAGGTGGCCATCGTGGTTTTCGAGGACCTGCAGTGCCCGCAGTGCCGGCGGGTGGCGCCCATTCTCGAGCAGGCTTCCAAGACCTACAAGATTCCCCTGGTGCGTCATGACTTTCCCCTGCCCATGCACAACTGGTCGTACGACGCGGCGGTGATGGCGCGCTACTTCGACGAGACTTCGAAAGAGCTGGGCAATGAATTTCGCGACTACATTTTCTCGAATCAGTTCGAGGTCAATCCGCAGAACCTGCGCGGCTATGCCGAGAAGTTCGCCAGCGAACACAAAGTCGGATTGCCCTTCGTGATCGATCCGCAGGGCAAGTTTGCCGCCGAGGTCAACGCCGATCGCGACGTGGGCAAGGCCATCAAGCTTGAACACACGCCGACGGTGTACGTGGTCAGCAGCCGGCATCCGGACAAGCCTTACGTGGAGATGAAAGATAGCAGCCAACTCTACGCCTTGATTGACGCCATGATGAAGGAGTAGCAGTTCTCAGTTCTTGCTGCCTCGTTCCCTGCTTACTCCTAATCCCCGAACCCTATGCCTATGGCGCGAGCGGCGCGGACCAGTTCGCCTTTCGGGTCCACCGACTTGAGATGGCCGATGGCGTGGGCGATATCGACCGAGACGATGGAATCGCCACGAAGGGCGACCATCATTCCGAAGCCTCCGGCAGCGATCAGATCCACGGCGGCCACGCCGAAGCGGGTTGCCAGAATGCGGTCAAAGGGTGTGGGTGTTCCTCCTCGCTGAATGTGTCCCAGCACGCTGATCCGTACTTCCTTCTTCGAGCCGGCTGCGATGGCATTGCCGATCAGGTTGCCGACCTGATTGGAGCGGCGATTCTCTTTCAGTTCCGGCGGAAGCTTTACTCCTTCGGCGACAACCACGATCGTGAAGAACTTGCCGGTTTTTTCGCGCTCGGCGATGTAGCGGCAGATGTGCCCGATGGTGAATGGGATCTCCGGGATGAGGATGATGTGAGCGCCTCCGGCAATGCCGGCTTCGAGCGCGATCCAGCCGCAATCGCGTCCCATCACTTCAACCACCATTACGCGATGATGCGACTCGGCGGTGGTGTGAAGTTTGTCCAACGCGTCGGTAACGGTATGCAGCGCGGTGTCGAAACCGAAAGTGACCTCGGTCGCTGAAAGATCGTTGTCGATGGTCTTGGGAACGCCGACGATCTTCAGTCCCTTCTGGAACAGTTCGTAACCGATCTTCTGCGATCCGTCGCCTCCGATGCTGATGATGGCGTCGATGCCCAGCTTGGCCGCATTTGCGATCACCTGCGCGGAAATGTTGCGAGACACCTCCTTGCCGTTTTCGAGGGTCTTGTAGTGGAAGGGATCGCCGCGGTTGGTGGTGCCAAGAATGGTTCCGCCGCGGGGCAGAATGCCGCTTACTTCCTTCAGCGTGAGCTCGAACGCTTTCTCCGGCCAGATCAGGCCGTCGAAGCCGTCAGGGATGCCGATGACCTTCCATCCGTACTTGATGATGGCGGCCTTGGTGGCGGCGCGAATGACTGCGTTGAGACCGGGCGCGTCGCCGCCTCCGGTGCCGATGCCGATACAGCGAATGTCTGACATAGAGAGTTCGTGGTTGTTCCTTAGGTTCTTAGCGGGAATCAATCCCTTGTTCGATAATACTGAGACTTCGAGGGATGGCAAATTACCAGTGGGTATCGAGATTTTGGGCGCCGCGGTCACTGGAGCAGGTTGAGTTGCGCGGCGTCAGCGAATGCGCGGAAATCATGGTCTCGCGCGAGGAGAGCGATACCACGGTCGATGCAGTGCTGGGCGATCAGGGCATCGCCGAGGCGGGCTTTGCGGCGCATCGACAATACTTTCGCACGCAGCTGACCGGCGCGCTGCCAATAGCCGGGTTCGATCTCGATCATGGGAATCTCTGAAAGCGTTTCCGCGACTCCCGAGGAGAGTGCTGGATCACTTAACAACTCGGTCAACACGACTGGGATCATTAGTACCTGTCGATCTCCCAGAGCTCGCTGCAGCAGTTGCGAATCTTCGCCGGGAGCGCCTTCGAGAAACGCGATCCACGTGCTGGTGTCGGCGGCGATCATTGGTTGGTTAACGATGGTTATTAACGATCGTCTTTCAATTCCTCGAGGGTGCGACTGAAACGAACCTTGCCACGCAATTGCAGAAGGCGATCATATGCTTGTGAGGCTGCGAGCAGTTGTAGTCCGGTGCGGACGGTCTGGGTGATGCCGGTCCCGCTGGCCTGCTGTGCCTTCGCCAGGAGCTCGTCTGGGATTTCCACCGTGATCTTCCGCGCCGTTGCCATAATGCAGTCATTCTACCATATTCGATACCAGCATTCGATATGGTGTCGGGTTGGATTGGGCAGGCCTTCCGGTGGATTTCTGCCGCGAAATAAATCCTCGTCGCGCTTGAAGGAGAAGTGCCGGCCGGGGCCGGCGATGCTGGTTTGATTCGGATACCCCCCCTCCCCCTGATCTATAGGAATCATCGGATTAGCGCCGAAATGATGTTTGATCTATTGGGCTCATGCGGTTGGGGGTAAGATATTGATGCCAAAGAGCTTAGGAGATGATCCTTGGGGACGAATCGGTCTGCGCCAATCGTCACTACCTCGACCATGATCGCTGGTTTTAGATTTGGGGCGCAAGGTTGGATGTCACATGCTGGCTGTGGAAGAGTCAGAACGGCCGGACTGGTCCGTGGTGCCCAGCTTTGCAGAACCAGCAACGCTGGGGCAGCCTTTGTCGAGATGGTGGTGGCAGCGGTCCCCCTTGGGTGGGTGGAGTCAAAATCCCCACTTCTCGCAGAGAATGCGAGAAGTGGGGCACGCGGCCGTGCCTGTGGCTGGGACGGATCGCCCGCCCCGAGGCCTTGACACCCGCTAATAAGCTAGCTTAAGCTGGCTTTATGACAAACTTAGCGTCTTCGGGTCGGCAGGTGGGGGCTTTTGAAGCCAAGAACACGCTTGGGACGTTGCTCGATCGGGTCGAGCGCGGGGAGGAAATCGTGATTACGCGACACGGCAAGCCGGTTGCTCGGCTGGTTCCGAACGCTGAACATGGCGGTCAGGATCAGGCGCTGACAGCGTTCGAGGGTCTGCGCGAACGTGCTCGACAACTGGCAAAGGAAAATCCGGGGCGACCTGCCTTCGATTGGGAAGAGATCAAGAAGCTGCGTGACGAGGGGCGTCGATGAACTTGGAGTCGATGAACTTGAATCGATGATCTCGTCCTGGGAGTCTGCTGCCGGAATCACGAGGCGCGAATATGAGCCTGGTTCTTGATAGCTCGGTTGCACTGGCGTGGATCTATGCCGATGAAACGACCGATGCTGTTCTGCGCTTGTTCGGCGACGT
>Ga0070762_10001339_pt1 | contig 11276 bp, 8 predicted proteins | sample HubBroMetageREF2_FD_66726 | JGI IMG/M metagenome (GOLD analysis project Ga0070762, IMG submission 66726) | Reference soil microbial communities from the Hubbard Brook experimental Forest, New Hampshire, USA - Hubbard Brook CCASE Soil... | ecosystem: Environmental > Terrestrial > Soil > Temperate... | reverse complement strand
TTCCGGCACCCTTCATTGATGGCGTGGAAAATTTTCTGACGGGCGTGGTGGATGTTTCTCCGACTCTCGCTTGGGCCGTGGGCAACGTTATCGGAGGCAACCCCGGGCAGGTCATCGAACAATGGGACGGAAAACAGTGGAGCGTGTTTCCGGGGCCTAACTTCCCACCGAATTCTCAAGCGGCCCTGTTCGGCATGGCTTCGACCTCGGCGAATGATATTTGGGCAGTCGGCAGTCTCGCTGACGCTGCCGGGGCTGGCTTCAACCTTTTCGAGCACTGGGACGGGACCGCATGGTCGGCGACCACTATAGAGGCACCGCCTACGGGTCAGGCTCTTTTGGGCGTGTCCGCCGACGCCACGAATGATGCCTGGGCAGTTGGATTCAAGGGCGCAAACGGCCAAACCTTTGCCATGCATTGGAATGGCTCGGAATGGGCCGAAGTGGCAACTCCGAACGTAACCAAAGGCACGAATAGGCTTGAGGCCGTGCTGGCGCTGTCGCCGAACAATGCTTGGGCCGTTGGCTTTTTCACGCCGGCGAATGCGGACAGGGAGCCCAGGCGCACCTTGATCTTGCACTGGGACGGCAAGACTTGGAAGGTAGTGCCAAGCCCGAACGTTGGGCCGAAGTCGAACCCTTTGTCCGGATTGACGGCCAATTCCGCCAACGACATCTGGGCGTTTGGTTGTCACTTCGCGGCCGATGGGTCCGGCCAATTCAGGACCCTGGTATTGCACTGGGACGGCAAGAGTTGGAAAGTTGTTCCCAGCCCCAGTCCCAATCCCAAGGGTTTCGCGGGTGACGTTCTGTTTTCCGGAGTTGTCCCGTCCCCGGGCAATGTCTGGATCTTCGGATCCGAGCACGCCCCGTTTGCGGACACTCTTGCCATCCATACTACGACAGGAAATTAGTCTTAGTCGTTGACTTTTCAACTGCTAGGAAAAGGCGGGCGAGGACGCCCGCCGCGTTTTACCTCTTACTAAGAAATATTTTCTGGAATTGGGAAACATTGCCCGACCAGCGCGGACAGCTTCTTTCCTTCTTTCGGGAACAAAAGCTAATCCTGCAGGTTATGAACTGAGAAGGTTCAAGAACCTTACCACTCAGCACCTATATTCAAAGGAGAAATTGTGAAACTCACATTTAGCGCAGCAATACTTCTCGGGCTGGCAGTCGTCATCTCTCAGGCTAGGCCAGCGCTGTCACAAACCAAACCAGGGTCAATCTTCAAGGTCGTCCCAACCCCGAATGAGAACACCAACAACAATCTTCTTGCGGCGTCGGCGTCTTCGTCGAACGATATTTGGGCGGTCGGCCAGTCAACCATCCACTTTGATGGCACCAAGTGGACGGCGTTTCCGGCTCCCTTCATCAAGGGCATGAACACCGCCTCTCTGACAGGCGTGGTCGATATTTCTCCGACTCTCGCTTGGGCAGTGGGAAACGAGAACAACAACGGGCAGAGTGTGTTTCAGCAGGTCATCGAACAATGGGATGGAAAAAAGTGGAGCGTATTTCCGAACCCTAAGTTTCCGCCGAACTCTGAGGCGATTCTCTTCGCCATGGCCTCGACCTCAGCGAATGATATCTGGGCGGTCGGCGATTTCTTACAAATTGACAAAAACCTTGACTTCAACCTTTTCGAGCACTGGGACGGCAGCACTTGGACGGCGACAACTGTACGAGTAACCAAGAGCCCATTTGAGTCTCTCTCTGGCGCGTCCGCCGACGCTACCAATGATGCCTGGGCGGTGGGATTCCAGGGTTTTGCTCCCCAGATTCTAGCAAAGCACTGGGATGGCACCAAATGGAGGACCGCAGCAACTCCGCAAGTAGCGGGAAATAACAATAAGTTGAACGCCGTACTGGCGCTGGCGCCGAACGATGCGTGGGCGGTGGGCTTTTCCACACCTCGGAAGCCGCCAAACGCTGCCAGTCTGACCTTGATCCTGCACTGGGACGGCACCAGTTGGAAAGTAGTCCCGAGCCCGAACGTTGGACCGAAGAGCCAATTTCAGTCGAACACTTTGCTGGGATTGACAGCCAATTCGGCCAACGATATCTGGGCGTTTGGTGCCTACTTGGAATCCGACGGGTCGGAACAGCAGAAGACTCTACTTTTGCACTGGGACGGTTCCAGTTGGAAGATTGCCCCAAGTCCCAATCCCACTAAGGGCAGTTTCCTGTCCGATTCTTTGCAATCCGGAGTAACCCCGTCGCCGGGCAACGTTTGGATTTTTGGACAAGAGGATGAAATTGTTCAGAACAATCCTGGTATCGGGACGCTGGCGGTGCATACCACGACTGGGAATTGATTGCGGTCCAATTCTTGGGCTAACGAGACGCGGCGGGTATGAGCCCGCCGCGTCTTAGCTACCTAATAAAGTCCACAAATAAATAAACAAGGAGATGGAATGAACTGCAAAGACTTTGTCTTAAAGAAACATCGCAGCCTTACACCGGCATTATCGTGGATCCTACGCGGGATGGTGGCGGTTCTGGTAGTAACGCTGATTCTGATCCCCAAATCCTGGGCAGCCACACGCGAGAGGGTGCTGCATACTTTTAACATTGCAACCGCTGGAGGCCCGGTCTCTGGCCTGGCTATGGACGCGAACGGAAACCTGTACGGCACCACTCGCCTTGGTGGTCTGGGAAGCTGCACCGAGGGATGCGGGGTCGTCTTCAAATTAACCAGGAACAGCAAAGGGGGAGTCACCTATAGCGTCATCCACTCCTTCGTCGGGTTCGCATCCGACGGAGGCAATCCCTTCGGCGCTCCGATCGTGGACACCGCCGGCAATGTTTATGGGACCACGACGGACGGCGGCAAAGCAGGATGTGGTGTGGTTTACCGGCTTTCTCCAACCGCCACCGGAAAGTACCAGGAAACCATTCTCCACAGCTTCAACAGGTTTGCTAAACCGAATGACGATGGATGCAATCCCGAGTCCTACCTGGTTTCCGATGCGGCTGGGAATCTGTATGGCACAACGAACAAGGGTGGTGGTGGCGGGGAGAATGGTACCTTCTGCTCAAACGGTTGCGGCAGTGTGTTTAAGCTGGCGCCGAACGGAGATGGAACGTACACCGAGAACGTGATTCACAGTTTCCCCGGAACAAAAGGCAATACCGATGGCCAGAATCCGGTCGGAGGACTGGTTTTTGATAGCGCGGGCAATCTCTGGGGATCCACGCAGGCAGGCGGCAACGGCAATGGCACTGTCTTCGAACTGACCCCTAACTCGGATGGAACGTATACCGAGAGCACACTCTTTATGTTCACCGGAGCGAGCACGGGTTTCGATCCCAACACCGACTTGGTAATCGATAAAGCGGGGAATCTCTATGGCACAGCCGTGAATGGAGGCTTGGGCCACGGAGTAGTCTTCAAGGTAACGCCCCAACCGGGCGGCGGTGTGAAGGAGAGTATCATTCACGCGTTTGTCCTCTGCAACACCACAGTCTGCCCCGACGGCATATTTCCCTTCAACGGGCTCACGATTGATGGCAATGGGACGCTCTACGGTACCGTTGACCTCGGTGGCGGCGCCAGCAATCAGTGCAGCACCGGCACGCCCGCACTCGGTTGTGGCATCGTCTATAAGTTGACGCCCAACGCGCAAGGCAAGTTCACGGAAACGATTCTGTATCGCTTCCAGGGATTTGCCGACGGCGCGACGCCGGAGGATGACCGCTTGGTAATTGATGCCAGCGGGAGCATCTTCGGCACCACAGCCGAAGGCGGCAACTCAACCGCATGCCCTGCCGACGGCTTCGGTACTCCTGGAGGTTGTGGCGTCGTGTTCGAGGTTACCCAATAGTTAGAACGCGAAGAAATCTGGCGGGGACGGCCGGGTTCCCGCCGGATAATCATGAGCCGAACAGACCACTTTGATCTAGATGCGTCCCTGCCAGTGCAATGTTCTTGATGTAGACGCGAGCGTTTCTGCTCGCGCAATCCCCGGCACAGCTTGCGAACTCGAAATACTCGGCGTGCATCCGGCTTCGTTTTGCCGTCAAACTTGGACGGGAATAAAAACGACCTGGCCCAGTTATCAACTCTGAAAGTCACAAATCACGGAGGACAGATGCCCGACAAAAAGCAAGATCTCATCGATCAGAGTTTACAAGACCTCAACAACGACGGCGTCGATCGCCGCGGATTCCTGAAGTGCATGGCATGGGCGGGCACGGGCCTGGTCTGGACCATGAGTGGTGGGATTCCGGTATCGCGGGCTTTCGCCAAAGATAGCAAAAAAGACGCCGCCAAAGGCGCCGACTTCAGCTTTGTGCAGATCAGCGACAGTCACATCGGTTTCAACAAGCCAGCCAATCCGGACGTCACCGCGACTCTGCAGACGGCGATCAATAAGATCAATGCCATGCCTCACACACCGGATTTCATTATTCATACCGGTGATCTAAGCCAGCTCTCGAAGCCGAGTGAATTCGACACGCTTGACCAAGTATTAAAGGGAGCGTCTGCCAAAGATATCTACTTTGTTCCGGGTGAGCATGACATGCTCAGTGACAACGGCGAGCAGTATCTCCAGCGCTATGGAAAAGGAACGAAAGGCACGGGTTGGTCCAGCTTCGATCACAAAGGTGTGCATTTCGTTGGCCTGGTGAATGTCGCCAACTTGAAAGCTGGTGGGATGGGGTCGCTCGGTCACGAACAACTGGAGTGGCTCGAGGACGATCTCAAGGGCCAATCGGCCAGCACTCCGATTGTGCTGTTCGCACACATTCCGCTCTGGACGATCTACCCAGACTGGGGTTGGGGAACTGACGACAGTGAACAAGCATTGTCTTACGTCAAGCGTTTCGGTTCCGTCACGGTGTTAAACGGGCACATTCATCAGATTATGCAGAAGATCGAAGGCAAGGTTTCGTTCCATACCGCGATGTCGACTGCTTTCCCGCAACCCGCGCCTGGAACAGCGCCCTCGGCCGGACCGATGAAAGTGCCGGCTGAGCAGTTGCAGCAAGTGCTAGGCATCACCGATGTCAACTATGTGGTCAGTGGTCGCAGCTTAGCAATTGTTGATTCGCCACTCGGAGCTTCAGGCGCTTCGGCTTCGGGCAATGGAGGCGACGTTTGGAGGTAGTTGGCTCAGCTCTTAGTAAATTCCGAGAGCTCGGTTCGAATGAAGAATATCAAGGCAGAACATCAAATCTATAAAAGGAATAGGACAATGAAAAGCAAAAATGTGTGGGTTGCAAGTTTGATCGCGCCCGTGATGATCGCAATGCTCCTGCTGGTCGCGGGATCACCCAGCGTCAGGGCGACTGACCACTCTTCCGCGGCTGTCGCGACAGTGAAAATCGATAATTTCGTTTTTGGGCCGCAGACGCTCACGGTGCCTGTTGGAACGACAGTTACCTGGACAAACAGCGATGACATTCCCCATACGTCGGTCAGTACGGAAGGTGTGTTTAAGTCCAAGGTCTTGGATACGGATGAAAAATTCTCCTATACGTTTACCAAGGCGGGAACATATCCCTACTACTGCACGATTCACCCAAAGATGACGGGTAAGGTCGTGGTGGAGTGAGACACGAACTCGCGGAGGGCATTGCGACGGGAACTGCTTTATGTCTGTGGAAGTACGAATTCGCTCCCACAGAGCTGCTGTTTTCGAAAGCCCGATGAGCGATTATGACCGCAGAGTTAGCACAATTCGGACCACAAGCAGCGACAGATGGCGACTTCGATCTTGTTCAGGCTAGCAAGAACGGAGATGTTGCCGCTTTCGAGCAACTGGTGAAGCGATACGATGGCAAACTCTTCCGAATCGCTCAAAGCGTTACGCGTAACCGGGAAGATTCGCAAGACGTGGTTCAGGAAACCTTCTTGAAGGCTTACCAACATCTGGGCGACTTCCGCGGGGATTCCCAATTCTCGACATGGCTGTTTCGCATCACGGTGAACCAGTCGCTGATGAAGCTCCGAAAGCAGCGCGCAATAAAAGACGTGTCGCTGGATGAGGATTTTCAGGGAGATGGTGACAAGCTTCCATTGGAAGTTATCGATTGGGCTCCCAATCCTGAACAACTCTATAGGACGTCCGAACTTCGAGAGATTCTAATCAAGACCATCGAAGAGTTGCCGCCGATCTTGCGAACAGTCTTCGTCCTGCAAGATCTCGAAGGCCTTTCAACGATTCAAACGGCAGAAGCTCTAACCTTGAGTCAGCCCGCGGTGAAGTCGCGGCTATGGCGAGCGCGGTTACAGCTTCGCGAACGGCTGAACAAATACTTCGGCAAGTCTGCGGAATCTGAGCAAGTAGAGTCGACCTTTTATAAACGCCTGGCACAAGCAGCGCCTCATTCTCATCGTTCGGTTGCTGATCAACTAAACGCTACATGATCCAAAGGGAATCGCGTTCGAACACGCCCGCTGTGATGTGCCTGCAGCGTGTTAGGAGAACTTGGCAAGAAATTGACAGTTAAGTGACATTCGATCTGACTACCTGCCGTCTAATCGGGATGCATTGTGAACTGGACCTCAACAATTGAAACAAGGACACAGTTGGGGAATAAAGCGTCACGAACGCAATTATCAACAATTAAGTCGACCTAAATGGAGAAATAGCGAAATGAACTACGGAAAGTGTTTAAGCGCCATGAGCAAGAGCCTGGCAAAAGCAGCGATAACCATGGGGCTTGCGGCCAGTTCCTTGTGCGCAGGTCAAGAGACGGTATTACATACTTTTGTCAACAAAGCCGACGGTAACTCTCCTGGTGGGGGCCTGACGTTCGACACGAAAGGAAACCTTTTTGGCACTACCAGCGCGGGTGGTACCGGAGAATTCGCCGACGGCACTGCTTTCGAATTGACGCCGAAAGCCAGTGGCGGCTTCACTTTCCACACGATCCATCAGTTTTCGCAGGCAACGGGCGACGGCGCTAACCCGGGTCCCGCCTTTATCCTCGACGCGAAGGGCAACCTTTATGGGGTCACTCCGAACGGCGGTGACGGCTGCGGCATCGTATATGAACTGTCGCCCACCAAAGATGGAAAGTGGAAAGAGAACATCTTGCACAAATTCAACCGCGATGGGAAGGATGGATGCAATCCCAGCGGCCGTCTAGTCTTTGACCAAGCGGGCGATCTGTTCGGAGGCACGTTCAACGGTGGTGGCGGGTTGAACAATTTCTTCTGCAACAACGGTTGCGGCACGACTTATAGACTGCACCTGGCGAACGGGAAGTGGACGGAGACGGTTCTCCATCGCTTCACAGGGAAGGGTACGGACGGCTGGAATCCTTCGGGCAGTCTGGCATTCGACAAGGCCGGTAACCTTTGGGGTGCGACGTTTCTTGGCGGCGCTGGCGACTCGTCGACCTGCGGCGACCCAAACGGTGGCGTAGGTTTCTGCGGCACAGTGTTCGAACTGACACCCAACGCGAACGGAATTTGGGCCGAGAGCACTCTGTATAGCTTCGTGGACGCCAGCACCGGTTGGAATCCTTTGTCCGGTGTGATCCTGGACAAGGCGGGTGATTTGGTCGGCACGACTGAGAATGGCGGAAGTGCTTTGGACGGCACGGTGTTCAAGATCACCCCCAAAGGCAATGGGAAAGTCGAGGAGAGCCTCATCCACGAATTCGTCGGCGAAGCGGATGGATCTTTTCCTCAAACTGGCTTGACTGTGGATGCCGCGGGAACTCTCTACGGCGTGACCCTGGTCGGTGGCGGCACGGCCTTCACGTGCACTGAGAACTCGGGCGGAGGCTGTGGCATTGTCTACAAGCTCACGCCCAATTCCGATGGCACATGGACGGAGACGATTCTGTATAGCTTCCTCGGTGGAACCGATGGTGCCATTCCTGGAGATGACAGGCTAGCCCTCGACGCCGACGGCGACGTCTTTGGTTCGGCAGAGTCAGGTGGCGACTTCAACTTCAACCAAACCGGTTGTCCCGGCAACCTCCCTGGCGGATGTGGCGTTGTATTCAAGGTGAAACCGTAACCACGGCCGGCGCGTGGCGGTCGGAAGAAGGCGCGGGGCTTCGTTGCGTGCGAGGCTCCGCCTATTTCTAAGATGTGCGGGCACGCGTATTCTCAAGGAGAAGTTTTCAAGTCTCTCCCCAGCACGGACAGGGCGTCAGCGAGGACGACGATTCTCGAATGGAATCGAGCCGAGTTGACAACCTGTCCGCCTACCAAGAAGATTCTCGGCTCTGTAGTCGTATTTGATTCACTCGATCTCAAACGTGCTGGACTCAACACAGCGTCAACTGTACGCAGGCCTGCCAGTTGCGACCACGTGCACACGGAATGTCGATTTAGTGCATGATTCAGAGTGCTGCTGACATATTTCTGACCTCCCTGTTCTCTCTTCGAAACATCGCAGTGCCGCTGCTGCCGTCTGTGTACCAGATCCGACAAAGACTTGACAATCAAATGACATTCCATCCCCATCTTGTGACTCACCCGCAGCGTCTAACCACCATGTTCTGAAAGTGTGACGGCTGCGGCTCGGAAGACACTCTGGAATAAAGCCTCACGAGCGCAGTTATCAATACCGAATTCAAAATATTTTCAACAAGGAAAAATCATGAAGAAGTCATATTTTGTCGCTGTACTTACTCTGACTTGCCTGCTGGGGCTGGGAGGGAGTTCCCGCGCACAAGACGCAAGCAGAATCGTTGTTCATGTCCCATTCGACTTTGTGGCAGCAGGCGAGACGCTTCCAGCCGGCACGTACAGCGTAAATCGAGTCTCTGACTCACAGCCAGGCTTATTGATCCGCAGCGATGACAAAGGCGCGCTACTGCTCGCTATTGTTTTCGATGGAGCTGCGGCTGAGAAGGCAAAGCTTGCCTTCCAACATGTCGGGGACAAGTATTTTCTCAGCAAGGTCGAGACCCCTGCCGGCATTTATACCATCGGGACACCACGAGTGATGACCAAAGTAGCCCAGACGACGGGTCAGGGCACTTTGTCTTCGTCGGGCACTAACTGATTCGAGCACAACATTCGTTGTTTAAGCGGGGAGTTCGGGAGACAGGAATTGCATCAATCCGTGCCTGAACTCCGTTTTTTCGGTAAGTAATAGCGTCGCTCAGGGAAAAGGATATCCGGCTTCAGCATCGTAGAAATCACAGAAAAGGTATGAGGACAAACATGAAAAAAGCACTTTTATTATTCGGACTACTTATGACTCTGGCAGTCCCCTCGGGGCTGTGGGCCCAGCAGGCCGGCTATTCCCAGACCAACCTGGTCTCCAATACTGCCGGCGTCGCCACAACTACAGACTCTCAACTGTTAAACCCCTGGGGGATTTCGATTCTTCAGGGCCAAGACTTCTGGATCGCCAACAATAACAGCGGCACCTCCACCCTCTATAACGCACAGGGCGTCAAGAATTCACTGGTCGTAACCATACCCGGTGCCTCAAAGAATCCGAACGGTAATTGCAGTCCTGGTTGCCCGACGGGAAACGTGTCAAACAGCAATGGCAGCTACTTCGCGGGCGGATCGTTCATCTTTGACACCGAAGATGGCATCATTGCCAACTGGACCGGCGCCACCACCGCAGAGGTGGCCTTCGATAACTCCGCCAGCGGTGCGGTTTACAAAGGTCTCGCCTTACTCAACGGCACCTCGCTCCTGGCGGCGAACTTTAATAGCGGGAAAATCGACGTGTACGACCGCAACTTTAACCCCACTTCGTTGAGCGGTTCGTTCACCGATCCAAAACTTCCCGCGGGTCTTGCTCCTCACGGCATTCACGTTGTCGGGAACCAGATCTATGTCGCTTATGCTATGCAGGATGCTGCGAAGCACGATGCCCAGCCTGGCGCCGGTCTGGGGCAGGTGGATATCTTCGATGCAAACGGCAACTTCGTCAGCACCTTCGTAGCTGCCGGCGGCAGACTTAACGCGCCTTGGGGTGTGGTGGAAACCCCGGCTTCCTTTGGAGCATTTCCAAACGCGATCCTGGTGGGAAATTTTGGTGACGGCACTATTAACGCGTTCGATACAACCGGAAAGTTCCTCGGCCAACTCACCGATTCCTCGAACAAAGTATTGGTGAATCCCGGCTTGTGGGATATGGCGTTTGGCGAAGGCGGCCCCTCTGGTGATCAGAATACTCTTTATCTCACCGCCGGAGGTAGCAACCAACCCAATTTCCCAGCCGGCGGCAATACAACCGCTGTGTTCGCGAGCCTTGTCCCGGCGGCCGCGGTCGGCAGTCCGAATTTTTCTCTAAATATCTCGGCCCAAAGCGCGACCATCGCGCCAGGGGGAGCGACTAAACTGATGGTCAGCGCGAGTTCGGTTGGCGGGTTCAACGGTCAGATTACACTCTCCTGCACTGCACCGGCTGGTCTCAGCTGCGCTTTCAGTCCGACGACGATTTCCCCAGGGTCGAGCGCGGCGTCTTCCACGTTGACCGTTTCAGCTACGTCAACTCCGCCGCCGGTTACCGGTTACAGTCTGTCTGGCATGGCGTCCCTGCTGCTGCCTGGTTTGGGACTATTCGGAACCGTTCTTACGACTCGCAAACAGAAACCACTCGCAAGTAAGAGCATTCTGTGGACGAGCGCGCTGGGTTTGCTGATTGTCATCTCAATATTTTCCCTCGGATGCGGTAGTAGTTCAAACAGTTCAAAAGCCCAAGCGTCCACATCCCAGGTCACCTTAATGGTGACGGGCACGTCCGGCTCACTCAGCCATACCACGCCCTTAACCGTCAACATCAACTAAGACAAAAACGGCCCAGCAAGGGCGCACTCCAGTGCGCCCAGCGCCTAAACTCTTGCCGCATTCCATTTCATTCTCGTGCACGCACCACGGCCCCGCACTGTTGGTTGTTACTTGAGATTCCCAGTAGCACTGTCAGGTATCTTCATCAGCTTTAGCATGAACGGTGGAATAAACCTCGGTGGCCCTGGTTATAGAAGACAGGTTGCGGACTCTTTGGAGTCCGACAGTTAGAAACCCTTAGCCAACGGAACCGGAACCACTGCCGCGATGAAGGATGGACGATGAGCGCTTATAAAAGCACGCTACTAGGTCGAACAGAAGTTGCCGAAGGCACAATGGCATTTCAGTTTGAAAAACCCAACCACTTTGTATTCAAAGCTGGGCAGTACATTGACCTGACTTTGTTTGGTTCACAGCCTGGGCTACGAAACGGAATGACTCATACCTTCTCCATTGCAAGCTCCCCGTCGGACGAAAGCCTTCTAGTCACAACCCGAATGCGAAATACAATTTTCAAACGGGCCTTATCCGTCCTGCCGATCGGCAGCCC
>Ga0070762_10001337_pt1 | contig 11280 bp, 7 predicted proteins | sample HubBroMetageREF2_FD_66726 | JGI IMG/M metagenome (GOLD analysis project Ga0070762, IMG submission 66726) | Reference soil microbial communities from the Hubbard Brook experimental Forest, New Hampshire, USA - Hubbard Brook CCASE Soil... | ecosystem: Environmental > Terrestrial > Soil > Temperate... | reverse complement strand
GCGACGCTCGTGGCCCAGGCGGCGGCACCGCAGGACGTCTTCGCCGCGGTCGCCGCGGAGGCCGGGCGGCTACTGGGAGCGGACGCCGCGCTCTCGATCAGGTACGACCCGGGGGATTCGGTCACGGTGCTCGGGGCGTGGACCAGCAATGGTGCCGCCTCGCCGATCCCGGTCGGCAGCCAGCTGCCGCTGGGCGGGCATAACGCCACCACGCTGGTATTCCAGACCGGCCAGACAGCGCGGGTCGACTATGCCGACATGTCGGGCGCGATTGGCGACGCCGCCGCCCGGGGCGGGTGGCGGCGGTCGTCGGTAGGGGTGCCGATCAGCGTCGAGGGCCGGCTGTGGGGCGTCATGATCGTGGCGATGACCACCGAGGAGCCCCTGCCGGCGGAGACCGAGTCACGGCTGGCCGGGTTCACCGAGCTGGCCGCGACCGCGATCGCGAATGCCCAGGCGCGGGCCGAGGTCTCCGCCTCTCGGGCCAGGATCCTCGCCGCCGCGGACGAGGCGCGCCGCCGGATCGAGCGGGACCTGCACGATGGCGTCCAGCAGCGGCTGGTCACCCAGGCGCTGATGCTGAGCGGCATCCGCGACCGGGTCCCGGCGGACGTGCGCGCCGACGTGGACGAGGTGCGGGACGAGATGGCCACCACGCGCCAGGAACTGCGTGACATCTGCCAGGGGGTGCACCCGACTATCCTCGTCGAGCTCGGCCTCGGGGCGGCCATCCGCGCGCTGGCCCGGCGCTCGCCGCTGCCGGTCCGGGTGCAGCTGCAGGTCGGCGGCAGGCTCCCCGCCGCCTGCGAGGTCACCGCCTACTACGTCGCGGCCGAGGCCTTCACCAACGCGGCCAAGCACGCGAACGCCTCGGCGGTGGACATCGAAATCGAGGAGGACGGCGGCACGCTGACCCTCCAGGTCCGTGACGACGGGGCCGGCGGCGCCGACGCCAGCCGCGGCTCCGGCCTGACCGGCCTGCGTGACCGGGTGGAGGCCGTGGGCGGCAGCATGACCGTGGACAGCCCGGCCGGGGCCGGCACCGTACTGACCGTGCGGCTCCCCTCCACTTCAGACGATCATTGAGCCGAACGGGCCGTGGTGCACCTCGCGCTAACGTGCGAGCCGACCGGGCGGCACCGCCCCATCAGGATCACGAACGATTCACCGGTGCACACCCGGCTAGCGTGTACCGGGTGGTTACCGCCAGTCGGTAGCGGCCGATACACGCTGGCGACGATGATTCCGATGGGAGAATGAGGAATCGTCGTTGCTATGACGCTCGCGGTTAGCAACACAATGACAGTGCCGCTCGGTCCGTGCATCAAGGCGACGGGCATGAGCGAGAAGTCGGCCGCCGATCCGGTCCGTGTTGCCGCAGGCGGGGTGGTCGTCCGCCGTGAGCTGTTCGAGCGGCTCGACCGGGCCGGACGCGTCACCGAGGTGTCGGGCCCGGCCGGGAGCGGCAAGTCGGTCCTGCTGCGGTCATGGATCGACGAGGCGGGCCTGGCCGAGCATGCCGCCCAGGTGCCGGTACCGGACGAGGACTGCGATCCGCAGCGGTTCTGGACCTCGGTGGCCGGCGCGCTCCGGAACACGGCGGCCGGCTCGGCGCTCATCAGGCCCCTGCCCGCGGCGCCGGATCTGGACGGCTGGGCGGTCGTCGAGCGGCTGCTGGCGGACCTGGGCTCGCTGCGGGACCGGATCTGGCTGGTCATCGACGACGTGCACGCGCTGGGCGCCGAGGCGCTGCGGCAGCTCGAGCTGCTGCTGATGCGCGCGCCTGCCGGGCTGCGATTCGTCCTCGCCAGCCGGCATGATCTGCGCCTGGGCCTGCACCGGCTACGGCTGGAAGGCGAGCTGACCGAGATCCGCGCGGCCAGTCTCCAGTTCAACTGCGCCGAGGCGGGGGCGCTCTTGGAGGCAGCCGGGGTGCGGCTGTCCGAATCGGCTCTGACCCTGCTGCACGAGCGGACGGAGGGCTGGGCGGCGGGGCTGCGGCTGGCGGCGCTGTCACTGACCGGGCACCCCGATCCGGAACGGTTCGCGGCCGAGTTCTGCGGCAGCGAGCGCACGGTGGCCGAATACCTGCTCGCCGAGGTCCTCGAGCGGCAGAGCGAGGAGGTACGACGGCTGCTGTCGCGGACCTCCGTGCTCGAGCGGGTGAGTGGCCCGCTGGCCGACCTGCTGACCGGGGGGTCTGGCGGGGGGCGAATCCTGCAGGAGCTAGAGCAGGCTGGGGCCTTCGTCGTCGCACTGGACGCGCGGCGATCCTGGTTCCGCTACCACCGGCTGTTCGCCGATCTGCTCGAGTCGGAGCTGCGGCATACCGAGCCGGCTGAACTAGCCGCCCTGCACGGTACGGCGGCCGGCTGGTTCGCCGAGCATGGCTTCGGCGTGGAGGCGATCCGCCACGCCCAGGCGGCGCAGGACTGGGAGCGGGCCGGCCGCCTGCTGGCCGATCACTGGCTCGGCATCATCATGGGCGGGCAGGCCGCCGTGCACCAACTCGTCGCCGCATTCCCGGCCGACGCCGTCACGGCCAATGCGGAACTCGCCGCGATAGCGGCAGCCGCCGAGCTGATGCGCGGATCGCTGCCGGAAGGCGCGCGGTATCTCGCGGTCGCCGCGGCGGGGGAAGCGTCGGTGCCGGCGGGGAGGCGCGAGCGTTTCCGTGTCATTCTGGCCGTCCTGCGCCTTTACCTCGCCCGTCAGCGCGGCGACCTGCCGGCCATCGCCGAGCAGGCGGAGCAGCTGCAGTCGTCCGGCGCTCTGGACCTGGCGCAGCCCGGGCTCGGCGAGGAACTGCGCGCGCTCGCGCTGATCAGCCTTGGCATCGCCGAGCTTTGGTCGTCGCGACTCCACGAAGCCGAAGCGCATCTTGAGCGGGGTGTCGCCTTGGCGCGCCGGATCGGGCGGCCCCTCCTGGAGATCAACGGCCTGGCGCACTCGGGACTGGTCGCGAGCTTCCGGTCGCCCGCACTGGCGGTGCAGCGCGGCCTGCGAGCGATCGAACTGGCGCAGCGGCACGGCTGGGGCGGGGAGCCGCTCGTCGCGATCGCCTATCCGATGCTGGCTGCCTCGCTGATCTGGCAGGGGGAACTGGAGCAGGCGGAACGGTGGCTCATGGAGGGCGAATATGCGCTCCGGTCCGAAGTCGACCCGGCCACAGGGATGCTATTCGGTCTGGTTCGGGAGTTCCTCGAGATCGCCCGCGGCGGGGTCGAGGTGGCGCTGGCCGAACGCTTCCCGTTCCTGCTGCACCCGGTGCCGGAGCTGGCTGAACGCGAGGCCCGGCAGCGCACCTCGCATCCCGCGCTGATCGGGAAGATCATCAGCGGGCAAGGCGGGAGGACGCCGGCGGCGCCAGCCGCGGGCCTGCCAGAGCACCTGCCCGAGCCGATCAGCCAGGCTGAAGCCCGCGTCCTGCGCCTCCTGCAGACCAGCCTTTCCGCGCCGGAGATCGCCCGCGAGCTCTACGTGTCGGTGAACACGGTCCGGACGCACATGCGGCACCTGTACGACAAGCTCGGCGCCCACCGCCGCCTGGAGGCCCTCGACCGGGCCCGCGCCCTTGGCCTGCTGGGGCCCATCCCGCAACGGGCCTTAACCCTCATCTCTGCCGGCCGCATCTGAGCCTGGGGCCCGCTGGTTTAGTGGATACATGAGTGCTGATGACATGATGCCCTCGGATGCTCAGGTCCAGGCGGCCGCCGAGGGGCGGGCAACGCACCCCGGGGAGCCGCATGGTGGCGGCACCGCCGGGCGGTTGAACTGGCTGCGGGCCGGCGTGCTCGGGGCCAACGACGGGATCGTGTCGGTAGCCGGCATCGTCATCGGGGTCGCGGGCGCTACGTCCGCCCGCGGGCCCATCTTCACTGCCGGTCTGGCCGGTCTGGTCGCCGGCGCCGTGTCGATGGCGCTGGGTGAATACGTGTCGGTCTCCAGCCAGCGCGACAGCGAGCGTGCCGAGATAGCTCAGGAGAAAAGCGAACTCGCCAGCACCCCGGAGGCCGAACTCGCCGAGCTGACCGCCCTTTACGAGGCCAAGGGCCTGTCCGCGGCCACCGCCCGCACCGTCGCCGTCGAGCTGAGCGCCCACGGCGCCCTGCTGCCGATGCTGGCCATCCTGCTGCCCCGGTCGCGCTGAGGGTACCGGTCACCTTCGTCGCGGTCCTGATCGCTCTCGGCCTGGCCGGTGCCCTCAGCGCCCGCCTGGGGGGAAGTGACGTCCGCCGCGCCGTGCTGCGAGTAGTCATCGGCGGAGCGCTCGGCCTGGCCTTCACCTACGGCATCGGGCACCTGTTCGGCACTGCCATCGGCTAACCGGTCGCAGGCGGATGGACTGGGTGGCAGGCTAGTGACGTGGACAGCAGGAGAAACCTTGGCCAGTGACACCTTCGCCAAGCTGGCGGTGCTGATTGACGCCGACAACGTTCCGCCCGCGGTCATCGAGGGGCTGCTGGCCGAGGTCGCCAAGTACGGCACCGCCCACGTCAAGCGCGCCTATGGCGACTGGACCGGCACCAGCCTGCGGGGCTGGAAGGAGCAGTTGCTAGCCCAGTCGATCCAGCCGATACAGCAGTTCGCCTATACCGTCGGCAAGAACGCTACCGACGCGGCCATGGTCATCGACGCCATGGACCTGCTGTACTCGGGCCGCTTCGACGGGTTCTGCCTGGTCTCAAGCGACAGCGATTTCACCCGCCTGGCGGCGCGCATCCGCGAGTCCGGCCTGACCGTGTACGGCTTCGGGGAACGGAAGACCCCCAAGCCGTTCGTCGCGGCCTGCGACAAGTTCATCTACATCGAGAACCTCATCGCCCCGCAGACCGCCGCCCCGGCCGATGCTCCCCTGAGCCCCGTGCCGCGGACACAGGGCGCCAAGCTGAGGGGCGACAGCGCGCTGGTGAACCTGCTCCGCAACGCGGTGGAGGCCAGCTCTGACGATGACGGCTGGGCGCACCTGGCCGGCGTCGGCAGCATCATCACCAAGCAGCGCCCAGACTTCGACTCGCGCAACTACGGCTACGCCAAGCTCAGCGATCTGATGGCCGCCACCACCCTGTTCGACCTGGACCGCCGCGTCCTCGGCGACGGGAAGCCCGCCGTGATCTACGCCAGGGACAAGCACCACGCCTGAGGGGACCGGGCCCGAGGCCTGCGCCGCGTCCGCGCTCATATTACCCAAAGCAACCGACGTGTTACCGTAAGGAACAGAAGTCTGGCGGGGATAGGTCACGGGGGCCGCGCGCTCATCGCGAGCGGGACCTGATCCATAGGGGGAACCATGGCGCAGGAAGAGAGCGCGTCCGCGGCTGCGCGGTGGCCAACGGCGGTGGTCGTCGCTCAAGACCAGAGTGGGGCCCTGCGAGCCAGCTGGCAGCGGTTCGAGCGCGAGTTCGGCTGGATGCCCTCGGGCATGATGGCAACCAGCCTGACCGCCGAGCGGCCGAACCTCTATCTCGCGGCTAACAAGGCGTTCTGCAAGCTCATCGGCTTTTCCTGGACGGAGCTTTCCGGCCGCGACTTCCTCGGCGACCTCGAACCAGAAGGGCAGGCCACGCTCGACCTCCTCATCCAGCAGATCATGTCGGGTGATACCGACCATTTCCAGGTCGACACGGCGCTGATCCGCAAGGACGGCGAGACCGTCGCCGTCCGGCTGACCGGGTGGGCGATCCAGCCGGAGTCCGGGGATCGCTACCTGGCTACCTACGCGGAGGACATCAGCGCGGCCTCCCGCGCGACGGACGAGGCGCAGCAGCTCGGGCGCGAGCTGGCGCGGTCGCGCCGGGTGGAGAGCCTTGGTCACCTGGTCGGCGGGCTCGCGCACGACTTCAACAACCTGCTGACGGTGATCGCCAGCTACGCGAGCCTGGTCCACGAGGAGATCAGTCTCGCCGCGGCCACGGACAGCCTGACCAGGTGGGGCCCCGTCCGGTCGGACGTGGAGCAGATCGAGGGCGCCGCCGACCGCGCCAGGATACTGATCAAGCGCATGCTCGCCTTTGCCCGCAGGGAACGGGCCCAGGCCGAAGACGTCGATCTCGCCCAGGCCATAAGCGACACCACCGTGCTCCTTGGCGAGATGCTTGACGAACATATCCCGGTCATCATCCAGCACGGCACGAACATGTGGCCGGTGCGGGCCGAGTCGGCCATGCTCGAGCAGGTGATCACCAACATCGTGGTGAACGCGCGGGACGCCATGTCGAACGGCGGCCAGCTCACCATCAACACCGGCAACATCGACACCATGAGCATGGCCAGCGCCGATCTCTCCGTCGGCAGGCACGACGCGGACGAACTCGCCGAGCTGCTCCCCGGGCTCTACGTGGGGTTGCGGATCAGCGACACCGGCGTCGGCATGGACCCGGTGATCGCCCAGCGGGCCTTCGAGCCCTTCTTCACCACCAAGGACGGGAACCAGTCGGCCGGCCTCGGCCTGACCGCCGTGCAGCGGTTCGCCGCGGAGGCCGGGGGCAAGGCGTGGCTGGAATCGGAGGCCGGCGTCGGGACGACCGTGACCGTGGTGCTGCCCGCCGCCCAGGGGGCAGGCTGGGGGGGACCGGGCGCGGGCGGCGCGCAGGGCCGGCCCGCACACAGCGGCTCGGTGCTCGTGATCGACGACGAACTGCAGATCCGCGAGGTCGTGCACCGGGTCCTGTCCAGCGCGGGCTACCAGGTGACGACCGCAGTCAACGGCCAGGACGCGCTGGCGATGCTCGCCAAACCGGGCACGCCGGCCGACCTCATCCTGACCGATATCGTCATGCCCGGCATCACCGGCGCGGCCTTCGCCGCCCAGGTCCAGGTCCTGCGTCCGGGCATCCAGGTGCTCTTCATGTCCGGCTACGAGCGCCCGGACAGCGCCGTATCGGGCTGGCCGGACGCCGACGTGCCAGTGATCGGCAAGCCCTTCTCCCGGGCCTCGCTGCTGGCCACCGTATCTCAGCTGCTGGCGGCCAGCCCAGGCAAGTCCTGGGCCCAATAGACCGCGGAATGATTATTCCGCGCTGACCGCCTGAGCGCGCCGGGCCTCCATTCACCATCGCGGCGTGTACTCCGTAAGCGTCCCCGGCCGCGCTTAAATTCTCTCGTAGTCCCTGCCGTTTACTCAAATGTCCGCGGTCCTTTAGCCATGCCCTGTGGCCGGACGACGCCGGCCCGCCGATGGCCGGGGCGCTGCGGTCCTGGCCCGCTCACGGTAACCAGCCGCGGCCAGGCCCAATGACCCGGGCCGAAAGGCCCAGGGCCGAACGGCCCGGGCTGAATGGCTCGGGGCGAAAGACAGGGCAATGACGTGCCATACCCAGGGACTGCGCCTCTGGCGCGCACCCGGGAAAACGCGAAGAGTAGTGATTAGCTCACGGGACGAATGTGAGGTGAATACGAGAAGGAATGTGGCATGACCCTGAACCGGAAATTCAGCAGAACAGCAAAAGCATTCCTCGCGCGTACGGTACGCAGCCCGACGCGCCGTCGGACCAAGGTCAGCGTGGCGGCCGGGTCGGCCGTGGTCCTGGTCGGCCTGGCCCTGGCGCTCTCGCTGAACGCCCATGCCGCGCCCGCCCCTGCCATCCTGTACGGCACCCTGGACACGCAGCCAAGCACGGCCGCCACCGAAGCCGCCCACGGCCTGGACATGGCCATGTTCGAGTTCGACTGGGCCAGCTATGAGCCCAAGCAGGGCACCTTCACCGCCTCCTACATGACCAGCCAGCTGTCCGCCCTGCACGCATACCAGGCCGCCGGGATGAAAGTCACCCTCGGGCTCGGCATTGAGGACCCGCCGTCGTGGGTCCGCTCGCTCGCCGACGGCACCTACATCGACCAGAAGGGTACCGTCGCGCCCGGCGCGGACCTGGTCTTCTCCGCCGCCGTCCGGGCCGCCGCCGCCACCTACATCGCCAAGATCGCCGCGGCCATGCCGCTGACCGACTTCTGGGCCATCCGGCTGAACGCAGGCGACGGCGACGGCGAGATGCTCTACCCAGGCAGCGGCACCTACTACGCCTTCAACCCCTCCGCGCTCACCGGCACCGGCCTGCCGGCCGGCATGACCCCTAACCCCGACCCGAAGTGGAAGCCCGGCACCGCGGGCCTGACCGCAGCGCAGATCACCACCTGGATCACCTGGTACATCGGCGGCCTGGACAACGTGACGAACTGGGAGATGCAAACGCTGGCCGGCCTCGGCTTCGCCGGTTACTACCAGACCGTCACCCCCGGCTCGGGCACCCGTCCGGACCAGCTGACCTACGACGAACAGAACAACCTGCCCAACGACGGCACCACCGGCGTCGGCGCGGTCTGGCAGCTGTACTACGCCAACCTGACGAACAAGATCAAGGTCATGGCCTACGTCTCCTCCGTCGCCGACCAATCGGGCGGCAACGACACCTGCCTGCCCTCGGACACCTCGCAGTCGCTCACCAGCGCGGCCCTGGACTCCTGGTCGGCGACCCGCTGGATCACCCGCATTGCCGACCAGTACGGCATGCCTGTCGGCGGTGAGAACCCCGGCCTGAACCTGCCGGCCAGCCTGGACACCTTCTACACCAACACGACAAGCACCGGCATGATGGCGACCGCCCTGGCCCAGGCCCGCTCCTGCGACTTCACCGTCTACTACTGGGCGCACGACGTCCACCTGTGGGACGGCACCATCCCCTTCACCACCTACGTCACCATGATCAGCCAATAACCATCAACCCTCGCCGCCTCCGGCCGCCCCCGCAACGTGCACGGCCGGGGGCGGTTGTATGCCCAGTGTTGTATGCGCAGTAAGGCCCGCGGGCGAACGTTTGCCTATACCATGGATAGCGAAGTAGCCAGCACCCGCGACAGCCCTGGAATCGGCTGGCTGGCATAACAGAACCAGCCCAGAATGCGACACGATCAAACTCGCTGCCGATGGTAACTTCCAGTCCTTTCGACCACCCGGTAATGTGCACGTCTAAGGTGCTCCTCGAACTGGGGTGGAATAAGGGCTTTAGCACTCTTATCGCCCCAGTTTCAGGAGCACCTTGTACGGTTGTCGCGCCGGTCAGCCGGCCATCTCGGATGAAATACCAATTCTGGGTGAAAGGAGTAGCTTGGCGATGGGCGGCCCGCTAAGCCAATTTGTGTGCGATATGCACGAGTCTGGCTCGGCTGCGGTCATAATGTCCCCTCACCTTGACGACGCCGTGCTGTCCTGCGGCGCCTTGCTCGCCCATCTTGTGCGCCGCTGCCCGGTCACCGTGGTGACCGTGTTCACGGCGGCGGCTCCGCCGCCCTGGTCGCTGTCCGCCCGCCGGCAACTGCGCGCCCTCGGGGTCACCGATGCCGAGGACTTCTTCGAGCAGCGGCGCGCGGAGGACAACAAGGTCCTCGCCGAGATCGGGGCGGAGGTGGTCCATCTCGGGCTACGGGACGCCCTGTTCCGCCGCGTCGGCGAGGTCGCCGACGGGCAGGAGGCGTACACCAGGCAGCGGCCCGCGTACCCGGCCTTCCGCTTCGACGCCGCCCGCGGCCGGATCGCGCGTACCGATGCCGGCCTGGCCGCCGAGGTGGCCGCCCAGATGCGTGAGGTCGTCAGGGAGGCGGGGGCCCGGGTGCTGTTCGCCCCGCTCGGCATCGGCCGTCACGTGGACCACCTGATTACCCGCCGGGCCGCCCAGTACCTGGGGCTCGGCACCGTCTACTACAGCGACTTCCCCTACTCCGAGACGGCCGTGCCCGAGCGGAGCTTCGTGCGTCGCGCGGGCCTGGTCCCCTATCCGTGGCTCGTCGGCCGCGCCGAGAACGCGGACCGGATCGCGGGATACCGGACCCAGTTCGCGGGCCTGTTCCCGCTGGGGACCGTGCCGCTACGCCCGGAGGTCTACTGGCTGGACGCCGGGGACTCGGCCGCCGCGACGTTAGAGACCGGCCCGCCGGGCGCGAGGGACTCGGGCCTCCGCCAGGTACGAGATCCGCCGGACGTGGCAGATCTACTGGCCGGGCGCGAGGGACTCGGCCACCGCCACGTAGCCGGCGCCGACGGAACCGGCGCTGAACCGCCGGACGTCCTCGCGGTTGGTCTGCGCGATAGCCGCCCGCAGCGCCGGGTCGGCGAGCCGCCGCAGGGCCGCGGCGTAGCCGGCCGGGTCGTGACCCGCGACCACCGCGCCGTTCCTGCCGTCGGTCACGATCCCCGAGGCGATGACGTCGGACACGATGACCGGCAGCCCGGCCGCCATGGCCTCGATCGTCACCAGCCCGAAGCTCTCGTAACGGGACGGGAAGATGAGCAGGTCCGCGGCCCGGTAGGCCGCCGCCATCTTGGCCGGGGGCAGGACACCGAGCCAGTCCACGCCCTGCGTCGGCTTCCCCGCGGCCACCCCGACCACGGACAGCCGCAGTTCGGGCAGGTCCCTGCGCGCCTCGGCGACGGCGGCCAGGGCCACGTCAAGGCCCTTCAGATAGCCGCTCTGGCCGACCCACAGCGCGTTGAGGCCTGACCCTACGGGACGCTCCGCCGGGCCGGATACCCGGTCCAGAATGGCCGCATCCACCGCGTTCTCGATGATCGTGACCCCATCGCGCAGGCCGTACAGCGAGCGGAGGTCGTCGGCTACCCGCGCGTGCACGGCGATGTGACCGTCCATCCGCAGTGCCCGCCGCTCCGCGGCGGTGCGAATCCTGGCCAGCGCCCAGGCCAGCGGGTGGCCGGGCCTGCGCAGCCTGAGGTGCGGCTCGGGACCTGCCCCGTGCCACACCGCGACCAGCGGCGGGGACCCTTGTGCCCCTGGCAGCCTGCGCAGCAAGCGGATCCCCCATAGGCACTCCGGGCAGTGCACGAAGATCACGTCGGCGGTGCTGTGCCGCACTCGCCACCCCAGCCGCAGGCCCGCGACCAGGTCGGCCAGGCCGTCCATACCCGCGAGCCTGCTGCGCGCCGGGAAGGCCGAGACGGTGTCCACCCGCCAGGCAGGGCGGATCCGCGCCAGTTCCGTCAGCAGGCCGGTCACCACGCGCTCCACCCCGCCGGACTCCGTCGGCGGGCGCCTGGTCACCATGACCACGGTCAGCGGGCGATCCCCGCCGGGCTCCGGGCGGCCCACCGTGCCGGCGGGAGTGGCGGCCTGTTCAGTTGAAGTCATGCGTTAACTCCTCACCATGGGTCGATGCGCGCGGCGGAATAGGGGTTGGCGGGCATCCGGGAGCCCGCCAGCCGCAGGGCGGTGCTCAGCTGGTTGATGGCCACGAGCTGGCCCGCGGTCAGCGTCTGCAGCTCGGCGCCGGACAGCT
>Ga0070762_10001336_pt1 | contig 11284 bp, 6 predicted proteins | sample HubBroMetageREF2_FD_66726 | JGI IMG/M metagenome (GOLD analysis project Ga0070762, IMG submission 66726) | Reference soil microbial communities from the Hubbard Brook experimental Forest, New Hampshire, USA - Hubbard Brook CCASE Soil... | ecosystem: Environmental > Terrestrial > Soil > Temperate... | reverse complement strand
TAGGTTTCCCCAAAGTTGTTGTAGTTCGTATTTTCAATCAAGGTGGCGACTTCGGTGGTGCTGTTGCTGATGGTCGACATCGTGCCGCACGAATTGAGCCCGATGCTGTTCTTCATGGTGTAGGTGCCCCAGTCCTGGATCATGTCGCCGGTATCGGAGTTGAAGAAGCCGTCTCCGTCACACAGGTACCGCTGATACAGATTGCTGGTGCCTCCGGTTGCAGCCGTTGCGGTTACGATCTCGTGCTGGTTCGGGACCCGGTTGAGACAGAATCCGTCCTGATACACCAGACCAGAGTTGTAGCGAAATACGTAGCAGGTCGATGCCGAGCCGCCAGTATCTATGATGACCGCCGAGCTGCGGAAAATCTGCGACAGCGCATTTGTGGTGAGCTGCTCCAGGGCCACGTTGTAACCGACAAATCCGTTGATGTCGCCAGAATCACCCCCAAGAAAACTCGCGCCCGTCTTCAGTCCAGGCAGCGAAATGTTGGCCGTATATTCCACCGGCGAAACGTGACTGGCAGCGGTCACGTTCTGCATCGTCCGCGTGCCCCCGGTCTGAGCGGCCGTTCCGTAGAACTCGAAGACCGTGTTGTTGATGGCGTCGACCGGATTGGTGAAACTTACGTTCTGGACAACGAAATTGCAGTCGCCACAGGTATCGATGGTCAAGCGCACGTTGCCGTTCTGATTGAACAATCCATTCTGGATGCTGGCGGAAGCCACGCTGAAACTGTTAAACGCCAGGGTGTTGGCGCTGCCGAATCCCGAGATTGTGAAGTAATTCAAGTTCAACGTGGTATAGGTGCCGGCGCTCTCAGGGGTGAACGTGCATGCCGCGCCTCCGTGTAATGCCGTGTTGCACGACAGCACCGCAAAATGATTGTGGCCCAGGTTTCCACCCATGCCCGTCATGTTCAGCACCGGAGTGCCCGATCCCGGAGTGGTAAAGGCGATTTGGCAGGTTGCGCCGCTGCCTGGGGCGATCGTCAGAGTTCCGGCGCCGGCCGTCGCATTAGCGTTGATATTGACAGTTCCAGCATGCTGCACGTCCAGCTCTCCGCTGTGCGTCAGCGTCGCTCCGGGGGCAATCGTCAGCGCTCCCCCGGACGACACTGTGCCGTCGACCGTACAACTCCCTGCCATGGCAAGACCGGCGGCACAGGAGGTCGAGCAGGTCACCGTCGTTCCGCTGGAGATCGTCCACGTATCGCCCGAATGCGGGTACCCGTGGCCGCCCCATGTTGCAGCATTATTGAAGTCACCGCTCTGGGTCGAAGTGTAGGATGTCGCGAACACCAAATGAGTGCAGAGTAAGATCAGGCCCAACAGCACAACCTTCATGTTTCACTCCATCACAGATAGCCCTATACAGGTTTGAAAGGACGCACCTTTGGAGCTGCCCGAGCCGAAGCCGCGGGGGTGCGCCGACTTAAGTCTTGCTCGAACGGGCAGACGGCTGCCCATACCCGCCCGAAGTCGCTCCGCCTTGAAAGGGCACGGCTTCAGCCGTGCCGCCATGCAGCCTCTTAATGATCCAGGCGAGGCGGCCTTCAGGCCGACGAGGCCGCCCACGCCTCATCCACGATGCAAAGCGTTCTGAACATGCTTCGGCTTGTAAACGTTGGAAGCTGGCGCGCTTACGACAATTCGCGAGTGTAGCATCCACTCGTTTCATCGCCCAAAGAAAAGCAGCTGAATCTCCGAAGAGTATCGCCCTTGGACTTCGTCGGCGTTATCACAAACTGACAAATTTTTTGACATCAGGCTCGTTTGACTTACTGCTCCGTCTCTGCGTAACGTTCTTCTTTGGTAAACGTCCTACCTCTTCCTGCCTTGGAGGCACGATGAAGTGCTGGTTGCGAAAGCTTTCTGTACTGCTCCTGCTGGCGATTGCCTTGCCGCTGGCGGCTCAGGACCTGGCTTCTTACGAAAAGCGCGTTTCGGTCAAAACCCTGCCCAACGGCCTCACCGTTGTTCTGTGGCAGCGGCCCGAAGCGCCGGTATTCTCGTTTTTTACTATGGTAGACGCCGGATCGGCGCAGGATCCCAAAAATGAAACCGGGCTCGCTCACATGATGGAGCACATGGCCTTCAAGGGCACGCCCGACATCGGGACCACCGACTACGCCGCCGAGAAAGTCGCTTTGACGCAGGTCGAGACTACTTACACAGCCTACGAAGCCGAGCGCACCAAGCGTGTCGGGCAGGATCCGCAGAAGCTGGCGCAGTTGAAAAAAACCTGGGAGGATGCGCGCAAAGCGGCCGACCAATACGTCATCAAGAACGAGTTTGGAAAGATCGTCGAAAGTCATGGTGGTGTCGGCGTGAACGCCTTCACCAATTACGATGAGACCGCTTACATGTACTCCCTGCCGGCGAACCAGATCCAACTGTGGGCGGCGCTGGAGTCGGATCGCATGGCTCACCCGGTGATGCGGGAGTTCTACAAAGAACGCAGCGTGGTGATGGAAGAGCGCCGCATGCGCACGGACAGCCAGCCCACGGGAAGGTTGGTGGAGCAGTTCCTGGGGACGGCGTTCATGGCCAATCCCTATCATCGTCCGACCATCGGCTATCAGTCCGATCTGGAGTCGTTCTCGGCCACCGATGCCGCCGAGTTCTTCCATCATTACTACGTTCCCAGCAACATGGTGATCGCGCTGGTCGGCGACCTCGACCCGAACAAGGTCTTCCCCATCATCGAAGAATACTTCGGACATCTGCCAACCGAACCTAAACCGGTCGAGCCTTACACTGTCGAGCCGCCGCAGAACTCGGTGCGCCAGGTTACGCTGCAGGATCCTTCGCAGCCGTTTTATCTCGAGGGCTATCACCGTCCCAGCTATCTCGCGCCCGACGATGTTGTCTACGACGCTATCTCCGACATCCTGTCTAACGGGCGTACCTCGCGGCTCTATCGATCGCTGGTGCGCGATAAACAGATTTCAGCCTACGCCGCGGGATTCAGCGGCTTCCCCGGCAGCAAGTACTCGCACCTGTTCGCGTTCTATGCCATTCCAACTCCCGGTCACACGACAGCCGAATTGCAGCAGGCGTTTCATGAGCAGATCGAAAAATTGAAGACGCAGGACGTGACCGACGACGAGCTGCAGATGTTCAAGACGCGCACCAAAGCCGATCTCATCCGCGGTCTCGCCAGCAATGAAGGTCTGGCTCAGCAGCTCGCCTACTATCAGACGCGCTACGGCGACTGGCGCGAACTCTTCCGATATCTCGATCGCGTCGACAAGGTGACCAAGGCGGACATTCGTCGCGTAGCCAACGAAGCCTTCAAGGACGAGAACCGCACCGTGGGCATCATCGAGACTGAAACTGCGTCGTCCCACCCCGCCCCACCGGCAGCCGCCGGGAAAGGAGCGGAACAGCAATGAACAAGCCTATGAACACCGCTGTCATCCCGGGCGCCGCGCAACTTAACCAAACCGGCGTCATGCTGAGCGGAATGCTCCATAAAACAAGAGCTGTCATCCTGAGCGGAGCGGGCGCGTCAGCGACCGCGGAGTCGAAGGACCGCTACACCCGGAACGCCGCCGCACTGTGCATGCTGCTGCTGCTCGCGATACTCTCGCTCTTCCCCGGCATAGCTTCCGCCCAGCAACCCGTTCCATGGAACAAGGTCACAGCACCTCCCTTACCGGCATTCACACCGCCGGAGCCGACGCGTATTCAGCTGGCGAACGGCATGGTCATCTTCCTTCAACCCGACCACGAATTGCCGCTGATCAGTGCAACCGCTCGCATTCGCGGAGGCTCTGTTTACGAGCCTGCGGACAAGACCGGACTCACCGATCTCTACGGCGATGTCTGGCGAACCGGCGGGACGAAGAGTAAGACCGGCGACGAAATGGACGATTTCCTCGAGGCGCGCGCCGCCAAGATCGAGACCGATAATCAGTCCGACTCGACCACCATCTCGTTCAACTGCCTGAAGGGCGACTTCGACGCCGTCTTCGAGATGTACCTCGATCTGCTGCACAATCCTGAGTTCCGCGCCGACAAGCTGGAACTCTCCAAGCGGCAGATGTACACCTCGATTTCCCGCCGTAACGATAACGTCGACTCCATCGTCGCTCGCGAGAGCCGCATCATCGTCTACGGCAAAGACAACCCTTACGCGCGCGTTCCGGAATACGCGACCGTCGCTGCGGTAACCCGTCAGAACCTGGTCAGCTGGCATCAGCAGTACGTCTATCCCAACAACATCATCTTCGGCATCACCGGCGATTTCGATCCCAAGACCATGGAAGCGCGTCTGCGCAAGGCGTTCAAATCGTGGGCAAAAGGTCCTCCGGCGAAGCGGCCTGATATCAAGTTCACCGAGCCGAAACCAGGCTTGTACGCTATCGACAAGTCGGATGTGAACCAGACGACAATCAGCATGCTCGATCTCGGCATTGAGCGCAGCAATCCGGATTACTTCACGGTCACGGTGATGAACGAGATCTTCGGCGGCGGGTTTTCCTCGCGGCTCTTCAACGATCTGCGAACCGCAAAAGGCCTTGCGTATTCCGTCGGAGGCGGAGTTGGTTATGGATGGGATCGCCCCGGACTGACCGACATTGAGATGCAGACGAAGAGCGCAACCACTGTCGAAGGCATCGAGGGCATCGACAGCGAGATGGACGACCTGTTGAAGAATCCTCCAACCGACGAAGAGTTGAAGCGCGCCAAAGACAACATCCTGAACTCCTTCATCTTTGAGTTCGACACACCGGAAAAGGTTCTGCGCGAAAAAATGGCGTACGAGTTCTATCACTATCCACTCGATTTTCTCGAACGCTATCGCAGCGAGGTGGAGAAGGTGACGGCCGCTGACGTCGCCCGCGTCGCACGCAAGTACGTGCACAAAAATCAAATGGCGGTTCTGGTCGTGGGCAATGAAGCTGAATATGACAAGTCACTGAGCTCGCTCGGCCCCGTACAGAAGATCGACATTTCGATTCCACCGCCGCCCGCCAGCATGATAGGCGGACAGGGACCCGGCTCCTCACAGTAAACGCCAATCTGCTTCGGTTGCGAGGCGCAGTGGCGTACACTGCTGTGGGCGAGGGGAGAACTGACTGATGCGATGCTGGAATAAAGTTGTGCTGTGGGCGTCCCTGAGTTTATTGCTGCTCATCGTGGGATGCACCAGGAAGGTAGATCCCGGCGGTACATGGGATGGCCACCTCGACGGCGTGAATGCCGATAAGCACGGCACATCCGACATAGAGGCCGTGCTCGAAGACACCCGCCACGGCGTCGATGGCACCGTGAAGTGGCATAATTCCACCGGACCATGGGGACTTCTGGAGGGAGAAGCGCTCGATGTGAGGTCCGGCAAAATCTCCGGCAAACAGGTTACCTTCCAGGCCGAAAAACCTCTACCGGGCGGAACGGTGAGCGCCAACTTCAAAGGCGATGTTGAAGGAAACACGATGAAGGGCACCGTGGATGTAACCATCGGCTCGGTGATGGGCGGAGATACGTACCTCGGGAACTTCGAGATAACGAGGAAGTAGTCCTGCGTTTTAACATTTGTCCTCCCGAACGGAGCGAGGAGGCGCGACGAACGCAGCCGAAGGGTCTACTGTTCGCCGTCTCGTACGGATCTACTCTTTTCGCCGATTTGCCCTAACAGCATCCGAAATATTTCATGATGTCTTCTTCCGCTTCCGCCTCTCAACGCTTCCCCGCCGGTCAGAACCTGCTCATCGATGCCGATGACACGCTGTGGGAGAACAACATCTACTTCGAGCGCGCCATCGCCAACTTCATCTCTTTCCTGAATCATCATGAGTACACGCCCGACCAGGTTCGCGAAGTTCTCTACGAAGTAGAGCGCGAGAGCATTCGCCAACATGGCTACGGCATGACTAGCTTTGCCGCTTCGCTGGTCCGGTGCTTCGAGCAGCTATCGGTTGAGCCGCTGACGCCCGCGCTTCACGACACCATTCGCGGCTTCGCTTTCGCCATCGCCGAGCACCCGATGGAGATTCTGCCCGAAGTCCCAGAAACTCTCGCCGATATCGCGCAGCGTCATCATCTCTTCTGCGTGACTAAGGGCAACATCCTCGAGCAGACCGGCAAGTTCGAGCGCTCCGGCCTGAAGCAGCACTTCACCGCGATCGAAGTCGTCGCCGAGAAGGACGCTCCGACCTACAAGTCCGTCGTCGAAAAGTACGGCCTTATCCGCGATCAAACCTGGATGATCGGCAACAGTCCCAGCTCCGACATCAATCCGGCGCTCGAAGCCGGACTGCATGCGGTCTTCGTCCCTCACAACAACACCTGGATGCTGGAGCGCGGCGAGGTCCGTCCTGAAATCGGGAACGGACGCTTATTACAGGTCTCGAGCTTCGGACATCTACGGGATTTGTTTTAAGCGTCCAGCGTCTGCTCCGCGCCGGAGCCAGGGCTACATCATGAAAAAGGAGGAGACCCGGCAAAGTGCGTGGGGAAGCGTTCCGCCTAATTACGGGAGCGGGGGCAGTCCAGCCTGTTCAACCAGTTGCCGGAAGGCGGGGTCACTGTGCAGATACAAAAACGCTTCATGCACCCGTATCGTCAGGAAGGCCACTTCGTGGCGATGGAAAGCCGTGTCCAGATAGTGCAAAGACTCTTTGCTGTCCCTTAGTCGAGCATACGTTGCGGCCATGTCAAAAGCCGGAGTACTTCCCTCGTCGAAGTCTTTCTTCTGCACGCGAAGAATGCTCTGTAACATTCCCTGCTCGCCCCCTGACCGGTAGCCATCCTCCGCCTCCTGCACCAGCGCCGCCTCGCCTGCATCGTGAGACAAAGCCGCCGCCTTCGCAGCTTCCTCCAGGTATTTGGGCGCGTCATTGTCCGCTAGGTAAATGACCGACAAATATTGGTGGGTCGAGAAAAACGCCGGCTGGGACACGGCTATCTGCTTCAGCAAAGAAATGGCCTGATCTTTGTCGCCGTTGTGATACAGAATCAAAGCCTTGTCGGCCAGCACCGGCGTCGATGCGGGATCGAGTTGCTGGGCTAGTTCGATCTGCTCCAGTGCCTCCCGGGAGCGTCCCAGCACCATTAGAAAGGTCGCAAACCAGTGGTGCGCCGTAGCGTAATTGGGATCCAGTTGGATAGCCCGGCGAAACTCGCGTTCGGCTCCGGCTGCATCCCAGTTCCAATAGAACGTTACCACCGCCAGGGCGTTATGGGCTTCGGCCGAAGAATCATCGAGTTCGACGGCTTTTCGGGCGGCCGCCAAAGCCCGGGGAAACGCCTCTTCCGAGGGCATGGCGGCGAACTCACGCAGCAAACTGTAGCAGTTAGCCAGCCCCACATAGGCCTTGGCATAGGTAGGATCGCGATCGATGGCCTGGTTGAAATAGCTGACAGCCTTGTTGAGGTCCGCCGGAGTGCGCTTGTCCCAATAGTATTGCCCGGCCAGATAAAGCTCGTGCGCCCGGGGATCGATGTTGGCCGTCTCGCTGAGCTTGGGGGCGCTCATGGCGCTGTTTTGGCCCGCTGTCGTTCTTTCCTCGCGAATTACCCAGTGTCGCCCCCGGTAGGCGACGAGCAAGGCGATCCCGGCAAGCGCCGCCACCAGCGCTGCAATGTAAATCCACCGTCTTCCCGGCCGGGCTGGTGAAATCGCATCCCCCTCGATCGATGCTTCCGCCTGCTGCCCGGCAGCCGGTTCCCGCAGCGGCTTCACGTTTGACTCGGGGTAGTTCATCCAGCGCGTCAGTTCGTCCGTGAAAGCGAACACCCGCGCGCCCGTGTTCTCCGGCATGCGATGCACCGGAAGCCCCTTCTCTTTTTCCCAACGTTTGACCGTGCGCTCGTCTCGACCAAAGAAAGAGGCGATCTCCTTCCAGGAGTCTAGCCTGCGAGCCTCGAGTGGCCCCTCGCGAATGACATGCATGGTCACACTTTGCCCCACTATGTCTCTTGCTTGTAGCGTGAAGATGCGCCAAGTATAGGGCACAACTACAAGGCCCTCGTAATCAATTTTCTTGCCGGGCGAGCAGTGGCTGCCGCGTGTCGTGCACGTGCCTTCAGTGCGTCACTAATAGGTAGAGCCTTGGTTTCGAAGGTGACACAGCGATGGCACGCGGGTGCTGACTTACGAAATCAGCCGGTTATCGCAGGACCGATGACAGGTGGTGGAAATCCTGCCTGTTGAGTTGGGGATGCGCTGACAACGCAAACAATTCCCTGCCCAACAGTCGTTCCGGCCACCGCTCCCAAGAAGCAGGTAATGCACGGAGGCTGCACCGCAGGTCGTTCCTGATACGCCAGGAGCGGTTCTCGGTGTTCGGCCACCGCCTAAGGGCCCGTATACGGACTACAACAAAATCTCTAATGAAGAGGAAGATGAAGATGTTAATGATGCGCCGCAAACTGTTGATTCTTGTCGTCGGCCTAGCCGTGGCAGTTCTGCCAGCCGCCGCCCAGACCCTCATTGCTACCGTGCCGGTGGGACAAGTCCCCGGCTATCTGGTCTTCAACCCCGTAACGAACAAGATCTACATCGAGAATATTTGCGGCACCGACCCCTCGTGCAGTAGCCCCGGCAGTATCACGGTGATCGACGGGGTTACCAATCACACTACGAACATACCGGTTGGCACCAACCCCCAGTTCATGGTGATGAATAACGTGACGAATAAGCTTTACGTTACCAACCGTGCCGATGGGACGGTGACGATCATTAATGGAGCGACGAATCAGGTCATCAAAACGCTTACCGTTGGCCCACACCCTGTGGGTGCGGACGCAAATCCAGTGACGAATCGAATCTACATTGCCAACTACGGAAATAGACTAGGAAATACTGTCAGCGTAATTGACGGAAACACCGATCAAGTTGTTGACACGATTACCGTGCAGTACGCGCCGATCCTGGCGGCAGTTGATTCGGTAACCAACAAAATCTACGTGGTCAACCGGTGCGCTACCGACCCGAACGATTGCGTTAACGACGGAAGCGGAATCAACGGTTCCTTGAGCGTGATCGACGGAACCAATGACACCGTGACCAATACGCTCGGTCTAGAGCAATTGCCCAGTGTCATCCTTCTGAACCAGGTCACCGATAAGATCTATGTTGGGAACTCCTGCGGAACTGACCCCTCTTGCATCACCAACGGGAACGCGAACACCATTGGCACAATTACCGTTGTTGACGGGGCCACCCTGGCCTCCAGCACTGTTTCTGCTGGAAAGGGCACCACGGGAATGGCCGTAAATCCGGTATCTAACGAAATCTACATGACCAACAGCACGGACAACACGGTCACCTTCATCAACGGTGTAACGCTCGCCACCACCACGCTTGCTGTAGGTACGTCCCCTGCCGACGTTGAGGTCAATCCCGACACTTACAAGATTTACGTCACCAACAACGGCGACAACACGCTTACCACCATCGACGGCATATCGCATGGGAAAGGCACGCTCGGCGTCGGCGGCGGACCCGCCTCGGCCGTCGTGAATCCGGTCACGAACCGGATCTACGTCATCAACGGCAACGACAACACGGTTTCGGTGGTGGGCGGCGCTCCTTCCGACGCAACTCAATTCGTTCCCGTGACACCTTGTCGCGTGGTGGACACGCGCAAGCCTAACGGCACATTCGGCGGACCGCCGATCCCCGGTGGAACCTACCGCGACTTTCCGATACCTGCCGGTGCCTGCAATATCCCGTCAACGGCTACCGGGTATTCGTTGAACGTGACCCTGGTACCCATACAGTCCGCACCGGTGGGATATCTGACCATCTGGCCAACGGGAGAGCTGCAACCCCTAGTTTCGACCATGAACTCCCTCGATGGCCGCATCAAAGCAAACGCGGCCATCGTGCCGGCGGGTGCGGCAGGCTCGGTCCGTGTCTACGCTAGCGAGACAACCCACGTAGTGCTGGACATCAATGGGTACTTCGAGGCTCCCTCGGAGCAGACTCTACAGTTTTATCCGCTCACCCCCTGTCGGGTGCTGGATACGCGTAATCCAAATGGCCCCTTGGGGGGACCGTTTCTGACGGGCGGACAAGTGCGGAACTTTCCAGTGCTGTCCAGTAACTGCCACATTCCCAGCAGCGCGCAAGCCTACTCGATGAACTTCACGGTGGTGCCGTATAACGGCGAGCCAATGGAGTATCTGACGGTGTGGCCGCAAGGAAGCCAACAGCCGGTCGTATCGACCTTGAACAATCTGACCGCGACGACCGTAGCCAATGCTGCTATTGTGCCGTCCGGTACAGGCGGCGGGATTGCAGTCTATCCCTCAGGCGATACTGAACTGGTCGGGGATATCGACGGCTATTTCGCAGCGCCCGGGAGTGGCGGGCTGTCGCTATATAGCGAAGCACCCTGCCGTGTGCTGGACACCCGCGGTGGCAATGGCGCCTTCAGAGGAGAGCTCACCGTCCCCGTGGTGACGAGCGCATGCGCTCCTCCTGCCAGCGCCCAAGCCTACGTGTTCAACGCGACCGTCGTGCCGCAGGGAGTTCTCGGGTATCTCGCCTTGTGGCCTGACGGCGAGGGCCAGCCCGTGGTCTCAACACTGAACGCAGTCGACGGGGCGATCACTTCGAACATGGCAATCGTTCCGACCAACAACGGGTCGATTGACGCCTACGCCTCCGGCATGACGCAGTTAATCCTGGATATCTCCAGTTACTTTGCGCCGTAAGCGCGCAGCCCCATGGAGCAGGGCAAGAAACTCGCATTTCCCCCGGAGTCCTGCGGGACGATGGGAAGTTTCTTGCCCTCTAGTTTTGCCTACCCCGGAGCGGCGCTCCCGGAAATGAGCCTTATGTCACCTGTTGTCCCGCTATGCCACTTGTCTTTGCTTGATGAAACAGCAGAGTATAGGCGACCTCATCGACCGTGAATAAATTCAGCTCCAGCAATCGTACGACGTTTGTAACCGGTCAGACACAAACGCGTACCAAAACGGAGTGCTGGACCTCGATCACGATCCATCTTTACCTGCCGGAGAATCCATGAAGACTCGATTCAGCTGCATCGCACTCGCCTGGCTCTGTTCCTTCCTTCCTTTGGCTGCGCAGACCGCTGCCGGCAAGCCGGCAACCGCCACAGTTCAAGTACCCCGGCTGGTGCGCTTTACCGGCACATTAAGCGAGCCGGCAACCAGCACTACCGTCGGTAACGCCGAGGCGAGCACCAGTGCGACCGGCGTCGCGAGCAACAGCACAGTCGCTGGCCGGCCAGCCAGCAGTATGGTGGGAGTGACTTTTGCGCTCTATAGCCAAGAGACCGGCGGCGCGCCGCTGTGGCTGG
>Ga0070762_10001335_pt1 | contig 11285 bp, 10 predicted proteins | sample HubBroMetageREF2_FD_66726 | JGI IMG/M metagenome (GOLD analysis project Ga0070762, IMG submission 66726) | Reference soil microbial communities from the Hubbard Brook experimental Forest, New Hampshire, USA - Hubbard Brook CCASE Soil... | ecosystem: Environmental > Terrestrial > Soil >... | reverse complement strand
ATTAGGCTGATTTGCATTGCGCTGCTCTAAATTCCGAAAGTATCTGTAGGTCGCGCGATGCTAACTGCCCGCTTTGAACGCTGTCAAGCATGGGGCAACGAATGACTGAAGAAACTCACGCGCCGGACGCTTCCTTCTACCTGGGATTTGACGGCGGTGGCACAAAAACAGATTGCTTCCTGGTGGACGCAGACTCCAACGTTCTCGCCCGCGCCACCGCGGGCCCTTCAAATCCACTGCGCGCCGGCTACGCGAAAGCCTGGTTCACGCTCAGCGATGCAGCCGACGTAGTCCTGGAGCGCCACCACCTGAAAGCCAGCGATATTCGCGGCATCTGCGCCGGCATCGGCGGAGCCGGCCGCGAATCCGTCGCGAAACGCATCGCCACTTTTCTCGAACGCGCGTTCCCCGAAGCCGCAGTCACGGTGACCACCGATCTTGCAATCACCCTGAACGCTGCCGTCGGTGAAGGCGAAGGCATCATCCTGGTCGTGGGCACCGGCTCCGCCGCATACGGGCGCGACGCACAAGGACACACCGCCCGCGCCGGCGGCCGGGGCCCCTGGTTCAGCGACGAAGGCAGCGCCTTCGACATCGGCCGTCGTGCGCTCGCCGCCGTAGTTCGTGCCGAAGAAAATCGCGGCCCGCAAACCGCTCTCTCCGCAAAAATGTTGAAGTGGCTGGGCTGCAACGACTGGAGCCGCGTCCTCGACTGGGTAGTCAAAACTCCGGATGATGTTTTCCCTCGTATTTTCCCTCTTGTTGCCGAACTGGGCGACAAAGGCGACGCACTCAGTTGCGAAATCCTTTCGACCGCTGCGGCGTCGCTCGGCGATCTCGCCGTCAGCGTAATCGAAAAACTTGGCATGCAAGATCACGAAATTTCCATCGCCAAAGCAGGCGGCGCCAACGGGCGCAGCAAATTCTTCGATGCCGAGATTGACGCGCGCTTGCACGAACTCGCGCCAAGTGCCCGGGTCGTCCCGCTGCAAATGAAACCCGCCGAAGCCGCGGCGAAAATGGCGATTGGTCTGGGGAAGCGCAAGGCTCATGCCGGATGAACTTTCCGCGCGTGCGCACAATGCGCAGTCCGCGCCCAAAGAAAACTTGCAAGCGCTGATCCACGAGTCCGACGAAGAAACTCTCCTCGCTCTGCTGGAAAATCCGCAGCTCGAAGAACCGCACATTTCACAAATGCTCGAGCGCCTCGATCTTTCCGCGAACGTTCTCACGGCCATCGCCGAAAAGGGAAAGTGGACCACGAGCGAAGGGGTGCGCCTGCGCCTGGCGCGCCATCCGCGCACGCCGCGCCGCTTCGCGATCGCGTTGCTTCGCCAGCTCTATCTGTTCGACCTGGTGCGCCTCAGCCTGCTGCCCTCGGCGCCAGCCGAAATCCGCCGCGTCGCCGAAGAATTAATGATCGTGCGCGTGCCGCAACTTCCCATTGGCCAGAAATTAACTCTGGCGCGCCGTGGTCCTGCCCGTGTCGTCGGCGCCCTCCTGGCAGAAGGCCACCCGCAAGCGATCAAGCTCGCGCTCGGCAACGCGTTTCTCACAGAGAGCCAGATCCTGAAGGTTCTGGCAAAAGCAGGCGTGCCAGAGCGCGTCGTAGCCGCCATCGCGCAACATCCGCGCTGGGCCGTCCAGTACAATGTCCGCGTCGCGCTGGTTCGAAATTCGCACACGCCCATTCCGGTCGTGCTGGCTTTCCTCCCAAATCTAACGCTGCGCGATCTGAAAGACCTCGCGGAGCTCGAAGGTGTTTCGCCCCACGTTCGGCGTTATATTCAGAAGGAACTCTCGCGCAGGCCAGGTGCAAAATGATCACGCGAGAACCCCGGGACGCCGTGCCTCAAGAGTTGGCGTTGTAGGGGCCAGCTCTAGCTGGGCGCCTTTGACTTTGCCGTTGACTTTGTTGCGGCCGGTCCCGTTCCGCGGGACCGGGCAGCTTTTAAGGTGGTTTTTGACCCGGCCTTCGTAGCGGCGCATTCTAGTGCGCCAAGCGTGACGCGGAGATCACCGATGGCGGTCTGAAGACCGCCGCTACAAGAGCCGCGCACGCTTTTTCGCAAAATATGCAGCAGCCAGAACGCCAGTATTATCGTTGCCAATAAACGAGGCTCCATGCCAAACCGCAAAACCCAAATCCGCGTAATCGTAACCCTAGGCGCCGCGCTTTTCATCGGCGTCCTCCTCTATTCCTCAATGCAACAAACCAAAAACGAATTCGAAGTCTGCCAAACCTTCAAAGGTGCCATGCACTGCGCCACCGCCTCCGGCGCGACCGCTCAAGAAGCCATCCGCAGCGCACAGGGCATAGACTGCCAGATGCTCGCCAACGGCCGCGACGAAAATATCGTCTGCCTCGACACCCCGCCGAGCAGCGAGCGTCAGGTGAAGTAGAGTCAACTCATCGCTTTCCGGTGTCCAATAGACGCAGCGGACGTGCGTACGGCGGTCTTGGCAGGCGTGGGTCACGGGCGAATTGACACTCAACCGCCCGCCTCATAACATCAAACCGTCACACCACGGGAGACAGACTTCACGATGACGCGTTGTTTGAACTGTGGGGCTGAACGGCTCAGCGACACATGCGACGCCTGCGGCCTCAGTTCCTCCGCTGCGGAATTTTCCCTGCGCCGTTCGCTGCTCAATCGCACCGCACTATTTCTCGTAGGCGCGATCGCCTTCATCGTCGCCAGCGGACGCTACCCGGCCCTCGAACTCGATGGCATCGTAATTTTTATCGGCGTAGTATTTTTTCTTACGTTAGGTCTGGCGATCATCGTCGAACGCCGCGCGCTACGTCATCAGGAAGTTGAATCTTTGAAGCGCATTTACTACGGTTTGCTCCCGCTACCATGGTTGCTCGCTGCGCTGCTCTACGGAAACGGCGCGCTCGATCGCTCGCCAGCCCACCTCGAAAAAGCGCGCGTAATCAGCAGATTTTCCATGACCGGCCCGGTCCCCAGCCGTCGCCTGATCGTAAATTCCTGGCGCGCAGGCCATCGTTTCGAACGCATTCCAGTCGATCGCAGCGATTTCGACCGCTTTACCACCGGCGACATCGTGGACATCCAGGTAAAAGACGGCCTGGTGAGCATCCCCTGGGTAGCCACCGTCTCCCGAGATTAAAATAACGTCGCGGACGTGCCTTTGCCCTTCTCTGTGCCCTCTGCGGTAATCGCCCCTGCTTTCTCCGCGCCGCAATCCCGCAACTAAACCTTTGCCGGATTCTCCCGCTTCAAAAACTCCCCCGCCCCAACCTTGCCCACAAACTTTCCGCCCTCCACAATCACCCGTCCCCGAGACAAAATCGTCTGCGGCACGCCCTTCACCCGCGTCCCCTCAAACATCGAATAATCCACCCGCATGTGATGCGTCTTCACACTGATTGTCTGCTCTTCGTCAGCATCAAAGACAATCAAATCCGCATCCGACCCCACGGCCACAGTCCCCTTGCGCGGGTACAATCCGAACAATTTCGCCGGTGCCGTGGACACCAGCTGCACAAACCGGTTCGGCGAAAACTTCCCGCCATGCACCCCGCCGCTATACACCAAACTCACGCGATGCTCGATCCCCGGCCCGCCGTTAGGAATCTTCGTGAAATCATCCTTCCCCAGCTCCTTCTGCTCCTTCATGCAAAATGGACAATGGTCCGTCGAAACTACCTGCAAATCATCCTTCGCGAGCCCCTGCCACAATTTTTCCTGATGCCACTTCTCGCGCAACGGCGGCGTAAACACATATTTCGCGCCATCGAATCCCGGCCCATCCATATTTTCCAGCGACAGGTACAAATACTGCGGACAAGTCTCCGCATATACGCGCAACCCGCGATCCCGCGCCTCGCGCACCTTCTCCAGCGCCTCGTTGCACGACAGATGCACGATGTACACCGGCGTCCCCGCCATTTCCGCCAGCGCAATCGCCCGCGAAGTCGCTTCCGCTTCCGCCGTCACCGGACGCGTCAGCGCATGATACTTCGGCGCGCGTTTTCCCTCCGCCAGGGCCCGCTGTACGATCACATCAATCGCGCCGCCATTTTCCGCGTGCATGCAAATCATTCCGCCGCAGTCCGCCGCCACTCCCATCGCCTTGAATATCGAAGCATCGTCCAACATGAACACGCCCGGATACGCCATGAACAATTTGAAAGTAGGCACGCCCTCGCGCACAAAAGCCTTCATCTCATCCAGCTGCGCCCCCGCAATATCCGTGATGATGCAGTGAAACGAATAATCAATCACCGCCTTGCCGTCCGCCTTCTTCATCCAGGTGTCAAACGCATGCCGCAGCGCCTGCCCCTTGTACTGAATCGCAAAATCAATCAAGGTTGTCGTCCCGCCGTAAGCCGCCGCCACCGTCCCCGATTCGAAATCGTCAGCGCTAGTCGTCCCGCCAAACGGCATATCGAGATGCGTATGCACGTCAATCCCGCCCGGCATCACCAACATCCCCCGCGCCTCAATCACCTTGCCCGCACCCTCCAGCGGCAAATTCAACCCGATCACAGAAATCTTCTCGCCAACAATCCCCACATCGCTCAGATAAGTATCAGTAGCCGTAACAACGGTCCCACCCCGAATCAAAGTGTCAAAGCGCATAACCCGCCATCCTCCTCATAATTCTCACGAAGCGTTGTAGCTTACACCGCTTCCGCATTTTCTTGCAGACGAACAATCGCGCGACGACACACTGGACTGCGCCTCACGATTAGGTGTAGAAGACAGCATGAGCGCAGCTTATAAGTTCGGTTCGATTCCCGACCATGAACGCCGTTACGACTACCAGAATGTATTTTCCCTCGAGAAGAACCCCAGGGCTGGAGCGGCTCGTCATTGCTCCGTCCGCAAAGCAAGTGACTTTAATGGTCGAACTGCTAGGCGCCATGCCCGAACCCTATGGGATCCTCTATGTCTTGGTAGTACCTCGAAGTGAAGCGGAAGCAGGGAGATATCAGGCCGCGGATTTCAGATCGAGAAATGAAACCGAAGATTTTCTAGGCAGATTCAAAGATTTTTTTGAGAACGATGGCCGCCACCACGTCTGGATCGCGTCGCGTCCCAGGCCTGACCTGCTTGTGTATGACCGCCACAATGTCATATACGCGTACGGTCGACTGCCGCAATTTGAGAGAATAGTTTTGCGTCGCGGGCTGTCTAAAGTTGACGACGTTAAGTTTCCATCGCCGCACACTCACAATTACAATGAAGCGTTCGACGAAGACGAAGAAGAGTTGCTTCGCTATTGGCCTTGGCTGCGGTCCCCTCTGCGAGACAACGATTGCTGAGCTGGATTGACTATACTTACCGGGCCGCAACGGCGACAGTTTCGAATTCTCTGTGCCTCTGTGACTCTGTGGCAAGAAATTCAGTCCCGAACACTTCCGCGATTCCCTTGAGCCTCCCCGCAATCCCTGATGCTAGAATGGCGTCTCATTTCAGCTCAAGGAAACGACGGCAAGTCCATGACGTTGCGCGAGACAGCTCCCAAACTTTCGCCCGAGCAATACGAAAAAAACTTCGCGGAAATATCCCCGCGCATGACGCCCCGCCAGGCCGCCGTGGAAGCCGCCCGCTGCCTCTTCTGCTTTGACGCACCCTGCACCATCGCCTGTCCCACCCACATTGACGTCCCGTCCTTCATAAAAAAAATCACCACCGACAATCTGCGCGGCTCCGCGCGCGTGATTCTGGAAGCCAATATCCTGGGACACAGCTGCGGCCGCGTCTGTCCCACCGAAGTCCTCTGCGAAGGCGCCTGCGTAATGCACGAGAAGGAAGAAAAGCCCATCGAAATTGGCCGCTTGCAGCGCTACGCCGTCGATCACGTCCTCGATCGCAATATCCAGCTTTTCCACCCGGGCGCTCCCAACGGAAAGCATGTCGCCCTAATTGGTTCCGGCCCGGCATCGCTCGCCTGCGCCGCCGAACTCGCAAAACTCGGCTATCGCACGACGATTTTCGACCGTAATGAACTCGCCGGCGGCCTGGACACCTACGGAATCGCCGCCTACAAACTCCGCGCCAAAGATACTCTGCGCGAAGTCGAACTCGTCCGCGGCCTGGGCGTCGAATTTCGCCAGAAGACCACAGTTGGCAGCGACATCACCTTCGCCCAACTCGAAAAAGATTTCGACGCCATCTTCATCGGCGTCGGCCTCGGCGATACCGGCGCTCTCAAAATCCCCGGCGAAGATCTGCAAGGCGTCATCGGCGCTATGGAATTCATCGAACCAACCAAAGTCCGCCCTTTCACGCAACTGAACGTCGGCCGCCGCATCGCCTGCATCGGCGCCGGCAACACCGCCATCGACGTAGTCACTGCCGCCAAACGTCTCGGTGCCGAGATCGTTCACCTGATTTATCGCCGCGGAGAACACGACATGCCCGCCTTCCGTTACGAATACGATCTCGCGAAACTCGATGGCGTCAATTTTCACTGGCACGCGCAACCCGTCAGAATCCTCGCCGACGCCAGCGCCAAAGTCGCCGCAGTAGAATGCGTTCGCACCCGCACAGAATCCAGCGCGGGAAACAAGCGCAGCCAAATCGCAATCATGCCCGGCAGTGAATTTCAGCTGGAAGTGGACATGGTCGTGCGCGCCATCGGCCAGGAGCCAGTAACAAACTTCGTGCGCGCGGTCGAGGGAATTAGGCTGCGCGAAAACGGCACCATCGCCGTCAGCGATCGCTTCCAAACCGGCAACGCCAAATATTTCGCTGCCGGCGATTGCGTGAACGGCGGCAAAGAAGTGGTGGACGCCGTCGCCGAAGGCATGACCGCCGCCCGCGGCATTGACGCGTGGCTCGAATCGCCGCGCGGAAAGAATTAATCGCCGTGCGCGTGCCCGAATCATGGACCGAGCGCCTGCCAGTCCTGGAAGAGCTCGAACAACCCTGGGAGCCCGTCCCGCGCGCAGCCCTGGTCGCCTGGCTCATTTTCTACGCGCTCTTCCTCTACCAGCGCGCCCGCGGCACCGGCCTTCTACTCCTGATGGACGGCGTTTTCGTCCCCATCCACGAAGGCGGCCATCTTCTGTTCCGCCTCGGCGGCGAATTCATCATGGTCGCAGGTGGCACGTTCCTGCAATTGTTCGCCCCCTTCGCGCTAGCCACATATTTTTTGCTCCGCCGCCAATCGCAAGCCGTAGCCTTCTGCCTGTTTTTTTTGTTCGAACAATTTATCCCGATCGCCACCTACATGGCCGACGCACGCGCCCAAGATCTGCCGCTGCTTACGGTAGGCGACGCCGAATACGTTATCCACGACTGGAATTATCTGTTCGGCAAACTAGGCGTCCTGGACCACGACATCCAAATCGCCGGCGCCGTGCGCGCAATCGGCTGGCTAGGCATGTTAGCCGTAGTAATCTGGCTGATCTGGCGCGGCATCAACGACGTGCCGTCTCCGTCGCCCAAGAACGCAGTTGGGAGGTAATCCATGTCAGACCTAAGCGTTAATTTTTGCGGCCTACGCTCGCCCAATCCCTTTTGGCTCGCCTCCGGCCCACCGACCAACACCGGCGGCCAGGTAATGCGCGCCTTCGACGCTGGCTGGGGCGGCGCCGTCTGGAAAACGATCGGCGACCCAATCCAAAACACCTCCTCGCGCTACGGCGCCATAGATCTAAACGGCGTAAAAATAATGGGCCTCAACAACATCGAACTAATCAGCGATCGCCCCGTCGCCGTCAATCTCGCAGAAATCGCCGAAGTAAAAAAACGCTACCCCAAACATCTCGTAATCGCCTCCCTAATGGTCGAATCCAAACGCGAAACCTGGCACGACATCGTTCGTCGCGCCGAAGACGCCGGCTCCGACGCGCTCGAGCTAAATTTCGGCTGCCCGCACGGCATGAGTGAACGCGGCATGGGCGCCGCCGTCGGCCAAGTCCCCGAATACACCGAAATGATCACGTCGTGGGCCAAAGAAGTCGCGAAGACTCCGGTGATCTCGAAACTTACGCCGAATGTCACGGACATCACGCACATCGCGCTCGCCGCCGAGCGCGGCGGCGCCGACGCTGTCAGCCTCATCAACACAATCAATTCGCTGATGGGCGTCGATCTCGAAACTTTCGCGCCGCGCCCCAACGTAGCGGGGAAGTCGTCCCACGGCGGCTACTGCGGACCCGCCGTAAAGCCCATCGCCCTCCATCTGCTCTCGAGCGTCGCGAAAAAAGTAAAAATTCCCATCGTCGGTATCGGCGGAATCGGCGATTGGAAGGATGCAGCCGAACACATCGCCCTCGGCGCCTCCTGCGTGCAAGTCTGCACCGCCGCCATGCACTACGGTTTTCGCATCGTCGAAGATATGGCCGACGGCTTGGCAGCCTACATGGATGACCACGCCTACCGCTCCACCGAAAATTTCCGCGGCCGCGCAGTCCCCAACGTAATGGACTGGGGCGACCTCGACCTCAACTACAAAATCATCGCCAAAATTGACGCCGGTCTTTGCATCGGCTGCCAGCTCTGCTACGTAGCCTGCGAAGACGGTGCCCACCAATGCATCGAACGCGCCCCGCAGAAAAACGCCAACGGCAAACGCAATCCCAACAATATGGAAGTTCACGTCCCGCGAATCATGGAAGAAGAATGCGTAGGCTGCAACCTGTGCGCGCTGGTCTGCCCAGTGCACGGCTGCGTCACAATGGAGGAAATCCACACCGGCCAACCGCCGATGTCCTGGAAGCAGTTAAGAGCATCACAGAAAGGCTAGTTTCATTGGCTTTTCTGCCTTGTGACTTACCTTAGTTTACTTGTGCCTTACCTCTGGCACCTACCTGACTGCCTCGATAGACCATTCCAGCGCCGTTCGATGAGAAAAACGGCGATTGGCATTAGGCCAGTTTCCGGTTACGCGACAAATCAGGCACTACGACAGATTTGCGCTCTTCTTACACAGCGGGAGGCAGGACATAAACCCGCACACCTTCGTCAGAGACAATTCCAAGTAGCCGCCCATCAGGAGAAAGCGCGATTACGTTCCAGACTTCGAGTGTCTGAGTCGGCCACGGCGAAATTCCCTTAATCTTTATGCTGAAAATCACGGTGCGTTTTGAAATGCCATAAACGACAACGCGATCTTGCGATTGCAGTGGATACAAATCCAGATTGGGGTTATTTAGGCCCCTTGACCGGTCCAAGATTACGACAAATCTGTCTCCGTGTGTCGAAGTCGCTGTCATTTTCCACGACGGAAGGTAGAGGCCACGCTCAGGAAGCGTCGAGTTGAATAACTCGGTGCCCTCGACGGTTTCTAATGCCAAGCTGTTACCAGCGAAACCCGCAATCGTACCTTCGTTCACAAATCCGTAGCCGATCTCTCCGGGTGGCTGGTAATCAGGAACTGAAATCGAATATGGATTCCAATTCACTCCCACTTTTCTCAAGTACAGAGTTCGCGAATTAGGAATTTGGGCCAGGATGAAATGATCTGAATACGTAAACTGAGCCCTCGCCACGCGAGGATCATTCCAAGAATCTAGCACCTCAAAGGTCGCCGAGTCCCTCAATTGCGCAGACCACGCGCCATGGGAATTGGGAGCATATGAAAGAAACGTACGTCCGCTTGGTGAAATAAAGGTGCGAGACTGCTCAGTTCTAATGTCCGGCGAATCCCTCACTTTACCGAACGACGAAGAATAAAGTGTGACCGTTTGATCGCTCGACAGTAGCCACTGACCCGCCGCCGTGTACGCGAGATTCACTCCTGTCGATGAACACGGCCACTCGTGGTTCGCAGTTCGCTGACCGGACCGGGAATTAAGAATTGTCAGGTGCAAATGGGACGGGAAGCTATTTTCAGGTCCGATTGGCTTCTGCGGAGTCTCGTCGGGCGTCAACCATGCCAGCGCAAGCCGCTGGTCATCGAGAAACTGAATTTTTACCGTGTCGCCTCCAACAGTCGGATGAAAGTTTATAGACGCCGACGTTCTGTAACCAACCTGTCTTGGCTTGGCAGACCAAAGGGGTGCCTGTTGCGAGAGACGGGGTTGGGTAGTCTGCGCTCTCAGAAAGGGTGGACAAACTAGGGAGGCACCCAGAAGCGCGAACTCAACCGTGCGCGCGAGCACTCGATAATTGGAAGTCTGTTGAAACATATCTATGCGCAGTTTGAACGTGGCATTTTCCTACGAGCGAGTGTATGGCAGTTCTCGGGCCACTGCGATGAACTTGTACTCCGATGTTTATCAAGGGCTTGTGTGGAGACAGTTGGCTTCGGACGCGCAATACTGCCATGTTAAGCGTCCATGTGGACGGTGCATCTTGCAGGTCTCATCCGCGCGTTTTCTTCGGTCAATTCGGCCTAGGTCCTGATTAACGCCGTTACCGGAAAGTGAGATTTTCACGTTCTCGATGGTCGTTTGAAGCTGGAACCTGTTGGAATTGGGAGACCGAGCGCGGTGCAGCACTTCCGGCAAAGGACGTACACCGCTCCCGTGGTCGTTACCAAGAAGGTGTCGCCGCTGTGAGAGTCGCCGCGTGCTTCACAGGCAGGACCTCCCTCTGCATGAGTTATTTCCCCGATCACATCGTTGATCGTTATCTCAGTGTAGTCGAACGTCGAGATCCGCCATTTTACCCATACACTTGGCATCGGCGGATTCTACCGCCGGATCACCGTAATGTCGCTAGTCCGGTTGTTAGACGGGTTAGTGCCTGGTTAACCCTTACCGGACAATAGCATTTCAGGTGCGAGCAATCGCTGCGGTCCCTTTTTTTGTCCTGGAAACAAAAAGTTAGCAACGCAACATGACCAACGCGTAGGACAAGCGCCGTAGGCGCAGCAGAAGTTAGCCCAGGCCGGAAGGCCTGGGAAACGATCCCAAGATGATCCGAAGGGCCGTGGGTGCGACACAAGCCTGACCAAGATTGGCGAACACTGTGGTCGGCAAATACGTCCCCGCCCGATCGCTTCTAATAAAACGCCCGCAAATCCGGCATGTGCGGCAATTCCACATCCAGCGCCCGCCCGTAATCTCCCAACGTCAACTTGATCATCTCCGCCGGTCCAACGTCCCGCACAGTCCACGCGGTAGTCGGCATCAGGCGCGACTGCACAAATAAATCCCCGCTCTCGAAATCCGACCCCTTCGCCTGCAAATCCGAAGGAAACACGTAGTAAGCGACCTTCCCCTTGATGTCCAGCGCCAAGTAGCGCCGCCCCAACTGCACCAGCACCAAATTCGCCTGTTTCTTCTTTTCAGTCTGATACACGTTCCAAGTCAGCGGCGTCTTATCTGCAAGCTTCAACTGCGCCCGCCCCACCGC
>Ga0070762_10001334_pt1 | contig 11287 bp, 4 predicted proteins | sample HubBroMetageREF2_FD_66726 | JGI IMG/M metagenome (GOLD analysis project Ga0070762, IMG submission 66726) | Reference soil microbial communities from the Hubbard Brook experimental Forest, New Hampshire, USA - Hubbard Brook CCASE Soil... | ecosystem: Environmental > Terrestrial > Soil > Temperate... | reverse complement strand
TCAGGAACCAGCGAATCGCTCGCCAGGGAAACGCTGACGCTGAAATCGGGCGAGCCGGAGAAGGCACGCCGGAACGCCTCAGAAGAGCGGTACGAAGCAGCACTGGCTTACCGGGACAAAGGCGACTTCGCGGGAGCTCGCGAGCAAGTCCGAAAAGCACTGGCCAGTGCAGATGACGCCGAAGGCCATCGTCTGTTGGGCGAACTTGACGAGCGATTGAATGAGCCTCTGGAAGCGGTGCGCGAGTACGAACTGGCGGCTCGCCTCGATCCCAGCGAGCAGAACTATTTCGAATGGGGAACGGAGTTGCTCCTTCACAAAGCAGCGGGGCCGGCGGCAGAAATTTTTGCGCGTGGGTCGAGCGCGCATCCAAAGTCGGCAAGAATGCTGACTGGGCTTGGCGCGGCCCTCTACTCGAGCGGTTCCCCCGAAGACGCGGCGAGGCGCCTGTGCGAGGCTTCTGATCTGGAACCGGCAGACCCCGCCCCGTATCTCTTTCTTGGCAAAATTGAGAAGACTACGCCTGCGCCGTTGCCTTGCAGCGAGCAGAAGCTGGCGCGGTTTCTGGAGCAGCAGCCCGGAAACGCACTGGCCAATTTCTACTACGCGGTAAGCCTTTGGAAGCGCGAGAAGGGATCTGAAAATCGCGAGGGTCTGAAACAGATCGAAGCCCTCCTTGAAAAGTCCGCGGTCATCGATCCCCAGCTCGACGAAGCTTATCTTCAGCTGGGAGTCTTGCATTTCGCCGAAGGCAATTTCGAGCAAGCCATCGGCGATTACAGGAAAGCGATTGACGGGAACCCGCGGCTGGGGGAAGCACATCGCCAGCTTGGTCTCGCCCTCGAGCGAATGGGCCAGGAAGAACAGGCGCAGCAGGAATTTCAGGCTTACGAGCAGATCCAGAAGACAGAGGCCGCAGAAAACGAGCGGCAGCGGCGGGAACTTCGGCAGTTTTTGATCATTCTAAAAGATCACCCACAGGCGACTCCGCCGCAGTAAAGAAAGCGGAACAAACTGCTTGTTCGGGCTACTTGGTTTTGGGCTTGACGGCCGCGACGATGCCGCTGCCTTCGCGGATGGTGAGAATCTGATTGGCACCCACATCCGTGAATCGTTCCAGTTTCTGTGTGGTAGGCCACTTCACTTCGATGAGATCCACTTTTTGGGCTTTTCCGATACCGAAATGCAGGCGCAGGTCGCTTTGCGACATCACGCTCGTGCCGCTGTGGACTTCGTCCATCTGGGCATGCTTGGCGGTCACCACGCGGACGCGGGCGCCAATGGCGGTGCGATTGCATGCGGTCCCGATCAATTTTATTTTGATCCAATTCTGTTTGTTGCCGCCGTCGTTGCGCAGGAGCGACGGCAGATCGTTCATATTCAAGATCAGGGCGTCGATGTCGCCATCGTTGTCGTAGTCGCCGAACGCAGCGCCGCGGCTCGAGAAGCGCTCGCTGATGCCGGGCCCCATTTGAGCGGAAACGTCCCGGAATCGGCCGTCGCCGAGGTTTTTGTAAACGAGACGCGGGTTCTTGAACGTCTGCCCAGTGTCATGACCTTCGATCTCCGGGTAAACGTGGCCATTGACCTGGATTAAATCCGGCCAGCCATCGTTGTCGTAATCGACGAAGCCGCAGCCCCAGGCAACGTACTGGTTGTTGACGCCGAGACCGGACGCAAAGGTGACATCGCTGAAGGTGCCATCTCCGTTGTTGTGGTAGAGGTTGGAAGTGTCGTCGGCGAAATTTGTTTTGAAAATGTCGAGCCAGCCGTCGCAGTCGTAATCGGCAACGGCCACCCCCATTCCGGCCTGCTCGTGGCCGTTCTCGCTATAGGCGCAACCGGCGATCACCGCGACGTCCGTGAACGTGCCGTCGTGATTGTTGTGGAAAAGAATGCTGGGCTGCGAATCAACGGCGACATAGATATCCGGCCAGCCGTCGTTATCGAAATCGTAGGAAACGGGCGTGATGGAATATCGCGGGCCGGGCTTCAAGATGCCCGACTTCTCGGATACGTCCGAGAAAGTTCCGTCGCCGTTGTTGTGATAAAGGAGGTTCGTGTCCCCCGGAAGGCCGCGCGGGCCGCACATCGTGGGAATGCCTTTCCACTGGCAAACGGGGGGCTCGGTCGGCGAGGGCGTTTTTTCGGGGTCGAGCTTTATGTAGTGGCAGACGAAAAGATCAAGGTGACCGTCGCGGTCGTAGTCGAGCCAGGTGCAGCCGGAACCCCAGCGAATCTGTTCATCGTAAACGCCGGCTTTCCGGGTGACGTCGGTAAACGTTCCGTTGCCATTGTTGTGAAACAGGATGTTGTGTCCCCAGAAGCAGCAGAAGAGATCGTCCCAACCGTCGTTGTCGTAATCGCCGATGCAAACCCCTGTCTGCCAGGCCGTGCGCGCGAGCCCGGATTTTTCCGTGACATCGGTGAAAGTCCCATCGCGGTTATTCCTGTACAAATGCGAAGTGGGAGCCTTGCCCGGTGGCCAGTTGGTGTTGAAGCGCGTCCCGTTCGTCAGATAAATATCCAGCCAGCCGTCATTGTCGTAATCGAAAAAGGCCAGACCGCTGCCTTTGGCTTCAATGATGTATTGCTTGCGGTCGACGCTGCCCCAAACATTCGGGGAATTCAGGCCCGCTTCCCTGGCCACGTCGGCGAAGATAACAGGTGAGGTTGCCGGCGAAGTGGGAACGCTCGGTTTTGGCGTTTGAGGATTCGTGGTTGCGTCCGCTTCGAGGAGCAGGGAACGCTTCCATTTCCACAGCGGGCTCGTGAGCGCCTCGAGCAGCGCGCTGCCCAGAAGAACCGAAGAAGAACCGAGGAAACGGCGCCGGAAGGGATTCATGATCGGAGGCTTTTCCATTCCGAAGATTGGCCCGGCCGGGAGTCGAGCTGGGAGCAATCCATTTGTGCCGCGGTTGGGAATTCTGCCACGTCAGGGAAACTCCATGTCTTCATCGGCTTGCCGCCTTTGGCGGAGTCTCAGGAAATGCCCGCAGTACAATGCCCTTACCTTCTTTCACGGCGATGAACCGGTCAACGCGTAGATCCGTCAGTTTGTCCGCCTGGCCGCTCGGCCAAGTAATTGGGAAAGATTCCGTTTAGGTGCGTCTGCCGAAGCCGGAAAAAATTCCGGGATCGCCCGCAAATATTGCAGCGCTTCACGCATTCTAGCCTCGCCCCATGGCGCGTTCAACCGCGAGCTTCCGCTGCGCGTTTCAGAGCGTCCGGTCGGCGAGTGAAAGCGCCAGCTGAACCAGCTGCGCTCTGGCAGCCATCGGCATGGGTTCGTGAATCGTGGAAGGCACGTCCGGCGCCCGGGACAAAGCTTCCTCAATACGATTTATGTCTAGGCCGCCGACAGCATTGCTTCCCTTGAAGCGGTTCAACACCTCCCGAGCCTTGCCGATTTCACCGGTTTGAAAATAAAAAAAGCCCAGCGTCGAATAACTGCCGGGCCATTCCGGCAGCAGGTCCACGGCGCGCTTGAAATCCTCTTCGGCTTGTGGAGTCTTTCCATCGAGGACGGAAACAAGTCCCAATCCCCAAAATATTTTTCCGGAGCCGGGGATCCGCGCCAAGCCTTTCTGCAGCGTCTCGCGCGCTCCAGCGGCATCATTCCCGCGCAGCTCGACGAGAGCGAGCGATAGATAATACTGATCGTTATCGGGATTCCGGTTGATTGCGTTCAGAAAAATCTGCGTGGCGCGGGCGCCATCGGCAAGATGCGCGTAGATGTCTCCGAGCAAAGAAAGAAACGCATCGTCCTGCTGGCCTGCTGCCGAGACTTGGCTGGCGGCCAGGAGCGCCCCGGCATAATCGCCTTTTCGGAAATACGCATCGGCGACATCGAATTTCACGTCATCCAGGTCAGGGTTCGCCCTCAATGCCTTCTGGAAATGTTGGATGGCTTCCTCATACAAACGATAACGCGCCAGCAGCACGCCCACGCCGGTCTGCGTCTGGTAGTCGCCGGCGCTGATTTGATCAAGCTGGCCGATGGTTGCGCGGGCTTCCTCGAGTTTCCCGAGTTTCAGATAAGTCTGCGCCAGCAGGTAGAGTCCTTCCGGGTGGTCTGGGTTTTTCTGGAGCTGCTCGGTCAGATCGGCCAGGTCCTGTTGTGTCCGGGCCTCGCGCGAAAGGCCGGAGCGTTCATCGACGTAGTCAAAGATGTGCTGATAAGGCTGTGGACCCGATGCCGAGTCCTTCGAGAGCGTCTGAAATACTTTCAAATCCCGCTCTGAGGCCTCGGCTTGATGAAGGCCCTTCTCCACCATGGCGAGCTTGTAGTATCCCGAAGCAGGCTCGCGGCTGACCTTGACGTACTTCCTCAGCAGGACCTGGGCGTCCTCGAATCTCTTGCTCGCCACGCGGAGATCGGCCAGTTCCAGCAGGGCTTCCGGAAAGTCGGGATTGTAGCGGAGCGCCTGTTGAAAAAATTCTTCGGCTCGAGCCGGATGGCCCTGCCGCTCCTCGATGTAGCCAAGATTGAACAAGCAGGAAGCGTTGTGGGGATCCCGCTCGAGTCCAGTCTCAAAGTACTCGCGGGCTTTGTCGAATCTCCCCAGACGGCGGTAGGAAATTCCCATGAAAGCGTAGGATTGCGCGGTAGGGGCGAGATCGATCAGCCTTTGAAATTCTGCAATGGCCTTTTCTGTTTTCTCCGATTTGAAATAGCTCTCTCCCAAGGCGGCGTGGAGATCGGCGCGTTGCGGATCGATTTTCAGGCCCGATTCGAGGAGAGGGATCGCGTCTTCGTAATAATTCTGGCTCATGCTCACCCGTGCCAGAAGCAGGATGATGTCGGTATTTTCTGGAGCCAGCTTGTGGGCGCGCACCAGCAAGTCCAGCGCATCCACCGACCGGCTCTGCTGCTGATAGACCTGCGCCAGGATGTAGAGCGTTTGGGGTGAGTCGGATTTCAGTTTTAGCGCCCGATCCAGTACCAGCTCGGCTTTCGCATAGTCGCCCGCGCGAAGGTAAACCTGTCCAAGGTTATAAAGAACCTCCAGCGTTTCGGGTTGCAGTGCGTCGGCTCTTTCCAGTTCAAGCTGGGCCGCGCGGAACTGCTTTTCCGAAGCCAGCAACACGCCCAGCGTGAAATGCAACTGCACGTCGTCCTTATTTCCGGCGGAAAGCTCCGTCGCCATTTTCAACGCTTCCGCGGTTCTTCCCGCGCGCAGGTAAGCGCGGATTAGGTTCGAGCGTGTTGCATTGTCCGGAGGTCGGACTCGCTGGAGGTAAGAAATTGCCTCCACAGGTGAACCCGCAGCCATCAGAACCAGGCCCAGATTGTAGTTTCCATCGCGATTGCCGGGCTCGATGCGCAAAACTTTCCTGAACTCTTTCTCCGCAAGATCAAGTTTTTTCTCGGCGACGTAAAGGTTCCCGAGGTTGTTAAGCGCCCTCGTGGAACCGGGATCCAGGCTTAGCGCCTTTTCCAGGGATTTCAGGGCGTTTACGTAGTCCTTTTCGCCGGTGTAGACAATTCCGAGGAGGGTATAGCCGTCAACGCTCGAAGGACTCTGCTGGAGTTCCTCCTCGATTTTCTTTTTGGCTTCTTCGACGGAGCCTTGCCCGAGAAGTTCTTGGGCCTGCTGAAGAAGCGGCGAAAGTCCCGGCGGTTGTCGGACCTCGCCGCTTTTGGGGGCGGTCTTCTGCCGAAATCCTCTGGCAGGAGTAAGAATCACCAGCAGCGCAAAGAATTGGCAGAGGCGCGGACGGTTCCAGGCGCATCTGGAGGCACTCCGAAATGAAGCGCCGCTAGGCATTTCTCGACTTTCCCCCGAGTGCGTCCGAGCGCAGCTGGCGAAATCTCAATTTAGCATCTCCAGCGCCTGCTGAGCCAATTTGTGCTGCGGTTGCCGGTGCAACAACGCGAGCAACACCTCTCTGGCCTTCGCTTTATCGTTCAACAGGACGTAAAGGCGCGCCAGGTTGAGATAGGCCTGGTCATAGTTTGGAGCCACGCGGATGCAAGTCTCGAATTTCTCTTTGGCTTCGGGATAGTTCTCTTGGCGGACAAAGAGGACGCCCAGGTTATTGAGCGCGTCAGGATAATCGGGCCGCAAGCTCACTGCTTTTTCCAAATAGCTTGAGGCGCGCGGAAGTTGATCTTGCCGCGCATAGAGCATTCCTAGACTGTAATTTGTCTCCGGATTGTCCGGTTCCATCTCGAGCGCGCGCTTCAAAAGCTTTTCCGCTTCCTCGACCGCTCCCTGCCGCCGGTAAAGGTTTCCGAGGTTCAGCATCGCCGTGACATAGGTTGGCCTCAGCGTGAGGGACTGCTGGAAGTTGCGAATAGCCTCATCCGCCTTACCTTCCTGTCCGGCGATCATTCCGAGGTTATTCCACGCCTCCGGATAGTCAGGCCGCAGCTTCACCGTCTGCTCGAGATACCTCCGTGCATCCGGCAAAGCATTTTTCCGGAGGTAGAGCGTTCCTAGATTGTAATAAGCCTCCGGTTCCTCCGGCTTGGCTCGAATCACTTGCTCGAAAGACGCGGCGGCCTCGTCCAGATAGCCGCGCTGAAACATCGCCACTCCATACGTGAAGTCGTTGCGTTGAAATTCGTCTTGATAGAGCGTTCCTTCAAAGGGAAGCGCTCTTTTCATACGGGCATTTGTGGTTCCTGGCACCAATTTCAAATCTTCCCGGAGCCGCTGAGGATTCACCGCTCCCTGGTAGACCTTGACGATCATTCCGTTCGCGTTGACGAGAAAAGAAGCGGGGAGAGCCAGATCTCTGCGGCGGTCAAACAAGTAGCGATAAACGATATTGTAGATGCCAGCCACGTCCTCGGTAGCAAGCAGGTTCGGGAAGGCGAGCCCTTCCTTGAGGGCGAAGGACCGTACGGCTCGAACATCGCCGGGATCATCCACGTTAACGCCCAAAATCTGAAGTCCGCTCGCGGCGAAAGTGGAGTGTTGCTTGTGGAGAACGCGCAGCTGCTCGCGACAAGCCTCTGAAGCCGACGTCCAGAAGTGGAGCAGCACGAAGCCGCCGCGGAACGAGGAAAGAGTGCGCAGATTGCCTGGGACGTCGGGCAAGGAAAACCCGGGCGCGCTCAACGGCTCGATGAGCCAGGTCTCGACGGACGTTGGCAGCGCCTCCGGCTTCTGAGTTTCGCCGGTCCGAGCGTATCGAGCCGGCGCAGCCACAAACGGCTTCGCCGCAAAAACCTCGGAGCCTTCTTCCATTTCGATTCGCTGGTTCACCGGCACCTGCTCGAAGACCTGAGTCGCCCCGCTAGGCCAGCGAATGGTGGCGCGGACAGTCCCTTCCGTTTTTCCCACTCCAAAGAAAAGCTCCTTGGTGTGCTGGGACAGAAATCCGGAGCCGGCCTGGAGATATTTCGTCTGCCGGTGTCCATCGGCTTCCACCGTCACTGCCGCGCCGATTGCATCGCGATTGCTTTTTGTTCCGTGCAACCGAAACGCAATCGAGTTGCCAATCTCCTTCATCGCGTTACGCAACACCCGCAGTTGCGGCGCGTTCCGGTTTTTGAGAATCACTTCCAAGCGACCATCGTGGTCCAGGTCGGCGAGTACGAACGAACGGCTATCGTCGGGAAAATCCAAGCCAGAAGTGCCTGATATATCGGAAAAGGTCCCATCGTGGTTATTCGCGTAAAAGATGTTTCGCTCGAAGCCGTTCCAAGAGGCGTCCGACCGGATCAGCTCGTTGATAGCATTCCAGCCCAGCTCATACTTTGGCGAAGACGCCTGATTCTGGGGCGAATTCGCCACAACTTGCCGCCAGAAAAAGCTCGCTACGTCATCTGCGTCGCGCCCCGCAGTCTTTGACCCTGCACTCACCGGCCCTGATATATAGCCATTGGCGATGTACAGATCAGGGTAGCCGTCGTGATCGAAGTCCCAGGCGTCCGAAGACCACGCCCATCGCCCCACATCAACTCCCGCCGCGTGGCTCACGTTCTGAAACTTTCCATTCCCAAGGTTTCGGTACAGCGAATTGCCGCGCGCGTGCTGGCGATAAAACGCGCGGATAGTCTCCGGATCTTTTTCATGAAACGCTTTTTGTTCAGAAACGCGCATGCCGGCCGCGGACCACATATTCGAGACATACACATCCTGGTTGCCGTCGTTATCGAAGTCAAACCAGCTTGCGCTCATCCCTGCGCCGACATCCTCGACGCCAGCTTCCGCGGAGACCACCGTGAATTTCCCGTCGCCATTGTTGCGGTAAAGATTGTTTCGCCCGAAATCATTGGCCACATACAGATCTGGCGCACCGCCGGAATGGAAATCACCCCAGGCGCAGGCGAAACTGTAGCGGTTGTTGTCCACGTTCAATCCCGCCGCCTCGGTGCGATCCTGAAAAGTCCCGTTGCCCTCGTTGTGAAGCAGAAAATTGGGAGGCCCATTGCGCGCATCAAAATAGGGAGCGGGGTAGTGGTATTGGTCGAGGCCCAGGTAGTAGCTGTACAAACAAAAATAAATATCGAGACGTCCGTCGCGGTCATAGTCGGCTACGGCGGCGTGCGTGAAAGTTCCTTCAGGAGGCCGCGCAAACTGAAAGGCGTCGCGCTTCAGTCGAAACTTTCCATTCCCCTGGTTCACAAAAAGAAGCGGTCCGCCGCCACCGACGACGAGAAGATCCTCGAACCCTTTGTTCTCAAAGTCCGCGAACAATGCGCTCGCTGTGCCATCCAGCACGCCGACTCCCGCCTTTTCCGTCACATCTTCGAACGTTCCATCGCCGCGATTCTGATAGAGCCTGTTCGGAAGTCCGGGAGGCTGGCAGACGTAGAAATCATCCAGCCCATCCTTGTTGAAATCGCCCACAGCCAAGCCGTTGTTGCCGTAAACGTCGATACCAGAGGCTCCGTCCAAAACGGTGCGCCAATAGTCGGCTCCATGAAGCATTTGCTTCTGGTAGGATTCCGTTTGCCCAAGCGCTTCTGACGTAACGTCAACGAATATCGGCGAGCGCGCCCGGCTGAGAGTTTCCTCCGTCGCTTCCCATCGAAGCACCCGCCATTCCTTTGTGGCATTCTCTGACCACTGCGTCAGCCAACGCCCAACGCGTTGCTCGCGCGTCGCCTCTCGTCCCGTGCCGACAAAGTCATAGCGAATCTCGACGCGCAACAAGGCCGGAGAACCCGCGATTTCCGCGATCCCGGTAATCTCGATCTCCGCCGTCTCGACGCGCGTCATCGGGGCCAAATAGGTCTTCATCTCCTGAAGAAAACGCTCGCGTCCCAGTTCGACGCTGGTGGAAAACTTTCTTCGAAAGACCTCAAGCCCCTTTCGAGTCTCGACGGCGGCTTGCTGTACGGGAATGAGCGAACATGCTTCGAGCGAACTCTCCAAGGCTTTCGAGAGAACATCGAGGGCGGGGGGCGCCGCCTTCAGAGCCCGGCTCCACCCGTCGAGAATCCGCATGATCTCAAATGCGTATTTCTCCGTGACGTATTCATCCGTGCCCGGAACCACTTTCTGAAGAACGTCATCGAGAGGAGACTTCGCCGGATAATGCGGCGTTACCCGAAAATCCGCCAGATCGAAGGGAAGGTTCCCCGTGCCCGGAGTTTCCGCAAATAGCGGCCGGAAGGAGCGGGAATAAAGCGGCGCCGGGAGGAAAAGCATCGGCGTCCACCCGATCCTCCGCAGAAACGTGCGCCGTGAGAAAGCGTGGTCTTCGTCTTTTTGACGGGCCATTCGTAAGTTTCCCGGCTGCCTTCGCTCGCCCTTCGAATGCTAGCATCGAGGAGAAGCCGTTCGAAAGACCAACCTGAGACCAGCGCGGCGTCATCAAAGCTCGAGCGGTTGCCTGTGGGACTGCAGGGTGGGGATAGCAAAATACCGGGATTACGATCAGGACTTTTCGGCGGGAGCGGGCCCGGAGGAATCTCGCAAAATCAGTTCAGCCGGAATGTGGTATTCCCGGCCTTGAGGATGGGCGGAGCAAGAGAGCTCATGCAGGGCGTCGGCCGCCATCTGCCCCAGCATATCGCGGTGGATATCGACGGTTGTGAGCGAGGGGTTGCTGTATTCGGCCAGGCGCGTGTTATCAAATCCCGTAACCGAAATGTCTTCCGGCACGCGGCAGCCTCCTTTCAGCAGCCCCTTGATGACTCCCACTGCCGTAAGATCATTCACGGCCATCACCGCGGTCGGTCTTGGCGAAAGTTTTGCGATGTGCAAGCCGGCCGCCAGGCCTCCCTCGTAGCGCAAGTCGCCGTGCACGACCGGCCCAGGTTCCATCCCCAAATCCCGCATGCAACTCTCGTAGGCTTCCATACGGGCGATGTTGGACTTCAGCTTGGGGCGCCCGGCGATGAAGGCAATGCGCCGATGCCCGCATTTATGGAGGTATTCCACAATTTGCTTGATCCCCGAGAAGTAGTCGATGCGCAGCTTGCTGACATAGCCGCGAACAGGTGCGAGGTCCAGGAACGTGACGGCGATTCTTCTTCGTTCCAGTTCCTGGATGAGTTGCGAGCTGATCTCGGAGGTCATGATCGCCACGCCGCGCACATTGTGCTCCATCATGCGTTCCGCAGCTTCACGCGTTCTCCGCGGATCGTAATTCGTGTCGCTAAGAATGGCATCGTAGCCAAGCTGACGCGCGCGCGTTTCAAAACTCTTGATGACCTCGGGGAAGAAGGGGTTCACGATGTCCGACACGATAATTCCGAGCGTGCGGCTGTCGCGCGAAGCCAGGTGGCGCGCGTGCGCGTTCGGGAAATAGCCGAGTCGTTTCACCGTCAAGAGCACCAGGCGGTTCGTCCGCGGGCCCACTTTTCCGGTCTTGTTCAAGACGTTGGAAACGGTGGCTGTGGACACACCAGCAGCTTTGGCGACGTCTCGAATGGTTAGACCCATAATGCCAGCATTTCGCTTTCCTCGACCGACTCCGAAGCTACACCAGAAGCTCGCCGATGCGAAACTCCGCAAGCTGCTGAGAGTATAAAGCAAAAAAAGTGCTTGACACTACGCAAAATATGGTGATATTAGCTGGGTTAAGCGGTTAAGTGCTTGAGTGCTTTGGGGTCGCTTAATTGGGGTTGTGCGCTTTTCGTTCATTCCGGGGCTTTGGGTTTGTCCAATTAACTGACGTTCGTGGCGCGAGGCGGAGGGCTTTGAAGCCCCATGGATTCGATCTGATCGGCGAATCCAGCGGCCTGCCGTAAGCATGAGCAACGCCGTGGTCCGAGAGGCGTTGTGGAGCGACGGCCTACGCCGCTTTTGACTGCGCGAAAAACGGCACCGTGCGGGTGCCGAGGAGGAAGTTCATGAAGCGAATGGTAAGTTCAAGGTTC
>Ga0070762_10001330_pt1 | contig 11310 bp, 10 predicted proteins | sample HubBroMetageREF2_FD_66726 | JGI IMG/M metagenome (GOLD analysis project Ga0070762, IMG submission 66726) | Reference soil microbial communities from the Hubbard Brook experimental Forest, New Hampshire, USA - Hubbard Brook CCASE Soil... | ecosystem: Environmental > Terrestrial > Soil >... | reverse complement strand
TGCCGACCCGGCATTCCGAACGAAGTGCGGAATCCCCCTTCGATCTCAACCCAACCCAGGCGTAACAGGACAATCCCGCCATGCGAACCACCAACCAACCACCGCCGCTATTCCGCCTTCGCCGCTGCCGCAACAAACTTCGTCAATCGCAAAACCCCAGCGCCGTTCCGCTCTTCGCAAATCACTTCATCCACCCCAGGCCACGACAATTTCTCATGCTGCGGCGGCGTGCATTCCGGCACCGACACTTCCACTTCAATCCGATCCTCGCTCCGCCGCAATCGGATCTCGCATCGCTTCCCGGTCGTCTGCGTCGCAAAACATTTCCGGCACGCTGCCAGCACCGCTGCCTGCAATTGCAACGTCGCTTCACTCGCCAGTCCCGCCGTATCCCCCATGCACCGCACCACGCCGCCCGCCGCCGCGGCCAGCCGCTCGTCCGGGTCCATCACCAAGTGCAATTGAGTGGGGTAGGTCGCCACAGCTTCAATCGTTCGCCAGCGATACGTCGCAGGCTTCCCGGCATTCTGGGCAATAGTACAAACCGTCCGCGCAGAGCCTCACGTTATGCTGCCCCTTGCAGATCGTGCAGTACTTGTCGCACCGGCAATACTCTTCCGTTTTGTCGCATTGCGTACAAACAATCTGTTGTCCCCGCGCCATCACGTGCCTCTCGCAAAACTCTACCTGACCGCCGCCCCACCAGCAAGCCTCCGCTGTGCCCACTTCGCTAAGCCCTTACACAACACCGCCCCGAACCCTCGGCCTTTCCCGCACATCTATAGCTGTGACAATCCTTCTTAGCCGTTCATGGATTGCGCAGACCAGTCACGGATACTTACCGCTCTTTGTACAAGTCCGCCAAGGAATCGGTGTCATGCCAAGTCGTTCGCTCTCATGGCTCCCGCGCCTCACAAGGTTCGCCCTCATGGCGCTGCTCCCTACGATTGTCCTCGGCCTTGCGCCATCAATCGCCGCTGCACAAATCGCTTTTCCTAATGCCATTCGCGTAGAAGCCCCCGAAGTGGTCGTCCCGGTTGTCGTTCTCGACCGTCCCGCTTCCGCATGGACACCGACCATACTTTCGAAGAGTTAGACGAGGAAATCACCGATCTGTCGGTACACGATTTTCACGTCTTCCAGGACGGCGTCGAGCAGCGCATCCAAAGCGTCTCCGTGGAGCAGCCGCGGGTCTGGGACGGACAAGACAACGTCTCTCACCACTTGGAAGAATCCTTTACACCTCGCGGTATCTGGTCCAGTGCCGATTTGCGCCCGCGCGCCATCCGGGTTCGTCCTTTTCTCCTCGCGGTATGTATCTCGTCTCCTACGCTCCTCCGCCATCGCCCGAAGGCATCTGCCATCAGCTCAAGGTCAGAGTAAAACGCCGCCACGCCACCGTCTATGCTCGCCAGGAATACGGCAGCACCAAACATCCGCTCTCCGACCCACGGAACGGCACAACCCTTGGCAGACAAATGGAGAACTTCGCCCTTTCATCAGCAACCGACTCGAAAACCGGCGCCTTTCCGGTTTCCGTACAAGCCGCATCGCTCTTCGGCAACTCCACAGAAAACCGCGTCGATGTCGCCGCAGAATTTCCGGCGAGTGCCATAAAACGCGACTGGCATGGCGTTAATTTGCGCGCCAGTGCCGCTATTCTAGGTTTGGTCTTCGACAAGCAAACGGGATTGGTCGTCGCCCGCTTTAGCGACAGTTCCAGCACTGCACCTTGGAATTTCTACCGTGGTCCACTGCCCCCAGATCGTGCCTTCCTCAAAGATTGGGAAACCGCTAGCATTCCCAGCCGCTATGAAACACAACCCGATCTGGTCCCAGGCCATTACGAAGTGCAACTCGTTGTTTCCGATGGTGAAAAATTTGCAACCGCGCGCGTGCCTTTGAGCGTAGAAGTCGCACCTTCAAACAAGCCAGCGATCAGCGCCCTCGTTCTCAGCGACCGCTTTCGCGAAGTGCCACAAGGTGCCGAAGCCGCAGTTCGCCCGCCCCACTACGTCCCGCTAGCCAGCATGGCCTGGAGCTTACACCCGCCGCCGACAAGCATTTCAACAAACGCGATCAAGTGGTGAGCTACTTCGAAATTGCCGCGCCTCCGCAGCAGCCTGCCACAACCGAAGAAATCCAATTTCATCTGCGAATCACTGACCCCGCCACCGGTGAACTCAAACGAGACTTCGGCTGGCGCCCCGCTCCCCAGCCATCCGATAACGAAACGCCCACTCGCATCATTCCGATCGCGGCCAAAATCCCCGTAGACCAACTCCCCCCAGGCACCTACCGCCTCCACGTCCAAGCCTCCGACTCCGCAGGACAATCCACCGACTCCCGCTTCACCTGCTTCGTTGTGCAGTGACAAGCGCCGACCCATCGAATATCACATGCCTCTCACGATGTGATAATTCTAGCTGCGACCCTTATTTCTTCTCTCTGCGTTTTTCGTTAAGTGCCAGCACTCACACCAGGAGCACAAATAGGCGCTGAGATTCTTAGGCGCATTGGCAGTCGCGATCTGGTGCGCGGCTGTGGCCAGCGCTTCTCCCTCGCTCGCATATTTACGCTTCCCGCTTACCGGACATTTCGCTTCGTCTTCCAACGCAGTCCTCCGCAATTGCGGCTCGCAGTTTCACGTGACTTCGCCAGTCTATACCGCAAGCCTTTGCTATCCATCCGCTCCGTTAGCTCCGTTTTGACGCCTCCAACCTCGCGTGCTAACATTTCTTGCTGCCCCGAGCCATCGGAATGGAATCCGTTACTTCTCCTACAAATTCTGTCCTTCGCAAGACGCCCTTGAACGCGCTGCACCGCCGTTTGGGCGCCAAAATGGTCAATTTTGGTGGCTGGGACATGCCCGTCGAGTATCCTTCCGGCGGCGGTCTCGTCGCCGAACACAATGCCGTCCGCAGCTCCGTAGGGATTTTCGACGTTAGCCACATGGGCGACATCCGCATCCACTCCGCCAAACATCCCGGCGGAGCCCTAGCCGCCGTTCAGCACATCACCATGAACGACGCCTCGCGCCTCACTATCGGGCAGGCTCATTATTCCGCGATGCTCTACCCCCAGGGCACCTTCGTCGACGACGTCATCGTTCATCGTCTTGGCGAAGACGACTACCTTCTGGTCATCAACGCCGGCACCCGCGAAAAAGATATCAACTGGGTTCGCGAAAACACCAAACCCCTCGATTGCAAAGTCGACGAACTCAGCGACGCTTATACCCAACTCGCCATCCAAGGTCCGCGCGCCGTCGACGTGGTCCGCAAACTCACCGACGTTAATCTCGACGCCATCAAGAATTATTGGTTCACCCACGGCGCCTTTTGCGGCTTGCCCAACACCCTGATCGCCCGCACTGGCTACACCGGCGAAGACGGTTTCGAAGTTTATGTTCCTTCCGACGTTGCTACCAGCGAGCGCGTCTGGAATGCCATCCTCGACGCCGGCAAAGAATCCGGCATCGTGCCCTGCGGCCTCGGCGCACGGAACACCCTGCGACTTGAAGCAAAAATGGCGCTCTACGAACACGAAATCAGCGACACCATTAATGTCTGGGAAGCGGGTCTCGATCGCTACTGCCGCATGGAAAAAGGTAATTTCATCGGCCGCGATACTCTAGAGAAAGCACGCGCCGCCGGTCTGACCCGCACCCTCGTCGGCCTGGAAATGGTCGATCGCGGCATCGCTCGCGATGGCTACCGTCTTGTAAACGAAGCCGGCGAACCGATCGGCGTGGTCACCAGCGGCTCGCCCTCTCCCACGCTTTGCAAAAATATTGCACTGGCCTACGTGCCGCCGGCGCTTTCCGCGCTCGGCACCAACGTCTTCGTCGAAATTCGCACCCAGAAATGCCGGGCTCAAGTTGTCGCGACACCTTTTTACAAGCGGCCCAAGAAAGCAATCGCCGGATAAGGCGTCTGCAACGCGCTACATCAAAGGAGTGGTCTCATGACTTATCCAACGCAGTATCGCTACACCAAAGAACATGAATGGATCGACGCGAAAAACGACTCAGCGACCATCGGCATCACCGACTACGCCCAGCACGAACTAGGCGACGTGGTCTTCGTCGAAGTTCCTGCGGTCGGCACCAAAATTACTGCTGGCAAAACGTTCGGCTCGGTCGAATCCGTGAAAGCGGTCAGCGATATCTACGCGCCCGTTTCTGGCGAAGTCACCGAGCCCAACGCCGCGCTCACCAATACTCCTGATTTGATCAACACCGATCCACACGGCGCCGGCTGGCTCATCAAGATCAAGCTCTCCAATACTGCCGAAGTTAATTCGCTTATGGACGCCGCTGCGTACGAAGCCTACATCGAGGCCAAGCAGAAGGAAGCGTCCGCCTGATGCGCTATCTGCCGAAGAGCCCGGCGGAACGCGAAGAAATGATCGCGGCCATCGGTGCAAAATCTATCGATGATCTTTTTTCTTCCGTTCCCGAACCGTACCGCCTCAAGAAACCTCTTAACTTGCCCGGTCCGCTCTCGGAAACGGAAGTCATTCAATATTTCCAGGAACGTGCCGCGGAAAATTCCACCGGGTATACCAGTTTCCTCGGCGCGGGCGTTTACAATCACCTGCGCTCCGTCGTCACCGACGTCGTTCTACAGCGCGGTGAGTTTCTTACCTCCTACACTCCGTACCAGGCGGAAATTTCTCAGGGCACACTGCAAGCCATCTTCGAATTTCAAACTCTGATGTGTCAGCTCACCGGCCAGGAAGTTGCCAACGCGTCCATGTGGGACGGTTCCACCGCCACCACCGAAGCCGTGTTAATGGCTGAACGCCTCACCGGGAAAGGTCGCGTCCTCGTCGCTCGTTCCGTTCATCCCGAATATCGTGAAGTCCTCCGCACCTACGCCAAGAATTCCGGCTTGCATGTTGAAGAAATTGGTTTCACCTCCGACGGAACCCTGGATACGCGCGCGCTGCAAAATGCTTTAAAGCAGGACGTCTGCGCGGTCGTCGTGCAATCGCCAAATTTTTTCGGCGCCATCGAAACGCTCACTCCTCTAGCCGATGCAGCCCATGCATCCGGCGCGCTTCTCGTTGTGGCGATTACTGAAGCCGTTTCTCTCGGCGTTGTGAATCCTCCCATCGAAGCCGACATTGTCGCCATGGAAGCGCAAAGCTTCGGCTTGGCTCCCAGCTACGGTGGACCTTACGCCGGTGTTATCGCTTCCCGCGAAAAATTCGTTCGCCAGATGCCCGGCCGCCTCACCGGTCAAACCACCGACAGCGCCGGCCACCGCGGCTTCGTGCTCACCCTTGCCACCCGCGAGCAACATATCCGCCGCGAGAAAGCTACCTCCAACATTTGCACCAATCAAGCTCTCTGCGCTCTCGCCGCCACCGTTCATCTCACTCTGCTCGGCAAAGAAGGCCTTCGCGAAATGGCCCAGCACAATCTTTCCAAGGCTCACTACGCTCTCGCCGAGCTCGAGAAAATTCCCGGCGTCAAACGCACTTTCAAAGCGCCATTCTTCAACGAGTTCACCGTAGAGTTTCCGCGTTCCGTAAAAATTGTGAACGCTTACCTGCTCAGAGAAACATTTGTGGGCCCATTTGTTCTGGGCTCAGCGTATCCCGATCTCACCAAGCACGCGTTGGTCTGTGTCACCGAAACCACTACGCGCGCCGAAATCGATCGCTTCGTTGCTGCCGTAAAGCGCGCTCTCGAACAGCCGCTCTAACTCAGGAGGATTTGGCGGCACGCTTCGCTCGCACCCGGGGCCGCTTACAGTTTCCGATGAACGAACACATCAAAAAAGCTACGCGTCACACCAATCAGAATGAAGGCTTGATCTTTGAGAAGTCCTCGCCTGGCAAGCGCGCCTTCGATCTTCCTCCGCTCGATGTGCCTTCCACCGATCCCGAAAAAACTCTCGGCACCCATCATCGCCGCGAAGGCGTTGAAGGCTTTCCCGAAGTCAGCGAGATCGAAGTCCTGCGCCACTTCACCCGCCTCTCCACTTGGAATTACGCCATTGATCTCGGCATGTATCCCCTGGGTTCCTGCACCATGAAGTACAATCCGCGCGTCAACGAATACGTCGCGCGCCTCGCAGGCATAGCCACCGAGCATCCGTTGCAACCGCAGGAATTGTCCCAAGGTTGCCTGAAAATCATGCAACTCCTCGAGAAGTGCATTCTCGAAATCACTGGTATGGATGTCGTCACTCTGCAGCCTGCCGCAGGCGCGCAAGGCGAACTCACTGGTCTGCTCCTGATTCGTGCCCATCACGAGAAGCACGGCAATCCTCGCAAGAAAGTTTTGATTCCAGACTCCGCGCACGGCACCAATCCTGCTACCGCCGTGATCGCCGGCTACGACGTCGAGAACATCAAGTCCAACGCCGAAGGCCAAGTCGATCTTGCCAAGCTCCGCGAGCAAGTCACCGAAGATGTCGCCGCGCTGATGCTCACCAATCCTTCCACACTCGGCATCTTCGAACAGCAGATACCCGAAATTTCAGAAATCCTTCACGCCAAAGGCGCTCTGCTCTACATGGATGGCGCCAACATGAACGCTCTCACCGGAATCACCCGCCCCGGCGATCTCGGCGTCGATGTCATGCACCTCAATCTGCACAAAACATTTTCCACGCCGCACGGTGGTGGTGGCCCCGGTGCCGGCCCAGTCGCCATGAAAAGGATTCTCGAGCCTTATCTCCCAACTCCCGTCCTGGTCGAAAAAGAAGGTGGCCGCCTCGCTCTCGATTTCCAGCGCAAGGAATCCATCGGCCGCGTTAAAGCCTTCAGCGGCAATTTTGGCGTGCTCGTTCGCGCCTTGGCTTACATCCTCGCCTACGGGCCCGGCGTTCGCCAGGCCACCGAAGATGCGGTGCTCAACGCCAACTACATCCGCAAAAATCTCGAAGGCATCTACGATCTTCCTTACACGCGTCCTTCCATGCACGAAGTGGTCTTCAGCGATGCCGCGCAAAAACGCCACGGCGTCAACACCATGGATATCGCCAAGCGCCTCATCGACTACGGCTTTCATCCTTACACCACCGCGTTCCCGCTTATCGTTCCCGGCGCGCTAATGATCGAGCCCACCGAATCTGAATCCAAAGAAGAGTGCGACCTCTTCATCGACGCTATGAAGTCCATCGCCCGCGAAGCGCAAACCACTCCCGACGTTGTCAAAACCGCGCCCCACACCACTCGCGTCCGCCGCCTCGACGAAGTAGGCGCCGCCCGGAAACCCATCCTCCGCTGGAAACCAGCCAAGCGCAGCGAAGCCGCCGACTAGTTACCATCAGGCGCGTTTGCCACTTTGTTCTTCAGACACAAGTGCACCCGTCACAGGCCCTGGCCAAGACCCCCTGCTACACTTAAATCAAACCTAGACGGGAAGCAGGTTTTCGCTCATGAGTTCCACAATCGACGCGTGGTTACCTAAATCTGTCCTGCTTCTGCGCGAATACTCGTTCCAAAAATTTATCGCCGATCTGATCGCCGGCATCACTGTTGGCCTCGTCGCCCTGCCGCTGGCCATGGCCTTTGCCATCGCCTCCGGCGTTTCTCCACAAGCCGGAATTTACTGCGCCATCGTCACCGGCTTTCTGATCTCCGCCCTGGGCGGTTCGAAAACACAAATCGGCGGCCCCACCGGCGCCTTCGTGGTCGTCGTGCTCGGCATCATTTCCCGCTACGGCATCGACGGCCTGTTCACCTGCACCATGCTAGCCGGAGTCATGCTTGTGCTCATGGGCATCACCGGTCTCGGTGCGCTCGTCAAATATTTCCCGCGCCCCGTCGTCGTCGGCTTTACCAACGGCATCGCCATCCTCATCGCCAGCACACAAATCCGCGATTTCTTCGGCATTCGCATGGAGCACGTCCCCGGCGACTTCTTCCATCGCATGGCCGCCATTGCCGAAAACTTCAAATCGCTTAACCCCACCGCCACGATCCTGGGCATCACTTCCCTCGCCGTCATGATTGTCTGCGCCAAATTCTTCAAACGCATTCCCGGCGCTATCGTCGTTTGTTTCGGTGCCACTGCCGCCGTCTATTTCTTCAATCTCCCCATCGAAACTATTGGCTCACGCTTCAACGGCATACCCAGCGGACTCCCGCACATGGCCATCCCGGCATTACAGCCGAAAATTCTGGTCCATTTGCTCTCGCCCGCAATCACCGTCGCCATGCTCGGCGCCATCGAATCCTTAATGTCCGCGGTGGTTTCCGATCGCATGAGTCACGACAAGCACAATCCCAACGTCGAACTCATTGCCCAGGGCGTCGCTAATATTTTCTCGCCACTCTTCGGCGGACTCCCCGCCACCGGCGCCATCGCCCGCACTGCCACCAACGTCCGTGCCGGCGCAAAGACTCCCATCGCCGGCATCATTCACGCCCTCACGCTGCTCGCCGTAATCCTCTTTGCCGCGCCACTCGTTAAAAACGTTCCACTCGCCGCGCTGGCCGGCATTCTTTTCATGGTTGCCTACAACATGGGCGACTGGGGCGAAATTCCCGAAATTCTCAAACTCACTAAGGCCGACATCACCGTTTGGGCGCTCACCATGTCGCTCACCGTCTTCACCGATCTTACCTTCGCCATGGAAGTCGGCATGATCCTCGCCGCCTTCATGTTCATCCGCAAAATTTCTTCTACCACCACGGTTTCCAAAGTTACCGACGACTACATCGAAGGCGGCCGCGTTCACAGCCTGCAAGACAAAGACATTCCCGATTACGCCGCGGTGTTCCGCATCCACGGCCCATTTCTCTTCGGCGTCACCGATAAACTCACCGAAATCACTGACGCGCTTAATTCCCTTCCTCCCATCGTCATCCTTCGTCTGCGCAACATGACTGCCATCGACGCTACCGGCATCGCCGCTCTCGAAGAACTCGCCGATAAACTCCAAGCCAGCGGCCGCACCATGCTCATGTGTGGCGCACGCCCTCAACCCGCCGCACTCATGCGTGAAGCCGGCTTCGATCGTCACATCGGCTCAGAAAATATTTGCGAAAACATCAGCGCCGCCTTGAAACGCGCCGAAGAAATACATAGCGAGAGCTTGGCGCACAAGTGACGTCTCAGCTGGACTTCCAGTCGCGTCCTAGACTCGCTCCTGAAAATTTGTTCACAAATGTGTGACGCAGGAAGTAAGTTAGAAATTTTCAGTTAGAAATCTGTCGTGCATCTGTGGATTTCTCACAAATTGGCGCACTTTCATCAGCAAGAAATCCAATCGTTTCAATACTGTAACAATCTCCACCTACGCTCCCAACCCGGACCTGTCCGTGCTCCCCACGCCCCGTACCCGAGCACGGCACTCAAAATGGAGAAAACAATGATAAGAAAGTTTTTGGCTTTTGGATTATCGCTTGGCCTGACCGCTGCCACCCTGCCGGCTCCGGCACAGGCTAATGACGACTGGGACGGTTCCCGCAAGATCAAACACGTGCTTCTCATCAGCATTGATGGCATGCACGCCGTGGATTACCTCAACTGCTCGAAGGGCGTCAGCGGTGTGAACGGCGGATTACCCTATTGCCCGAATTTGGCGGAGTTGGGCGAAACGGGCATCAACTACCTGGAGACCTCCACTTCGAAGACCTCCGATTCTTTTCCGGGCCTGACGGCCATCGTCACCGGGGCTTCCCCCCGCACCGCAGGCATTTATTATGACGTCGCCTACGACCGCGTGCTTGCTCCCCCGACGATTGCCACCGGGAACGGCCTCTCGGGAGGAACTTGTAATCTAAATCAGCCGAACGGCACGACCACCGAGTACGAAGAAGGCATCGACAAGAATCAGAATTTCGTAAACGGAGTCGATGGAATCAGCACGGCCAACGGGGATGGCGGAATCAACTCCATCGACCCGATGAAGCTGATTCGCGATCCGTACAAAAACTGCGCTCCTGTCTACCCGTGGAACTTCGGCCGCGTGAACACCATCTTCGGTGTGGCGCATAAAGCTGGCGCATACGTTGCGTGGTCTGACAAACACCCGGCGTACTCCTCTGTTTCCGGCCCTGGCGACGGCACGAACCTTGACGATTTCTACGGACCGGAAATCAATTCCCTCGTTGTCGGGCTTCCCGGAGTCACCACGCCCCTCGGCATGAACTGCTCTACAGTTCCGGATTCCTCCTCCCCGACCGCGCTAGCCGCATGGACCAATAGTTTTCTAGACATTCAGTGCTACGACACGCTGAAGGTGAATGGCGTCTTGAATCAAATCGAGGGCTACACCCACAACCGCTCGCACAAGGCCAAAGTGCCGGCAATTTTCGGCATGAACTTCCAAGCCGTGAGCGTCGGCCAAAAACTGATCGAACCCGGTGTGGGCAGCGGTGGTTACCTGGATGCGATGGGAACACCGAGCGCCAACTTGGTGAGTGAGATCGAGTTTGCGGACGCTTCGTTCGGCGAATGGGTATCAGCCTTGAAGAAAGCGGGACTGTACGATTCCACGCTCATCATCGTTACCGCAAAACACGGCCAGAGCCCAATCGATTCTCAGCGCTACACTGGGATCACTTCCTCTGGCCCGGTGACGACCTCGCCCAGCCAGTTAATTGACAGCTGCTTGCCGGACTCGGAGTCCAACGCTGGCGGACAGATCGGCCCCACGGAAGATGACATTTCCCTGTTGTGGCTCCGCAAGACCTGCAATGCTTCAGACCAGGTCAAAATACTCGAAACGCAATCGCCCGCAACCGCGAACATCGCAGGCATTGGCCAAATCCTCTACGGGCGCACCCTCTCGCAGCTCTACAACAAGCCTGGAATCCCGCCGAACGGCGATTCGCGCACACCTGACATCATCGTCACGCCCAACGTGGGAGTTACCTATTCGGGAAGCAAAGCGAAGCAGGCCGAGCACGGCGGATTCTCTCACGACGACACCAACGTGATGATCCTCCTGTCCAACCCCAGCTTCTCACCAACCACCATCAAGAGCCCCGTCGAAACCATGCAAGTAGCACCGACGATCCTCAAGGCCCTTGGTCTGAATCCCAATGCCCTGGATGGCGTACGCATCGAGGGAACGCAGTCATTGCCGGGCTTGCCGTTCTAACCATGCCAGCAAAAACACAATAGAAAGCCAAGCACTATCTAAGCTTGGCAGAATAAATCAGTGCAGGGAACAACGGGCGTCGAAGTTTACCTTCGGCGCTCTTTTTGTTGTACGCCGTGCATGTTCGGCAGCTAGCGGGTGAAAGTCCCGTCCCAACCTGATGGAGGTGAAGGGTAGCGAAGCGCAAGGGCGTCACCGTGAGGTGGGGTCTGAAGGAAGCGTGGAGCAAAGATACGGG
>Ga0070762_10001327_pt1 | contig 11319 bp, 4 predicted proteins | sample HubBroMetageREF2_FD_66726 | JGI IMG/M metagenome (GOLD analysis project Ga0070762, IMG submission 66726) | Reference soil microbial communities from the Hubbard Brook experimental Forest, New Hampshire, USA - Hubbard Brook CCASE Soil... | ecosystem: Environmental > Terrestrial > Soil > Temperate... | reverse complement strand
GCCGGCCCCTTGTCCGAACAGGGATGGTCGGTCATAGGCGTGGCGCGCAGTTCTCCCCGACATTTTCCCGGAGTGTTTATCGAGACGGATCTTGCAGACCAGAGCCAGACCTAGGCTCTCGCCAAGGATCTGGCTGCTCGTGGAGACGTATTTGGAATCGTGAATAATGTGGGCGTCGCCAGGCATGAGACGATTGATGCCGTGGATTTTGAGGCGTTCACCACGGTGATGGATTTGAACGTCCGCCCAGCGTTGCAACTCACCCAGGCCCTGTTGCCCAACATGCGATCGGCTCGATTCGGACGCATCATCAACGTCACCAGCCTTGTTACTCGCGGGCTCGCGTTTCGTTCAAGTTACGCAGCAGCAAAGGCAGCGCTAGAAAGTTTGACGCGCACCATGGCGGTTGAACTCGCAGCCGACGGCATCACGGCAAATGCCATTGCGCCAGGACCGACCGAGACAAAACTATTTCGCGCGAACAACCCGCCCGGCAGCGAAGGCGAGACCCGTTATTTGAGGAGCGTGCCCATGAGACGTTTCGCACAGCCCGAGGAAATTGCGGCGGCGATCGCATTTCTTGCCGATGAGAAGGCTGCCTTCATCACGGGTCAGACCCTCTTCGTGGATGGAGGCGCAAGCCTGGGGCGTCTCTAGGACTCGAAGCGCGCGGAGCGAATTCTTGGATTGCACATCAAATCCGTTTTCCGACTGTCTTCAGATAGTGCGATCCCTGAATCCCCAGATTGCAACGACCATCTAGAACCTTAGGCCAAATGGAGGTGAGCTGTGAGTGCAGTCATACAAGCAACAAGCGTTCAACCAACAAGGATAGCGTCTCTGCCACAGGCGGGCTCGGCTTTGCTCGTGATCTTTGGTGCTTCGGGCGACCTGACACGACGTAAGTTGATTCCGGGACTTTATGACCTGACCTGCGTCGGCTGCGTGCCGCGCAAGTTCGAGGTGTTGGGGGTTGGCCGCAGTCCAATGACGACGGCAGAGTTCCGTGCGCGCATGCGCCAGGGAGCCTTGGAGTCCGGTGGGACCCACCACGTTGATCATGAGCAGTGGGCGAACTTTGAGAAGCGTCTTTTCTATATGGTTGGAGATCCCAGCAACACCGACTTCTACCCTCATCTCGGCGCGAAACTCGAAGAAATGCATCAAGCAGGTTCGAGCACAAACCATCTTTTCTACGTGTCCACACCCGCCTCCGTCGCAGCTCCCATCATCGAGGGCCTCGGCTCCGCGGGGCTGAATCACAACAATCAAGGTTGGTCGCGAATCGTGCTGGAGAAGCCTTTCGGTCGCGACCTAGAGAGTGCTAGACAGCTCAACCGGACGGTCCTACACACCTTCGATGAGAGCAACATTTATCGGATTGACCATTACCTGGGTAAAGAAACGGTGCAGAACATCCTCGTATTCCGGTTCGGTAACTCTCTGTTCGAGCCTGTCTGGAATCGCAACTATGTGGACTATGTTGAGATCACCGCAGCGGAGACGGTAGGCGTTGAGAATCGTGCCTCATTCTATGAGGAGACCGGCGCGTTACGCGATATGGTGGCAAATCACATGCTGCAATTGGTCGCCTTGACCGCGATGGAGCCGCCGATTGCCTTCGATGCCGATGCCGTTCGCGAGCAGAAGGTCCAGGTATTCCGTTCCATTCGTCCGATGAGCGTCGAGGAAGTGGCCCGTCGGACTGTGCGCGGTCAGTATGGCCCCGGCGAAATTAACGACCGCACAGTGCCCGGTTACCGCCAGGAGCCTGGCATGCGCGGAAACTCCTCGACAGAAACCTACGTCGCACTGGAGTTCTATATCGATAATTGGCGGTGGTCCGGCGTGCCGTTCTTCGTGCGTACTGGCAAACGGCTCGCGCGACGCATGACCGAGATCTCTGTTCATTTCAAGCGCACGCCGCAAGCCCTGTTTGCGCGTACTCCAGACGAAGAAATCGACCCGAATGTGATTACGCTGGGTATTCAGCCTGATGAAGGTATTGCTGTGAAGTTTGGTGCGAAGAGACCGGCTGCACAGATGCAGATGGCTCCGGTGCAGGCGGAATTCTGTTACCGAACGGCCTTTGGCGCTGCCACACCGGAGGCGTACACCACCTTACTGCTCGACGCGATGCGTGGTGACGCTACACTCTTCACCCGCGGAGATGAAGTCGAAGCCGAGTGGCGCGTCATCACGCCCATCGAAGAAGCGTGGGCGCAATTGCCTGCGCCATCGTTCCCGAACTATACGGCTGGAACCAGCGGTCCGACGGAAGCCGACACTCTTATCGCCGGCGACCATCGTCGGTGGCGTCGCCTCGAACAGTCGGTACAAAAGGCCGCATGAAAATGTGGGCAGCATCCAGGTCTGCTCAAGACCGGGCGACACGCGGTTCCAGCTATTTCTGCCCCTGGCGGATATTGGGAAGCAATGAATCACAGTGACAGCAACGCAAAGCCCTTCAATGAATGTTGTCCCGATGAAACTCGCCAGCACTCGACAAGTGTACGTGAGCATTCGGGCCACAACCGGCACGCCGGGCACTCGGTGGCCACGTTTCGGGACAAATTTTGGGTGAGCCTCGGGCTCACGATTCCGGTGGTCGTTTGGTCCAGCGAGGTACAGCGCTGGCTTGGCTACCGCGCTCCCTCTTTTCCCGGATCGCGATTGATCCCTGCCATTCTGGGAACCATCATCTTGGTGTACGGCGGAAGTGTGTTTATTCAGAGCGCCCGGCGAGAGCTTTCCGTCGGCCAGCCGGGCATGATGACCCTGATCAGCCTGGCGATCGTTGTTGCATTTTCCGCCTCCCTTGCTGCGACTTTCGGTGTTTTCGAAGTTGACGTCTGGTGGGAACTTGCAACGTTGATCAGCGTCATGCTTCTCGGGCACTGGCTAGAGATGAAAGCGGTTACCCAAGCCCAAGGAGCGCTCGACGCGCTGGCCGCGTTGCTGCCAGACAGCGCCGAGCGGGTAACGGAGTCAGGCATCGACAAAGTGCCTCTCGCGCAGTTGCGTGTAGCCGATGTCGTCCTCGTGCGGCCCGGATCTCGCGTACCTGCTGACGGGATCGTGTTGGAGGGCACGGCCGATGTCGACGAGTCCCTAATCACCGGTGAGTCACGGCTGATTTCTAAATCGTCAGGCGCCGTCGTCGTGGGCGGAACGGTTGCCGCAGGTGGAAGCCTCCGAGTGCGCGTGAATGCCGTCGGGGAGCAAACGGCACTTTCAGGCATTATGCGGCTTGTGGCTGCTGCGCAGGCTTCCGGTTCGCGGGCGCAAGCTCTGGCCGACCGCGCAGCCGCGCTTCTTTTCTACATTGCGGTCACTGCGGGTACGCTGACGTTGGCGTATTGGTGGCTGGTGGGTGATAAAGAACACGCGCTCGTCCGAACAGCCACAGTACTCGTCATTGCCTGCCCGCACGCGCTTGGGCTTGCAATTCCCCTTGTAATTGCGATTTCAACCTCGCTCGGCGCACGCAACGGCTTACTCGTGAAGGATCGCCTGGCACTCGAACGCGCTCGCGATTTGGACGTGGTCATCTTCGATAAGACGGGAACACTTACCCGTGGAGTTCCTGTTCTTTCGGGAGTCGTGACTGTCGCTGGTATCGACGAAGGAGAGTTGCTGGAACTCGCCTCAGCAGTAGAGGGTGACTCCGAACACCCGATCGCGAAAGCCATCGTAAGCGGCGCCGGTCGTCGTGGCGTCAAACTTCAGCAATCGGCAAACTTCAAGGCACTGCCGGGGCGAGGAGCGAGCGCGACTGTGAACGGACATAGTGTGGCCGTCGGCGGGCCGAGAATGCTGGCGGACGCCAAAACAGCCATTCCAGCCGAACTCGATAAGACTGTGAGGATCTGGGAGGCCGAAGGACGGACAGTACTCTATGTCCTTCGAGACCGCGCCGTGATCGGTGTACTCGCGGTCGAAGACGAGATTCGGCCCGAGTCCGTTGAGGCAGTCAAGGCGCTGCACGAGCTTGGCATCCGAGTGGCGATGATCACCGGGGATTCACAAACGGTAGCAGATTCGGTTGCGAAGCGCCTCGGGATTGACGAAGTCGCGGCACAGGTTCTGCCTGCCGACAAGGCATCGGCAGTCCAGCAGTTCCAGGCCGGCGGCAAGAGGGTGGCAATGGTCGGCGATGGCGTGAACGATGCGCCAGCGCTGGCCACGGCGGACGTTGGAATTGCAATCGGCGCCGGCACAGACGTCGCAGTGGAATCTGCCGGAATTGTTCTCGTCCGCAGTGATCCCCGTGACGTTGTTCGTGCGATCGAACTTTCGCGGGCCGCATACCAAAAAATGGTACAAAATCTGGTGTGGGCAACGGTCTATAACGTGATTGCCATTCCGGCGGCTGCTGGGATGTTTATCCGATGGGGAGTTAATCTGCCCATGAGCGTGGGCGCAATCGCGATGAATCTTTCCACGATCATTGTGGCACTCAACGCGCAGCTTCTCCGTCGCGTAAAGCTTGGACCTTGAGGGCTATGCAGGCTTCTTAGCCTCGGCGCAGAACACAATGACCTTTCCCTTCTGTGACCGCGCAATGAGCGGCTCTCTTTTTTCGAATTTCGCAGGTACGTAGAACTCAATTATGCGGGCCAATTACCGCCTTCCTTCTTGAAATCCTTTGTCTTTTGGCTTTCCAATCGCACATTGGTTTGGAGGGGTGAAGCCAGCCACCACCAACGAACAGAAGCATGCGAACGAGTCTTTCCATAACTGGCTTCTGTCGAGCGTCCGTCCTCATCCAGATGTCGTTCCCCAATTGACGATTCTCCAAGACGGTGTGGAGCACTTGGGCTGCCAAAGGTCAGAACAGGAGCCTGCAGATGGAGAGCGAATTGCTGGCGCATTAAGTCGTAACACATCGATGAAAGATTTTGAGCAACTCGTTGGCGGTGAGATAGAGGATGAGTGTTAGGTAGCAGCTTTTATCATCTCTAGGTTTACTTTATGTCGGACCAAGCTCCAGCCACGTGGTTTCACAGCAACCGTTACAGTGCCAGGCCGCGTGTGAGCACTGCGGCGGTGCCGTCCGCCACGAGCCCTGGTGCATGACGCTCAACAAAGAGATTTTTTATGCCTACAAGATTGTTATGGATCCCACCGCGCTGACTGTAGGGGATGCCCTCATACTCCACTCGCTCGCCGCCGCGTGGTCGAAGCGAGGTTGCCAGGGTGATTGCGCCCAGCAATAAGTAAACCGGTAATTCCTCAGAACCTTTTCGACCGCAGAGGAATTTTCCTTAACCCAGAGGGCCAACGTGCGCATGCAAGAGGGAGCCCGAAAATGGAGAGCAAATTGCCAGGCAACAAGTTGTGAAACTTCGAGTACAAACCGTCCTCGAGCGGGTCTTTGGCTGTTGGCATCGCAACGTGAGCCGGCCATTCACGATTTCGGGTCGGACTTACGAGGTGTGCCTGGATTGTGGAAAGCAGTTTGCGTACGCTCGCGTTGACTTTCAGCACAGCGCACTGGGCAGAACCCGATGACTCTCGAACTCGAGAGCTCGGCTGTCTCAACTTCTCACTGATCTAGGTTGCTCAAAATACACAGCCAACTAATCCGGCAGCCGATTGGGAAGCGGCGTGCGTTTCCCGTCTCGATCGCGAGTGTCCAGAGGTGCGTGCACAAAACCGGGAGAGCTGTTGGACCTACGCCTTCGTAAGCAACCTCATGCCCTACTATCATCCGCGAAATATCCCGTTCCGACTCCTGAGGACAGTCCCGTGGTTTAGCCAGGAGTTCAGTGTGTGGGAACGTGACTTAAACCACTCAATCGTGCATTGTCGGCTCCAAGGTCACGGCTGTAGAATGACCCAATCCGTGGGCGACAACTGGCTATGCGGGCTCATGAGCCGATTTGTCGTTGCGAGGCGGCGATCACTCCTAGCGGCAATATAGCGATCGTGTGAAGGCGGAGAAGAAGCGTCGTGGAGCTTACAGAATACGCCTTTGAACCCTTGCGCAAGGATGAGGAGTTCATCCTTTACCGGGGCCGGAGCAGAAACCCAAAAGACGCCGGGGCACCGTCCATCCTTTTGCTTGCACCTGTCTCCATACGCCCTGCGCCGGAAACCGTTAAGAAGATTGAGCACGAATATTCGTTTAGGAGCGAACTGGACGCGGCATGGGCAATTCGGCCCCTTGCCTTATCTCCGCACAACGAGCGAACGGTGCTTGTGCTTGAAGACCCTGGTGGTGAGCCTCTTAATCGCCTCATTTACGGACCCATGGAAATAGGGCAGTTTTTGCGTATCGCGACTGGTCTCGCGACGGCAAGCAACCAGCTGCACAAGTGTGGTCTGATCCACAAAGACCTGAAGCCACACAACGTGCTCGTGGATCCCACCACCGGCAAAGTTTGGCTCATGGGCTTCGGGATCGCATCGCGCCTTCCGCGCGAACGACAGTCACCCGACCCTCCCGAATTCATCGCCGGAACGCTCGCTTACATGGCGCCCGAGCAGACGGGTCGGATGAACCGCTCGATCGATGCCCGCAGCGATCTCTACGCCCTCGGTGCCACGCTCTACGAGATGTTGACCGGCAGTCTGCCCTTCACGGCTTCGGATCCTATGGAATGGGTACATTGCCATATTGCAAGACAGCCAGCACCACCGAGCGAGCGGCTTCGCAATGTGCCAGGCTCCATCTCTGCGATCATCATGAAGTTGCTTGCCAAAACTCCTGAGGAACGCTATCAGACCGCAGTCGGCGCCGAAAGCGACCTTAGGCGTTGCCTTGTCGAATGGAAGACTCAGGGGCGCATCGACGAATTCGTGCTCGGCCAACACGACACGCCAGACCGGCTATTGGTCCCCGAGAAATTGTACGGGCGAGCACACGAGATCGAGACCCTGCTCACCTCCTTCGGCCGCGTCGTAGCCAGCGGCACTCCAGAGCTGGTGCTTGTGTCCGGATATTCTGGGATCGGCAAGTCCTCTGTCGTCAATGAGCTCCACAAAGTACTAGTTCCCTCGCGCGGCCTTTTTGGATCGGGCAAGTTCGATCAGTACAAACGCGATATCCCTTATGCCACTTTAGCGCAAGCCTTTCAGAGCCTTATCCGTCCGCTTCTGGGCAAGAATGAAGCAGAACTGCGCAGATGGCGGGATGCGCTGCTTGAGGCGTTGGGTCCGAATGGTCTGCTCATTGTGGATCTCGTCCCGGAATTGAAGCTCATTATAGGAGAACAGCCTCCGGTCCCTGAGCTTCCGCCACAGGACGCGCAACGCCGCTTCCAGTTGGTATTCCGGCGATTTATCGGCGTATTCGCGCGCCCGGACCATCCGCTTGCCCTCTTCCTCGACGATTTGCAGTGGCTCGACGCGGCAACGCTCGATTTACTCGAGGATCTCTTGACCCAGCCGGATGTGAACCACTTGATGTTGATCGGTGCCTACCGAGACAACGAAGTGAATTCTGCTCATCCGCTGATGCGCAAGCTCGAAGCGATCCGCCAAACTGGAGGGGCAGTGAATGAGATCGTCCTTGCGCCGCTGGCCCCTGAAGACCTGGGAAAGCTGATTGCGGATTCTCTTCACGGCGCGCCGGAGCGCTCTGCTCAGCTGGCGCAACTGATCCACGAGAAGACGGGGGGCAATCCATTTTTCGCCATTCAGTTTGTTTATGCGCTTTTCGAAGAGGGTTTGCTCACGTTCGATTATGGCGCTGCACGATGGTGTTGGGACCTGAATCGCATTCAAGCCAAGGGTTACACCGATAATGTGGTGGACCTCATGGTGGGGAAGTTGAACCGCCTGCCCGTCGAAACCCAGAACGCATTACAGCAGCTTGCCTGCCTGGGCAACAGCGCACAGTTTGCTCTACTGGCGATGGTTTACGAGGACTCGAAGGAGGAAATGCATCGCAAGCTTTGGGAAGCGGTCCGAACGGGCCTGGTCTTCCGCTCGGAAGATTCCTATAGCTTCCTCCACGACCGTGTTCAGGAAGCAGCCTATTCTTTGATCGCACATGAATTGCGCGCCGAGGCCCATCTCCGAATAGGGAGAATGCTCGCGGCGCACACTCCTCCGGAGAAACGGGAGGAGGCGATCTTTGGGATTGTCAATCAGCTCAACCGCGGGGCGGCCTTGATCACCTCACAACAGGAACGGGAGCTGCTGGCCGAGCTCAACCTGATCGCCGGCAAGCGCGCCAAGGCCTCCACGGCCTACACCTCAGCGCTGAAGTATCTCAATGTCGCTGCAACACTCCTGACGGACGACTCTTGGGAGCGTCAGCACGAGCTCACGTTCACCCTGGAATTGCACCGGGCCGAATGCGAGTTCCTGACCGGCCAGTCGACAGCCGCGGAGGAGCGCTTGACTAAGCTTTCATCTCGCGCCACGAACACGGTCGACCTAGCGGCAGTCGCATGCTTGCGCATGGATCTGTACACCACCCTCGCTCACAGCGACCGTGCGGTTGACGTCGGTCTCGAATACCTCCGGCATCTGGGTGTCGAATGGTCAGCGCATCCGACAGAAGAGGAAGCGCGGCGAGAATACGAGCGGATCTGGTCGCATCTCGGGAGCCGCGCGATTGAGGAGCTTATCGAATTGCCGTTGATGACCGATTCCGCCTGCCTCGCGACGCTGGACGTTCTCACCAAGGTTGTGCCGCCAGGAATGTTTCGGGACGCAAACTTTGGTGCTTTGGCCATCTGTCGAGCGGTAAATCTCAGTCTCGAGCACGGTAACAGCGATGGGTCGTGCTTCGCCTATGTATACCTGGGGATGCTAGCGGGCCCCCAGTTCGGAAATTACGGAGCTGGATTCCGATTCGGTCAGCTTGGCTATGAACTGGTCGAGAGAGGCGGGTTGCGGCGTTTCCAAGCCAGAACCTATATGCTGTTCGGAAGTCACGTGATGCCCTGGACGAAACATGTCCGGGCTTGCCGTGACTTGGTGCATCGGACAATCGAGACCGCCAACAAGATCGGCGACCTTACATTTGCAGCATACAGCCGCAATAACCTGAACACGAATCTTCTAGCGGCCGGAGATCCGCTTGCGGAGGTGCAACGAGTAGCTGAAGAAGGGCTCGAGTTTGCCCGGACTGTACGGTTTGGTCTCGTCATTGACATCATCACCGCGCAACTCGGGCTTATTCGCACGCTCGGCGGGAAGACGCCGAAATTTGGCAGCTTTGACGATGGGCAGCTTGATGAGATCCACTTCGAACATCATTTGGAAAATGACCCGGCGGCGCTGCCGGAATGTTTCTACTGGATCCGAAAGCTGCAGGCTCGTTTTCTTGCCGATGACTACGGTTCCGCGATCGACGCTTCGTTGAAGGCGCAACGGTTGCTTTGGACTGCGCCATCGAACCTCGAAATGGTCGAGTATCACTTCTATGGCGCGCTTTCCCACGCCGCGTCCTGGAATTCCGCTTCTTCTGACGAGAAACAGCAGCATTTCGAGGCTCTTACAGCTCACCACAGACAGATCGAAGTGTGGGCGCAGAATTGCCCCGAGAATTTCGAAAACCGTGCGGCCCTGCTGGGTGCAGAGATTGCACGCATAGAAGGCCGCATGATCGACGCCGAGCACCTTTACGAGAACGCTATCCGTTCAGCGCACGCGAACGGCTTCGTTCATAATGAGGCGGTCGCCTATGAGGTCACCGCTCGCTTCTATTTGGCGCGCGGTTTCAAAACGATCGCTAATGCCTATTTGATGGAAGCGCGGTACTGCTATCTCCGTTGGGGAGCCGCTGGTAAGGTGCGGCAACTCGACGAGCTGTATCCAAGTCTTCAGGGAGCCAATGAGGTCCCTGCCACGAGCACCATCGGCGCACCTGTCGAACATCTGGATCTAGCAACGGTGATCAAAGTCTCGCAGGCTGTGACAGGCGAGATGGCTCTGGAGAAATTGATTCATACACTGATGCGCACCGCGATTGAGCACACTGGTGCTGAGCGGGGGCTGCTGATTCTGCCACAAGGTGCCGAGCTGCGGATTCAAGCAGAAGCGATAACTTCAGATAACTCGGTCAACATCAATCTCATCGACAGACCGATCTCCAGGGCTGAACTGCCGGAGCAAATCGTGCAATGTACTGCACGTACACTGGACAGCATCATCCTCGAAGATGCCTGGGCTCGGGGCTCGTTTCCCAACGACGACTACATTAGTCGCACGCACGCCCGATCGATCCTGTGCGTTCCACTGATAAAACAAGGCAGGTTGATTGCCGTCCTTTACCTGGAAAACACCTTAGCCGCCAACGTCTTTACGCCGCGAAGAACTGCGGTATTAAATGTGCTCGCTTCAGCCGCGGCGATTTCGCTCGAAAACAGCCGTTTGTATCATGATCTCCAGGAGCGGGAAGCAAAAATCAGGCGGCTAATAGACGCCAATGTTGTCGGGATCTTCATCTGGGACTTTGAAGGTCGAATTCTTGAGGCGAATGACGCGTTTCTGCGCATCGTGGGATATGACCGTGACGATATCGTCGGGGGCCGCCTGCGCTGGACGGACCTAACACCGCCTGAATGGTTGGAACGCGACACACAACAGTGGATGCCAAAGCTCAAGATGACTGGGAGCTTGCAACCCTTCGAGAAGGAGTACTTCCGGAGAGACGGCAGCCGCGTGCCCGTACTCAACGGTCTTGCGACTCTTGACGAAACCGGGAACCAAGGTCTGGCATTCGTGCTCGATCTCACCCAACGCAAGCGCGCTGAAGAGGAACGCGACAGGCTACACCGGATAGAGGCAGATCTCGCGCATATCAACCGGGTGAACACGATGGGGGAACTGACCGCTTCGCTGGCACACGAAATCAAGCAGCCCATTGGGGCGGTGGTAACCAACGCGGAAGCATGCCTGCGATTACTTGATCGGGATGAGCCCGATCTGCCCGAGGCGCGAGAAGCAGCTTTAGAAATGGTCCGAGACGCCAGACGTGCAGCCGAAGTCATCGACCATGTCCGGTCGCTGTACCGAAAAGGTTCTTCACAACTGGACATAGTTGACGTAAACCAAGTCATCGGAGACATGGTTGTTATATTGCGCAACGAGGCGAATCGGTATTCCGTTACGATTCATACTGATCTCGCAGAAGGGCTCCCCAAAGTTGTGGCAGATCGGGTGCAGTTGCAGCAGGCATTGATGAATCTCATGCTCAACGGTATCGAGGCGATGAATGGTACCAGCGGTGAACTCAATGTCAGATCCAAGACAACGGAGGATGGCCAATTACTGATTTCGGTGAGTGATTGCGGTATCGGGCTTCCGGTGAAGCAAGTCGAGCGTATTTTCGACGCGTTCTTCACCACCAAGCCGCAC